>Ga0315306_10000559_pt1 | contig 18037 bp, 17 predicted proteins | sample TDP1_MG_FD_203803 | JGI IMG/M metagenome (GOLD analysis project Ga0315306, IMG submission 203803) | Freshwater sediment microbial communities from Lake Towuti, South Sulawesi, Indonesia - TDP1 | ecosystem: Environmental > Aquatic > Freshwater > Lake > Sediment | place: Indonesia: South Sulawesi... | reverse complement strand
AAGTTGAATTGATAGCTTCCTACTGGAGCGTTGATCAGAGCTGGCAGGAGGCTTAATATCTTTACGTCGATCCCTATCTCACCGAGGTTTTCCTGAACTATAGTAGCAAAAAGCATACCGATAGTATCTCCTGACCCTATTTTCAGCTCCAGCGACGGTAGTCCTTTTCCGTTGGGGAACCCAGCTTCTTCTAGGTACCGTCTTGCTTTGTCTAGGTCGCGCTGGTAGGGTGGCAGCTTTCCTGGGTTGTAGAATGTACCGTAGTTCGGAGTATTAGGACCGAAGTAGCGGACGGCTTGACCGAAGTAGACTTGCTCTATTATCCTGTCATAATCTATCGCGTGGGCTATTGCGAGCCTAACCTTGGTGATGTTCGTAGGAAAGATCACGGTATTCATGACAACTGCTATGTTTCTGGCCGGCGTCTCAAAAGCGGCGTAGGAAAAGTTTAGGTTTGCTTTGACGAGCCTCCAGTTCTCCGACAATATAGCTGCCATATGTGCCTGGCCGGTTGCGAGGTCTGTGTATCTCGTGAAGTCATCCAGTTTCGTATTCACTACCACTTGGTCTACGTGGCCTGGGTCCAGCATAGCGTTGGCCTTTATCTCCGCCTTGCTGAGCTGGTTCCCCCAGTAGTTCGGGTTCTTCGAGAATTTCACGTATGAGTTAACAGCTACTTCGTCAACCTTGTATGGTCCGGTGCCTGGGAACACGTGCTCATTGAAGTATGGGTTTAGGTTTGCCGGTTCACCGTAGCCTCCATGGTCCAGGAGGTACTGCGCATCATACAGCAGGCCTTGATGGCCGGTCAGCATTCCGAAGAAGAACTCCTTCGCGAAGGGAACCGCAAGCCTGAATACTATCTTGTATGGTCCCTCACAGTATATTGGCCACGATTTATCCTCCATTATTGCTAGCGCCTCGGTTGTCGGGTTTGCCAGTCCACTCCTATTCAGTATCTCTACGGTGGCAGGCCCATACTCAACATTTCTCACGTCGAATAGGCTTAGGCCGTACATGAAGTTGCTCCCGTTACTGGCCAGCCAGTAGAAGCCGTAGAACTGGACCCATACGTTGTATGAGTTGAATGGGTCTCCATTATCGAATTTGACGCCCTCCCTTAGGTGGAAGATGTAGGTCTTCCCATCCTCAGATATCTCCCAGCTAGTGGCCAGGCATGGCAGGAACTCTATCCTGCCCTCCTTGAAATAGGACGTCAGGTTAACACTCACCAATGTCTGGAAGTGGGTGAAGGCCATATAGTTAGGCCAGGGGAGCATCTGTATGTCTAGAAGCTGATTCAAAGAGGTGATTGGATACATGTTGTGGTCTATTACTAGGAGCTTAGGTATGGTTGGCTGAGGCTTGGTAGGGGTTGGTGGAGGTATACTCAGGTAGTAGGCCGTCCCACCAATAATAACGGCAATAACTACCACAGCAACCATACCCACAGCCTGGGCGCGAGTTATAGCACGCCTAGAAGCAAAGAAACCAAGAGACCTCTTTGAGCCGCCCATACTCATCACTAGCTTTGACCTTCGTACTCCGTTAGAAATCTATATAACTCTTGCGGTCTGCACCTCTTCTCACACTCCGCCACGAGCTGGGCAGGCGTCGGGCTCCGCGCGGAACATCGGCAATCTAGATAAGGCTAGTCGAATGCTTGGTTGGTGGTAAGAAAGAGATGAGGTTTCTTGTCATTCAGAGGGTGCGAGTTCAGACATCTGTCAAGGACTTAGCGGTGTTGTTGCCGGCTCAGATTCGGTATTATGAGGAGCTTCAAGCCCAGGGAAGGGTTGAGGCGTACTACCACTTGATCGGGCAGCAGGGACATATGCTCATATGCAGCGTCAGCTCAGACGAGGAGCTCTCCTCGATCATCGGCCGCGACCCCTTGTTCTTCCAAAGCCAGAGAGAAGTCTACCCGCTCACAACCGTCCAGACGCACAAGAAGTATGTTGAAGAGCTTCTCGGACTAGAGCGCTAGTGGGAGCCGGATGTCCAGCCCTCGGTAGGTTCACCTGTCATCAAGGCGACTGGTGCTTTCATAGCGCCTTTCATCATGCTTCAGGGTGGTTTCATGCCACCAGAGGAGCGCAGGGAAAGCCCTGGTTCAACTGGAAGGTAGCGCGGACCGGCTCTGATTGAGAGCTTTCTCCTTGGCCCGAGAGCCTTGCTGCGTATGAGTTCGCGAACTGGGGAGGGTCACCCTCTCACCCCCTGCATGAGGGGGAGTTCGCTATCTAACGCTGCTTCGGCAGATGTGGCCTCGCGGGGCTTGCGGCTCGCCTATGGCTGTGGCCCTTGCTTAAATACGAAGCCTCGTTCATCCCCGGTTTGATGACGTATGGTCAAGCTAGCCGTGATCGGGGCTGGGGGCATAGCGGCGACTCACCTGAAGGTCCTTCCCAGCACTGAGGGGGTCGAGGTCGTAGGCGTGGCTGACATCCTGCGTGAGAGGGCTGAGAGTGCAGCTAGGGGTTGCGGCGCGAAGGCATGGTACGTTGACTATCGCGAGATGATCGACAGGGAGAGCCCTGACGCAGTCTACGTGTTGACCCCGCCCTTCCTCCATCAGGAGCAAGTCTGCTACGCGGTTGAACGCGGCATCCATGTCTTCGTTGAGAAGCCCCTCGAGGTCAACCTAGGTCGTGCAAGAAAGATCCTGGACGCCCTCAGGCGGAGAAGCGTCACTACGCAGGTAGGCTATCACTGGCGGTTCATGGAAGGCATCAGAAGAGCGCGCGAGATCCTCCTCTCTATGGGAGGACCGATAGGTCTCATAGAAGCCCGGTGGTGGGGAGGGGTCTACATGGCTCCTTGGTGGATAAAAGCTGAGCAGAGCGGCGGGCAGATCGTTGAGCAAGCAACCCATATCTTCGACCAGGTTCGATGGTTAGGAGGCGACGTGTCACAGGTCTACGGCGTCCTTGGCACGCTCCTGAACAGAGACATCCCTGAGTTCGCCATCGAGGACGTGGCGATCGCAACCTTGAGCCTCAAGAGCGGAGCCTTCGCCGTCGTTTCCTCGACGAACGCAGCCGTGGCTCCCGAGGTGTGGGTCAAAGCGGTCGCGAAGAACGTCAAGTACGAGGCCGACTGGTCAAAGGCCACAGTCTATTGGAAGGACAGGTCGGAGACGTACTACAACAAGGCGAACGCGTACGATGAAGAGGACAAGGCGTTCATCGAAGCGCTTCGAAAGGGCATAGGCAGCCCAGTGCCGATACAGGAAGGCTACAAGTCCCTGGAGCTAAGCCTCGCCGCCATAGAGTCAGCTAAACGCGGTAGGCCTGTCACGTTGCCGCTCTAGCCGACGAGTTGTCTGTCTAAGCTTCAGACGTAGCCGTAGATGCGATCCGACTGTTCATCGCAAAAGCTAAGAGCCCCAAGCAGACAAACCTCCTCATCGGAGACTCTTCTCATGAGCCGACCTCGCCTTTCTCCGACTAGGTTCCGGGCCTTCGAAACTGTCCTCGCAGCCTCACTCCTCCTCGTCGCTTCTTCGGTCCATGGGTCGGCCGGTGGAGCTGAGTCTAAGGCAACAGAGGCAGGCTACACTTACTATGGCTTTGTGCCCCGCGAGATATGGGCCATTGAGGCGGCGAAGATGTGTGGCCACGATACATGTGAGTTCAGGGTTAACAACCGCACCGTTATGGATAGAAGCCTCGTGGTTGTCGTCGGGAACCATGATGATACGCGGGTGAAGGTCTACTCGCTGCCGAGCGGTGAGCTCGTAGGAGACTTTGTGCTGGACGTATTTGAGGAGGCGACGGTCTCCCTGCCGAACGGCTCCTTCTTCAAGGTTGTCTCTGACAGGCCTGCGACGGTGCTCCTGATGGGCGGGTGGGCTATGGAGCAGGGCCAAGCCTTCGGCAGCACCTTCTTCACCTCCTCAAGCGGAGGATACGTCGGTAAGGAGTTCTTCTTCAAGGCGGTGCAGGCGAAGAATCCGCCGTATGCTCTGGGGCTCCCATTCAAGGTGATCGCGTTAGAAGATGCCGATGTCACGGTGTTCGACGTGAAGGGCTCGAAGAGTCTGGAGTTCAGGCTCTCCGCGAACAGGGTCCGCGAGGTATCGTTCACGCCGCTCGCCGTGTATAAGCTCGTTTCCACGGGGAACGTGATGCTTCAGGCATGGGCGGGCGGAACGTGCTTCTACCCTTCAACGGACGGGAGCTTCGTCGGACGCATCTTCTATGGTGCGGCATGCCCGGTTGACTGGTGGCCGGGCTATTCGCCTCCGACCTACGTGACCACGGGTCTGGAAGACTCTCATCTGACGATCTACGACCTTGAGTACACGAGGAAGTATGGGGAACCGGGATTGGCCAGCATGTCGAACACCTCCGTTCAGATCGAGGCTTCAAGCATAGCCCTAGAGAGCACAAAGCCCATAATGCTCATGATGCACGGCAACAACGGCCTCAGCTTTGCAGGACTCAAGGCGGACCAGACAGCTCTACTTCACATCCCCCTCTGTGAGGCCACGGCGGGAGAAGCCTATCTGTACGCCTACACGGACACAACTGTTACCTTGGATGATGTGCAGTTAAAGCTACACGAGGACGGTGTCCTTCCAATCGAAGGCGGTCTCCACAAGGTCTGGGCTGACAAGAACGTCCTCATAGAGGTCGTCAACTGGGCCGCGCCCTCCGAGATTTACTTCGGCACACGGTACAGGATGCCAAGCTTCAACAGGATATCGGACTTCGCAGCTTGCATCCCAGCAGCCCAGTCCATCGGCATGGAATACACTGGCCTCGCGTTGAAACCTGTGTTGGGCCAGGACATCCCGTGGCTGTACGTAGGGGTTGCAGCAGCCTTCGTCGGGGCCGCCGCTGTGTTCGTCTTCATGAGAAGAGGCGGAAAGCCTTAGTGCCCGCTGAACAGGCTGGCGAGGAGAACGACCAGTTGACGGCACGGGAGCTTCCCTCTCTCTTGATCGGCCCGAGCCAACTGTCTGGAGTGGAAGAAGCTCTCTCGACGGAATGGCTTGTCACCAATGGACTGGGTGGGTACGCGTCCTCCACCATCCTCGGAGTCAACACAAGGAAGTACCATGGGCTTCTCGTGGCGGCCATTGACCCACCGCTAGGAAGGCGGGTACTGCTTGCGAAGCTCGACGAGGTGATGGTGAGCCCCAGCGGCGGACGGACACGTTTGGCCACTAACGATTCCATGAGCGGCCTAGACAACGAAGGGCTCCGTTCACTGCGGAGCTTCTCCCTTTCACCGTTTCCAAGCTTCATGTATGATGTCGACGGCGTCTCGTTGCTGAAAACCATCACGTTGGCAGAGGGTGAGAACCTTGTGTTGGTCAGGTACGAGGCTGTCAACCTTCGAGACGAGAGCGTTCTGCTTGAGATCTCGCCGCTGACGAGCTACCGCGGGATCTACACCGTGCTCAACTCAGAACGCTCCCCTTGGGCCTACGATCAGCAAGTGTTCGACAGGGGCTTTGCTGCGCATCTCCGCGACCTAACCCTCTACTTTGCGATGGCCTCAGACGCAGCTGAGTTCTCACGCCTCGGAGGCGCGTGGGTTAGGCGTCTTCGCTATCGGACGGACGAGGCGAGAGGTGACAGTTACCTTGACGACTGCTACGTGCCCGGCCATTTCGGAATCCATCTGAAAGCAGGGGAGTCGCGGCTATTCCACCTACTAGCCTCAGCTTCGCGGAGCAAGCTCGACGCATGGAAGGCCGCTGAGAACGCGGCCAACCCAGAACGAATCTGGGAGCGTGAACTCGGGAGACGCAGGGATATCCTGAGAGCTTCCGGCGAACTTTGGCCTGAGGGCGATTGGTCCAAGTGGCTTGTCCTTTCGGTTGACGCCTTCATCGTTCGAGGTGGGGCGGCGTGTGGGAAGTCGGTCATCGCGGGCTACCACTGGTTCGGCGACTGGGGGAGAGACACCTTCATCTCGCTTCCAGGTCTCGCGTTGGTCACGGGCAGGTTCAACGACGCAGAACAGATTCTCTTAGCCTACGGGGCGCATGAGAAGGATGGCCTGATCCCAAGCTTCTTTGCTGAGGCGCTAGACATGGCCGCTAGCTATGAGTCCGTGGACACCTCTCTGTGGTACGTGAACGCTGTGCTCGAGTACGTCAAGTACACGGGCAACCTTGCCTTCGTTCGCAAACACCTCTGGCCGGTCTTGAGATCGATCATCGACCACTACTCAGCGGGCACGCAGTACGGCATTCATGTGGACGCAGACGGCCTGGTCCATCATGGCCCACGGCTCACGTGGATGGACGCTGCGGTCAACGGAGTCCCAGTCACTCCCAGAGAGGGAAAAGCCATTGAGGTCCAAGCCCTCTGGTACAATGCGCTGAAGACGATGGCACTGCTGTCGAAGGCCCTAGGCGAGGATGCGTCCGAGTATGAGCTGCGAGCGGAGGCGGCGGCGAAGAGCTTCAGGGCGACCTTCTGGAACGAAGAGACTGGGTCGCTCTTCGACATGGTGGCTAACGGCTCTCGCGACTCGTCGGTGCGGCCTAACCAAATTCTCGCTGTTTCCTTAGACCATGGCATGCTGGACAGCTCGATGGCCGAGAGCGTAGTCTGCTTTGTCTGGCGGAAGCTCTGGGCCACGTATGGGCTTAGGACGCTCTCCGCTGAGGATCCGAAGTACAGAGGGGTATGCCGAGGAAACCAACGCGAGAGAGACTTGGCCTACCACAACGGGACCATTTGGCCTTGGCTAGCTGGGCCCTTCGTGAAGGCGTTCCTCAAGACGAAGCGCTACGAGAAGCCCTGGAGAGAGTTCGCGTACAGAAGCTTCCTACAACCGCTGCTTGAGGAGCAACCATACCAAGCCGGGCTAGGCCTCATAAGCGAGATATTCGACGGCGACTATCCTCACACAGCCGGAGGCTGCATAGCTCAAGCCTGGTCAACAGCCGAGCCTCTCAGAGCATACGTGGAAGACATCCTTTACAAGCGGCCTCGCTTCGAAGACCCCTCCACATGGACGACAGAATAGCCAAGTAGCATGCAAGCTTCCGCCCGGATGGTAGCCGGTAGGTCTAGCAGACCACACCTCTCGTCTCGGGACGGATGCCGTAGATCACTCAAGGGGAGCGGCTAGGCATCACCTTATATCTGATGCGTGGAGCCAAACCAACTCCGGCGGCTGGTAGCTTGAGGATCACGGGCGTCGAGGCGATCACGATCGCCGTTCCCTTCGTCTCAGATATGGCGGTCCTGAACTCTTACGAGGTCCCGCTTGGCAGAGTGCCCAAGGTGATCGTTAGGCTTCAGACGGACGAAGGCCTGGTGGGCCTCGGCGAGACGGTAAGAGGTTTCCCGGCGACGTTGCTGAAGGACCACGAGAGTGAGCTGGTCGGCAGGGACCCGCTTGAGCTCAACCTTGAACGGCCGGGGTTCGGCTGGGGCTTGGACGAGGCGTTGGAGCACGCGTTGCATGACTTGGCTGGGAAGGCCCTGGGGCTCCCCATGTACAAGCTGCTCGGCGGCGCGTACCGGAGCGAGGTCCCCGTCTCAGCCTGGTCTCCTCACCACGGCCCAGGGAACCCGCAGAAGACCGCCGTTGTCGCGGAGAGGGCCGTCAGCATGGGTTACGACGTTATCAAGCTCAAGGCGAGGCCGTGGGACATCGTCGAAACTGCAAGGGCGATCAGGGACGCGGTAGGAGACGAGATGGGGATAGTCTGCGACCCCAATACGCAGTTCGGCCATCCGGCGACGGCGCTCAAGCTCGCGCGTAGGCTTGAACGATACAACATAATCTGCTTCGAGGATCCTGTGCCGAAGAACCTAGACTGGTACGTGTTGATGAGGGCGAAGATGGACATCCCTCTCGCGCTCCACATCACAGGTAGCGACGTGTTTAACGCGGTCAAGAGGGAGGCATGCGACTACATCAACACGGGAGGCACGATGCGTGAGTTCAAGAACTACGCAGGTGTCGCTGCGCTCGCTGGCATCCCTGTCTGGCATGGTTCAGGCAACGACCTGGGCATCATGGAGGCCAGTTACGTGCACGCGTGCGCGGCTACGAGCAACGCCACCTTGACAAGCGACATCTTCGGAGAGTTCTGCCGCGTCGACGACCTCCTCGTTGAGCCTATCGAGATCAAGAACGGGCAGGCCAGGGTGCCTAACAAGCCAGGGTTGGGCGTCGAGCTCGACATGAAAGCCGTCGAGAAGTATCGCGTCAGCGAACACTACGTGGGAAAGGTCGTCTAGAGACCGGGCAGGTTTGTGGGCCTGTTCGTCGGTACCGTAATGCCTAAACGCGGAGCGCTCCTCCCGATGCCGTGAGTGTTATGCCGATCAGGGGAGAACAGGCCGAGGTACACGCAGCCCTCGACGGTGCGCAGATCATTCTCGCCGTGGCCAGGACAGCGCCGAAGTCGAGGGGAATCGATAGAGTCGTCACTGCGATCGTTGCTGACCGAGATGAGATCGAGGCTTTGGCGACGGCAATGGAAGGGTTCAAGGACAAATGGCCTACCTTTGCGAGAGACGCGGAGGGTGTAAGACGGTCTGTCGCCGTAGCTCTTCTGGGCGTGAAGGGCAGTAAGTCGAAGGGACTGAACTGCGGCGCATGCGGCCACAGGACGTGCGCCGAGTTTGACACAGCCCCAAAGAACGTGGGACCAGCCTACATGGGCCCGAACTGCGCCTTCTACGTCGTTGACCTCGGCATTGCGCTAGGAGTAGCGGCGAAAGCCGCCGTTGAGCTGGGGCTCGATAATCGCATCATGTTCTCGGCCGGAACCGCTGCAAGGAGTTTGGGCCTGATAGACGCGGATTTAGCGTTCGGGATTCCGCTGTCTGTGACGGGGAAGAACCCCTACTTTGACCGTGTCTGGCCTAAGTGACGAGAGCCCGCTGCCCGAGCGATACGCTTAAGCGCGATCTGTGTGCATACGCCGCACTCGGCGAAAGGCTTGCCGATCATCGACCTGTCTCTCGAAGAGCTCAAACGGTACGTCCCGCCTCTGACGAAGCAGCCGGACTTCGACGAGTTCTGGAGGCGAACGATCGAGGAATCAGCGAGGGAACCGTTGAACGCTGAGTTCATGTCGGTCCCTTACCCGGTCGATTCAGTCAAGGTGTTCAAGGTTTTCTACCGTGGCTTCAAAGGGGCGAGGGTCTGCGGATGGTATATCGTACCTAGAGGCCGGACCCTCTGCCCGGCGCTGCTGTTTCTGCACGGCTACAGCGGGAATAAGGGCCAGGTCTTCGACTACCTAGGCTGGGCGCTTCAGGGCTACGCCGTGCTTGCCATAGACGTGAGAGGACAGTCAGGTGAGAGCACAGACCCTGGACGATACTCGTCAGGTCACGTGACAGGTTGGATGACGAAGGGGATCATGAGCCCCGAGGAGTACTACTACCGAGGCGCCTACATCGACTGCATCAGAGCCCTCGACCTTCTAGAGGCTCGCGAAGAGGTGGACAAATCCAGGATAGGCGTCAGTGGGATCAGCCAGGGAGGAGGTCTTGCGCTAGCTACGGTCGGCTTGGACCGACGGCCGGTCCTCGCCATGCCTGACATACCGTACCTCTGCCACTTCAGACGAGGCGTGGAGATATCGCTTTCAGGCCCATACTTGGAGATCGTCAACTACCTCAGGGTCTATCCGGGAAACGAGGAAGCCGCTTTCAGGACGTTGAGCTACTTTGACCCCTTGAACATGGCTGAGTCCGTGGCCTGTCAGGTCCTGATGTCCGTAGGCCTACGCGACCCCGTCTGCCCACCCTCAACGGTCTTCGCCGTCTACAACAGGTTGAAGTGCCGAAAGGAGTTGAAGGTCTACCCCTTCACTGAGCATGAAGTGATAGGTGCTCACGCGGAAGAGAAGGTACGAACTGCAAAGGCGGCTCTGAAACCTTAGGCTTCCCGCCGAAGTCACCGAGTCGACGAGTTCGAGATGTTGTTCTCGCTTCTCGCGATCTCTTCGAGCTCTAGGATCTGTTGCGGCTCGTGAACGACCAAGCCTTGAGCCAGCCTTCGCAACGTGGGGAGCACCGTCAGGAACTCCTCGCGGTCGATGACTGTGTTGACGGAGAACCAGCCCTTTCCCGCGAGCGGACTGACGGTCGGCTTCTTCAAAGCCGGCAAACGTTTGAGTAGCTTGTTCAGGTTCTCTTCCCTCACGTTGACGAAGATGTGTATCTTCTTCTTCCCCTCCACCGTGCCCTTGAGCAGCGTGAGTATATCGTAGATCTTCTCTCTCTTCTCAGGGTCTCTAAGGCTGGCCTTGTTCGCGACGAGCACAGCCGTTGACTCGGCTATTGTCTCAATGACCTTGAGGTTGTTCTGCTCTAGGGTTGTCCCCGTCTGGGCTAGGTCAATGATCGCATCTGCGTTCTCAGGAGGCTTAGCCTCCGTCGCCCCGAAGGACAGGTAGATGCTCAGCTTAGGGTTCTCACCCCTTCTCCACCAGGGCGTGACTATCACAGGCTCAGCATCACCAAAGGCTTCTCTGTAAGCTTCGCTTCGCTTCGTGAATTCCGCTGCAATATTCAGGTACTCCGTGGAGACCCTCACGTTCTTCCCTTGGGACCAGAGCTTCCTCAATAGGGCTGAGAAAGAGTCGATATCAGTCCATGACCTTGGAATAGCTGCGACCAGCTTGACCTGCCCGCACTCAAGGTCGAGTAGTTGCTCGACATTCGCTCCCGTCTCCTGAACCCAGTCCGAACCCGTGATGCCGACGTCATGGAGACCCTCAGCTACAGCGACAGGGATCTCCTGAGGCCTAAGGATCTTCAACTCGATCCCAGGGTCGTTTATCGAAGGCCTGTAAGTCCTCTCTTGGCCCCTGATGATGTACCCTGAAAGAGCGAGGATGTCGAAGACCGCCCTCTCAAGAGACCCCTTGGGGAGAGCAAAGCTCACCTTCATGCCTGACGACCTAAACCCAGAGACTGTGGGAGTTTTGTGGGCTACATCCTACAAAACTCCCTTAAAAGACTTACGACCGCGCGAAAACCCTGGAAGCCGTGCATAGGCGGGTCCCTGACGGGCAGTCTCCTTCCCGTGAACGGTGACGCTGGCTGTAGCCCGCCTATGAGGCTCCCTTCCGGCTTGGAGAGACCTAGCCTCGGAGGTTCCCCCAAGGGCCTCGTGGCATCGCGATGATCTCTCTTACCTCGAGGTCGAAGAAGTTGTTCATATGCGCAGGCTTCAGGATCACGGCTGTGTCCGCGCCTTTGATATCACCTGTGATAGCTAGGACCTCCTTGTCGGTCGGGATCGCGTCCGCGTCCGCCGCGATCACGGCGACCTCGACACCTACCTTGACGCCTTGACAGATGAGCCTCAACGTCGCCGCGATGACCTCGACAGGCGTGATGCCGCCGAACTTCTTCGAGATAGACCGGCCAACCCCGCTTAACGCGTGCGACCCTTGAACGATCCGAACACCGCGCTCATGTAAGGCTTTCACGTTCTCAGGCTTCATTCCTGTCACAAGCAGGCTCGGGTCGATCCCTAGCTCCTTCGCTCTGTCGATTGACATCTCGGCGAAGCCCGCATGGTATGTGACCGCCACAACCTTGGCGGAGGAGCCCTTGAAGGCCTCTGCGACCTTCAACGCGGTATCGCCGCTCGCAGAGGCGACGACCACATGGCTGATGCCAAGCTCGTCAGCTCTCCTCTTCGCCGCCCGGATCGTCTCCTCGGTGTTCTGCGGACCCGGCTTCTCGAAGAAGATGACTCTTCTTTCTGCCATCGCGCAGTTCATCTCGCGGGGGAACGCTAGAGGAACGACTGCACATAAGCTTAGCGAGGCACCTGACCTGGGATCCTCGAAGCGCTGGCTCTACATCCCGCCTGAGCCCGGGAGACACGGGAACCGCTAATGTGTGGCGATCGTGGGCTCGAACACCTTCTCGAGAACCTGTTTGAAGCCCCGCGCGGTCGCCTCTCTGAAGAAGCAGGAGCAGTAGCCCATGTGGCATGCCGCGACCTCCTGGTCGACCTTGAGGAGAACCGCGTCGAGGTCGCAGTCCACGTAGACGTGTTTCACTCTCTGAACGTGGCCGGACTCCTCCCCCTTCATCCATAGCCTCTCACGTGAGAGGCTCCAATAATGTGCGTAGCCTGTCTCCAGGGTCTTCTTGAACGCCTCTCTGTTCATGAAGGCCGTCATCAAGACCTGGCCGTTGACTGCGTCTTGAGCTATCGCCACCACGAGGCCGTTATGCCTGTAGTTCAACTGATCGGCTACCGCTTCTAGGTCTCTTGATGCTCCTTGCGTGTTCAACCTGCCGCCTCCTGAGCGATCCTGACGAAGTTCCTGAGGATACTTAATCCCTTCTCTCCGCTCTTCTCGGGGTGGAACTGCGTCCCGTACAAGGAGCCCTTTGCCACCACCGAAGGGAACCTCACACCGTGTTCCGTAGATGCCAAGACGACGCTGGGCTCCTCTAGACTCGGGTAGTAGGAGTGCACGAAGTAGAAGTAATCACCTGACCGGATGCCCTCCAGGAATGCGTCTCGCCTTGAGAGCGCCAACCGGTTCCAGCCCATGTGAGGTATTTTCACGGTTCCCGGGAGTCTCTTGACTCTCCCGTGGATGAGGCCCAGCCCTTGGATGAGCCCTCCCTCCTCGCTCTCATCGAAGAGCAGCTGCATGCCCAAGCAGACGCCGAGGATGGGCTGACTGCGTGCCACGGCGTCCTCAAGGTAACGACGCTGGTCCTTCAGGAATGCAGTCGCGGACTTGAAGGCGCCCACGCCGGGCAGAACGACAGCGTCGAACCTAGGGAGGTCCACGAGGCGCCCTACAAGGCGGGGCTCCGCGCCCGTCAGTCTCAAGCCGTTTGCTACGCTCCAGAGGTTGCCGACCCCGTAGTTCACGATCGCTATCCTCGGTCTACGAGCACGGGCCGTGTTCCATCTCACCTAACCCTGGCCCTGACGGCTTCCGCGTGCCTCGGCAGCCCCTCAGCCTCTGCCAGGGCCGTCACCGTGTCCAGCATCTCAGCTAGGCCTCTTCGAGTAACTTCCTGGACCGTGATGCGTTTCAGGTAGTCGTAGACCGAGAGGCCTGAGGCGAACCTCGCTGCGCCACCCGTGGGCAGCACGTGGTTCGCGCCGGTCGCGTAGTCGCCAGCTGCGACAGGAGAGTATGGCCCAACAAAGACCGAGCCTGCATTGCGGACCTCGGCCAGAATGGGCTCGGGATCATGAGCTATGACCTCAAGGTGTTCAGGAGCATACTCGTTTACGAACGCCACTGCCTCTTCGATGTCTCCACAGGTCAGGATGAGGGCGTTCTCCGAGAGAGCCTTCCCCGCCACGCTCTCGTCTTCGCCGGCCGAGAGGAGTTCCCTAAGCCTTTCTGCGACTCTCCACGCGAGATACTTCGAAGTCGTCACAAGAGCCGCGTGGGACTCCGAGGCGGATATCTTCCCGTGTTCCAGCTGTGAGAGGAGGTCTAGGGCAACGATCGAGGGGTCTGCCGTACCATCAGCGACGACGACGACCTCGCTTGGTCCAGCTGGCAGGTCTGTGCCCACGAGGCCTTGCACGAGGAGTTTCGCAGCAGTCACGTAGACGTTGCCCGGGCCTACGATCTTCTCAACCCGGGGGACCGTCTCGGTTCCATAGGCCATGGCCGCGATCGCTTGGGCCCCGCCAACTCTGTAGATCTCGTTCACGCCGCCTAGGTCGAGCGCCGCAAGGACGGCGGGCTCCACTCTACCGTTTCCGCCAGGCGCCGTACAGGCGACCAGTTTCCCAACACCAGCAACCTTGCCGGGCACAACCGCCATCAAGGCGGTCGATGGGAGGCCACGGGTCGCGTACGCGCCAACCGAGCCGATCGGCCTCCATAGGTCTCTTAACGAGACACCCTCCTGTGTCTGCACCGGAGCGGTGCTCTTCGGCATCTGAGCCCGGTGGTAGACCTCTAGGCTCTTGGCCATAGCTCTAAGAGCCGAGATGAGCTTGTCAGAGATACTGTCGTAGGCGGTTCTGACCTCGTCTTGGGCGACTCGAATCTCTCCTAGTTTGAGGTCGACCTTGTCGAACAAGGCGGTGTACTCGACGAGGGCTGCATCGCCTTTCTCCTTTACCTTTCTCAGGATCTCGCCTACCTGAGCCTTGACTGACTCCACATCTAGGCTTGACCGGGCGAGGAGCCTTTCCCTCTCGGCGGGCTTGAGCTCCGCAAGCGGTCTAGGTTCAAGCAAGCTAGTCACCTAGAGGCGAACGGGGACACCTCTCGCCTCCAAGTACTTCTTGACATCTTGGACGTTCACCAAGCCGTAGTGGAAGATGGAGGCTGCGAGCGCTGCGTCAGCCCTCCCCTCCGTTAGAACGCGGTAGATGTGTTCAGGGCTACCGGCGCCACCTGATGCTATCACCGGTACGTTCACGCCTCCTGCGATGGCTCTGGTAAGCTCTAGGTCGTACCCCTCCCGTGTACCGTCGGTGTCCATACTCGTTAACAGTATCTCTCCAGCTCCCAGCTTCTCAATCGTCCTCGCCCAGGAGAGCGCGTCGATGCCTGTCGGCTTTCCCAGGGTGGGCGGCCCACCATACGTGTGTACCTCCCACTTGCCATCGTCTCTTCTCTTGGCGTCCATGGCAACCACTATGCATTGGCTTCCGAAACGGGATGACGCCTCCTCAACCAAGCCCGGGTTTTCGACTGCAGCTGTGTTCATAGAGACCTTGTCTGCGCCGGCTCGAAGGAGCCTAGCGATGTCGCCTAAGCCTCGGATGCCCCCTCCTACGGTCAGGGGTATGGAGATCTCAGACGCGGCATCTCGTACAGCTTTCACCAGCGTCTTCCGACCTTCAGGCGACGCCCCTATGTCTAGGAAGACGATCTCGTCTGCTCCCTGCTCTTGATAGGCCTTCGCGAGAAGAGCTGGACTACCGGCCTCCCTGTGGTTGCGAAACCTGACCCCCTTAACGACGTGACCGTTGAAGACGTCAAGGCAGGGGATGATCCTCTTCGTGAGCATCTGCGCGTGTTCTCCTTCACTCGATGATGCCCTTCTGGCTTGGAACTTGGTCTCCGAGCCTCGGGTCCAGTTCAACTGCCTCTCGCAGGGCGATCCCGAGAGCCTTGAACAGGGCCTCCGTCTTATGGTGGTAATCCCGGCCCTGCAACCTCGTCACGTGGAGCGTAAACCTACCGTTGGACGCTAGGCTCTGGAGGAAGTGACGGATCATCTCGGCGTCAATCCCCTTGGCCGATGTTGATGCGAGGTCACCATCGAAGACAAAGTAGCCTCGTCCGCTCAGGTCCAAGGCGATCCCAGCGATCGCCTCATCCATAGGGACGAGCGCGGAGCCGAAGCGACGGACGCCCTTCTTCTCTCCCAGGGCGGAGTTGATCGCCTGTCCGAGCGCTATCGCGGTGTCCTCCGCCAAGTGGTGAGGATCCCGTTCCCCACGGCTCTCAGCTACGATCTTCAGATCTATCAAGCCGTGCTTCGAGGCGGCGCCCAGGAGATGGTTGAGAAACGTGACGCCTGTCTTGATCTCAGCCAGCCCCGTGCCATCTAGGTTGACGCTCACTCGAACTACTGTCTCCAAGGTTTCCCTTCTGATCTCAGCCCTTCGCATGCCTACACGCCTCCTGAGCCTCCTGCAAAGTGAACCTGCCCCGGTAGAGCGCCATCCCCACCACCACAGCCTCGACTCCAACCCGTGAAAGCTCGACTAGATCCCGAAGCGAGGAGACGCCTCCCGCGTAGATGACAGGCAGCCTCGTTCTGTCGACTAACTCCTTCACTGCCGGAAGGCTCGGCCCTCTCAAGGTTCCCTCTACAGAGACATCCGTGTAGAGGAAGCCGCCTATGCCTGATGCCTCAAACCGCCTGGCCCACCAGGTCGGAGGCTCATCGGTCTCCGCAGTCCATCCCTGTCTGAGGACGATGTCTCTCCTAGCGTCCAAGGAGATGAAGACTCGCCGAGGTCCAATCCTCGCCGCAAGCTCCTCGATGAACACCAGGTCCTTAAGCGCGGCGGTGCCCACGATGACACGGTAAGCCCCTGAAGACGTAAGCGACAGGGCATCCTCAACGGTTCTGACGCCTCCGCCCACCTGGACAGGGATTGAGCTGGCTGCGACCAAGCGCTTGACCAGGTCACGGTTTCCCTGGCTGCCAGAGATCGCGCCGTCAAGGTCCACCACATGGAGCATCTCTGCTCCCTGTTTCTGCCAGTGCTTGGCGACCGCCAGCGGGTCACTTGACACATCAAGCCCGGTACCCGGCCTCCCTTGAACAAGCTTCACGCATCGGCCATCCTTGATGTCAACCGAGGGTATGACCATCATAACAGCTTCGCCAACCCGTCCATCGCCCCGCTAGGCGTCCTCAAGCACCGACTCCAAGCATTCCACGAAGCGCTTGTTCTCCAAGCGTGTGCCGACAGTGACCCGCACGTAGGCTCCGTCCAAGCCCGGCAACCTGCTGCAGTCCCTAACGGCGAACCCCCTCCTCCACAGCGTTTCCGCAAGATTCTCCGATAGGCGGCATGGCTGCTTCAGTTCCAGAAGTACAAAGTTTGCCTCCGAAGGGTACACCCTGACGCCGTCGACTCGGTCGAGACGGTCGATCAGGTCCTTCCGAGCCGCTCTTGTCAGCTGCACAAGGCGTCTCATGTGGTCCAAGTCCCCCAAAGCCGCTTGGGCAGCTGTCAGGGCAAGGCGGTTCACGTTGTACGGAGCCTTCACCCGGTAGAGGATCTGTGCTATCTCAGGGCTGGTCAACGCGTAGCCGACTCTTAGGCCGGCGAGGGCGAAGGCCTTCGAGAAGGTTCTGAGGAAGACCAGGTTCCCCCTCTCCGCGAGTAGGCCCGTGAGCGACCTCTCGGCGAACTCCACGTAGGCCTCGTCGATGACGACTGGGGGGCCGCTGTCAGCTATAGCCCTGGCTTCCAGTACGGTTAGAGCGTTGCCAGTTGGGTTGTTAGGGCTGCATAGGACGACCATCTTCGCCCTCTCAGCCGCGGACAAGATGGCTTCAACGTTCCATCTGAAGCCTTTCAGCATCCTCACGGACTTCACATTTGTTCCTGCCAGCTTAGCGAAGACCTCGTACATCTCGAACGTCGGTATTGAGACGACGACTTCTTCGCCTGGATTGAGGAACGCCTTGGCGAGGAGGTCAAGGATCTCGTCCGATCCATTGCCGATGATGATGTTGTTCGGCGCCGTTTGGGCGTACTCCGCGATCCTCTGCCTGAGCGCCGACGGATCAGTCGGATACCTGTTAAGAAACCTGAGGTCGTTGACTATCGCCGAAATGACTAGGGGCGAAGGAGCGTACGGGTTCTCGTTCGCGTCAAGCTTGATAAACCCCATTGGCAGCGCCTCAGGGTCCCGGTAGGCTGGCACTTGGTAGATCGCTTGCCTCGCTAGATGCGCCATCTTCAGGGATTACGCCTCCGTCTAGAGATCACCCTTGCTTTCCGCTGCATACGCAGCCTTGTGGGCACTTTGTGGGATTCATCCCAATGCGGGGCACAAACTTAAAAGGTTTGCTGGCGACACCCTTCGACAGGCAGGACCGCAATGACGCGGATGGTTGAGATACTCAAGTTGGACACTAAGGGGCGGATCTCGCTCCCAGTCAGGCTTAGGGAAAGCGTAGGCCTCAGGGAGGGAATGTACATCATGGCGATCGCAGACCTCGAGACTCGAGATGTGAGGCTTACCCCCTTCGCAGACCCAGAGGCGAGGCTTGTACAGCTGAGGATCGGGCTCGCAGACATGCCTGGCTCCTTGGCACGCGTCGCAAAGGTGCTGGCCGAAGCGAACATCGACCTCTTGTCGACCGAATCGGCCACCCTGGAGAGAGGTCAGCGGGCTGAATGGCGAGCCATCGCCGACGCCTCGAAATGTCGCATCACTCTTGCCGAGCTCAAGTCTATCATCCTGCAGGATGGCGCAGCGAAGACAGTTGAGGTTCGAGAGCTCGGATGACGACTCTTGCCTACAGCCCCTGCGCTCTCCTCAAGAGTTCCCTGCTTGGGCTCTCGAAGAACGGGACAGGTTGGCCTCCCCTTCGTAACGGCCGGGCAG
>Ga0315306_10000555_pt1 | contig 18058 bp, 15 predicted proteins | sample TDP1_MG_FD_203803 | JGI IMG/M metagenome (GOLD analysis project Ga0315306, IMG submission 203803) | Freshwater sediment microbial communities from Lake Towuti, South Sulawesi, Indonesia - TDP1 | ecosystem: Environmental > Aquatic > Freshwater > Lake > Sediment | place: Indonesia: South Sulawesi... | reverse complement strand
AAAGCCATCGAGAGAAGAGTCAAGCACGGTTACCTAGAAACCTGGACAGACGACCTCGACAACGCTTTAGACATGGCGCTTCAAGCCAAACGTGATGGAAAGCCCAAGAGCATAGGGCTGCTGGGAAACGCAGCCGAGGTTCACCCTCAACTCGTCAAGAAGGGCGTCACCCCCGACGTGCTGACGGACCAGACATCCGCCCACGACTCATTAAACGGCTATTACCCAGCTGGCCTATCGAAAGAAGAGGCTGACGAACTGCGAAAGGAAAACCCAAAGGAATACATGGGCAAAGCCAGAGAAAGCATGCACACGCAGGTGAAAGCCATGCTGAAAATGATGCAGAGGGGCGCGGTCACGTTCGAGTACGGCAACAACCTGCGCCAGCAAGCCCACGACGCCGGACTCAGAGAAGCCTTCGCCTATCCGGGGTTCGTTCAGCGCTACATACGCCCGATGTTCTGCGAGGGACGAGGCCCCTTCCGCTGGACATCGCTGGTCGACGACCCAGACGACATCCACGCCCTAGACGAAGTCATCCTCGACGTCTTCTCCTACAACAAGGAGCTCTGCCGATGGATAAGAAAGGCTAGGGAGCAGGTGAAGTTTCAGGGACTGCCAGCCCGAGTGTGCTGGCTCGGCTTCGGCGAGAGAGCCAAGTTCGGAAAAATCATGAACAAGATGGTGAAGAAAGGCGAGCTCTCAGGTCCAATGTGGATAGGGAGAGACCACCTAGACGGAGGAAGCGTGGCTTCTCCAAACAGGGAAACAGAGGGCATGAAGGATGGAAGCGACGCCGTAGCCGACTGGCCCATACTCAACGCCCTGCTAAACGCTGTGGCCGGCGCCACATGGGTTTCGGTTCACCACGGAGGCGGAGTCGGAATAGGCTACAGCATCCACGCAGGCATGTGCCTAGTCGCAGACGGCACCAGAGAAGCAGAAAAAAGAATCGAGCGCGTATTAACAACCGATCCGGGAACAGCCATAGTCAGACACGCCGACGCGGGCTACAAGAAGGCTCAACAGATAGCCAAACAGAAAGGAATCAGAATGCCCATGCTGAAAGTTACAGAATCACCTCCAGAGCAGAGACAAACAAGGCGCCGAGGATGACCGACACAATCACTCTGATGTTAAACTTCTTGTGAGCCTCCGGAAGAAGCTCCCCGGCTCCTATGAAGATGAACTCACCCGCCACGAGCGCGACCATCTGAAGATAGACACCGCTGGGAAACCACCCCGCGAGAACAGCTCCGGCGGGGTAGAGAACCGCTCCGAAGAAGAGAGTTGCCAAAATCTGCTTGACCGAGTACCCGCCGCCCTTCATCACGAGGGTTGTTGTCAACGACTGAGGAATCTCATGGACGATAACGGCGATTGTTATGAACAGCCCCAGAACAGGATCGGTGAAATACCCGACAGCGATGGCTACTCCATCAGTGAAGTTGTCTGCGCTCATCCCGGCGAAGGTGACCCAGCTCACACTCTTGATTTCACACTCGTTCTCCCCGCAAGTGTGAACCATGACAACTCTCTCAAGGAGGTAAAAGGCGAAGAACCCAACTCCGAGAAAGGGCCAGTTGCTGGCGACGTCAGCCTCGGGAATCATCTCAAATAGTGCAGCGGCAACGACAACCCCAGAGGCAAAGGCAACCACGTAACGAGCGCTTACAGCCGACGCCTTGGGATGCAAAGGTGGGAGTCCACTGAGGAACAGGACCAGCCCGACGAGTCCCGCGTAGAGCACCTGAAACATGGGTATTTCTCTAGTAATCTTCGGCAACCGCGTTTAAAGGTTTGTTATATCAAGAAAAGCCCATCTAACTAAGCAAGCAGAGAAGCCAATCCAACAGAGTAAACTTAAATACCTTTGAAAGTTCTCACAATAGCAGCGCACCAACGCCGCCGTAGCTCAGTACGGTAGAGCAGCTGACCCAAGCGAACCAAACCCATGCTCGCTGAGGCTGAGGCTGTTAACCAGCTGGTCGTCGGTCCAAGTCCGACCGGCGGCGCCAACACCTTGGTTTTATCGAACCCGCGACACCTGTCAACCTAGCCTGAGTCTTTTCTGCATGACCTCCCCCTAAGTAGAGGGGTCTCACACGCGCAAGCGGACGCTAACTGTACAATGTCAAAACCTTAGTTATACCCGTCGTCGTCAGATGATACTTCTCAACTCCACCCGCCTCAAACAACTGCACATACCCAGACTCCCTCAGCTTCTGCAATTGACTCCTAACCACAGACGCATCCAAATCAGTCCACTTCGTAATCTCATCCACAGTCAGCGACCTCTCAGCCGTAACAGCACCGATATTATGAAGCATGCTCAACAAACGAAACTCCTCAGGCAAAGCCTCACGATAAGAGAAACCCAATTTCACGTCACTCCAACCACTTCTTTATAGAGGTCAGCCGTCCTCATAGCGATAGCTTCCCAACTATAAGCCTTTTGCACAACCTCCCGAGCGTTCTGAACCAGCCACCGAGCGTGGTCAGGATTAGACAAAACATGACTAACACCCCAAGCAATAGAATCCGGATTCCTCGGATAAACAAAAACCCCCGTTCTGTCATGTTCAATAACTTCAGTCAAACCGCCGACTTGACTGGCTACCACAGGAACACCTGCAGCCATACCCTCCAGAGCAACAATCCCAAAAGGTTCATAGACAGACGGCACAACAAGCACATCAGCGCTAGCCAACAGAGCCACAAGCTCAGAGTCAGGAACAAAACCCGTAAACCTTACCCTCCAACCCTGACCCGTGGAATGCGCCACATACTGCAGGTGGTCCCTGTACCACCCTTCTCCAACAAGAACAAACTTGGCTCCAGAGTGACTCCAAGCAACCTTAGGGACAGCCTGAAGCAAGTACTCTATCCCCTTCTGAGGAACCAAACGCCCAACACAGAGAATGAGTCTCTCGTGAGGCTGAACCCCGTATCGGGCTCTAACCGACCATCGGTCAACAGAAACGTTGTACTTTGAAGCATCTATGGCGTTCGGAATAACAGTCACCTTCTCCCATGGCAGATGAAAGTGGTCACAGACCTCGCGTTTCATAGAGCCGCTGGTCACTATAACCCTATTCGCCTCGTAAGTTGCCCACCACTCGATTCCATCGATGGTAAACGAGTCGGGCGAGTGAAGGCTCGAACGCCCATACTCCGTGCTGTGAACCGTGAGCACCATGGGCTTTCTGGACAGATGCTTATAAGACACGCCAGCCGGAGCGGTCAGCCAATCGTGAACGTGAAAAACATCAAACCTAGCTGGTCTACACGCATCCGCCATCCTCTTCTCAATGAAGTGATTAAACAAAAGCGCCCAAGTGAGAAAATTCGGATGCCCAACCTCACACGCCGCACGATAAACCTTCACCCCATCAATCTCTTCATAGGCAGGTGCGCCCGGAAAATCCAGAGTGAAAACGTGCACGTCGTGTCCCTGGCTGGCAAGACCCCCAGCTAAGCCAAACACGTGACGCGCCAACCCCCCCACAATCCTAGGCGGAAACTCCCAGGAGAGCATACCGATTCTCATGGTTACATCAGTTGCCTCGCCCTTGTTATGTTATCAGACCTCGGATTTTGTCCACATACTCCTGAATCAAGCGGTCAGCCGCCTCCTTGCTCGGAGCCTCTGCATAGAGGTTTATCACAGGCTCCTCAGAGCTGGGGTGCATCAGAATCCAGTTGTCGTCATAAAAGATTTTGACTCCATCTATTGTGTCGATTTGTCGGTCACGAAACTCCTCTATCAGGCTTCGCATGATTCGCCCGCGCAGGTTCATTGAGCACGGAACAGCCTGCCTGGACATGTAGAAGTTTGGCATGTCGCTGTAGAGATTGGATAACGTATCATTCTCTCGAGCCAAGATCTCAACCGCCTTTGCAGACGCAAATATCCCATCGTAGCCCCGCTGGAAATCAGGGAAGACGAAGCCTCCTGTTTCTTCTCCTCCGAAGACTGCCTTGTTAGTAATGATGGCGTCGAGGAGCGCTCTCGCCCCTATCCTGCATCGAACAACCTCCCCGCCCAGAGGTTCAATTATCCGATTTATTACTTTTGAGGAGCTCACAGGAACAACAACCTTTCCCCCCTCTCCTTCCTTTATGATTTCTCTGGCAAGAAGCGCAAGCGAAGTGTCACCCGAGAGCACGTTTCCCTCTTCATCGACGAACATGGCTCGATCAGCGTCTCCATCTAAGGCGACGCCCAAGTCGGCGCCAAGAGCTTTCACAACTCTGGCGAGGTTGAATATAGATGAGGGCACCTGTTCAAAGGTTCGTGGTCCGGCAAGCTCGTCTAGTCTAGCGTTTAGGGTTGTCACCTCACACCCGAGTTCACCGAGAACAGGCGGAGCAACGAAAGAGCCAGCTCCGTTTGCACAGTCGATGACCACTCGCAATCGCGCTTTTTTCACGGATTCCCTGTCCAGCAGCCTTAGAACGTCTTTTCTGTAGAAGTCCACAGTTCTCGCAGGATAGATTATGTCTCCAACCTCGTCTGCCAGCGTTCTACGAAACTCTTCCTTGAAGAATATGCCTTCCACTTTCTTCTCCGATGCTCGGTCTAGCTCCATCCCCTCAGAATCATAGAACTGAATGTTGACGGACCTTGGGTCAATTTCGAGCATTCTAACTATGACGCCTGCGTTCGCTCCTAAGCTGTGGATCATGTACCTCGCAACTGGTGCTGGGCATATTCGTAGGTTGTGGACGTCCACGCCTGCCGCCGTCAAGCCAGCCATCAACGCTCTCTTCACCATTCGAGAAACTCGATGCGTATCTCGTCCAACGACAATGCTTGTGCCCTTCCCCAGAAATGAGCCGAAGGCGACGCCCATCTTGGAAGCGAATTCTGGCGTAATTTCTATGTTGGCTAGTCCTGTAACCCCGTGGCTTCCGAAAAGGTTGGTCATCCATCGCATGCCCCATTTCAGGTCCGTGTTCAAGATGGCTCCGGCTTCGATTGCCTTGCCGGGCCACACTCTTATTCCAGACTTGATGGTGGCTCCTCGTCCGATAATGCACTCGTCGCCGATGACCGCGCCTTCGAGAACTGTGGACGATTCGCGTATGTTGCATTTCTCGCCCACGGTGCAGCCGGCGAGTTCGGCTTTCAACCCTATGAGTGTGTTGTTCCAGACTATGGAGCGCTTTATTTTGGCTTTTTCGTCTATGGTTGTGTTGTCGCCGATTGTTGTGAGTTCTCCTATGAGTGAATGGTTTCGGATTCGTGTGTTCTTGCCAATGACGGCTGGTGGTCTTATCTCAACGTTGTCTTCGACCTCTGCGCCTTCGTCAGTCCAGACTCCGTCTGTTTCGTGTCCAGGTATGTTTAGTTTTATGAGTTGTTGAAGAGCGTCGTGGTTGGCTTGGAGGTACTGAACTGGGTTGCCGATGTCGCACCAGTATCCGTCTGCAACATGTCCATAGATGGGTTCTCCTTGCTCTAGCAGTTTTGGAAGGACGTGTCTGCTGAAGTCGAGCTCGCCTTCCGGCTTGACGTGTTTGAGGACTTCGGGTTCGAGGACGTAGATTCCGCTGTTGACTGTGTCGCTGAAGACCTCTCCCCATCCTGGCTTTTCCAGAAATTGCTTGACTCTTCCATCCTCGTCGACGATTGTTATACCGTAGTCGACTGGGTTTGGGACTCTGGTTAACACTATGGTCGCGATAGCGCCGTTCTTTTTGTGAAAATTCAACGCCTTGGCGAGGTTGATATCTGTTAGGACATCTCCGCTGAAGACTATGAAGGTTCCGTTGAGTAGATTTTCGGCGTTTTTTACTCCTCCTGCTGTTCCGAGTGGTTTTTCTTCTATGAGATAGGTTATTTTGGTGTTGAGTTGTGTGCCGTCTTGAAAATGGTTTGTTACGGCGTTTGGTAGGTAGTGGAGTGTGGCGATGATTTCGTGGATTCCGTGCTTTTTTAGGAGGTTGATCGTGTGCTCCAGCATTGGGCGGTTTGCTATTGGTACCAGAGGTTTTGGACGGTTTGTGGTTAGTGGACGGAGTCTTGTTCCTTCTCCGCCTGCCATGACGACCGCTTGCAAGTGGATTGTTCTCCGATAGAGAGATTTTGTATAACGTATCATTTTAGTTTATATATGTATGGGGTCATTGGCGTAGTGGATGAGTGCCTTCATATTGTTGGAGAGTTTGTGTTTACTCGGTGGAGAGTCCTCTTGCGCGTGCGCGCGTGAGACTACCTACCTAGAGAGAGGGGGTATGTTGAGTAGAGACGTGTTTTGCGTGTGTGTGCCCGAGGCTAGCCTAGCCCCTCTATTTGGCGCCAAGGAGGCTTTTTGCGTGAGAGTGGCAAGTCGCTTCTAGAGCAGGAGCAGTAAGGGAGCGATCAGTAGAGCGGTCATGTTTGTCAGCTTCATGAATATGTTGAGCGACGGACCCGCAACGTCTTTTAATGGGTCACCGACTGTGTCGCCAATCACGGCTGCAGCGTGGGTTGGTGTGCCCTTCATCCAGAACTTTCTCTCTATGTATTTCTTGGCGTTGTCCCATATGCCGCCGCCGAAGGTGAAGAAAGACGACAAGAGGGCGGATGTGCACAATCCTCCCAGGAGCATGGCGCCCAGAGCGTATTTCCCTAGTAAGAGTCCCACGATGATGGGTGAGGCAACCGCCAGCAGCCCCGGAGCAATCATGTGTTTGAGCGCGTTCCTTGTGCCGATGTCCACGCAGCGGGCGTAGTCAGGCTTGGCTTTGTTTTTGATGATGCCCGGGTTCTCTCGGAACTGCCGCCGCACTTCGTCCACCATTTGATAGGCTGTCTTTCCAGTGGCTCCAATAGCCAGAGAAGAGAACAAGAAGGGAAGGGCGGCACCTAATAAGAGACCTACAATAATGACTGGGTTTAAGAGTCCCAGAGCAATCTGGTCGAGTCCGACTTCTTTGCCGTAAGTTGCGAACAGCACAACCGTTGAAAACGTTGCCGACGCACTGGCGAAGGCTTTTGTATAGGCTTTGGTAGTGTTGCCCATAGCGTCGAGTTCTTCAAGTGTTCCAGCGTCTTTTGTTCCAGACATTTGAGCTATGCCTACGGCGTTGTCGCTAATGGGTCCAAAAGTGTCGCTGGACATAATGATGCCTATGGCTAGGTCTGTTCCAATGTTCGCACCCACTAATCCCAAAAGAGCATGATTGGCCGCTAATATTCCAGCAACTGAAAAATTGTTTATCGAATAGGAAAAAAGTATGGCTGCCAACACGGCTAAAAAAGGCATAAGTGGGCTCTGAAACGCGTAGGACAAACCGGTTATGATGTTGATTGCGGCTCCACCCTTTGAGAATTCGGCTATGTTTTTGACTGGTTTGCTGTCGATTCCTATATAGTATTGCACGGCGACGCCAACAGCGAGGCTGGCTACCAGACCTGCAACAACAGAGAAGAATACTGTTATGTCGTTTAGAAGGGTCATGGTTGAGATGTATGCGCCGACAATGCAGAAGATGGCTGTGACAAAGAGCCCGATGTTGAAGGACGTGATGGATTTGATTTTTTGCCATCCGCGGATAACAAGGACTCCGACTATGGTCGCCAAGATCCCGGAAACGCCGAGCATTAGGGGGTACATCAAAGCGTTTGTTCCCAGAGTGCTAAGCAGTAGAGTGCTAAGCATCATGGCTGTGATGTAGTCGTCGCTTATTGATTCGAACAGATCGCTTCCTCTTCCAGCACAGTCGCCCACATTGTCTCCAACTTGGTCTGCGATTACCGCTGGGTTGCGCGGGTCGTCTTCAGGGATGCGCTGCTCTATCTTGCCGACCAAGTCCGCACCTATGTCAGCCGCCTTGGTGAAAATGCCTCCGCCCAATTGAGCAAACAGGGCAGCTAAACTGGCGCCGAAGCCGAAGCCCACAATTAGTTTTGGGTCTTGGTAGAGCCAGAAGATGAAACTTACGCCGAGAAGACTAAGCCCTACAACAGACAAACCCATGACGGCTCCGCCTCTGAACGCCAGCGTTAACGGCTTAGTTGTGGAAGCTCTGGAGGCGTTGGCGGTTCTTACGCTGGTTTTGACAGCAACGCGTAAGCCTATGTAGGCGGCGAGTAAAGATAGAGCGGCACCGAACACGAAGGCGATGGCCACTCTCACGTCTCTAAAAAATATGATTAGTGGAATAAGCGATAACGTCGCGAAAACTCCGATGGTTGTGTATTGCCTTTTTATGAAGGCTTTGGCGCCCTCTTCAATAAAACCCGCGATTTTCTCCATCTGCCGCGGTCCAACAGGCTCCCTGATGATGGACCAGGCTAGGATAGCGACGACTAGCATGGCAAGGACTCCGACTGCCAACGCAAGCCATGTGAGGTCCATTCGTCACCGCTTCTCCTTCTCCTGGAATTTGTTTTATTCTCGCCACGTCGAAACTGGTCTTACACCTACTGTGAAATCCCGCTTATAAACATAGCATGTCTGTTTGGCGATGTTGGCAGCGTGCTGGTTTGCACAGACGGTAAACCTTTTAATACTTCAGTGTTGAAACTTTCCAAGTCGCAACGGAGGTTCATGGTGTCTTCGAAGAGGCGAGTGCGTGATAAGTGGCGAGGCAAGGACTGGTACTCTATTTTGTCGCCTTCCTATTTTGGTGGCACAGAGTTGGGCTCGGTTCCCTCCGACGACCCCTCCAAACTCGTGGGCAGAGTGGTTGACGGCACACTCTACGACTTAACCAACGATTTTGCCCATCAGTATCTGAAGATGTACTTTCAAGTTTCCAATGTTGAAGGCAAGACTGCTCGAACCGTGTTCAAGGGGCACGAGTACTCACGAGATTATTTGAGAAGCCTCGTTAGGAGGAGAACAACACGGGTTGACATAGTTCTCAACATCACAACCAAGGACGGTTACCAGGTTAGACTGGCTGTCTGCGCCTTCACCCTCGCCAGAATCAGAACCACGCAGGAGAAAGCCATACGCGCCCTGATGAAGAGAATTGTCGAGGAGAAAGCGGGCGCCCTAACCTTCGACCAGTTTGTTCAGGAGGTCGTGCTGGGAAAGATAGCGTCAGACATATACAACGAGGCAAAGAAGGTGGCACCCCTCCGCCACGTGGGCATACGGAAATCGAGGCTCGTAGCTCTGCCAGCTGAGGTCGCTAAGCCTCCCATCGCTGGATAGATCACCACATCAGATTTATCCCAGAATTCACTCCCCATGGGAAAAGCATGCACAACAAAAGCCTAGTCTCATCTGCGAGGAGGCGGGTTGCCCGAGAAGCCGCCGTCCTACTCTACACGGAGCAAGAAAAAGAGTATAAACAGGCAAAGAGGCGAGCGGCGCAGACACTCAGAGTTCGGGTTCTGCCTAGCAACATGGAGATTGCGAGAGAACTGGACTCCTTCGTGGAGGAGACTGAGGGCTCAACAAGGCAGGAGCGACTGGTTCAGATGAGGCGAGAGGCGCTTCAAATCATGGATGTCTTGAAAGGCTTTCACCCAAGACTCGTCGGAAGCGTGTGGAGAGGCACAGCTCACAAAAACAGCGACATCGACATTCAGACTTTCTCAGTAGACCCGATGCCTATTTTTGCTCAACTCGTGAGAAACGGCTTCAATATCGCGAAGACCGAGTGGCAGTCTGTGACGAAACGCGGCAAGAGAGAAGCGTCTTATCACATTCATCTTGCTCTGCCGTCGGATGATGAAGCAGAAGTGGTGGTTCGAAGCCTTGAAAAATTCAGCCAGAAAGAGAGGTGCGAAATATACGGAGACACGGTGACTGGCTTGAGTTACACTCAACTGCAGAAGGTCCTCAATGAAAACCCCGTTCAGAAGTTTGTGCCCCAATAACACATGATAAAATGTTGGAATATTAAGCCATGGCGTTCACATCGGTTAAATAGGCGATGCTCGCATAGAAATTATTGACAAGCCCAAACCAAAAAAACATGGCGTCGCACGGAACGCCCTTCAAGGTGTCGGAGAGCACCATGGAAATCGACAGGAAACGGTTCAAGAAGCTCTTTCCACACTTGTCCCGAGAGATTAAAGCCAAAAAACAGCGTGTGCCAATCTCTTCTGTTCGCTCCGACCCGCAAACAGGCGAGAGAGCCTCCTCGAGGCTTTTCGACAGCTACGTGCCAGACGTGATAGACTTCATTCGGCGATGCGACAACGAGAGGCAAGCCCTAGAAATAGTTGACTACATGGTGAAACGAGAAGAAATAAGCCCCAACTACGCCAAGAGACTCAGAAAACAACTCAAAGAAAAAGGCGTGAGAAGCTTCGGACCGAAAAAGGAAGACGACTACTACTCCAGACGAGGAATAGTTTAACCCACCTCTCCCAAACTTCCTCTTCCCCATCGTCATAAATCTTTAGAATCTCTCTTCCTGAGCATATACCCGTAGTGGCTGAGAGTTCAGTGTCGCCGCCCATAAAGAGAAGAGACAAATGGCATCTTCTGAGATTGGGCGCTCGCTGGGACCGCGTGGTCGTGCCCATCTATGAGGCGGCCGCCCGAGGAAAGTGCGTGCCACTCCTCAAGACCCTACTCTCCAGCAACTGCAAAAACGAGTGCGCCTACTGCGCCTTCAGGGCGGGTCGAAACTGCCCTCGAACGATGTGGGAGCCACAGAAACTAGCCCACGTCACAATGCACCTCTGGAGAGAACGAAAAATCAGCGGGTTGTTCCTGAGCTCATCGGTCTTCAGAGACCCCGACCACGTCACGGAGAGGCAGATAGAGGCTCTCCGCATTCTCAGACGCGTAGGGTTCACTGGCTATGTCCACTTGAGGCTCATGCCGGGCGCCAGTTTCCACTTCGTTAGGGAGGCTGTGGAACTCGCCGACAGGGTTGGCGTAAACCTAGAGGCGCCCAACAAAGAGGTCTTCGACGAACTCTGCCCAGACAGGGGAGGCTTCAAAGAGTCCATCCTCAAACGCCTAAACTGGATTGTGGAAGAGGTTAAGCGGGCAAGACTCGAAGCAAACGAGGCGAGATTCGGTTTTGCAAGGTCGGGCGTGGACACCCAGATGATTGTGGGCGCTGTGGATGACAGCGATTGGCAGTATCTACAGGTGACCGAGTGGCTCTACAAGAGGCAAGGCTTGAAGAGGGTCTACTACAGCGGCTTCGAACCAGTCTCACAGACGCCCCTAGAGACTCGCGCGGCTTGCCCACCGTCTCGAGAACACCGTCTCTACCAGTGTTCGTTTCTCATAAGGGATTACGGATTCAAAACGGAATCTTTCACACGGGTTGTGAACGATGAAGGCTTTCTGCCAAACGCTGACCCGAAACTTGCGTTTGTTAGAGCGAATCTCGACATATTCCCAATCGACCTCAACACAGCCACATACCACGAGATAATGCAGATACCACGCATTGGACCAACAAGGGCGAAGAGAATATTGGAAGCTAGAAGAAACCTCAGGATTCGTTACTCAAAAGACCTCGAACCCGTCATCGGCGCAAGCCTCACTCGAAGGATAAGCCCGTATGTCACGTTGAAGGATAAAAGAATAACAGATTTTCTAAAGGAAAGTAAATAAAGGAAATCGGCAATAAATACGCAAAGCAAAATGATAAAAATCAACGACCAAAACTGGTGTCAACCTTGAAGAGAGCCTCGCCTCTACTGCTGCTACTGACATTCTTTCTCATACTCTCACTGACCCTGACAAAAATCCAAGCCAAAGCCGATCCGTCTGCTTCCAATGTTGTGGTAAACCAAGTCAACCACATAGTTCAAGTCCGAAACGGTGGCTTGGTAGTCATCAACGACACCGTCACGCTGTCTGTGATAGACGGGTCATTAACGGGCTTCTCGGTTGGTTTTCCCTACCAGTATCATTCCTATCTCGACTACGCCTTCGCTTACGAGGCTGCCGACACCAGCAAGCGCCTGGAAGTCACGCTCAACTCTGGCTTGGGGGACCCTGGATTCTACGCAGTGAACGTGGGATTTGGTCGATCCCTGAGCGGTGGCAGTTCCTACAGTTTCACGGTGGTCTTTGTGTTTTCTGGAGCCGTGTCAACAAGCGTCTTCCAGCTGGAAGAGGGAGAGGAAGTCGTGTATAACGCCGCGTTTCCCTTGTATCCGAGTCTGGAAAAGAACGTTTCCACATGCTTTGTCTCAGTGTTCTTTCCCGTAGGCTTTAACTACACAGGCAGCGGACTCGAAGACAAAGGATTGAATTTCACGAGGACAACCTCTGGCTCCAACGAAGTTCTTACACACGTGAAGAACAACCTCTCTGAGTTCGCTCTTGAACCTTCTTGGTTGACGCTCATTAAGACAAATATCGATTTTCTCGTTATACGGTTGGACGAGGTGAGACAACTAGTGGAATTAGAGGGGGCAGAACGAGTTCGTGTGATTAACACGTATCAACTGACCAACAATGGCACAGCGCTCTCAACACTAACTCTGAAACTGCCACAGGGCGCCTACGACACCTCGGCTTGGGACGAACTCGGAACTCTGAGCTTTTACTCAGAGGCGGGAACTCTTACTTTCCGAAACCCTATTCAAAAAGACGCTTCCACAACGTTCACGCTCATCTATAGCCTTCCACTGAAGAATTGCGTAAAGCGGTTGAGCTTCGGTGTGTTCGAATTTTCTTTCACATCGATGGAGAAATTCTACTACGCAATAAGGAAATCAACGATAACTGTGGCACTGCCAGAAGGCGCAGAGTTTCAAACATTCACAAACACCCCGTTGAGTCAGAGTGGAGTGCAGAGGCGTGTCTTTCAACAGATTCTAACCTTTGAGTCCGAGAACGTTACTCCATTCGAAAACCTCAGTCTTGAAATCACCTACAGCTACCTGATATTTTGGTCGTCTTTCCATCCCACCATGTGGATGGGCACAGCCGTCATCGTCGTCGCTGCCATAGCCTTGCTCTGGCGACTTCCGAAGCCAGCGGTTACGGTTCCTTCGGTGACACTTCGCCCAGAAGAACTCAAGAGTTTCGTTGAAGCGTACGAGGAAAAGAGGCGAAACACGGTGGAGCTCGAATCGTTGGAGGTGCAGGTGCGGAAGGGCAGGATTCCGAGAAGGCACTATAAGGTGCGGAGGAGAACGCTTGAAAGCAGGCTCTCGGTTTTGTCCCGAGATTTAGCGGCGCTTAGGGAAAAGCTTTGGAGGACAGGCGGAGCATACGCAGACATGATGAGACAGATAGAGGTGGCTGAGACAGAGCTTCAAGGGGTGGAAGCCGACATCAGCAGAACCGAGGCTCGCTACAGAAGGGGCGAAATCTCCTCGGCAGCCTACAGAAAGCTCCTTGAAGACTCTTATCGGAAGCGGGACAGGGCGAAAACGACAATCGACGGTGTTTTGCTCAGGCTGAGAGAAGAACTCCGATAGGGTTACCCTTCCTAAACGTTTTTATTGCACTCTTTTTAATTCATTAAAGTCTTTGAGATTTCAAAGGGTGAACGCGTCATGGTCGAAGTTAAGATTGACAACGACAAGTGTGACGGATGCGGAACGTGCAAGGACATCTGCCCTGTGAGTGTCTTTGAAATAGTGGACGGAAAGTCCAAGGTTGTTAACCTCAGTGAATGTCTCGCCTGCAGAGCCTGCGAGGTTCAGTGCCCCAACGGCGCCATACAAGTCATCGAATAAGACGACAAGAGGATTTACGAGTCAAAACTCCAGAATGAAGATTGAGTCCGTTTAACGTCCTCTATTATCCGTTCTGCTCTCCTACGAGTTCGCGGATTCGAGACTGGCTGACTATCCCGCACCGTGTAGGCGAAATCAGCCATTTTTGATATCACCGCAGTCACAATCCTTCCTAGAAAACCGATACTGTACCCTCCTTCTAGACTGGCTACAAGTTTTCCGTCACAGAGTTGAGCGGCTAAGTCTAGGGTTTTTGAAAAAACTTGTGTGTAGCAGTTTGTGGACAATAAGAGCCCTCCAACCGGGTCGGTGTAGTGTCCGTCGAAGCCAGCGGAGACGAGGATGAACTGAGGCTTATACTGGCGAGCTATCGGAACCACGATTTCATCGAAAGCCTTCAAGTAGATTTGGTCATCGACTCTATAAGGAAACGATACGTTCACGGAAAATCCTGTTCCTTTTCCCTCCCCTATCTCATCTGTGAAGCCGGTTCCCGGAAAGCCTCGGGGGTCCTGATGCAGACTGATATACAGAACCTTATCTGTGTCATAGAAGATTTCTTGGGTTCCGTTTCCATGGTGAGCGTCCACATCTAGGGTTAGTGTTCGGTTGAGACCTCTATCACGTAGGAGATGTGTGGCTGCTACGGCGATGTTATTGAAGAGGCAGAAACCCGAGGCGTAGTAGGCGCCAGCGTGATGTCCAGGCGGTCTAACTACCGCAAAGGCGTTGTCACATTCTCCCGATGCGACGAGTTCAGCGGCTTCTACCACTCCTCCGACAGCTAAGAGCGCCACCTCAAAACTCTCCCTATTTACCACTGTGTCACCGAGGTCCAGCAATCCACCGCCTGACGCGCACATGCGCTGAACTAGTTGTACGTAGTCGTGCTCGTGGACACTCTCCACAGTCTCAATTGTAGCAGGTTTGGGTTTCACTAGGGAGCACTTTCCCGATTCGAAAACACCGTTTCTATCCAGCTCTTCCATGATTACCCGCAAGCGGTCAGGCGCATCAGGATGGTCGTAGCCTGGGTCGTGGTCCAAGTATCGCGGTGAATAGACGACGCCTGTCTTCATTGTTTCGCTCTCACGTCGGGATACACCTTTCGGAAGACTTGTCTAATGTATTCAACGAGGGTTAAGCTTTCTCTTCGAGCGAGCTGCCTAAGCGCTCTGTCCACACCGGTCGCATATTGAACTGCCTTCTTTCTCCGATTAACGACGAGGAGTGGCAAACCGAGGTTTCGAGCTACTCCTCTGAGCACTCTCTTTCGAAGATCGTCATCGACCGACCAAATTTTCAACTTAGGCGGCAAGCTTAAGCCAAAACAAACAACCGCGCGGTCAGCATAGGGTAGACGCAGCTCGACTCCGTGGAAGGCGCAGACTGAGTTGTCCCTCTGAAAATTTGTCTCATAGGACAGCGCAACATCTCTATACATTTCTTTCTCCAACGCCTCAGCACTAAACTTGGCGTATTTCAGAAGATATTTTCTGTATCCTCCAAAAAGTTCGTCGGCGCCCTGCCCCGCCAAAAGAACGCGAAATCCCAGTTTTGAAGCAGTTTCAGCTGTCCAAAAAAAGGGAATGGCGATGCTTGACTTCAAAGGGTTCGGCTCCTCAACGAGCCACAGAACCTTCGGAAGAGCGCTTTCAACGTCGTTCACTGTGTAGGTCTGGATGCTGAGAGGTTGTTCTAGAGCCGCGGCTGTGTTCTTGGCGCGTTCGAGTTCAGGCGAGCTTTCTAATCCGACTGAAATCAGATGGACGTCAGCGTTGCACATCTTGGCTAACACTGCTATGAGACTGCTGTCTAAGCCGCCTGAGAAAGCTACCGCAACTTTTTCAACATCTGTCAACCTGTCCTTGGTGGATTTCAGTAGGAGGGTTTGAAGGTGTTCAGCAGCCTTTTTCATGCTGACTGACTCTCTTGGAGGCTGAACGATGAGATTGACTGGTTGAAGAGTGATGCCTTGGCTTGTGACCGCCGCCAAGTTTCCAGGCGGGAAAGACCTCGCCTCTTCTATTCCAAGTTTCCACAGGGCTTTGCGTTCGGACGCCACGGCGAAGAGCTTCTCATCTCTACCGTAATAGAGCGGATTTGTTCCAACCGTGTCGCGTCCGACAATCAGGCGGTCTAGACTTGCTATGACAAAGACGTAAGAACCGTTCAGTTCCTTTATTATTTTCGCCGAGTCTCTCCAGGGGTTCGACCCGATTTTTTCCATGACTGCTTCAACATCGCATTTGGTTGGAGGAGGAAACAGTCGACCCTCAAACACGAAAGCGTAGCCTTTTCCCATGACTGGTTGAGGACGATCTCTCCAATCAGCCCGTAGGAGATTGTGACCCACCGCGACGCTGGAGCTCACGCCTTCAATCTGCAGCTCGTCGATGGAATGTGCTATTGTTACTGAGGTTGGAGTGGCAACGCCGTACACATCGGAGCCTCTATGCCCAAGCTGTCTCAGCATGGCAACTACCGAAGGAACCGAGTTTTTGCCTGTCTTGTTCACCGCAGCCGCCATACCGCCCATGAACGTGAAACTCCAGAAGAGGTTGTGTTGTCGCAGGAATACGTGTGGAAGACCTCAATGCTTTAACGTTTCCGCCAGAAGTGTGAACGAGCGGTTCGGCGATTGGTAAACGTTATTTTAATAACGACTGCTACTCTATCAGTGCTGGAGGAAAGAGAGCCTTGCCCATTCTTCCGATCGACACGAGGCGTTACGGAACAGAAGAGATGCGCAGAATCTTCGAGGAGGAGAACCGCCTTCAGAGAATGCTCGATGTCGAGGCTGCTTTGGCTTGGGCGCACGCCGAGGTGGGCGACATCCCGAAGAGAGACGCACAGAGAATTGTGGATGTGGCCACAACCAAGATGGTCAAGCTCAGTCGGGTGAAACAGATCGAGTCTGAGATTAGGCATGACGTGATGTCAGTTGTTCGTGCGCTCTCGGAGGCAGCTGGACCCAGCGGTGGCTACGTACACCTTGGAGCCACCAGCCAAGACATTAACGACACGGCTACAGCGCTTCAACTCAAGGAAGCAGTGGGAGTGCTTGAGAGACGCATGGATGATTTTGAAAAAATATTGTTGGAGAAGGCTGAAAAATATAAACGAACTCTCATGATGGGCAGAACTCACGGTCAACACGCTCTGCCAATCACCTTGGGCTTCAAGTTTGCGATCTGGCTGCGAGAGAACGCGCGCCACATTGAGCGCCTGCGCCAGTGTCGAGAGCGCCTGCTGGTTGGGAAGATGAGCGGCGCGGTTGGAACGATGGCGGGTTTGGGTCCGAACGCCCTGAGAATCCAGAAGTTGGTCATGGATAGGCTGGGTTTGAGGGCGGCTGACGTCTCAAACCAGGTTGTTCAGCGAGACATACACGCTGAATTCATTTCGTTACTTGCCATAATCGCGTGTACCCTAGACAAGATCGCGACCGAGATTCGGGAGTTGCAGCGCCCCGAGATTAGTGAGTTGGCTGAGCCTTTTGAGAGAGTTAGGCAGGTTGGCAGTTCGACCATGCCTCACAAGCGCAACCCAGAGCTATGTGAGCGGGTTTCGGGCTTAGCCAAAATCATGCGCAGTCTAGTAGTTCCAGCCCTGGAGGACGTGCCCACTTGGCACGAACGTGATTTGACGCAGACTTCGGCTGAACGGTTCATCATTCCAGAATCCTGTGTTCTGGTGGATTACATGCTTTTTTTGATGACGAACATCTTGCGGGGTCTTTGGGTGAACGAAGAGAGAATGCGCCAAAACATTGATTTGACGCAGGGACGAGCCATGTCTGAGGCGGTCATGATGGCCTTAGTCAAGAAGGGAATGAACCGCCAGACAGCTCACGAACTCCTGCGAACCCTAACCATAAAAAGCGAGACTGAAAAAAAACCCTTCAAAAAGACTCTCCTAGAAGACAATACAGTGCGCACGAAACTGCGCGAGAGAGAAATCGGCAAAGCCTTAAACCCGCAAAGCTACTTGGGCACAACCATCAAACAGATAGAGCTGATCCTCAAGAAAACCGAACGAGAGAGAAAAACAAGAGGAGTTCCATAAAAGCCTAGTGAACAAAGGCGTGAGAGCCTTCAAAAATACTCTTGCATAGTCTTCAGCACGTTTTCAATATCATTTCTCTCTTCACGCTCAAGTGGTAGCGCCGGTCTGCGAGGATAGCCGCTCGGTAACCCTCGCAGTTTCAGTGCCTCCTTAATGGCTGAGATTTGGTTGTGCCTCTTTACGAGCACCTCATTCAGATAGGATATGTGTCTCTGCAGCTTGCTCGCCTCTTCGTAGTCGCCTCTTCTAAAAGCCGCGTATAGGCTGCTGCACACTTTGGGAAACACGTTCGCAACAGCTATTACGGCACCCCTGCCTCCCAGCATTAATGTTGGAAGAGTTACCTCGGCGGTTCCGGCTAACACCGAGATTTTGGCG
>Ga0315306_10000554_pt1 | contig 18074 bp, 16 predicted proteins | sample TDP1_MG_FD_203803 | JGI IMG/M metagenome (GOLD analysis project Ga0315306, IMG submission 203803) | Freshwater sediment microbial communities from Lake Towuti, South Sulawesi, Indonesia - TDP1 | ecosystem: Environmental > Aquatic > Freshwater > Lake > Sediment | place: Indonesia: South Sulawesi... | reverse complement strand
TCGTTGTCCTGAGCTAGTGCTGTGGGAAAGGAGCCGGCGACGACGCCTAGGAGGAGCGCAGCCAAAACCGGCACGATTGCAAGCCTTCTGTTCGGTTTCATCTACTTGCTCCGAGGGAGAAGAAGTCGGAGGCGAACTCTTATTGGTTTGCTTCGAAGAAAGCCGAACTCCTCCGTGTTTACCAAGGATCGATTCGAGTTGGTTTCGTTTGATATCGGCAGAAAAGGTTTCTCATCGTTTGAAACGGTTCGCGACCGTTCAGGATCTTCCGGTGTTAGTGATTCACGCTGGCTGACGCTTGGACTCAAACGCCGTTTAACGGTCAATCAAAACGACGCCTTGGAGAACGAGATCTCTGATCGATCGACAAGGTATGTAGAAAAGTGACAATTGTTCCATAGCCAAGTGATACATCATGACGGATCTAGAGAGTGCGTGTTTGATCCATGCGGTCAACCGTAAATCTAAGAAGACATTGGAGAACAGGGTCTCCAGCAAGACGAACGATTGGAGAGAACTTGACGGATCGATTGGACGGACCGGTTTGGAGAGGGACTACCACGAGGTCGGTAAGGGCATAACTCTTGCTCTGCTAGGAACAACTTGGTGGTTTTTCTCCGTTCTTGCAGCCGCTTTTGGGGCACGTTGCTAAGAAACAATAGGTGTTTTTCCGGAGTGCCACCTCGAAGTTTCAGATTGTTGTTGGCCTTGACCGGTGGTCTGGCTTGGAGAATCCAGCTTTGATGGCGGTCAGGCCGAGTACCTGATGTATTGTTCTATTCTCTTCTTTTTCCGTTCAGAGGCAGCGGTTTTCCAGGGATGCTTTTCCAGGTCCATGGCCTTGAACTTGGCGCGCTTTTCGCCCTTTCTTTGCTGTCGTTTCCTCCGCCCCATGCCGATTCACGTCGGCAGGGACGATGCGGGATTATTTATGGATGCCGGCGAATGATCGATCGGCCGGCGTTGTTGGGCTACGTCTGACAGAGGTTGGCTGCTAGTCCTAGACATGGAACTTGATCCTGAAGAGGTCGAGGTATCTTCCGAAGAGGCCTCCGAAGACAATTGTGAGGACAACCCCTGCCGTGGAGCTGGCGACGAATTGGAACCAGGTGAGGCGGAGTATGAATACCTGGACTAGCGTGCCTAGGACCGACCAGAACGTGATGTAGGCCAGTGTGTCGACTATGAAGCGTTTCGCCATTAGCTTGGGGGAGAAGTAACCTCTTGGGTACTTGAGTCTGATGTCGGTTTGTGTGAGGACTCCTACGAGCCTGCCTTTGTCCAGAACACCCAGCCTCGTGATTCTGTTCTTCTCCATGATGTCCGTGGCCTGTTTCAGGTTGGCATCCGATGCGATAGTGATGATAGGTGTCGTCATTACTTCTTGGATCTTGGTGTCCTTCAAGTCTCGCTTTGCAGCCAGAACCCGTCTATGTAGGTCGCGTCTGGTGAAGATCCCTGCCGGGGCACCACTCCTGGTGACAACCAGGCTGCCGACACCGCGATCAAGCATGAGGACGGTTGCCTCCGCTGCGGATGCCTCGGCGTCAACTTTGACGACCGGCGTTGACATGACCTTCTTCACCTTGGGAATCATTGCGTCGAGTATGGTCAGCTTGCCTTCTCCCTCCTCTTGATGATCCCATCCATCGATCGACCGGCCATAGAAAGCCCTATCCCATCTCTTTAGCGTCCTGTAAGCCTCTGGGAAATCGATCGTTGGCCCTAGAAAGCAAGTGTTTGCTAAAGGACCTGCGGATTATTCCATGCTCCACGGGCTGGGCCGGCTAGAAGTAGAAGGGGGTCGAAGGCAGGGGTACAAGGAACTGACCTCCCTTGAGATCCTCCAGCTCGTCCACTTCAATCTCTGTGATCTTCTTCTTGGCTCGGTGCACGAGGCCGCGCAGGAGCATGCTGCGCTGGAGCGTGGTGTTCAAAGCTGTGACGTAGACCTCCTCACGTTCCGGAACCTTTCCTGATAGTGCGGAGCGAAGCCCACCCTTGCCGCTGCGGAGAAGGTGCCAGCCTAGGGTGCTGAAGCTGTAGCCTAGGGGGAGCAGCTGGCCTCTACAATCGGAGCAACGATCCCACCTCGCGTCGGAGAGGGTGCTCCGTACGAGGAGGGGAAAGCGGCGTCGGAGCTGATCCGGGTGCGGCTTCAACGGAGGGCTTTCCCGCCCATCGAGCCTACGGCAAGCAGGGCAGTAGGTCAGTGGGAGAAGGCTGGCATCCAGCTTCCCGGTGTCCCTCAGTATGTGCCTATCCACCTCCCGCAGGCTGCGAATCTGATCTTGGATCTGACCCCAGACGTCGAGTTCGTTCAGCCGCCAATCTCCTCGTGCTCGTGCCTCTGCGGCCTCCTCTATTCGTTCATAGTACTCTTTCAGCGGCTCTCCCCACCCCTCGTCAACCAGCTCAGCCACTCGTTCCCACGGCAAGGCCTTGATGCCTTGGCTGCCCACGTCGTCAACGGACACAGTTTGGAAAGAGGCCTCCCAGCCGACCTTTCCGCCCATGTTGCGAAGGATGACCTGTCCCAGGTACGCAGAGGCACCCAGCACCAATGCTCGCCTAGTCTTCTGGGAGATCCTCACGGTGACTGTCGCCCGCTGCCTGCGCAAAAACCGCTCAAGCCCCTGGAGGAAAGTCTTGGAGTAGTCTAGAGAAATTCCCCTTCGAGCGGCATCCTCAACGAATGCCTCTGACAACTCTTCGCAGCGCTCCAGCCAGTGCCTGCGTAGACTCTCGACCTCCTCCATTTCGATCCGCCGCCTGCGCTGCATCGAGGGTTCCTTCCAACCTATCTCGAAGTCGCATCTGAAGCCATCCAACACGACCAGTCAAGTCAACCGTCTTGGACGGCGATTGCTCCACCGGGACCGATCGATCGAGACAATCCTCTTGACTAGAGACTCGTCGGCTCGTAGAATGTCGACCTTTGAGAGCCTTGGCAGCAACTTGGCCCAGTTTCTGTTCCTCTCAAAGATCTTCTTGAATATGGGAACTGCCTCTTCGACGCGGCCAGCGTTCACGAGGGAGACCGCGTGCCAGAACCGTATCTCATGGTTCCGTGGGGCGAGTTTTTCGGCGGCGCGGAACTCTGCTAGAGCCTTGTCGACGTCTTTCTCTTCGATCGCCAGGTCGCCCCTGCTTGCGTGTTGATATGCGCGGTGCAGTTGAACGAGTCGCCGCAACTCTTTTAACGGTTCAGGGTGGTCTTCAACCCTGAGATCCACGATCCTCCCCTCCCAGATCTTCCTTGGCGTCTCGCCGCGAACGATCAGGATCGCCGCAGATTGTTTCCCACGTATGTCACCTCCAGCCTCCTCGGCTGCTTCGAGTGATCGGAGCATGCGTTCTGCTAGGCCGCCCTCACCTCCTTCGAAGGCTTCAGCCATTGAAGGCCAGACTCTGTTGCTGAGCATCATGTTGGCTTGGACAGAGTAGTCTCTTCCCTTCGAGTGGCCAGCCTCCGGGATACACTTCTCACCTGTGTGTGTGGCTATGTTTCCCGTGGCGTCGAGCATTGCCACCTGTCTGAGTGCCGGGTTCTTGTCGGAGGACAAAAGGGCTTTCAACGCCTGCTGAGCGGTACCGCCCGTCCTCATCAGCTCCAGCCCCAGAGGACCGTAGGATATGTCCACCATCGCCTGGGTTGCGACAGCGCCCACACCAGGCTCAGCCCAAGGAACGATGGGTCCCACAGAGAAATAGTGCGACTGCACGGCGACCCCCATCTCCGATGTCTCGGGGTCTCGAGCGACGATGGAGTATGTGTGAGCGATTCGCCGAGCCGACATCTTGTCCAAGCACTTCCACGCCTTGTGCGTGGGGGGTGTTCAGATAAGTGTGTTTTGTGGCTTCCTCAGTGGTTCGATGGGTTAATGTTGCAATCCGGCGTGGATTTCCTTTCGCTTGTTGCGGTGCTTTGTTCTGCAAGAAGAATGTAGTCCGCTGACGTACCGTGTCTCGGCTTACCCTATTGTTTGACCTCGACGTTGACCTCTATCCCCTTGCGGACGCTGCCGGTGACCACGCAGTAGTTCTCAAAGATCTCAAGGCAGCGCTTGATCCTTGGCTCGTCACGGGTTTCCACATCGGGCTCTAGGAGGATGTCCAGCTTCTGGATTCGCCAGTAGCCCTCCTCGTTTCTCGCTACGGTGGCCTTGGCGGTGCTCTTGATGGTCGCGATATCGATTCTAGATTTTCTCAGGCAGAAGAGGAGGCTCGCTGTCAGGCAGTTCACGACGGCTGCTGCCAAGACTCTGGATGCGTTTGGGCCAGCTCCCTCGCCCACAGGTCTCGGCTCATCCATGATGAGTTCGGTCTTGGCTTCGTTGTCGAACCTCACCCGGAACCTGTAGTTTTCTTCCAACTCTACGGTGGTTACTGACTGAGTCTCCACCCCACGCCCACCAGCGGGTGAGGCGGGTTACCATGTATAAAGGATGATCGATCGAGGGTAAGACTTGTTTTAAGCCTCGACCTTCTTCAGCTGGGTGTTGTACATCTCAACGATCTCTTTCGCCGTTGTCGCGTCTTCGGCGGCGCGGTCATCCCTGAATTTGACAAGTCTGGGAAATCGTATGGCCAGGCCGCTTCCGGGGCGCACTGAACCGAAGCCGCAGGTGTGTAGAGGTGAGAGAGTGATTTCATCTCCCAGGATCTCAAGAACCTTTGATGGGATGAACCAGAAGTCAGGCTTCATCAACGCGTTCACTCTGGGATGGGGATGAGTCTGCAGGAGGGGCTTGAACAGCTGGGGGAGGCGAGCCAGGTCCTCGTCAGTAAAACCGCTGCCTAGCTTGCAGACCGTGTCGAAGCGATCTGACTCCGGGTTGTAGGCAGCCATCAGCAAGGCTCCATAGGTTCCGGCTCTGCGACCGCGTCCCGCGAAGGCACCTACAGCAACCAGGTCTACGGTGTCAGCCATCTCGCTTCTATAGGATCGCTTCCACTTGATCCAGAGCCAACCCCTTTTCCCCGCCTCATAGATCGATTCTGGCCCCACCGACTTTAGTATGAGTCCCTCTGTTCCTTCCTGCACCGCCTTGTTGAAGAAGGCCTCTATCTCCCCCGCCTTGTTGCTGACGATTGTCTCTGAGAGCCTTATCGTTTCGGTTGTTCGTACGATCTTTTCCAGTCTTTTTCTTCTTTCGGGGTACGGTTTCAGGGTGAGGTCTTCTCCATCTATGTAGAGCGCGTCGAAGAGGCAGAGAGCGACAGGCACTTCTTCAATCATCCTGTCTATCTCGTGTTTTCTTCCTCTCCTTTGAGAGACGACTTGGAATGGGAGTAGGTCGCCTGTATTGGGATCGAGTGGAACGCATTCCCCGTCGACTATGGCCTCTTTCGCTCTTATGGATTGTCTCAGTCCTTTTGCTATGTCGGGAAATTGGTTCGTGATGTTCTCTTCGCGTCGAGAGAACAGGGTGATGCTGTCGGGTGAGATTTGGGCTTGTATGCGTAGTCCGTCGTACTTGTAGTCGGCTGCTGCCTTTCCGCCTAGCTTCTCCAGTATCTCGTCTAGTGAACCGAGTCTCTCGGCCATTTGGGGCTTTATGGGTTTCCCGAAGGTGACACTGAATTTCTCTATTGCTCTGATGCCTTTCTCGGCTAGGGTTTTGGCGACGTACCCTATGTCTGAGGTGAGGTTGTAGGCTCTCTCTATCGCTTCCCTAGACTCCTTGCCTCCTCCGTAGGCGATTGCAAGGGCGTCCAGGAGAGTCATGTCGGCCACTCCGAGTCTGAGTCTGCCGAGCACTATTCGAAGGATGTACTTGGCTTCATTGGGCGTGGCGTCGTTCAGCAGACCGACGAGTAGCTTTATCTTGGTCTCTTGGGAGCCGGAGCCTGTTGCATGGGCGATTTTTTCGAGGGTCTGGTACGTTCTTTCAACGGTCAGAGTCTGCATTCTAAGTGTCTGCTGACTCTTCTTCTCCAGAAGCTCTTGAACGGTCAGCCCTAGGTCGCCGGTCTTCTTGAGTTTGGCTGTGACGTTCTTTTCCGCCAGGCCTGTCACGGTGGCTATGGCTTTTATCGCCAGCTTCTCTGCAACGCCAAGCTCCACTCCGACGAAGGGAGGATACAGCTCCCCTATCGTCAGGTACGCAACCTTGTCTATCACCTTCGAAGGCGTCTGCTTCATTAGGTCCACGAGGAGGTCTGTCATCTCCAACCTCTTGGTCGTGCTCTCTATCCTTTCGAACACATCAGCCAAGACCTGGAGTTTCATCCTTGCACCTCGGCCTGTCTTAGGCGGTTGTATCCTTGTACTTGAGCATTCGGCCCCCGAGAATCGATCAACGCTTTGGAAACACCGAGAACCGCAGGATCAGAATAACAGTGATGGCTCTAGTCCGATGAGGCCAATGACAAAACATTCGATCGTGGGCCAGACACGGCTGTCGATCGGTTGATCCGGGCAAGTTCACCCAAGATAGAGAGCCATAAAACTCTAAATCCAGAGATTCCATTGCGCCGCCATGGTCAAGGTGGCCGTCGTAGCAAAGCGCCGTGAGCACGCAGTCCCTCTTCTTCGCGATCTTTCCAGTCACGGCTTCGAGGTTGACTCGAGCAGTCCTGACATCGTCATCTCCTTCGGCGGCGACGGGACGGCGCTCCGAGCTGAAAGGCTGTATCCAGGCACTCCTCGGGTGATGATCAAGCACAGCTCCATCTGCGCTCGGTGCCCCGACCACGACTTCACCTCCCTCCTCGAAGCGATCCGCCGTGGGGAATACAAGGTTACCAGGCAGATCAAGGTTGAGGCTGTCAAGGATGACACAAGGGTCGTGGGATTGAACGAGGTGAACGTTCACCACCAGCTTCCCTTCGCGGTTAGGCTGTCGGTCCGCGCGAACGATGAGGATATCGGGGAGAACGTAATCTGCGACGGCGTGATCTGCGCGACACCCTACGGCAGCAGCGGATACTTTCACTCCATCACGGGCTGCAGCTTCAGCGAGGGGCTGGGCGTCGCTTTCATCGCTCCTACCAAGCCGATCGAAAGCCGGATTGTCAAGGAGACCGAGACAATCCGCGTGTCTATTGTGCGTGGGCCGGGGTTGCTGCTCGCGGACAACGACACCGACATGATTCCTCTGAAGACCGGGGATGAGGTCCATATTGGCCGGGCTTCCGAGTACGCAAGAATAATTGAGGTGCTCGGAACAAAGAGGATCACGGTGTAGCTGTGAACCCCCGGCTGGGTCGATCGATCTTTCGATCGCACAGGCCCGAATGTGGCTCACAGGATTCTCCAGCCTGGAGGTACGCGGGCACCTACTCGAAGGCCACCAACTGACCGAGAGTTTTTCTATCGACCCTGAATTCGCTCCATTCCGGGCTGCCAGGTTTTGATCGATCGATCGCCTATTCCCCCATGCCATCGCAGGGAAAGCGTTCACGAAAACTTATCTTCCGTCACGTCGTGGAGCCGGTGAGCGACCGGTTCTGCGGAGATACAGGTTGTCGATGGATAGGGTGCGGGGACACTCGGTCTGCAAGATATGCAGTATGCATTCTACTGACATCGCTGAGATACTCGGTGTGTGTGGGCGCTGCATCAAGGACAAGCCCGGAGAAAGCCTTCCCCTGATAGAGAGGGCTCACCGGCTGGCTCGTTCGCCCTACGGCCTACCTGGGAAGCCTCCTCAGACCTTGGGGGGAGTGCGATGTGTGCTGTGTTCTAACGAGTGTAGGGTCGGCAAGGACGAAACAAGCTTCTGCGGGTTGAGGGTGAACAGCCGAGGTAGATTCAGGCCCCTCTGCAACGCGGAAGAAGCAAGGGTTCACTCATACCTAGACCCTCTCCCGACAAACTGTTGTTCAAGCTGGTTCTGCCCAGCAGGCACAGGCGCTGGTTACCCTAGGTACGCGGCTAGGCCTTCGGCTGAGTACGGGTACTTCAATCTATCCGTGTTCTTCTATGGGTGCGGATTTGACTGCCTGTTCTGTCAGAACGCTTCCCACAAGAACGTCGCTGCCTCTCCCAGAAAGCCACGGGAAGAGTTGGTTCGGGAGGCCGCGGAGAACCCGCGGGTCAGCTGCGTCTGCTACTTCGGCGGCGGCCCGGAACCGCAGCTGCCGTACGCCCTGAAGGCTTCAAACGAAATGTTAGAACGCGTCCAGGGGAGAATCTTCCGCGTCTGCTGGGAATGGAACGGATGCGGCAACGCTCGGTTGGCCGAGCAAGCAGCGGAGCTCTCTCTGAGAACGGGGGGAAACGTGAAGTTCGATCTGAAGGCTTTCGATCCAAATCTGAGCCTCGCTCTGAGCGGAGTTCCAAACCGCCAGGCTTTCAGGAACTTCCAGATGATCTATGACAAGTTCTACATGGAGAGGCCTAGCCTCCCCGTCTTGACCGCCACAACCTTGCTCGTGCCTGGCTACGTTGATGCGGGTGAAGTCGAAGCCATAGCCAGGTTCATAGCTGAGTTGAATCCAGAGATCCCCTACAGCCTTCTCGCGTTCTACCCCAGGTTCCAGATGTGTGACCTCCCGACCACGAGCAGGAAACAGGCTAGGGAATGCTATGAGGCGGCCAGCAGACATCTCAGAAGGGTAAACATTGGAAACAGGCAGCTGATCGGCCTGCTATAGGGAGCGGAATGATCGGAGAGCACAAAAGTAGCGGTGCCACAACCAGGGGTCAGGCTCAAGTCTGCGTCGAGATGTGGCTACACCTCTTCCTTGACCGTGGCGAACGATGCGCAGGTCTCGGTTTTTCCGACACCCTTCATGGCTCTGAGCCTGTCGATCACAAGATCCCCAATCTGTTCCATTGAGGCGCCTCTAACCTTTAGGAGGATGTCCCATTCACCAGAGATGAGGTCCACCTCCTGTACTCCGTCGAGCAGCGCGATGGCTGCCGCGAGCTCGCGTTGCGATACCTCCGGGTTCGGCAGGAATGAGACCAGGATGAACGCCTTGACTGGTTGACCGAGCTGTGCGTGATCTGGGATGACGGTGAAGCGCTTGATGACGCCTTCCTTCTCCATCCTCCTGATCCTTTCTTGGATCGTGGCTCTTGGTACGCCAAGCAACTCCGAGAGCTTCACGCTGGTCTTTGAAGAGTCTTGCATGAGCTGTGATAGTATGGCTAGATCTTTCTCGTCAAGCTTCAACTCATTTCAGGCCTCCGCCCCGATACCACGGAGGTGGTGACGAGATGTCCATCAGATATCCCTGGGCCTTCCTGTCTTTGTCGATATAAGATCTGTCAAGGGGATGGGATGCCCGCTACCTTGGGGAAGGGTCGCGCCTCCCACACTGCCTCCAGGCCGCAGACGTACCTCGTCAGCCGCTCTATGCCTATGCCGAAGCCCGCTGACGGGAGAACTCCGTAGCGCAACATGTCGACGTACCATCCATAGCGAGCTGGGTCTTCGCCATTTTGCTTCATCCTCCCCAAAACCTTCTCAAGTTCATGCTCACGTTCCGCACCAGACGCTGCTTCTCCATATCCCTCGGGGTAGAGTAGGTCGAAGTCGCGGAGGGTCCCCGGCCGCTCCAGGTCTTCCTTGTCGTAGAAACCTCTCGCTCCCTTGGGGTAGTCGATCACGAAGAAGGGTTCTTCGAACATCTCGGAGAGGGCGGCCTCCTCGCGCCACGGGATCTCAGCGTCCCAGCTGAGGCTGTAACCCCTGGCGCGCAGCATCTCAACCGCTCGGCGATGCGGCAGCCTCTTAAACGGGGCGGCGGGAACCCTGAGGTCTCTGCCAAGTTCTTTGAGCTGGTCATCGCAGGCCTCGACGATTCTGCGGCAAACGCCGCGTAGCAGCTGCTCAGCCACGGACATCGCGTCTCTGTAGGTGGCGAATGGCTCTTCGACGTCAACTTGGACGAACTCGCAGAGATGCCTGCGTGTTCCGACGGTCTCCAGCGGCTCCAGCCGGACGTTGGGTGAGAAGAAGTAGACCTTTCCCAGGGCGCTGACCGCCATCTGCTTGTAGAGGATGGCGCTGCTCATGACCTTGTATTCATGCCCGTAGAAATCGATCGAGGCTTGTCTTGCACCTCGGATACCAGGGTCGGTGACAGGTCCCACGATCGGCGGCAGGAGCTCGAGAAACCCCTGTTCGCTCAAACAGTCCCTGATGGCCGCGCATATCTCTGCCTGCACCCTCAGAACGGCCCTCATCTGGGCGCTGCGGATGGTTATGTACGATTTGGGGAGCATGTTCAGCGAGTCTTCGCTGTCGGCCGCGTCGGGATCCTGTAGCATGCACGTTCGCCAGGCCCAGAAGCCAATATAAGCATTTTGACCAAGAAATGATCAGAATGCCGGCAGATGGCTCTAGTCAGACCCCATTCGTGGCAAAGTGACCAAGTCGGCTGACGGCTCGGAAGGCGTAGCGTGATCCTGACGGTCCGGAGACGAGGAATTGACGGGTAGCCTTTGATCATGGGTGCGCAAACGGACGCTGTCAAGGTCTCTCCGTGGCTTGGAGTGAGTTTCTGCTTTCAGGTACGAGTTTCTTGTGCTGACGTGGTAGGGCTCCTCTCAGGTGTTCTCGATCGATTGATCATGGTTTTCCTCTTGTATCTCCGCTCTTTCGATGTCGAGGCCTCTCCACCTCACAACGTATCCCATTGCCTCCAGGACCTTGTAGGGGTTTCTCACACCCTCCGCCTCGATGATCCTGATGACGGTTGGCAGGTGCAGGTGGGGGAGATCCTTGATCCTTCGCTTGATCTCTACTAGCTTTGCGTCAGCGACCAGGGTTTCTCCGATGAGGGTGTAGCCCTTTACCCCTTTCTGTTGAAGGACCTTGGTTAAGGCCTCCTCCGATGTACCGAGTTTCCTCGATTCTTCACCGAGATCCACTACGGGCTTGTCGAACTCGATCTCTTTCTGCGCGATCGCTTTGACCTGGCTTGCCAGTTCCTTCTCCTCCCGGTATCTCAGGTGGTTCACAACGGGCTGCAGGGGTACGTCTCTGTCGTAGAGGAAGAGGTTAACCCCGATATGCAGCCTCTTGAGCTTGGAGCAGGCCAGTCCTCGGTTGACGGCCACGAGCATGTCGACGCCCTCGAGCTGTGCGAGTTTCTTGAGCTTCCTGTCGAGGTAGCTTGGTGTCCAGAAGCCCACGACCTCCAGGAAGGTTTTCATGCCGTTCTTCTCGAAGCCGAAGTCCGGGATCATCACATGTCTTCCCGCTATCAGGGGCTCGGGCTCACGGGTCAACTTCCACCCCAGTCCCAGGGACTGGAAGCGTCTCGAGAAGCTTTCCTCAACTGAACTGTCGAAGGCCCCGCCAGGTTCCCGCTTGATTGGCTCCTCAGGAGCGATCAGGAAGCCGACCGTGGCTTGATCTAGGTTTAACCGGTATATCCTCTTTGAACCATTTCTAGCTCTGACGATGTCTGCCTTCACGGTCCAGCCGTCGGACGCCACGATCGTCGGTAGCAGGCGAGCCAGGGATGTGCCGTACCTCTCTGTGAGCTTGAAGGCGGATAGGGGGCCGTCTACAGCTACCCTAAACGCTTGCCCGTCGCACTCAGCGGTATACATTAGGCCCAGGTACTTGATCATTCGGAAGATTCTTTTCCAGTTGCTCCTCGCTGTGAACTCGAGCGCCGTGGACTTGAAGAGGAGGGTCTGGGTTAGGCTGAGGTTGTAGTGTTTCAACAGCTCATCCGGCTCGGTGGTTTTGAACTCCTTGAGGATCAACTCCTCGTCCAGATCGCTCCACAAGTCCTCGCTCAGTTCGCCCGCTGTGATCCCGGATTCCTTCGCGACCTTGGCGAGAACCCTTTCTCTAGCCTCGTGTGAGAGCGCCCCGCGTCTGCCCGCCTCCTCGAAGACCAATCTCCTGGCCCGAGTCGGATCGAGGGTGCTGTGTGTCTCAAACACGGACCTCCTCTCGAGGAGCGTTGAGAGGCCGCGCACAAACCTGTAGTCGAAGCCTATCCCCTCGCGCTCCCTCACCTCGTCTAGGAGGACACCTTTCTTCCTGCCTACACACGTAGCGAAAATCTCCACGAGCTCCCGTGCGAGCTGTAGGTTCGGGGAAGCGATGGTTGCATAGACAGGTTTGATCTCTCCTCCTCTCACGCGGACTCTCAGAAGATCTGAAGGAAGCAAGACTCACATCTCCGCCTTCCGATACCTGCGCTTTCTCCGGTCACTGATCCTGGTCTCCACTGTCTGCCTGGAGACGAGTTCGATGAGCCGCGCCCTCTTTCCCTCCTTCTTCCGCAGCACCCTGCCGAGGCGCTGGATGAACTCGCGGGAGCTTCCGGTTCCGCTCAGGATCACGGCCATGGTGGCATCGGGCACGTCGACGCCCTCGTCCAGGACCTTCGAGGTTACCAGCACCTGGTATCTTCCCTCCCTGAATCCATCCAGAAACTGGCTGCGCTCCTCTTTTGGGGTTCTGTGGGTTATGAATGGGATGAGAAACTCCCTCGATATCCTGTGCACCAATTGGTTGTGCTGCGTGAAGATCAGGATCTTTTCCCCGGGGTTTTCAGCCAGGACCCTCCTCAAGGCATCGATCTTGGACTGCGAGTTCAACGCGACTTGGAAGGCCCTGTTCCTGGCTAGGAGAGCCAAACGGGCATGGGGGTCTGTCCCCGTCCTCATTATGAAGTGTCTGAAGTCTTCTGGACTCCGCATGGGGATGCCTCTGCTCTGCAGGTAGGCGGTGAACTCTCCGTAGAGTCGGTCGTACTCTTCCTGTTCCTGAGGGGTTAGGTCAACGAGGACCTTCTCCAGCCGGTGGCGTGCCAGGTGTCTTCCAGTCAAGGCTTTGACGCCCAGCTCGTAGACCTTGCCTCCGACCAAGCGGGGTAGCTCTCGCTCGAACCCGTCCTCCCTCTCGTAGGTGGCGGTTAGACCCATCCTGTATGGCGAGGCGAAAATCTCGGCGATCTGTCGATAGCCCTGGGCGGGGAGGTGGTGCACCTCGTCGAAAACCAGCAGCGTAAACCTGTTCCCCAGCTCCTCCGCACGAAGGTATGCTGAATCGTAAGTGGAGACGGTTACGGCTCTCAGAACGCTCTCACCTCCACCGTACACTCCGATCTCCTCGCCGAGGTCTCGGTTCAGCGCCCGACGCCACTGGTCAACCAGGTCCAGGGTGGGGACTATGACGAGGGCGGGAGAGTCCAGCTCCGCGATGGCAGCCAGGGCGATCATGGTCTTGCCTGCTCCCGTGGGTAGGACGATGACCCCTCGCCTCCCCGCCTGCATCCATGCCTTCAGGGCCTCTTGCTGGTAATCTCTGAGCCGCACCCTGCTCTGAAGCCGTGGACAAGGAACGAGATCCATCACCCGATCGCGAAAGTCGAGGCCACTCCTCCCCAGGAAGTCCAAGATGTCTCGGTAGGCAATGGCCATCGATCTGAAGGCCTTGACGCGAGGATCCCAGGTGCTTCCGGGGACTCTCACGTCGCCCTCTATCAGTATTGTGCCTCTGTCATAGCTGAGGGTGAGCAAGCCTCAGTCAGCTGACTGCTGGGCCGTGGCGGATAAAAGCTTCTTCCCTGCGCTGCAGAGGAATCCATTCCCTTGCTCAACATTTCGCGTTGCTTTGGGTTGATTGGTCTTCGTACGGCGATCGATCGACCGGACATGGCTTTATGTCTAGCCGCATCCTGCCCCTTTCGGTGAATGGAGTGAAGGTGTTCTCTGACACTTTCGAGGTGTCGACGCGCGGAGAAGTTGACTTGGTGAACATCACCGATCGACTGACAGAGACCGTGCGAGGCTCCGGGGTGGAGAACGGCATAGCCACCGTTCTCTGCCTTCACACAACCTGCGGGCTATATGTCAACGAGGATGAATCTCGACTCAGGCGAGACGTGGAGAGAGCCTTGGAGAAACTCGTGCCAAGGGGCGCAGGATACAACCACGACAAGATCGATGATAACACGCACGCTCACCTGCGCACAATTCTTCTCTCAAGCACGTTGACACTGCCCGTGTCAGGCGGAAGACCTGTGTTGGGGACATGGCAGAAGCTGTTCTGCGCGGAGTTCGACGGACCCAGGACCCGAATGATCAGAATCCAGGTTCTGGGCGAGTGATCGTTCCGGGGATCGGTGGAAGGACGATGAGACGGTTCTGCAGCTGACTAGTAGAGGTTCGCCGAGCGCCGAGCAGGCATGTATTTCCCAAACCCGGGAGGAGAAACGACTTCGCCGTCGCTCGAGACGAGGGTTCCTCGCACGTAGGTCGCGACCTGCTTGCCCTTGACCTTCCATCCATCGAACGGCGTGAAGTCGGCGACACACTCGAGCTCGTCAGCGTCTATTCGCCAGATCTTCCCTGGATCTATTACTGTGATGTCTGCATCCGATCCAGGTTGAAGTGACCCTTTTCGTGGGTACAGTCCGTATATCTTCGCCGGTTTCTCGGAGGTGAGTTGAATGAAACGTTGCAGCGATATCCGGCCTCCGTCGACGCCCTCGCTGAACATCAGAGGAACCAACGTCTCCAGACCGGGTATCCCGGGGGGTGTCGACCACAGATCTTTCTCGCCGACGCTTTTCTCTTCTCTTGAGTAGGAGCAATGATCCGTCACGAGGTTGTCAACCATGCCCTCTGCCAGACCTGCCCACAGCGCCTCCGCGTCGCGCTTGCTTCGGGGTGGAGGGTTGTAGACGATCAAGGGCCCCAGTCGCTCGAAATCGTCTCGAGTCAAAAGCAGGTAGTGGGGACACGTCTCGGCCGTGACTGGCAGGCCTCTGCTTTTCGCCTCCCTCACAAGTTGGAGCCCTTCGGCTGTGCTTAGGTGGGCGATGTGGAGCCTGTTTCCGGTGCTCCGAGAGTAGAGCAGGCAGCGTGAGATAGCTTCCTCCTCCACTATGTTCGGCCGAGAGTCAGAGTAGGCTGCAAAGTCTGTGCGCTTGCTGCGGACCAGTTGAGCCTTGAAGTGCTTCAGGAGTTGCCCGTTCTCGGCGTGCACGGTTGCCAAAGACCCAGAGTCTGCGATGCGTCTGAACGCTTCCAGGAGAACGCCATCGCTCTGAATTGACGTCTCGTAGGCCCCCATCGTTATCTTGAATCCCACAACCCCCTCCCCGACCAGTTCTGGAATCTCGTTGAGATGCTCTTCCTCCTTGATCTCGCCTGCGTAGAGAGCGAAGTCGACGAGAGATTCCTTTTGGCCGATTTCCAGCTTGCGTCTCAGGTTGCTGACGGTTGTTGTAAGCATTTCTCCCAGTGAAGGCATGTCTACAACGGTGGTAACTCCGCCCACCGCTGCCGCCCTTGTCCCGGTCTCGAAGGTTTCGTTGAGGAACGGCGGCCGGAACACCTGCGTGTGGCCGTCGATGACCCCCGGCAACGCTATCTTGCCGCGTAGGTCGGTCCTCCGATCTGCCTTTGGGAGGTTCGCCTCCTTGGCTAGAGCGGCGACTTTTCCGTTTTCGACGGCAATCCCGCCCTCAACGATCCCTGCTGTTGTTGCTATCTTTCCGTTCAACAGAACAAGGTCGACGACCAAGCTGATCCTCCTCGATCGATCCTTCTTCGCCGATCCGCCGATAAAGAGCTTCCCCATGTCGCGGCGATCATCACGCACATAAGGCGGCGGCCCAAACGCTATTGGCCTCGGTGAAGAGACACGTCCCTCGAAGTTGAGATCGCAGGGATCACGCTAAGCAACCCAACGGTTCTCGCTCCATGCCCCTGGTCGCGAGACGGAGCGTCCTTGAGACGAGCGGCCGAAGGAGGGGCTGGCGCGGTGATCACAAAGACGATAGTTTTGAACCCTCTGCAGCAGATGAATCCGCGGCCATGCATAGCCCGTATCCAGTCGGGGCTACTCAACACGGAGCGCTGCTCCGAAATCAAGCTTGAGGACTGGTGTCGAAAGGAGTTCAGGGTCGCCAAAGAGGCAGCGGTTCCTCTGATAGCGAGCGTAGGGATTACGCCGGAGGAGGTCCGCGTGATCGCTCCTGCGGTCGAGGAGGCGGGTGCGGATATGCTTGAGTTGTCCGTCTTTATCCCCTACGACGATCCTGAACCTCTTCTGGACGCCGTCAGGGCCGCCAAGGAGCAGTCCAGCCTTCCGATCTCGGTCAAGCTCAACGCCAACGTAGCCGACGTTGCTGAACTCGCCCTTGCGGCCAAGGAAGAAGGGGTCGATGCCTTCTCAGCGATAGATGGCCTGAACGCTGGCATGGCTGTAGACATAGAGGCTGGTAGGCCGGTTCTTGGAGAACAGGGGTACGGCCGGATATCAGGGGCAGCTATCAAGCCCCTCGCTCTGCGCTGCGTGGCAGAAGTCGCACATCATACGGGTCTGCCGGTTATAGGAACTGGGGGTGTCAGCGGCGGCGCCGACGCCGTGGAGATGTTGATGGCTGGGGCGACCGCGGTTGGCGTCTGCACCGCTTCGCTTCTCCAGGGGCCAGATGTCTTCAAGAAGATCACACGGGAGATCAGCGAGTTTCTAGCGAGAAAGGGCTACTCCAGTGTCACCGAAGTGATAGGCGTCGCCCTAGCGCACATAAGTTTCCCTGAGACAGAGCGGGTGCGTCGAGAGTACGAGCTGGGCCCCGTGAAGGCCTCTTCAGCGCTAGCCGAGGTGATCGCCGAGAGATGTATCGGTTGTCAACTTTGTTTCAAGACCTGTCCTTACGACAGCGTAGCTATGCGACGAGGTGTGGCGGAGATCCTTCGCAGCACTTGCGTCGGCTGCGGTCTATGCATTTCACTGTGTCCGACCCAAGCCATTGAGCTAAGGGAATAGGTGATGCAGCCTCGATCGATCCCACGGTTGACGCCTTCCATCGATCGGGTACATGAGAAGCTTCGATCGGCGTCCCAAGCAGCCCATATGCGCACGAGAGTTAAGTATCGCTTGCTCTCCGGTCCCTCTGGGAGGCTTGGCAGCTCGAGTGATCACCTACTTCCTCCGCGAGAGGGGGGGTATTTACCTCAACGTGACCAACCGTTGCACGAACGACTGCGTCTTTTGCTTCAGAAACATCGGCGGCCATCTCTACAGTGATCTTCAGCTCAGGAGAGAGCCGTCAGCCCGAGGGGTCTTGGAAGCCATCGGCCGCCACAGCCTACTCCATGTGCCGGAGATCGTTTTCTGCGGTGTTGGGGAACCTTTGCTGCGGCTGGACGACGTCGTTATTCCCGTGTCAAGAGAGATCAAGGCCCGATACGGAAAACCGCTGAGGATCAACACCAACGGGCAAGCCAAGCTGCTCTACCCGGATAGGGACATGGTAGGGGAGATTAGAGACGCAGGCATCGAAAAAGTATCCATAAGCCTCAACGCAGAGAACCACGAGAAGTACAGCCAACTCTGCAGACCCGAAGGCGGCCACACGGGTGCCGAGGTCTATGAAGCCATTGTAGAATTCATCGCGGATTGCAGCCGCAGACTGGAAACCGAGGTTACTGCCCTGGTTTTCCCTCCCTATGCGTTACCTTCGCGGCTTAGACCAGACATAGAAAGGGTGAAGTCGATCGCGTCTTCTCTTCGTGTAACCTTCAGGCCGAGGATATACGAGGGACCGGCCCTGGTCTAGATAGGTCCAGTCAGCCTTGATCAAAAGCCTTTTTACGTATGCGCTTTGAGGGGCTCATCGAACTAGGCCGAGAGGTTTCCGGAATGACTCATGCGCAGAAGCCAAAATCCCCGAAACCTCTGAGAGATATGCTCGACCGCGCTCTGGAAGACACGGAGGGCTTCTGGGGAGAGGTGGGCAGAGAGCTTCACTGGTTCAAGCCTTGGAGCCGGGTTTTCGACTGGAGGTACCCAGACTTCAGGTGGTATGTTGGAGGCATGACCAACATATCCTACAACTGTCTCGACCACCACGTAGTGCAGAAGGAAAGGGGAGGCAAGCCGTCGATCATCTGGGAGTCGGGGGAGACAGGTGAAACCAAGATCTCCACCTACAGCCAGCTGCTTGACGATGTGAAGAGGTTCGCCGCGGCCTTGAGGTCCCTGGGCGTGGGCAAGGGTGACAGAGTAACCATCTATATGCCCATGGTCCCCGAGGCAGCTGTGGCGATGCTTTCCACCACTAGAATCGGCGCCATACACTCTGTTGTCTTCGGAGGATTCGGCGCCTCAGCTCTGGCTGAGAGAATAGTG
>Ga0315306_10000553_pt1 | contig 18078 bp, 12 predicted proteins | sample TDP1_MG_FD_203803 | JGI IMG/M metagenome (GOLD analysis project Ga0315306, IMG submission 203803) | Freshwater sediment microbial communities from Lake Towuti, South Sulawesi, Indonesia - TDP1 | ecosystem: Environmental > Aquatic > Freshwater > Lake > Sediment | place: Indonesia: South Sulawesi... | reverse complement strand
TGTACGTTTCTTGCCCTTGACGCGGAATAATAAAGGTTCCTACACCGAACTCCTCGAATGCTTCTGTCGCCGAGTAAACGATGAATTCATGCTTAAGGAGCCGATTGACCATCTTTACAGCGTTGTTTGTGTTGTCTCTCAAGGCGTAACCGTATACAACCGTACCTTCAACGCCTCCTTCTGGATAAGTAGCCTCTTCCACTTTGACAAGTTTAGCAATGAATTCATCGTCTGCTTCGATGCGAGTGAATCCCCAAAGTTCAGGGAAGTTCCACGCATACGTGTCATAAGGTGGATAATCCACTTTCGCAGATGTGTCTTCGCCATACCAGAACATGTTCATAGCTAAGCCAGCTCTAGACTGATTCATTAGAACGACATACGTTCCAGCAAGATATTCTGTAGCGCCTACTGTGAAGGGTTCTGTTGCCACATGTACCTTTAAGCCATGAAAGATGGCGTTGTCAACCATTCTGGCAGTTTCTATCGGATCCATCTGCAGATCTGGGTCCATCGGTAAAATGTAAGCATATGGAAAACTGCCGTCAGGTTGACCCCCTAGCCAATGGTCTTCGTTTTTTATTCCCCTTTGGAAGATTTCGGTTTGGTCCTCAAACATCTCTTTCTTGTTTTCAATAATATACTCGTAGGCTCCGAGGGTGCCAGTATACTGGGCGCCAATCGATATTTCTGGGCTTCCATTGTTATCGTAAGGATCTGTTGATTCGAAGGTTATGCCGAAGGTTCCATGATAGAACCCATACATTGGTGCAAATATGGGTGGATAGTCATCCCACTCAGCCGTCCAATCCCTATACGGGATAACCGTGTCTATTCCTATTTCTTTGAGTCGGGCTTCCATTTTTTCTGCCATTGGAAGCAGATGCGCGTCCGCATTGAGCAGTAGAAGGTCTTCTTCGGCATTTGGATTGTGCAGTGGTGTGCAAGGCTCAATCAATACGTAATCTTCGCCCATGTATCCATGTAGGTCAATGTTAACTAGAGGTGCCCATTCTTTGTATATCTCGATTCCCACACGGACTTCTGGTTGCGAGGCAGTGAGCCAATCTCTGTTTAAGTCGAAGTAGTTACCATTATGCCTCATGTTGGCTATTCTGCCATCTGGATTTACACATACGTATATGAGGCTAATAGTGTTGTCTAAAATAGCTTGCACTTCTTCAGTGTTCCCGTTGGCTAGTAATTCGATGAGGTCTAAGCTAGCGTCTGTGCCCATCATTTCGTCTCCATGTTGACTTCCAGTGATGAAGACAGTTGCCTTATAGTCAATGATGTTATTGTTAACCAGTTCCCAAGCTGACTCTGGATCTTCCACTGTCAATTGTGCAAATTCCTTGTAGGAATCTAGGTTTTCCAGTACCGTTGGATCTGCAACTGTAGCTAAATAAAGGTCGTAACCGTTAGCAGATTGACCGATGACTTGGACGAGAACCCTGTCGCTTTCGTTTAAATCTTTTAGGATTTCAGGAATCTCGGAAAAGGGAGTGAAACCTGGAACAACAACTTCATTGGGTATAGAGGCTGCAGCCACATTGAATAGTAATGGCGCTATCGTTGGAAGTGATAAGGAAACTGCTAGAGCAACAAAGATACTTAACTTTAGTCTTTTCATATACATTCTGCCTTTCTCTCCCTAAAATAGGGTAATTAACAATACTGTGAACTTGATTTTAAGAATTATGGAAAAAAGTTCTGGTATCCTGCATCTACTTTTTAGTCAAAAGTTCTAGCAGTATACCCTTTGCTGAATGCAGCCTATTTTCGCTCTGGTCAAATATTATAGATTTTGAGCTTTCTATTACGTCGGCGCTGATTTCGTAGCCTCTATGAATGGGCATGTCATGCATGATTAGGGCGTGGCTTCCACGCATCAGTTGTTTGTTAATTTGGTAGGGCATCATGAGTTTGATTCGCTTCTCCTTTTCCTCCTTGAATTTTGGGTCTAAGAAAAATTCCATGTCAACCCATGTGTCAGTATAAACAACATCAGCGTCTTTTACGGCTTTTTTTACGTCTAATGTTGTCTCATACAATCCAGTTTTTTTGGCTGTTACAATCAATTCTTTGTCAAACGCTGCCTCGTTTGTTATTGGTGTAACCGCTGTGATTTTTACGCCTGTTCTGGTGCATCCCACTATAAGCGAATTACAGACATTGTTGTGCACGCCAATGTAAACCAGTTCCAATCCTTTCAACTTGCCTTTCTTTTCTTTTATGGTCATGAGGTCGGCTATGGCTTGGCACGGATGATATTTTTCATCGCATCCATTTATGACGGGAACCCTTGACACCTCAGCCATAGCTTTCAAGTCGGCGTGTTTCAACAAGCGCGCCATAATGCAGTCTACGTTTCTTGACATGTAACAGGTTTCGTCTCTGATATCGGCTAAGACTAGGTTAGTTGTTCTCCAATCTATGTAAAGTGAGTGTCCACCCAACTGAGTCATGGCAACTTCAAAGGAAATTCTTGTCCGCGTGGAAGTTTTCTGAAAAATCATGGCTAACGACTTATCCTTCAGCGCTGCTCGATATTTTGCTGGATTTTTCTTAATTTCAATGGATTTCTCAATTACCTCTGCAATCTGTTTGGGTGTCCATTCTTTCAGGGCGAGTAAATGTATCATTTTTTATTCATCTCCATGAAGGCGATTATATCTTAACCAATTCATGAGTGTTTAACCTTTCTTCTAATATCAGTGCACATGTTGCAAATATTGTAATATCCTTCTGGGTCAGGTACCACACCTTTTGTCCTTGCCCAGTCCATCAATCCTTCCATACCATTTTCAATTATTGCTTTCGCTTCATCGATTTTGAACGGGTCATAATTTTCTATGATGTCAATAATATCTGTTTCAAAAGCATTTCCAATATAGAATTCATTGCAAACAGCAATTTTGCCATCAGGCTCTACATAAATTGTTTTAACAGAATCAAGCTCTCCCGTGTAAGGTATATCACCACATTTTCCTTTTGGCATTTTTATTCTTGGCGGAAGGAAATTTTTTAGCCATAAAATAGCTCTTCCTTCTGGTTGAGCTATATTTTCCTCACCATCTTTTATTGGTAAATCTTTTTTGAGTTCCTCCAAAATGGCTTTAGTTTTCCGATTATACGGGTTATCGTGGTCTTTAGACATCACCCAGCATGGATTCCACGATATATGTGCCATTCCTGCTTTTAGAAGCGATTCTGCAGCTTTCTTAACAATCTCAAGTGGAATAAATTCTTGGTGAAAGCAATCAACAGAAATGGAGACGTCATTTACACCAGATTTTATTAGATTATTGGCTATTTCTTGTATATCTTCTATTTTTCTCGACCATAAGCCATTCGTAATGACATCTCGAACAGGAATTCCTGCTTTCGTTGCTTCTTTATGAATGGCATATACAATTTCAGGATATAATAAAGGCTCGCCGCCAAAAGTCATAATTGATTCTGGACTGTATTTTTTGCCAACTTTTCTCACAATTTCTACTGCTATATCTTTATCAATGTGACTTGGAAATTTTTTCCTTTCCTTTTCTTCACCTAATTCGCAATGTCTACATTTTGAGTTACATAGATAAGTTACGGCGAATTCTATTCGATTTACAGCTAAATATTTATTCATGCAGTTTTTTCCTTTCACACATCCCTATAATCGGGTTTAAAGTTGATTCACAGTCCATATAAATAAGATGACTGCTTCATAAAATAATTGGGAAGTAACTCTATGATTCTCGTTGTGGCTTCAACCAAAGACATTGCCAGCATGAACATCGCTCAAAAACTCATCAGCAACCACAAATTTGAAAAGACGGAGACAAGTTTTCAACAAAATCCCATATACTCCAAGAAAATTCAAGACGCCGAAGTCAAACTGGTTTTCATCAACCAAGAAACCATCTGGGCACAATTTATCACAGACCATTTCTCTCCACAACTAGTAATCTTTGTTTCAAGACACAGCGGCGTAGCCGGCATCCCAACACTTTCTGTTCACACACCCGGCAACCTCACCGAAAAAGCAGAGTTTGGCGGTTTACCGAGAAAAATTTCTATCTCTCCAGCTAATGCCATGAAAAATGCTCTTTCAGAAATGGCGCGATTAAAAGATGAAATGTCCTTGAATTATGAGTTTTCATACGAATGCACGCATCACGGTCCCTCCTTACCTGTGCCAACCATGTTCACGGAATTAGGTAGTTCACCAGAACAATGGAAAGACTTGAGGGCAGCCGAGGCTGTGGCACACGCAACGATGGCAGCGATTTCAAAGAAGTCAAATTATCCTGCAGTTTTAGGCGTTGGCGGTCCACACTATAACAAAAGGTTCACAGAGATAGCTTTGTCAACTTCAAAGGCGTTTGGACACATCATTCCAAAATACGCCACTCCATACGTAGACTCTGAAATGATAAAACAGTGTATTCAACGAACCCTTGAAAAGGTTGAATCAGCGGTCTTCGATTGGAAGGGCATGAGAGGCGCAGACAGAGAACGCATAGCTAACGCACTGAAAGAATTGGGCGTTCCAATTGAAAAAGCTTAGAGGTTTTTCAATTTCTTCCGTCGGTAGATACCAATCACTGCAATGATGATGAAGATAACAATTATTCTTAAGGACCACGTTAAAAATGGGTTTGGGAAAATTTCATTTCTAAGGATAGCCATTACCAATACTCCTAAAGCTAGAATAATCAAAATGAGCCATGCCCAATCAACACGCATTTTTGTCTCTTTCCTTTAAGATCATGTTCGGAAGAGGGTCAAGCGGCTTAGTACTGAATTCCTCTGACCGTAGGTATTTCGTCTGGATGCTTAATGTCAATGACTTCATTTACAAAATCGGCAAATTCAACAAGCTTTTTGGGAGCGCGTCTTCCAGTCAGCACCACGTTTGTTTCTTTTGGCACAGTTTTTAGAAACTCAATCACTTCATTTACGCCTAAGAGTTTGCAGTCTAAGGCAAGATTGATTTCGTCTAAAACTAGCAGCCTTGGTTTTTCTTTAGCTTTCTTCTTAGCCATGTTCAATGCTCTTTGACACAGCTGTCTATCTTTTTCAGTTAAGTTTGTGAGTCCAATCCAGCCTCTTCTTCCAAACTGGTAGATTTCATAGTTGCTTGGCATCTTTTTCCTAAACTTGTATTCGCCTGTATTCTTCCACCACTTCAAAAACTGGATAATAACAACCTTGTAGCCGTGACCTAGACATCGCAACGCTAAGCCCAAGGCATTGGTTGTTTTTCCAGCGCCTTCACCCGTGTATAAGTAAATTGTTCCTCTCTTTCCAACCATTTCTTTTTTCACTTCTCATTATAATTTATTTTTTTAGACGCATGTTGGACAAACCTTACTGAAATCGGCAACTGTTCCCTCGCTTTCAATTGGTCGCAGAACTTGCACTTCACGACTGCCATGACGATAAACGGTTATTCCCTTGCATCCCAGCTTGTAAGCAAGCATGTACGCCTTCTCAACATCATTTGGTGTTGCCCAGTTTGGAAAGTTAATAGTCTTTGAAACAGCGTTGTCCGTGTACTTCTGAAACGCCGCCTGCATACGAACGTGCCACTCAGCATTCACGTCGTGGGCTGTCACCAAAAGTCTGCGTATTTTCTCTGGGATTTCTTTCACGTCTTGAATGGATGTGCGCTTGGATATTTCCCTCATCAATTCTTCACTGTAAAACCCTTCCTTCAGAGCAATTTTTTCAAACAGAGGATTAACCTCAACCAAACTTCGTCCTAGGCTCTCTGCGACCTCACGCACGTATGCTATGGCAAAGAGTGGCTCTATTCCCTGCGAACAACCGGCGATGATGCTGATTGTTCCAGTAGGCGCAACAGTTGTAACAGTGGCGTTTCGCATAGTCTTCCAATTTTTTTCCCATATGCTTCCGCGGAAGTTTGGAAAATTGCCTTTCTCCTCGCCTAATTCAGCGCTCATCTTGTGTCCTTCGTCATTTATGAATTTCATTAGTTCTTCTCCAGCTCGAAGACCCTCTTCTGTGTCGTATTTGATGCCTCTTTTGATGAGCATGTCGGCAAAGCCCATGACGCCCAAGCCGATTTTTCTATTGCCCTTCGTAATTTGCTCTATTTTTGGCAGCACGTAGGCATTGGCGTCGACAACGTTGTCTAAGAATCTAACCGCCAACCTAATGGTCTGTCTCAGTCGAGTCCAGTCCATCTTTCCGTTTTCAGTTACAAACTTGCTGACATCTATGCTTCCCAGATTGCATGATTCGTAGGGCAGTAGAGGCTGCTCTCCACATGGGTTTGTGGACTCCATCGGTCCCAGTTTGGGGGTTTGATTGTGCTTGTTTATGGTTTCTATGAAGACGACGCCGGGTTCGCCGTTTTTCCAAGCCATCATAATGATCAGGTTCCATATAGCCCGTGCCTTCAACTTTTTCACAACGGCGCCGTTTCTCGGATTTATCAGTTCAAAGTCAGCGTCTTTCTCCACAGCGTCCATGAATTTGTCGGTCACAGCCACAGAGATGTTGAAGTTGCGCAGGACGCCTTCCTTCTCTTTCGCCACTATAAAGTCCATGATATCTGGGTGATCGACACGCAGTATGCCCATGTTGGCGCCTCTTCTACGACCACCTTGCTTCACCACTTCGGTTGCGGTGTCATAGATTGTGGCGAAGGATATGGGTCCTGAAGCTATGCCTCCAGTGGATTTCACAATGTCTCCCTTAGGTCTAAGCCTCGAAAACGAGAAGCCTGTTCCGCCGCCTGTCTTATGAATTATAGCCGTAGCCTTGAGCGTATCGAATATACTTTCAATAGAGTCTTCCACAGGCAGGACAAAGCAGGCGCTTAATTGGCGAAATTCGGTGCCTGTGTTCATAAGCGTAGGCGAGTTGGGAATGAACTCAAGGCTGGTCATCATCCGATAAAACTCTTCTTCCCATTTGGCAACTTCTGCTGCGCTTTTTCTATACTGCTTTTCCACTTGGGCTATGCCTTTGGCTATGCGTCTAAACATTTGGGCGGTTGTTTCTATTACGCGTCCGTTTTCGTCTTTGCGTAGGTAGCGTCTTTCTAGGACCAGTATGGCGTTTAATGGCAGTTTTAATTCGTCGACCACGCCTAACAGCAACTTCATCCTTCTTATTTCAGTTCGCTTCTGCCTATACAAAATGTAAGCCTTAGCCATGCTGGCTTGTCCGTTTTCAATTAGGGTTTTCTCAACCAAGTCTTGAACCTGTTCAACAGTGGGTATTTCATTGGGCTTGAGCTGTTTCTCCAGCTTTCCTATAACCTGTTCTGTAAGTTTAACTGCGAGAGTTCGGTCTTTGCCACCTACAGCCTTTGAAGCCTTCCAGATGGCTTCAGCAATCTTGTTAGAGTCAAAATCAACGATTCTGCCGTCTCTTTTCTTGATTTTTTTGATTCTAGTCACGTTAAGCCCTTCTTCAAAATGCACAACCAATTTCTCAATTATATAGAACTTTCGATGAGCCTATTAAAGCAAGTTTTAAGTGTGTTTTGAAGGTTTACTTGATAGTCCCCTATGTAAGCAGGGTTGTGAACAAGCATGATGGAAACTTATCCATGGTGGAACGACAAACAACGCCGACTGGCTGAAGAAACCAAAAAGTTTGCAGACGAAAACCTGTCGCGAGGTGAAGAGATAGCTTGGACAAGAGAGTTTCCAACGGACCTCATAAAGGAGGTTGCTGATAGAGGCTGGTTCGGCGTGCTGATTCCTGAGAAGTATAGCAGCTCAGAGCTCAGCGTAACTGGTTGTTGCATAGTGGCTGAAGAATTGTCTCGTGTATGTTCGGCTTTAACTTATGCCTACACTTTGACTATGTTAGGCGGCGTGGAACCCTTGCTCAAGTTTGGCAGCGAAGCGCAGAAACAACGATGGGTGCCGCAGGTTGTAAAAGGTAAGTTGGGCGCTATTTGCATCACTGAACCTTCTATAGGTTCAGATGTAACTGGAATCGAAACCACAGCTACTCTTGAAGGCGACGTGTATGTGCTGAACGGCAAGAAACGGTTTATATCTAATGCTGGAGTAGCTGACATTTACCTCGTTTTTGCAAGGACGAGTGAGCGCCCCGAAGACAAATCGAAGTACACGCACATGAGCGCTTTCTTAGTTGAAAAGGGCATGAAGGGCTTCACTGTAGAAAAAATCAATGAGTTGGGCGGTTGGGTGGGCTTACCCAACGGGTTTTTGAGCTTTGACGATATTAGAGTGCCTATTGAGAACCGTATAGGCGCTGAAGGAGACGGCTGGAAAGTTCTTGTTGATGGATTAAACCTTGAGCGTAACTTGTTTGCCGCTGGTATGCTTGGACCCATGCGGGAAGCCATAAAATACGCTGTTGGTCATGCACAGAGACGCCTGCAATTCGGTGAACCAACAATCGAGTTTGAGGTGAACCAGTTTAAGATTGCCGACATGTTGGCACGGTTGCGAACTGCACGTTTGCTCACGTATTATTCAGCCTATCTTATGGACTTGAAGCTTGATGCGGTCATAGAGACAACTTTAGCCAAACTCTACACTTCTGAAGCCTACGAGCATTTAGTTATTAACGCCCAACAAGTCATGGGTGGAGACGGCTGGACAAGATTCTATCCGCTTGAAACGTTCATGAGAGACGCCAGAGTAAATCAATTGGGCGCGGGAACAAGCGAAGTCATGCGCATGGTTTTGTATCGACAAGGACTGCGCGCCATGGCAGACGAGTTGAAGATGCCTCATCGACATATTCATCCCAAACTAGGCGTACCCATTTCCACACCAAAACCAGAAGTTGTCAAAGAAGTCAACGAGAAGACTTTGCTGACAATTTTGGCTGAAGATTACAGAGTGAATCCTGGGCTTTACATGAGCCGAAGCGACATAAAAGATAGATTAGCAGGCGTTAGCGACGAGCAACTCAACCAACTCTTAACAACACTTGAGACCCAAGGCTTAGTCAAAATCTACAAAGACAGACGCGGCAACATAGCGCTGGCTAAAGCAACTTACAAAGGCTTGAAGCAGGCGAAGCCGCCAGAATTTTATCAATGGTATCCAAAGTGGATAAGCAAAGACCTGCTCTTCTAACATTTTTGTTACTTTAACAAAGAATTCCAGTTGTTGAAACAATAATCTACTATGGTTTGGGATCAAAAAAGATTTTTCAATTAGGACTCAAAAGCCGTAGGCTTAATATACGCATGCTCTTCTAACTCCTCTTTTGCCATTCCATTCAGAACATACCAAACATGGTGTGAAGTATGGTGCCAAAAGTTTCTGCAAAAAAGATTTTAGACGACAAAAACGCGATTTTGGCATTAGACCCTGGCCATTCCTTCAAGGATGTGTTGGCTTCTTCTGAAAACTTGAAAAAAGCAATTAAAAATATTAAGGCTTTCAATCTGCCCGAGAAAGTGAAGGTTGGTCGCCACCTAATTCGCTATGCCAATGTGAACAAAGTTGTCTTTGCAGGCATGGGCGGCTCAGCCATGGCTGGAGACGTAGTCAAAGACTGGGCTGAGGGCAAAGCAAAAGTTCCCATGGAGACTGTTCGAAGCTATCACCTTCCAGCCTACACAGATAACAACACGCTGGTCTTTTTGATTAGTTATTCAGGGAACACTGAAGAAACGCTGAGTTGCATGTTAGATGCTGTGAAAAAGGGTTGCAAAATGATTTCTATCTCGTCAGACGGAACCCTGCGGAGAGTCACCCAAGCTTTAGGCTTGCCTCTTATCAGTCTTCCAAAGATGGCTGAAGCCAGATTTTCCTTTCCCTATTTGTTCGTGCCTCTTCCCTATCTTTTGGCAAATTTGAGAATTCTGTCTCTTGATAAGGTTGAAAAAGAAATGAGTGAAGCCACAGATGTGGTCGGCAAACTTCAACGAGAATACGCTATCGAAACGCCTTTCGAAAAAAACTTTGCTAAGAAGGCCGCCTTTCAAATTTTTGGAACGGTTCCAATCATCTACTCTTACAGTCAATATCGAAGTGCAGGATTGCGCTTCAAGACTCAAGTAAACGAAAACTGCAAACTTCCAGCCATATGTGATGTTTTTCCTGAACTCAACCACAACGAAATAATGGGATGGGAAGCATCAAAACAGATAATCAAACATTATACGTTGATTCTGCTCCGTGGTCCAGAAGAGCTTAGAGAAGTTAAAACTCGAATTGAGGTTTTGAAGGAGAAATTCTTCACGAAAGCTAAGTCAGTGATTGAAATTAATGCGCATGGTCAGACAGCCTTAGCTAGAATTTTCTCTTTGTTCTTCACAGCTGACATGATAAGCATGTACCTTGCAGTGTTGCACCGCCGCGACCCAGTGGCTTCCAAAACCTTTCAGTTACTCAAATACGAAATGACAGAACGCTTAGGAACCTTAAAAAAATTAGAAGAGCAAATTCAAAAACAAGCTTGATATAGCTCTGCTTGCTGTCAGAGATTTTATTCTCTCCACTCTGCTTCAATTGTTTTGAGCACACCTTTTAGGGCTTTCTTATCTCCACCATTCAGCCACGAGCCTACCAATTAACCCATTGGGGAATGATCCGATGATCAATGTGACTACAGTTGTGACTATTCCTGGGAAAACCAAGGAAGGCACTATTACGACGATCACGTTTACAATAAACCAGACTATCAGCAAAACGAATCCATGAGCCATGATGCCCAAGAATGACATATCAACTTTAAACCATAGAAGCGAAGTGATAACGCTGTTGGCAAATCCTATTATGAGACATAGCAACCAAAAACCAATTAGTACTACCAACATAAAATCAATTGCCACCAGAAAAGTAGCGACAAAACCCAATAACATTGTCAGAACCAAGAAAAACGTAGAAAAAAGAATTCCATGTGCGAAACACTTTGCTATAGCGGTTAAAGCCATCAGCTTTAAACTGCCTTTTTGGTTAGTATCTTTCAAATCAGCTTCCGCCAACAGTTTGCAGGGCTTTTGATGCGAAATCCTCTATTAAAGTGCCGCAAACTTGGTATTTGTTTTCTCCAGCTTCCTTTTTCATGTCCATTATCTCCAAATGAATCTTTTCAATTTTCTTTGCTTGAACTGCAGTTTTTGTCTTCCTATGCATACGAAGAAGATCTATGCATCGCATTCCCATTTTTGCTAGCAGTGAAAGCTTTTTCAAATAGGGCAGTAGTTCTTCAAATAATTGGCGGTTTCCAAGTGTGGAGGAAAGGTTAGCTTGTATGTCTGCAAGTTCTTTGAATTTACGCGTTAGAGCTTCTGTAGTTTTTTCCCATCTCTCAGTTTTCCAATTTTGCCAAAAACTCTCAACGAGCTTATAGAGTTCAGGAGATTCAGTTTTCCATAAGAAAGAGCTTTGCGACTGCTCAGCGAAAACCCGTAAATACTTGTAGGCTTTTTCTCCCCCAACCTTTCTTAATGCTTTTTCCCAAGACCGTTCTGGATTATAGTTTTCTGGATCACGTAAATAGTCAGCTATCGTAAGGAGCGGAATCTTAGAAGCCTCTGCTTCATTCATTGGGTTAGCGACAAAACCAGAAACATGCTCGTAAAGGTCTTTAGACCGACCTCTCACAGGACCTAAGAAAAGGCGGAACCTGTTGTAGTCGTTAACGGGATAATTGTCCCAAATGAAAGGCTTCCTTCTGAGGGCTGCTCCAAAGCCATCTGCGTGGTCGCATGTAATTTGTGGAGAGCACACCGTGCTTCCAGTCCACATAATAAAAACGTCCTGGTCTGTGCCACTTCCTAAAGTCTTCAGATAAGGTGTCGGCGAAATTCCCGTATACTTCGTGGGACAAAGGATTAACACAGTTTCTCGATCCTTTGACCTCAGAAACTTGAGGAGTCTATTAGTTAGATGTGAGTGAGCTTCAGCTAAACTTCTAAAAGCCCTTTTATCTTCTTCATGTTGAAGCTTCATAGGAATATCGTCAAGAAAAAGTCCAAACCATTTTACACCCATTTTTCGAACGGTCTCTACCTTTTCAGTCAAAGCTTCAAAGTCTTCGTCACACGAGTAACGAATCGACAGTCCAGGGCTGATAGCAAAGCAAAAATTGATGGAATTCTGTTTTGCCGTTTCGATAAGAGCCTTTAACTTTGCAAGTTGATCTTTTGGATAAGGCTCACTCCAGCGTTCCCTATGAAACGGATCATCTTTAGGCGCATAAATATACAGGTTGAATTCGCATTCTGGGAAAAATTTGATCATTTTCAGCCTTTCCTCGTGCGACCAAGGCGGTCCAAAAAAGCCTTCTACAACTCCGCGAATCAGAAAACGGGACATTTTACTTGGAAGCATAAAATGAGATTTATTAGCGTTAGTATTTAAGCTGAAAGGTCTATGAAACAGTTCCTCCGCAACATGATTCGTGAAATCCACGAACAGCCCCAAGCAGTTCAAACTACACTAACAGAAGGCTCCAGAGATGGCTCCAAAATACGAGATAAGCAAGATTTCAGAAATATTTGATGTGCCGAAAAACTAGAGAAATAGCAGTAAAGGATTTGTATTAGGCATCACAGAGCCTAAAGCCATCGAAACGACAGATTCAAAAAAACTTGCTTCAGGAGCATACTCATAACAAATGATTCAGTGTTGGTATTAAATCTGAAAGAGCTATATGTTTCAACCACAGTGTAGCGTTCACAAAACTTATATTTAATCTAAGAACTTTACTAGGGTTCATTAGCATTTGGAGTTTGAAAATCTTGAAAAGGAGAGAGAAATACGGTCATTTTTCTGAGGACGGCTACGAGTACATTATTACGAGACCCGACACACCTGCACCATGGGCAAACTATTCATCCAATGGCAAATATCATGCAATTATTTCTAACACAGGCGGTGGAATCAGCTATTACATAACTCCTAAGGACAACCGCCTCATCAGGTGGCGATACAATTCACTTCCCATCGATCGCCCCGGTAGATACATTTACCTAAGAGACAATAGCGATGGAAAATATTGGTCGCTTACTTGGCAACCCGTCCTTAAAAAATTAGACTCATACCAGTGTAGACATGGGTTAGGTTACACAGTTATATCATCCACCTATCGCGACATCTACGGAGAAGTGCTTTATTTTGTCCCCTTGAAGGACAACTTGGAAGTTTGGCGAGTTACTTTAGAAAATAAAGGGAGAGCAACTAAGAAAATTAGCTTGTTCCCCTTTGTGGAACTCTGTCTTGGCGAAGCTTTGAGTGATCTTATCGGCCAAGCTAACAATCAGCATTTCAATCGTGTAGCTTTTAATGAGGAAGACAACGCGATCTACGCCACTAGAATAATTGGGTCGTCTGATGATCCAGTGAAGAATGAGGGCTGTTGGGGCAAATACGTCGTTTTCTTCTCTAGTTTAAAGGCTGAGGGATTCGATGGGAGGAGGGATAAATTTGTTGGGGAACGGCTCTATCGTTCTGAAGCCAATCCTATTGTGGTCGAAAAGGGCAAGTGTACTAACTCAGAACTCACGTCGGGAGACGGAGTCGCCGTATTGCAGCTTAGCATTACTCTAAAACCAAAAGAAAAAATTGAATTCTGTGTTTTGATGGGTTTAGTTGATAGAGTAAATTATAGAGCTAACGCTAAACCGCTTTTGAAGAAATACAAAGACATTAAGAAAGTAGACAAAGAATTCCGCAATTTAAAGGCATACTACAAAAATCTTTTAGATTGTGTTTGGGTTGAGACGCCTGATCCTGATATGAATCTAATGCTTAACATCTGGAACAAGTATCAGACTAAAGTTTGTTTTATAGGGGTTCGCGATGCCGGCTACTACCATGGCGGGTTGGCTTATGGAGTCGGGCTGAGGGACTTAGCTCAGGATCTTTTTGGACCATTGACCTTTGAGCCTGAGTTGGTTAAGGAACCAATAAAAGAACTGACAATGAATCAATTTTCCGATGGAAGCACTTATCATCATTTCTACCGCATAGTCGGCGGAGGGTTAAAAAATAATTTCATGGACGATCCGCTCTGGATACCCATGGACATAATTTGGTATTTGAGGGAAACAGGGGATTTCGCTTTTCTAGATGAAGTAACGCCTTATGCGGATAAGGGTAAAGCAACAATCTTTGAACACCTCATCGCCTCTATTGACTATATCCTAGCCAATTTGACTCCCCGTGGCCTTCCAAAAATCATGGGTGGAGATTGGAACGATGATCTGGACAACGTAGGCCCTGAAGGGAAGGGAGAAAGCATGATGGTGGCAGCGTTCCTATGTTATGTCCTTAGGGAAACCATAGGTTTGTTGAAATTCATCGGCAGAACCGAGAAAGTTAAGGAATACAAGAAAGCTTATGAAAAAATGGCTAAGGTTTTGAATCAAAAATGTTGGGATGGAAAATGGTACATTCGAGCGACCAAGGACAACGGCGAACCAATTGGTTCACATAAAAACAAAGAGGGAAAGCTCTATCTCGAATCTAATGTTTGGGCAGTCATAAGTGGAGTTGCTGATAGAAAAAGAGCCATCCAAACTATGGATTCAATAAAGAAGTATTCAGATACCCCTAAAGGACCTAAGTTGTGCACTCCCGCCTACACCGAAATTGACTACTACATTGGTGCAGCCACAAAAGAGGGCCCAGGTAAAAAGGAAAACGCATCCATATTTAATCATCCAGTAGCTTGGGTGATCTATGCGGAAACAATCCTTGGAAGAGGCGATATGGCTTATCATTACTATAAACAATCTTTGCCCACTAGTGTCTGTGATGACCAAGACGTTTACAAGCTGGAACCGTATGTTTACGCTGAGTACATAACAGGACCAGACCACATCGACTTTGGCGAAGCAGGGCACTCTTTTCTCACTGGCACCGCGCCTTGGATGTATCGAGACGGCATCGACTTCATTTTAGGAGTGCAACCTGAGTTCAATGGACTTAGAATTGACCCCTGCATCCCAAAGAAATGGGATGGTTATAAGATCAGAAGAAAGTTCAGGGGCGCAACCTATGACATCACGGTTAAGAACCCTAACCATCATTCAAAGGGCGTGGCTAAAGTTAAGATAGATGGCAAGGCGTACAAAGGCAACCTTCTCCCAGTTTTCAAGAAGGGTGAAGTACACAAGATTGAGGTCATCCTCAAATAAAAAATAACTGATGTTAATACACGAGTCAAGCCTTTATCTAAAACGTTAAATCCTAAGCTAATGGTTTAGACTCAACATTTAGCGGGGAAACTAATTGGAAAGTTCAAAAAAGAGAATTGGTAGGAACCGTTTTCTCTATGTCCTAGACGGTGTTGAAACGCCTCTTTACTCCGGTACGCTACATTTCTTTCGTACGCCAAGAGAGATTTGGGGCAAGCGTTTGAAAGATATGAAGGATGCCTTCTGTAACACAGTTGACACTTACGTTGCTTGGAATTGGCATGAACAACGAGAAGGAAAAGTGGACTTAAAGGGAAAAACTGATCCTCGCACTGACTTTGTGGGTTTCTTAGAATTGATAGAAGAAAATGGACTCTATGCTATCATTCGTCCAGGTCCCTACATTTGCGGTGAATGGCTAAACGGCGGCATACCTAGCTGGCTACTGCAGAACCATCCTGAAATATTAGCGAAGAATTCGGAAGGAAAATCATTGCCACTAGATGTATTCTATCCACCTGTCACATATCTACATCCAACTTACTTAGCCTACGTGGAGAAATGGTATGATGAAGTGTACAAGGTTTTAAAAGGTCATCTTTACACAAACGGTGGCTGCGTCATTAACGTAACGCTAGATGATGAACCCGACTATTTTCAAACACTTTCCTTTCCTCTTATGAACGATTACAATGAGGTTATAATTGGCACCAAGTCAAAACCGGGCATCTATCAAAATTGGCTCAAAGAAAAATACAGTGATGTCGCTGCGCTCAATAAGAGATACAAGTCAAACTATTCAAGTTTCAATGAAGTTAAGCCCCCGTATGAAATGCCGAAACACTTCAGGCAGCTTCCTATTTTCATTGATTGGCATTACCTCAAGCTCTATATGATAAACGCGTACATAGAACGCCTTTACAAGATGACAATCGAAAGGAAAATCAACGTACCCATCTCCCTATTGAATCCGTACCTCTCATGCCCAGAAGCCTGGCTTATATTTCAAGATTTTTGTTCAAAGCGAGGTTTAAAAATCGACGTGTGGACGGAGTTTTGGCCAGGGTCACATTATCGGTCAATGGATTTTAAAGAAGATAGAATGGGTGAAATCGCTTTCCAGATGGGAATCTATAGACAACTCGTTAAAAAAGCTGGAACGCCTCCGCTCAGTATAGAAACACAATCATATATCTCTCATCACATCGAGCCAGATGAAGCTGAACTCCTATATCAATCAATCATAGCCTATGGGCTCAATAACACAAACTATTATTTAATGGTCGGAGGAGAATCTCCTCGCGGCTTCGGGTGTCATACAGGTAAAACATGGGATATAAGCTGTCCAATAGCTTTAGATGGAACAAGACGCCCTCACTTTGAGGTTATTCAGAGGTTAGGACAATTTTTCAAACTTCATGGAGTTAGATTAAGCAACACTGAAACTGTGGCGGATATAGCTGTTGGATACTATGAACCCTACGCAGTAGGCTCGTTCGTAAATAACACTCTTGACCTTGGGTTAGACGAAAGTTTGCAAGGCGCTAATGAGTATCTTTTTGGATCAAGAGGATTTTTCACGTTGCTCGCAATGTCTGGAGTCAACTTTGACACGGTCGATATTCAAAGGGCACCAGTTGAAGATTTATTGCGATATAGTCAACTTTGGGTTTATGCATTTGATTTTATGGATGTGAAAGCACAGGAAAAACTGGTTGAATTTGTTAAACGTGGTGGAAAGCTGGTAACGTTGCCAGGGGTTCCCTATCTCAACGAAAACATGGAACAAGTCGATATTATGAATGAACTGTTTCCTGCAAAGCTTGTGAGTCCTGTAAAGGCGAAAAAGGAAGACAGGTTAGTGCCTCGCTTAGCTGTTGATTCCAAAGGCATCGAAGAAATGGTTGTAAAAGACTACATTAGAAACTTCAAACTAACCAACGAGACGCCGATTGCCTGGGATTCAAAAACTAAAAACCCCTGCGCTTACCGTCGCAAATTCGGAAAGGGAAACGCCACATTAATCGGCTTTAAAATCCAGCATTTCCCAAGTTTCCATGATTTTCACAGGCGCTTCATTTATTACATATTAAATCTTGATCATGTGAAACAATCCGCGTACGGAGAAAACATGGATATGCTAGTGACAGAAAGAAAGGGAAAAGGATACTCCTATCTTTTTGTGCTGAATGCAATTGGATTGCCAGTGAAAAGCAAAATTTCATTTATAGATGCGTCGGATGGCAAACGAAAAACCATACCAAAGTTCTTGAATGGTATTGAGCTGAAAAATCGAGGCGGTCTAATCTTAGCAATCAACTTTCCAATTGCCAAAGCTAAAGCTATTGTTTCGTACACAACTTCTATGATACAAGAGGTTGAGGAAAAAGCCAATTCCTTCGCCCTAACGCTCTATGGCCAAGAAGGCACTAGCGGTGAAACTGCAATACAGTTACACAAGAAACCAAGCTCAGTTAAAGTGGAAGAAGGAACAAAGATTGAGGAAAAGTGGATAGAAGCTGAGAAGAGACTGTATATAATCTATAAACACGGTATTAAACCAGTAAAGCTCAAGGTTACACTTTAAGACTTTATTTAAAGAATTTATGCGTGTGTAAGACGAAATTGAAGACTATGCCCTTGCACTTAAACTGCTCTAAACTATCTGGGAGGTCCCCACCGTCCTCGAGATTTGAAGCGAGAGAACGCGTGAACCCATACGGCAAATTTTGCAAAAAGTTCAAAAAATTCACATTTTCTTTCTATGCGTAATCCTTCAATCTCTATTCTAGTTTTCTTGTAACTACATATAAAGTATTTTTCCTTCCTAAAGCCAGCTCCCTCTCTCAAGCGTTCTATGATCCCTGTTCTCCTGTGATACTTGCAATCAATGCATCTTGCCAAGTCAGTTTCACTTCTCTTCATGTATAGCCTTTGCTCCTCTTTCTCTTATTTTTTTTGGCACTTCG
>Ga0315306_10000552_pt1 | contig 18120 bp, 23 predicted proteins | sample TDP1_MG_FD_203803 | JGI IMG/M metagenome (GOLD analysis project Ga0315306, IMG submission 203803) | Freshwater sediment microbial communities from Lake Towuti, South Sulawesi, Indonesia - TDP1 | ecosystem: Environmental > Aquatic > Freshwater > Lake > Sediment | place: Indonesia: South Sulawesi... | reverse complement strand
AAACTCATTTTTCACGGCATCCCAGAAGGCGAGACAGAGAGGGCGAAGGCGGCGAAGGTCGTCATACAGCTTGACAACTCCGACGGTCGCATACCAGTAGACACGAGCACTGTCACAATTTCCCGAGAAGTCTACAAGAACGGACAGAGCGTTTACCGACTCAACGGAAGAAGAATCTCAAGAACCAACATTGTGGACACGCTTTCGATGGCTGGAATCAGTCCGACAGGACACAACGTGGTCGTGCAGGGAACAATCACACGGATGGCAGAAATCTCGCCTCTCGAGCGTAGAAAGATCATTGAAGACATGGTGGGCATAGCCCAATACGACTTGGAGAAGGCGGAGGCTGAAGAAAAACTCAGGGCAGCAGAAATCTCCATACGAACAGCCATGGGAAGAATCGAGGAGGTGCAGAAACGCGTAGACGACCTCGAGAGAGAACGCAACCAGCTGCTCCGATACAACTTCATCCAAGGCGAAATCAAAAAGCTCGAAGCCATGAAAATCTCCCACGAAATCCAAGAAATCCAAGCAAGAATCGAGGACTTGTCGTCAAAAATCGAGCAGGCTGGAAGCAGGGCAGAGGAACTGCGACAACTGCGCGACCAACAGAGGTCTCAGCGCCGTGAAATCGAGACCGAATGGAGAAAACTGAGTTCTGAGGGTGTGGAGGAAGGTAGCACACGGGTGCTCGAGGTCCAGATAAAAATCGGCGACGTAAAATCGAGACTCACCGAATTAGCAACCAAGGTAGGCGCCGACACCACCAGTATGGAAGGACTCAGAAAGGTCAGGGATAACAATCTTCAGCAGCTGGAAGCGGTAAAGAACGAGATAGATGAGAACCGCAAGGCGATTCGCTTACTCAAACTTGAACACAACCGCTTGTCGAAGGAAATCACTCTCAAGCAGTCCAATCACGATGCACTGTCAACCGAGACCGCAGAGCTTTGGACCAACTTGGGCGAAAACGGCAAGAGAATTCGAGAAATCGAACAGCGACTGGACAAGCTCTACCAAGACATGGTCAAACTCCGAAGCGAACACGCCCAGAGCCAGACCACGATTAGGGTCTTGTCCCGCCGACTGGAAGAACTCAACACAAGGAAGGAGAGAGTCACATCCACGCTGGACGAGCTCAAGAAATCATTCACAGACCTGATGGAAGTGCAGAGGGAACAGAGAACACGCCTCAAGAGCCTTCAACAGACCCTCGACAGAAGAGCCGCTCAGAAAGAAGCCGTAGAGCGAGAAATCGCCGAGGCTGGCAAAATCGCCTATTCAGCTCGAGAGGCGGTTGTGGAGTTCGCCACCCAGCGGGAACTGGCTGAAACAGTGGCAAGTGAAGAACAGGCGCTCAGAAGCATCGAAGAGATGGGAGAACTAGGAGTCATTCCAGGCGTTTTTGGACGATTACGAAATCTCGTTAAGACAGAGGGAGGCTACGAGCAGGCTGTAGAGGCGGCTGCGGCTGGCTGGCTCGACTCCATAGTAGTTCAAGACTTCGACACAGCCTTCACCTGCACCGAAACCCTGAAACGCCTGAAACTGGGCAGAGTAAAGATTATTCCCTTACGGGAGCTGCTCGGCATAAAGCCTGTTCGACGCCCAAGAGTCGAAGGAGTGAGCGGAGCAGCGTCAGAGCTCATTAAATACTCTAAGCGGTTCGAACCCGCAGTCACCTTCGTCTTTGGAGACACGCTGATAGCCAAGGACGAAAAAGCCGCGTTAACCGCCTGCAGAGGCGGCTACCGCTCTGTTACGGTTAACGGGGACCTCTTCGAGGCTGGCGGAGGAATCGAGTGCGGCTATTACAGAGCGCCTATCGACTTTTCGAGGATTATCCCGAGCGAGTCTGCTGTGAAGAGTCTGGACGAGGCGGTGAGGGCTCTTCAGGAGCACTTGACGAGAAGAGGCAGCGACATAACAGCCTTCGAAGACGAAATCGACAAGACAAGAGTGGAAACCGCCAAGTTGACCGAAGCAATCGCAACCTTGGATGGCGAAATCACTCGACTACGCAGGAGAATCAAACAGACAAGCCTAAACGTCAACCGCATCGACAGATACATCCTCAGCATTCAAGAACGCCTCGAAAAAGAGAAGGCGCAGACAGTAGTTCAGAGAGCCCAGCGCAACTCCCTACAGAAAGAGACGCAGAAGCTTCGTGGCGAGCTGGCCACTTTGAGGCGAAAGGTCGACCCGTCGCACATTCAAGAGCTGGAGGTTCAGCGCGGCAAGCTAGGCGACGAGCTTGTTGAGCTGAGGCAGAGGCTTGGCGGTGTGGAAACCGACTTGTCCACGGCTCAGTCAAAGCTGGAAAGCGTTCTCAACGTGGGCTATGAAAACATCAGGATTCAACTCAGGAAGGTTGAGCACCAACTCTCCAAGGTGGAAGGCGAAGTCAAAGAGACCATTCAGGAAAAGATTAGGCTGGAAAAGGAGCTTACAGAGCTGGAGAGCTCGAAGGAGGAGCTGTCCCGTTCCATATTATCCGCCAGAAAAGAGTCAAAGAAGTTCACAGACCAGATTGACGAAGTAGACAAGCACCTACACAGATTAGACGCCGACTACGAACGAGCTGAAAAACTGCTGAACCAGCTTCAACTCAGCACCCAAACACTGCAGCTGCAGCAGAACCAGCTCAGTTCCAGGCTGACAGAACTGGGCTACGAAAAGCCCTTAACGGTCTCGCTCGACCAACTCCAAGCAACAGAGTCAACCCTCAAGCTCACGAAACTCGAACTGGAACGCCTAGGAGCAGTCAACCAACTGGCGCTGATGCACTACTCCGAACAGATTTCACGCTACAAGGAACTGTCCATACGCATGAACGAGCTGGAACAAGAGAAGCAGTCCATAGTCGCCTTCATGGAAGAGATTGAGCGGAAAAAACGGAAGGTCTTCATGGAAGCCTTCGACAAGGTGAACAGCAGCTTCTCCAGATACTTCTTGAAACTCACTGGCAGCGGAGAAGCCTCCCTAAAGCTGGAGAACCCAGAGGAACCCCTCTCAGGCGGAATGGACATGAATGTTCAGTTTCCGGGCAAGCCGCCCATACTCGTGAGCGGAGCGAGCAGCGGAGAGCGCTCAGTAGCCGCCGTCGCCTTCTTGTTCGCTCTACAGGAATTCATGCCAGCAGCTTTCTATCTCCTCGACGAGGTTGACGCCCACCTAGACGCCTTCCATGTCGCCAGGCTCGGAGAGCTTCTGGCTGAGGAGTCGGCTAAGTCTCAGTTCTTGGTCCTCACTCTGAAACCCGAGATGATGAGCAAGGCAGAGAGGATATATGGCGTCTACATACGCGACGGAGTTTCTCACGTTGTTTCAACAACTCTAAGAGAGGCAGCCTAATGTCTTCATCCACCCTCAAGAAGCCCTTCTACTTCCACCCTCCGTGGATCATCCTCTTTGAACTGCACAGGCTACGAAAACTACGACCTTGGGACGTGAACATATCGTTCTTGCTGACCTCGTTCCTAGATGAGATGGAGAAGAGGGGAGAAATCGATTTCAGGGCCTCGGGTGTGGCGCTCGACTCTTCGTCCGCCATTTACCTCATGAAATCTAAGCTTCTTCTGAAGCTCGAGGAGGCACCTGAACCGCCAAAGAGCCCGCCGGACTTTGTTCCGCCACCCTTGTTCCTGCCCCTCCGCTACGAGTTGACATCAACAACAATCCAGCACCTGCTACAGGTGTTAGACGAGGTGCTCAAGGGCGAGCAGTTCTTTGCCTTAAAACCACGTGAAGAGCCCATTCTGCCCCCGCCAGAGATTCTCCCGCCACTTGACGTGTACTTAATCGAAATCGAGCAGCAGATGGAGAGGCTCTACGGTGTCTTGGTTCGACTGGCTCGAGAGGAGAAGCTGATACTGTTCTCAAGGGTGGTCACTGGGCTCGAGAGGCTGGAGGCAATCAAAACATTCATTGTTCTCCTGTTTCTAGCTCAGAAGGGCGAGGTTAGCCTCTGGCAAGACGAAGACCTCACTGAAATCTACATAACCATTTCCGAAAGACAGCCAGCTGTGGAAAAACCCGCGGTGGGAGTTGTCTAGGTTAATATGGAGCACGCAGAATCGAGACGAGACCTAGCGCTGCTCGAAGCCGCCTTGTACGTGGCGGGTCGCCCCCTAGACCTGAAAACCTTAGCGTCGGTGATCAAGACCCGCTCCAAGAGAAAGGCTGAGAGGCTGGCTAGGACGCTGGTGGAAGAGTACAACAATAGAGGCGGTTGCCTAGAAATCTTGGAGTTGGAAGACCAGCGGTTTGTCATGCAGCTGAAGGCTGAATACTCGCCGGATGTTCGGAGGCTCAGTCTCCGCCCACTCCTCTCTGTAGGTCCGTTGAAGACACTCTCCTACATAGCCTACAGGCAGCCTGTTCCCCAGGCTCAGGTCATCGATGTGCGCGGTCATCACGCCTACGACCACCTCAAGCAACTCGAAGACTTGGGCTTGATCAGCCGAGAAAGAGAAGGACGAACGAAGGTTGTTCGAACAACGTCTTTCTTCGCCGACTACTTTGGCCTCAGCCACGACTTGAAGACCATGAAGCTGCAGCTCAAGAGCGTTTTTGAGGACCTTGCCAAACCCGAACGGCTGGAATCAACACCCGAATCAGAGTTGTGACAGTTCGTTTACCCTTGCATGAAGCGTTTATGGGTCGTTGGATTTCGTTGGCTATGGCAGAATAGAGATACAGGTCAACAATGCGGTCAATGTCACCGTCACTAAAGCCAAGCACAAACAGACCCTTACACATATGTCGTTACTGAGAATAATTCTCTTCTTAAAATATAGAAGTAATTTTCAATAACGGATAATTAAGCGTTCATACATAATTCTAGATGAAGAGAGAGGAGGGAGGCCACTTTCTTGTCCGAAGACAATGATGAAGCCAAGCACTTAGCGTACCGCCAAGGCTTCAATGACGGCTACAGAAAGGGCTACGACAGAGGACTCGAAGAAGGACTGGAAAGGGGTAAGCACAGGGCGTCTATCGCCTCCACTGTGCAGTTCATGAAAATCAAGTGCGAGTGCGGAGCCCTCAACCTCCATCCTGTCTTTAACAACAAGCTCACAATCAACGTCGATGAGGAGCGCCGATGCAGCGGCTGCGGAAGGATAGTGACGAGAGACGAAATCCTGGCTCACTACAGCCGTCTTCAGTCTCAGAGCAGAAGCTGACCTCTGAACACGAAAAAAGGAAATTTAATAAACAACCTTCCATCTTCTGATAGTCGCATCAAGTCACATGCAGGTGAAATCATAGTTGTCGGTTTGGCACGGCGACTTACACAAAAAGAAGCCCTCAGGAGGTCGAAAGCGAGCCTACCGAATAAAAAGAAGGTTCGAGAGGGGCGCTTTTCCAACCGAGACCACACTCGGTGAACCCAAGAAGAAGATTGAACGCAGGCGTGGAGGCAACATGAAGATTCGACTGTTGAGCACGAACTACGCCAACGTTTCTAATCCGTCAACCGGCAAGACGGAGAAAGTAGAGATTCTGCGGGTTGTCAGAAACCCCGCCAACGTCGACTACAACCGCCGAGGCGTGATAACCAAGGGAACCATAATCGAAACTCCGTTGGGAACGGCTCGCATAATGTCACGCCCAGGACAGCACGGAATAGTCAACGCCACACTCATACCAAAAGAAACTTAACCATACACCAGCAGTCTGAGTGCTTTTTCATGAGGAAACAAGACAAAGTAATCCTCTGGCCCGCTTACTTCGACTCAACCAGAACCCGCATAGAGGGTAGAAGGGTGCCTAAAAACCTCGCCGTGCCCTCACCCCAACTCGAGGAACTTCAGAGGGCAACGGAACGTATGGGCTTGCATCCAGAGGCTGCTTTGGATGCTAAGTATCCAAGCGCCGCTTGGCAGAAAACTGGTGTGGTTATTGTTCCCAAGAAAGGTTCAAAAACCCAAATCATACGAGGAATCGCCAAAGAACTCCTAATCATGCGTGGGCAGACTTGAGTTAGACGCCAGAGGGTTAGAAAGGTTTAAATAAAGCGCTACGGGTTTGAAACCACGTAATCTTTTGCGAGGGGACCACGAAAATTTGCAGCGATTAGGGCGTGTGCTCCACGTGAGTTCCAGCAGGAACATAATCCTCAAGGTGGAGAACCCCCCGCGCATCGGCGACAGAGTGCTGAACAAGAACCTCAAGCCCGTTGGAACAATCTTCGACGTTTTTGGACCCGTCTCCTCTCCTTATGTTGCCGTCAAGCCCGAAGTGGAAGAGATTCAAAACCTCATAGACCAGATTCTCTACTCGGTTCCATCCCCTCAATCAAAGAGGAAGAAGAGAAGATGAGCACAGAGGAAATTCCCGCTCTACCTACTCGCGCCCAGCAATGCCCAGAGTGCGGAAGCACCCGCCTGATGCGAGACTACGAATCCGCCGAGATAGTCTGCATGAACTGCGGATTCGTCATAGCTGCCAAACTAGCCGACCGAGGACCGGAGTGGCGAGCGTTCGATGATGAGCAGCGGGCTAAGAGAGCCCGCGTGGGCGCTCCTCTAACTTATACCATTCATGACAAGGGTCTTTCCACCATGATTGATTGGCACGACCGCGACATTTACGGAAAGAGGCTGTCGCCAGGTCAGAAGGCGCAGATTTATAGGCTTCGGAAGTGGCAGCGACGGATTCGTGTTTCGGACGCCACGGAGCGCAACCTCGCCTTCGCGCTCTCTGAGATTTCTAAGATTGCTAATTCGTTGAATTTGCCCAAGAACATTCTGGAGACAGCGTCGGTTATTTATCGTAAGGCGGTTAAGGAGCACCTCATACGTGGAAGGTCTATTCAGGGAGTGACAGCCGCAGCCATTTACGTGGCGTGTCGTCAGTGTGGACTCGCCCGAACTTTGGAAGAGATTGCTCAAGCCTCAAACATCAACAAGAAGGAGGTGGGTCGCAGCTACCGATTTCTCATAAAGGAACTCGACTATTTCATTCCTCCCTTAAAGCCCAGCCAATACATAACTAAATTTTCTAATCAGCTGACCATGCAGGGGAAAGTAGAGGAGATCGCCCACAAGATTCTCATAACGGCGAAGGAGCTCAAGCTCACGTCTGGCAGAGGACCAACGGGCATAGCTGCTGCTGCCAGCTACATTGCGTCTGTTTTGACGGGTGAGAGGAAGACTCAGCGGGAGATAGCCGAAATCGCCCAGGTGACCGAGGTTACTATACGTAACCGTTACAAAGAGTTAGTGGACCGCCTCATGTTTGAGATCAGCCTTTGACTTCCACATTTCTTTTTCAGGAGAGAAGAAAGGTCTCAACTCGTTTGGAGGAGTAGTTCAAAAGGATGCTTTTGTTAGTGCGGTTTCTATGTGCAGGTTTCTTGTTCGCAGGGCGTAATCTCTGGGGTTGAAGCTTTTTCTTTGAGGGTTTTCAGTTCCTCCCTCAGCGTGGCTACCTCGCTTTCGAGTTCGCCTGCCTTTGTCTTTAGTTCAACGATTTCTTTCAGTTCTTTTATCTCGGCTGTGAGACTTGTTTTCTCGTTTTCTAGGGTTCGGATTTTTTCTTCTAACTCTCTTTTTGTTAGTATGCCTCGCATGAGCGCTCCCTCGGACTTCCTATTTTCTTTGGAGTTTAGGATATAACTTTGTCTGTGCTGAAGGGGTGATAAAAAGGCATTTTAGAACGGTTTGCATGAATAGTTTATAGTGTGGGTTGAAGAGTTGGTGAAGTGTCCGAAGTGTGGAGGGGTTGCGGCGAATCCTGTGAAGACGTGGTCAATGATAGGCAAGCCTAATAAACTCGGGGAAAAGTTCAAGCTTACAATGGGCTTATTTGAGTGTCGTAGGTGTGGAGAGAGGTTTAGAAAAGTGGTTAGTCAGGAGAGGGTAAGCATTAAAGGCATGGTGGAGAAGATTAAGGGCATCGAGGGAGGACTCACGCAGACCTTACGCAGTCTTAGGGAGAAGCTAACGAAGCTGGAATCTGAGAGAGCGAGCCTCATGGCGGAGATCGAAGAGCTCAAGAAGGCTGCGGAGAGTAGGGCTAGTCGGTTGGAGAACGAAATCGCTGCGCTTAGGGAAGAGGTTAAGTCGCTCAAACAGCTGCTGGGCTCCACAGAATAGTTCAGAAGCCCCTTTAGATGCAGCAGCGCACATTTGACAAGATCGTGTGGCTTACATTTAAGTTCCTATTCTTCGAACATGCGTCTGTGAAGTCTTTGGTAGGAGAAGAAGATGAGTGAGCAAAAGTCTAGGCGAGTCTAAGGACGTTTTTTACTTTGACGTGTGCGGTCAAGTTAACACTGAGAAGACATTAGCCCTTGCAGTTCAAAGGGCTCGTGAACTGAACATCAAGAATCTGGTTGTTGCTTCGGAGACTGGTTTGAGCGCTCTTAAAGCGGCTGAAATGCTTCGAGGTTCTGGGATAAACCTGATAGTTGTTACCTCTGCTGCAGGCACAAAAATCGAGGGCACTGTAATCGGCGACTTGAAGATAGGTATTCCAGATAGAAAGATTTGGGATAAGCTGAAAAAGAGTGGCGTCAGAATCGTGCGGGCAACCGACCCGCTACACAACATTGGAGCCGCTTTGGAACACAACAGAGTCCCGACTATGGCAACGCTGATTCGCTTGAGCCTGAAGATGATCAGCTCGGGAACTGCTGTTTGCGTCTCTACAATATTAATGGCTACTGACAATGGTCTGTTGAAGGAGGGGGAGGAAGTTGTGGCTGTTGCGGGTTCTTGGGTCGGGTTGGACACGGCTATTGTTGCGCGAGCCACAAACTCGGTGAATCTTCTGAAAGCGGGATCCATGCAGATAAGAGAGATTCTATGTAAACCTCGAAATCCAGCGCACAGTTGGCCAGTTAACCAGAAAGATTGGGTTGGCGACTTAAAACCCTACGAAAGGTTTACCGAATAATAAAGCCTTGAAATGTCATCGAAGAATGCAAGTTAAGGAGAAATCGGCAATATGGAAGAGCAAGGAATTCTAAAGTTGCCTAAGCCTCAATCCAGAGGTAAGATGCCTGTTGAAGAAGCCCTTGGGTTAAGAAAAACCACTCGAAGGTTTTTAACCAGAGAACTCGATTTGTCCGCGATTTCACAGCTTCTCTGGGCTCTTCAAGGAACAACATATGCTGAGACCTCGTCTAAAGGAAAGAGGCTCTTTCACAGGGCTGCACCGTCGGCTGGTGGAACTTATCCGTTGGAGGTTTACGTGGCTTTTTCGAAGGGTTTGTTTCATTATGACCCGATAAGCCATGAACTCTGCGTGGTCAGTGAAAACGATGTTCGCGATAGGTTGTCAGAGGCTGCGATTACACCTTTGAACCAAGAAGCCATTAAAACTGCACCGTTAACAATAATTTTAGCCGCTGACAACGATAGGGCTTTGAAGGCGACGCCGCTGCTGGAAAACGCTGTTAGATTTACTCACCTCGAGGCTGGGCATGCGGCTCAAAATCTTATCTTGCAGGCTGTTTCTCTCGGTTTGGGAGTCTGCACAATCACGAGTTATCAGGTTGCGAAAGTCTACGAGACCTTGAAGTTGCCTTTGAGCCACAGACCCGTCTACCTACTTCCAGTGGGCTTATCAAAAGAAAAAAGCAACGAGATGTTGTAACACTAAGCCCTATGCAGGGTGTCGGCATGGATCGTCCATCATGGATTTTCATAGAGAAGATTTGTAGCGAGTGTCCTCAGAGAAGCAGTTGCCCCATAGAAGACTTGTCGACGCAGAAGTGTGAGTACTTGGATGCTCACCTCCCGGGGTCATTGCGAGATTTCTTGGCGAGAAAGAGAGAAGTTATGCAACGATTGAGAAGGAAATGACTGACCTAAGCGAAGGTGTCAACCACTTTCAAAAGCTCTGTTAGAATCTCAAATATTGGGTCGGGTTAGCCACAACTTAAATAAATAGTCTGCAACTTCAATTCAAGTTCGATATTAGATGACGCAGCATCCCATTAATGCCACTCTGTGTCACATAATTAAAGACAGAAAGTTTCTCCTGCAAAAGAAATCACAAGGATTGTTTGGAGGAGGAAAATGGAACGGTGTTGGTGGGAAACTAAAAACGAGCGAGAGCCCAGAGGAGTGTGCGAGGAGAGAGGTTCTGGAGGAAACTGGTTTAAAAATATTAGACTTGAAATATCACGGAGTCTTGAACTTCTATTTCGGCGATAGAAAAGAGTTAGACTGGGTTGTTCACGTCTTCTCCACGAGAAATCCACAGGGCGAACCAAAATCGGGTGAAGAAGGAATCTTAGAATGGTTCAGTTTTGAGGAAATTCCGTTCGCTAAAATGTGGGAGGATGATAAGCATTGGATACCTCTGCTTTTCGAGGGCAAGCGCTTTCAGGGCAAGTTTTACTTCGATGAAGAGGGCGAAAGGCTCTTGGATTTCGATTTGAAGAGCAGATAGAAAAACCTGCGACTACTCATTGACTAAGGCATCTTTCTTGCACTCGTTGATTACGGGACGATATTATGTCTGAGCTTTCTGCTTTGCAACCTCTTCTTCTCGGAGAGTTCTTCGCATCACCTTGCCGACCAGCGTCATGGGAACCGAAAGAACTCGCGGTCATAGACTCGGCGAACCACTAGTTTCAGGGCAGAGAGGAAGAAAAGACAACAGAAAAAACCATAACATGGCTAAACAAACAAAAAGTTCGCAACACCAGACCTAGACTATGAATTGATGCAAGGTTTGTTGTTCATGTCGCGTGTGAGTTGACAAATTAGTGAGTTTGTCAATTTCTTTTGCTTCTATGGTTTTTCTCTGTCTGTTCTTGTTATAGAATGATATTAGTGTGTCATAGAAGATGAAGTTCCACTTGTATTCCTCTATGTTTTCTTTTAGTATAGGTTCTGCGATTTTCATTAGGAGAAGTTTCTGTCTTTCCTCTGGGATAATTATGAACCGTTTGACAGTTGTTGAAGGAATGTTTGAGCCTCTAATAATTGCATCTGAAATTCCAGTTGTATTTTCCACTTCAAACTCGTAAATAACTTCGCCATTCTTCAGCCATAAGACATCAATTTCTCTTACGCGGTCTATTTTCTCTCTTGAAAGAGGCAAATCGAGTCTTCGTCTTAAGTCTGGCAAATCCGCATAAACTTCAAAGCCCGCTTTTTTCCCTAACTCGACAAGCATCTGAATTATTTGGTTGTGCTGTGTCTGTCTGAGCCTCATTTCTTTTTTTAGTTGCCACTTTCCGTTGGTTTTCTCAGCATATTCCTCTAAAATGGCTTTGATGCTCTGTGTATCGGGTGTGAGTGCATTTTGAAATCTCGTAAAAATGTGCTCAAGAATATCGTCAAAAGAAACGACAATTCGTCTATTTAGAACATCAATGACAGTTCCTTCGACTCTCTCGCTTAAAGAGGCACGGTCGAGAAACAGTCCTTGTTTTAGCCACCATTTCTTTCCTATAACTTTGCCTTTCTCATCTTTTACATCAACAAGAACAAATTCCTTGTCGAGATACTTCCTAAGGACTTCCTCTATTCCTTCTGGAGCACTAAACTTGTAACCATTTTTCTTCAATTCTTCAAAAATCACTGGATAACTATTAATAATGGTTGAGTAAGTTACTGGTTCTCTTCGTTCGGCGATGATGTGTTTAACCGTGTTGACAACAATTCTCTCATATCTTTCTTTGTCAATTTCAGATTCTGAGGGTAGTTCTTCTTTTTTCTCTGGTTTTCTGAAACGAATATAATAATCACCCACAGCACTTCCATATGGTTGAAGTAAGCCTTTTGCAGAAGGTCTTGCAGGTGGTTGATAGATAATTTTTTCCAAATCAAAACCTGCGAGAACAACTGCTTTGATAATAGAGTTATAGATTTTAATGTCAGTGTTGTGAAAAGTGACCGTCAACCATCTTCCAGATTTTAGAACATCATAAATTTGCTCAAATGATGCCTTCAACATCTTGTGATAGTAATCAAAATCCTTCTTTTGTGCATCATTTATAGTTATTTCTTCGTCAAATTTCAACTCAAAGCGAGGATCATTTTTCTCTCCTCTCAGCCATGAAGCCCATAACGCACTCAGTTCCATGTACTGAATCGAACCACCATAAGGTGGGTCTGTGAAAACATAATCAACACTTTCTTTAGTAATCTTTGCGGGAGCATTTTTGAGGCGCAATGCAGATTGAGTTGATATTAAAATATTAGCACCATTGTCGAGGTCTTCAAAAGATTTTGCTTCTTTGTAGAATCTGACTGTTTCACCTGCCTCTTTCTTTCCTTTGAGCAGTCCCTGTCTCCCTTTAACAGCACTTTGAAAAAGCATCCAGACATTTGATTCCATGAAAATTGATGGAACCCAGTATCGATGCATCGGCCAGAAAAGAACTGAATGGTCTCGTTGGACGTACTGGAGTCATTTTACTTGCTAAATGAGTCATTGAGGTAAACCTGAATTTCAACAAATCCTTAACTATGCCATCATCAACCAGTTCGATTTGATGGTAGAGAATAGACAAAGCAATTAGGTTTCGCCGTGTGAACAAACTCTCAATGCTATTAATTCCTTCAATATGTGTGCCTTCTTTGAAATCTGTTCCATCAGGATAGCAAAGTCTATCTTTTGGATACCAATGGGGCACATCTGTATTTTGGATTGCTTTTATTTTTTGAATGTCATCTTCATCGGGTTTCTTCATCAGTCTTTCGTTGTCCCTCACAATGTCTACGCCGTCTTGGATATGTTTCATCCCGTTTGCGGTGTGAACGCTGGCTTCATCGTAACCGAGAAGCATACAGTGTATGTTGACTCTGGATTGACCATTCCCAGCGCCCAAACCATCCTAGGCTACTCTATGGCAGTCGCCCCGAACAACAAGCCCAAGTACCTGATCTTCACAGACCACCACATCGACCACGTCGCAGGCATGAAGATATTCAAAGCGGCGGGAGCCAAAACAATAGGTCACACGAACCTCGACCTTCACCTGCGCGAGTACCTGATACAAAACTGGAGAGAATTCATCAAACAACGGATCAAGGACGACACAGAAAGAGAACTCCTTTTCGGCGATGTCGAACTCTCACCCCTAGACCAAACCATAGACAAAGACACAATAATCAAAGTCGACAACGAAGAAATCCACATCCTATACACTCCCGGACACTGGAAAGCCTGCCTCTCCGTCTACCTGCCCTCCTCAAAAGTCCTGTTCGCAGGAGACACCATATTCTCAGGCTTCGAACCCACAACAAGATTCGGCGACAAAGACCTCTGGCAACAATGGATAAACTCGCTCGAAAAACTCAAAAAACTAAACATAAAAACAATCATCCCGGGACACGGCAGACCGTGCGACATCAAGGAAATCCCCAGACACATCGCACACCTCAAACAAATAATCGCCAAAGCATAGTTTTCGTGCTGATTTTGCGCATCCCTAACAGCGTCTGTTTCGCTTTCTGATTTGTCAATCTAACCAGAAACAGCGTCCCTTCAACCAGCCTATATAGACCCCCTCTAGACCCCTCTATACCCGTCTCTCTGTCTCTTTCTGCGCCTATTTGGCGCCTATTAGAGGGGCTAGGTCACCTGTGCGCACACACACAAACAAAAAATATACTTTTAGGCTCCTGATTCAACATTAACTCGCCTTATAGTATGGTTCCCTTCTCTTCACAGCCTCAACAAACAACCCCTTCAACTCCTCATCACCCGCACCCTTCCTCAAAGGCGTCAACACATCAACCAGATTATCATCACGCATCAGACAAGGCTTCAACCTACCATCACTCGTCAACCGCAACCGAGTACAACGCGCACAGAACTCAGTGTTCTCAATAGGATGAACAACCTCAACCTTCACACCAAGCAAGAAATAGACGCGCCGATTCTGCATGTCCCCTCGAGTCTTGACCTCCAACGCCCGCGCCTTCAAATCCCCCTCCACAGCGTCCAAAGAACAGAAATACCGCTCATAATACTCGTCCCCCACGTTCACGGGCTCCAACTCAAGCAACTGCAAAATAGTCTCGCTGCGCCTGGCAAAGGCAATCATACGCGGAATCTCCCTCTCGTTCACGCCCTTCAAAACCAGCATGTTCAACTTCACCGGATAGAACCCAGCCTCAACCGCAGCCTCAATTCCACCTAAGACTTCTCGTAAGTTTCCGCCGTTTAGCATATCATAGGTCTTTTCTTCTAGAGAAGGAAGATTCACATTAACACGCATCAAACCAGCCTCATGAAGTGGCTCAGCCAAAACAGACAACCGCGTCCCATTCGTGGTCATGGAGAGGTCGCGTAAGCCTCTCAGCTTAGCCAAACCCCTCACAATCTCAACGATATCTGAGCGCAGAAGAGGTTCGCCGCCAGTCAGCTTGATACGGCTCATGCCCAAGGAAACAGCCACTCTGGCTATCCGTAAAACCTCGTCGGCAGACATCTCAGGCAACAACGAAGCTGGGTTTTGTCCCTCTCTGTGACAGTAGACACAACGCAGGTTACAGCGCTGAGTGAGCGAAATCCTCAGATTCCTCGTCGGACGCCCGCAAATGTCGAACAGCATCTCTGGCCCCTACTTCTCTCGGGCGTGGAGAATAATATGCGCCGCCTCGGGCAATATAAGCTTTTCAAGACACAGTCTAACCGCCTGAGGCGAACCAGGAACGCAGAAAACAACCTTGCCATTGACGACGCCCGCCACAGCCCGTGTCATAACGGCAGCCGAACCAATCTCTCCGTAGCCAAGCCATCTAAAAATCTCACCGAACCCTTCAAGCCTCTTCTCCAGTAAGGGTTTAACCGTCTCAATGGTCACGTCGCTAGGACTTATTCCGGTTCCGCCACAAGTGATAACGACGTCAACACTCTTCGATTTCAACGCCTCTTCAACGCTTCTCTTAATGAAGCTTCTGTCGTCGGGAACCGTTACCCGTGAAGTTACCTTGTGTCCATGCTTCTCTAAGGCTTCGACAATCAAGTCGCCCGACTTGTCTGAGACACGTTTACCAGCCTCTAAATCACGATATCTGGAGGTGCTGCAGACAATGATGGCAAAACCTAAGCTTTTGGGGGCTTTCTCCTTGTGTCCGCGCGCCGTCGCACTCATCAGTCTACCGCCTCAACGCTTCTTCACCTTGCGCACCACGCGGATGTCTCTGATGCTCGTGCTGGGGTACTGCCCACGCTCATCCTTCTCGTACTGCTTCGTCATGTCCCAGATGGTCAATAGAGCGGCCGAAACCGCCACTAGAGCCTCCATCTCCACACCAGTCTGCGCCCTCGCCTTCACCGTAGCCTCAACTTCAACTGAAGACTTGTCAACGATTCTCAGGCTGACCTCCACACTTGTTAGAAGAAGCGGGTGACACAGCGGAACAAGTGAACTCGTGTTCTTAGCCGCCAGAATTCCAGCGATTTTTGCCACAGTGAACGGGTCGCCTTTCTCCACCTTACCCTCCCTAACTAAACGTATAGTTGCAGGCTTCAGTCCTATGAGGCCCCTCGCCGTGGCTTCGCGGAAGACCTCTGGTTTTGAAGTCACATCGACCATTGACACGCCCTATTTTCCTCCTTTAAGCTAAAACTGTGAAAGAGACAACTGCTTCTTCGGAGACTCTTTCTGAGAGGTTTCGGTCTCTACGCCAGGGCTCGTTGCTTTGAGACTTTCCTCAATTTTGCCTAACAGCTCTTTCACTTCACTCAACGCCTTTTCCACGCCAGCCACAGACAGCCTCAAGGCTTCCACCTGCCTCAGCAGATGTGCGTTTCCGATTTGTGTCTCAGGCGTCGAGACAGCGCTCGTTGACTTCTTCACTCCTTCCTCTTCTTCCCTCATCCGCAGAATCTCCTGAATTGCCGGCGACGGGTTACCCCTAATTTCCTTGGCTAAGACGAGAAAGTCGGAACCCGCCATCACAGCCTTTCTCAACTGTTCAAAGGCGAGTCGAGAGTTGGCGAGAGGATCATTCGTCTTCTGAAATAGTATGTCCCTAAAGACGCTCAGAGGATGAGTCAACGCCCTGAAACGCTGCTCCACGAGCAGGGCTTTCTCGGGCTTCAACAGCGCCATGGTTTCTCTGCAATTCTCAGCCAACATCTTAAGAAGTGTAACGGAGGCTTCCGACCTGTTCCACAGATCCATGGGCTGGACACGCTCTAGGAGAAAGCCGCTCGCTATGTCCGTTGCGACCTTCTGCAAAACCGCCTCCAACTCGCCAACCCTCTGACTGAATTCTTCAAGAGTCAACGCGGTCACACCCGAGTTCACCTACTCATGATTCTAATTCAAACTTATTTACCTACGCCCCAGCCGTTCACGAGTTCTTTAATCATCCTTGCCCGCCGACTCTCCTCGTTGAAGCGGAAGATGCGAATCCTGCCGAAGTTCTTGTGCTTGACCAAGCCCGACTCCTCTAAAACCTGCAGGTGCCTGTTGGTTGTGGCGTAGTTTAAGCCGGAGCGTCGAGCGATCTCTGAGATGTTGAGCTCCCCTATCTCCACCAGAATTTTTAGGATTTTCACCCTCCCCCTCGAAGAAAATACTTCTTCTACAGACATAGAACTCCTCGCCTCTCCTTTCAGGTACCCAATAACTTGCTCAGTTCCCGCTCTAGGTCGGAAGCTGGAATTCTCGGCAGACTGATCACCGTGGTCTTCCCTCGGTGTCCAACGCTTGAGAGTTCAGCCTTTATTATGTCGGAGGCGGAGAGCACACGCACGTACTTCCATAGTTGAGTGTGCCCACGCTGCTTTTCTCCGTACTCCTCGCAGACGATTGCATAGGCGTTCTCAGCCTCCCCCATCGACATGTGAGCCGCGCCGGTTTGTTTGAAACTCCTCGCGACGCCTAGGAGGAAGAGCTTCTCGTGCAGTCCCAGCGACGAAACCATGTCTCTTCGCACGACCGGATACACGCTCGCGGCTGCCTTGCGAACGTGCTCTGGTAGAACATCTCGTGATTCTGCGGTGTCCGCGTACTTTCCAGCGCGCCATAAGAGCTCGATGGCGTAGCGGGCGTCGCCGCCTTCCATGGCTGCCAATTCAGATGCGAGGTCGATGGTCTGCGTGGGAACAGCGTTTTCTCTGAAAGCCAAAGTTACTCGGTCATTGAGGATGTCGCGGAGTTGAGGGGTTGAGTACTCTTCTAGGCGTATGACGTTGCGTTGGAGAGTGCTTCGTGTGCTTGGGTCTAGCGCGTCGAGATAGGATGTTTCGCGGAGGATGCCCATGAGTGACAGCCTCTGAGTGTGCCCGGAGCGCTCTTCTTGGACGCGGGTTAGGTTGTAGAGTGGGTCTGAGCCCTCGCTGTGAACGAGCGCGTCCAACTCGTCCAAGACTAGGATGAGGTAGGCGTTTTGTTCGTCGAGAACCTGCATGAACGCCTGCAAGAGTTCTTGCGCCGAGTAGCCTCGCCTTGGGAAGTGAGGCGAAAACTTCAGGATGGCTCGCTGGAGAATCATGAAGAGGCTTCCCTTGCACTCGCGGCAGTTGACGTGCACGCAGTGTAGGTTGACTCCTCTTCGCTGCGCCTCTTTGGTTATGTTTTGTCCGAAGTGCTGGGCGAGCACGGTTTTGCCTGTTCCGATGCTTCCGACAATGAGCACGCGCTGAGTCATTTTTCCTGGGCTTTCGATTGCGAAGCGGAAGAACAGGGTTAGGAGGTTGATTTCGGGTTCTCTGTGTGGCAGGCTTGGGGGGACGTAGTTTATGTCGAGTTTGCTCTCGTCCTTGAAGACGCTGGAGAACGGACGCATGACTAAGCCTCTTCTTTGTCATTGTGGTAAAAACGATTTATGGTTTTTGTTCATTAAAAAGGAAGTTATGTCTATGGGTGGTTGGAAGTTTCGCTTCTTTGGCAGTCTCCTTATCCTTGCATGAGTGTTTTTAGTTGTTTGATTTCGTTGGCTAACGCAGGATAAAGATAGTCAAGAACACGATTAATTTCTTCCTGCAACAAATCTGGAGTAGTCATCTCTGTCGGTTTTGGAACACCCATGTCTCGTCCTTAACCGTGCACTCCAAACAGTGCATAATCACGATGTAAATACGTTTTGCTCCCCCCACGTGCAGATTTCGGGCACCCTAAACAGAAGCCGAATCCAACTCCCTTCCAAGTTCAGCGTTCACAGCTGTCCCTGTTCGGCTCGTCTA
>Ga0315306_10000551_pt1 | contig 18133 bp, 18 predicted proteins | sample TDP1_MG_FD_203803 | JGI IMG/M metagenome (GOLD analysis project Ga0315306, IMG submission 203803) | Freshwater sediment microbial communities from Lake Towuti, South Sulawesi, Indonesia - TDP1 | ecosystem: Environmental > Aquatic > Freshwater > Lake > Sediment | place: Indonesia: South Sulawesi... | reverse complement strand
GATACAAGGAGCGAACCATAGCAACGCTTGCTTTTAAAGCGAGTCGGCCTCTCGGAAAGAAGGCATCGATAGTCCGCCGGCCCTGTCCAGATTAGGATCCGCGCGTCTTCCTAGGGAGAAGGAGAAGAAATGCCAGAGCCGTTCCGATAACGTAGCTCGTCACAGTGCCTATCACCGCGCCCCACGGGCCTCCCGCTAGGAACCCTGTAACCGCTCCAGCCAAAGGAATAATGAATAATACGATAGCAACCTTCGTGATTTGACGAGACACCTCCCGCCCTCTTGCAACCGTACTAGGCTTCTCGGCAAAGGTCTCAGCTGTTGAAGGTGTCACTTCCGTTTCGACTGGCGCTATCGGCTTCTCAACTTCTTCTCTCGCGGTTATTCTGAACCGGGTACCGGACGTGCACTCGGATAGATTCTTGGAGTAAGAAGGTGCTTCTGGGAGATTGCGATTTACTTCGCAGACCTCTTTGATCACGTCGAGAGGAACCCATTCGCTCCCATTAACCCACTTCTCTATCAGCTCCGGGCTACTGCCGGTGCGGTGAACAAGTTCTTCCAATCCCACCTCCGCTATGGCCAGCCTCAGAGTCTCAACTACCCTGTTAGATGGCTCAATCAGTACCTTTGATGCTTCCTTCCTAGCCAGAAAGCCTCACAACCATGTCTAGTTCTCGGCGATTATGCACGTTCTTTCCTCTTTCTTTGAAGCACTCTTACCCTGATCGCGTCCTGACGCTCCGTCTCCTCGAGGATCAACTCGATATACCGTATCGCTGTGTCGAGTTGCGGCAAAACCTTGTACTGAAGCCTATTGATCTGCCGCCTCTTAACAGACATGACGTCCAAGATCTCGTTAAGCGATGCTTGCACTTCTGCCAGCCTGACGACATGGCTCAGAGCATCTCCAATCTTCAAAGCCGACTCATCTAGCTTAGCGGGGGCGTCTAAGAGGCTGTACCGAGGCTCACCGCTTCCACCCTCTGCCTCGACCAACTTGAAGGTGGGAAGCGGGATTCCAAGGATGCCGCTTCTCGACCCTACCTGAATATCGAATTCGATTGGTTTCGCTCCCAGTGATATTTCCTCTATCTTTCTCGACCCCGCGATCATTTCAGCCTCAACGAATAACTCGTAGCCTTCTCTCAACGCTTCTCGGATTTGGCCACGGATCAGCGGTATTCCCTGCGCAAGTTCGAAAAGGGTGCCTGTCAGCGCATCCAAGTCCTTCTTGAGTATGTCCACGATCCCTTCAGCCAGCGCCTTCCGACGTCTTAGCCTTACAAGCTCTATTCGTGTAGGATGTATGCCTGCAAGCTCGACTGACAAGGCTACCCCGCACACTACTTTCTGTACTTCGGGTGGAACTGCTTTATGATGTCGGGATCAATCCTTGCATACTCAGACTCAGGAAGTATCGATAGAAGCTCCCAGCCTGTGTCGAGTGTCTTCTCTATATCTCGATTCTCGTCTACGCCTTGGCCTATGAACTCCTTCTCAAACCCATCCGCGAACTTGAGGTAAAGCTTGTCGACACTTGTGAGGGCGGCCTCTCCCGAAACGAGTGCCGTCTCCCGGAGAACCTTTCCTTGCGCATATGCATAGTAGAGTTGATCGGACAACTGCTTGTGGTCTTGTCTCGTTTTTCCTTGACCTATTCCCTTATCCATTAGCCGAGAGAGGGAGGGCAGGGGGTTTATGGGTGGATACATACCCATCTTGAACATTCCTCTGTCGAGGATTATCTGTCCCTCCGTGATGTAGCCTGTCAAGTCGGGAATTGGATGAGTTATGTCGTCGTCGGGCATTGTCAAGATGGGCATCTGAGTCACGGATCCTTTCTTTCCGTGAATCCTTCCAGCCCTCTCATAGATGGATGCAAGGTCTGTATACATATATCCTGGATAGCCCCGTCTGCCGGGGATCTCCACTCTGGCAGCGGAGATTTCACGCAGAGCTTCACAATAATTCGTCATGTCGATGAGGATTGCAAGAACATTCATGTCACGCTCAAAGGCCAAGTACTCAGCCGCTGTCAGGGCCACTCTTGGAGTCAAGATCCTCTCTATAGCTGGATCTTCAGCCAGATTGACGAACATGACCACACGGCCTAAAACCCCCATTCTTGCATAGTCTTCTTCGAAGAACCTGGCCTCCTCTGAAGTTATGCCCATAGCCGCGAAGACTATTGTGAAGGCTTCTTCCTCACCTCTGACTCTTGCCTGCCTCACGATCTGAGAAGCCACAAGCTTATGCGGCATGCCCGTCCCAGAGAAGAGGGGAAGTTTCTGCCCTCGCACTAGAGTGTTCATTCCGTCGATGACTGAAAGCCCAGTCTGAATGAAGTCTACCGGGTGTGCCCTTGAATACGGATTGATTGGCATGCCGTGAATATCCCAGTAATCTTCAGGGACTATGGGTGGACCGCCGTCTATGGGTTTCCCGCTACCACTGAACATCCGCCCAAGAACGTCGGTGGAAACTGGTATCTTGATGCTTTCTCCGGTAAAACGGGTTGCTGTAGTTCGAACGTCAAGGTCAGAGGTCCCTTCAAAGACTTGGACGACTGTCACTCTCTCACTGACATCGATTACCTGTCCGGTCCTCTCCCTGCCGCTGGGACTAGTCACCTCAACGAGTTCTCCGTAACCGACTCCGCCTGTAGATTCGACGAATACCAACGGGCCTGAAATCTCTCTGGTGGTGAGGAATAGTCTTCCAGTCTTTGATAGAACGCTCATGTCTGCTTCTCCTGCCTTACCTTCTGAACAATCTGAGTGAATTGCTCATCCATCTTGCTTTCAATCTTCACAGCTGCATCGTTGAATTCTTCAGGGCGGACGATCTTCATTCGAATCAAGTCCTCCCTCACGCCGAGCGAAAGCACGTCAGTCAGTGATACTCCAAGATCTACGGCCATCTTGGCTTTCTCGTAGAACCTCAAGATTAGACGAAGCATATCATACGTCTTCTTCAAAGGACAATACATGTCGATGGGGTGCAGGGCGCTCTGTAGCAGGAAGTATTCCTTCAGCATCTTTGCTGCCTCAAATACGCAGCGCTGCTTGTCGCCTAGAATCTCAGCTCCGACTAGCGACACAATCTCTCTCAGCTCCTCCTCCTCCTTCAACAAGGTCATCGCCTCTTCTTGAAGTCTCGACCAGCCCGGACCAATCTTCTCATACCACTGTTCCAACGTGCGCATATACTCAGAGTAGCTCATGAACCAGTTGATCGCAGGAAAGTGCCGGCGGTGGGCTAAAGCGAAGTCAAGTGCCCAGAACACTTTCGTCAAGCGTAGCGTGTTACCCGTTACGGGCTCGGAGAAGTCCCCGCCAGGCGGAGAAACCGCTCCGATCGCAGTTATGGATCCGAATCGTTCCTCGCTACCCAAGGTTTTCACTCTGCCAGATCTTGCGTAGAACTCAGCGAGCCTTGAGGCGAGGTACGCCGGGTATCCTTCCTCTCCGGGCATCTCCTCCAGTCGGCCAGATATCTCTCGAAGAGCTTCAGCCCATCTAGAAGTGGAGTCTGCCATCAAAGCAACATCGTAGCCCATGTCTCTGTAATACTCAGCAAGCGTTATCGCCGTGTAGATGCTTGCTTCTCTAGCGGCAATCGGCATATCTGAGGTGTTCGCGATGATCGTTGTCCTGTTCATTAGAGGCATGCCTGATCGATGGTCCTTCAATCTTGGAAACTTCTCAAGGACATCCGCCATCTCATTCCCGCGCTCACCGCACCCTACCAAGATCACAATGTCTGCGTCAGCCCACTGAGCTAAGGATTGCAGGAGAACAGTTTTTCCAGTTCCGAAGCCCCCAGGTACTGTCGCCGTTCCGCCTTTCGCCAGCGGAAAATACGCGTCAACTATTCGTTGACCAGTCACCAAGGGGACATCTGTTGGCAACATCATTGCGTAAGGTCTAGCTTGACGTACAGGCCACGAGTGCATCAAGCATAGCTTCTCTGAGCCCCGCTCAGTACTTACCTCAACAACAGGATCGGTCACAGTGAATTTGCCCTCTTGGATCTTCTCGACTTTCCCATCACTGATCCAAGGTGGGACGAGAATCCTATGCTTGACGAGTGGGGTTTCCTCTACGACTCCGATAACGTCTCCACAAACGACTTTCGACCCCTTTTTCGCTGTCGGCTGGAATTCCCACTTCTTCTCATGATCGATTGCAGGCGTCATTACACCTCTTCGGATGCGTGGCCCAACCATTTCTTGGATGACGGGTAGACGTCTTTGAATTCCGTCGTAGATCTGCCCGATGACGCCCGGGCCGAGCTCCACGGACAACGGCTTACCAGTTCCCACGACCTTTTCGCCGGGTCTTATCCCCGCCGTTTCTTCGTAGGCCTGTATCGCTGCGGTCTCACCTTCGAGACGGATAATTTCACCGATGACGCCCTCTTCCCCGATAGTTACGAGCTCGTACATACGCGAACCTGCCATTCCCTTGGCCATAACGAATGGGCCGGCGACGCGGAAGACCGAACCAGCCATTGACAATTCAGATCACCCTGAAAACGTAGAACTCAATCATGTTATAGTTTGACCTCGATACCCGCCTTTCGCCTAATAAGATCAACTATGAGATCTGTCTTCGTGACTACTGGTCCTCGCGTCTCTGGGATCGGAACAATCAGAGGGCATTTCCGTTCGGCAACTTTCTCGGCTAACCCGGGAATCTGGTCAGTTAGCCGCTCAGTCACAAGAATCACTGCCAAGTCGCTTCTCTCCATGAGCTCATCAATCTTCCTCTCTGCCTCTTCCGCGTTCCCTACAATACTGACATCGGTTGAACCGGCAAGTTTGAAGGATGTTGCAGTACTCCTGTCCGCCACAAGTGCGATTTTCATCTGTAACCCCTCGCATATTCCTGCCAGAGTTTCTTATAAAACATAAGAAATTCAAATTGGACATTGGGCGCTGTTAGCAGCGGCCCTCTCTGTCTTCACACCTCGTGCGGATTAACTGGAATAGTTACTGTTATATTGTGAAATCCTGACCCATATGCTTCCTTGAAGATACGCCTAAGGGCACATGACTGAAGACGGATCAATGGTGGTTGCCTTGGCAACGTCAACTCTTGAGTAACAAGGTAGGCAATTCTCCATGATCCTCTACTATTTCCTTCGCGCAGTGTCGGCCAGCCCCACAGAAAAGATAATGCATGCAATCCATGAAGCAGTAGGGTGGGGTGTTCTCGCCTTGGTCACCTCGGCGTTGGTGCTAGGCGGAGCACAAACCTACTTTCTCTATGTCAGGACAGAGATCGAACTTGCCGCCATAATTGACAGGAATCCCCTTCTCAAGACACTTCGCGACCTGCACAGGAATTATCTCGGCCCTAGCTACCGGAAGGTGTTTGTTGTCGGGGCTATCGGTCTCTGCAGCAACATCTACCGTAGGTTTGAGGTAGGTGTGGTTGACAAGCTTAACTATGCAGCTGCAACCGCGATCCGTGAACTTTCAGTTCTTCTCTATCGGTATGTCGACGTAGCAAGCATTGACGGTCTGAACTACATGGTTGCGGGCGCCGCAAGGAAGCTCTCGGACCTGCTTTTCAAGTACGCTGAACTGAGCGGTATTGATAACTTCAACTATTTGGTGGCTGATGGTGCGGTTGGATTGTCTTCTAGGTTCAGAAAGACGCATACAGGCATACTTTCATACAACATGATCCTTGTAGGAGTCGCTTTTATCGGATTCCTTGTCCTGTCTCTGTACTTGGGAGGATTTCTGGGATGGAGAGGAAGTTGAGATGATAGAAAACGCGGATGCACTTTCGATTTTTCTGCCCATAGTCTTAGGAATCGCCGTGTACGCAGTCGGAAAAGCAAGTAAGAATGTTGAGAAATATGTGGGATGGTTAGCGACGCTGTCTGCTCTAGTTCCGGTCATTTTGATCGGGTCAATGATTCCAGACATCATGGCTAAAGGTGCCATTCGTCGCGTCTATCCTTGGATCCCTTCGATTGGTGTAACCTTTGGGTTCCAGATCGACGCTTTGAGCGTTGCAATAGCTTTCATGATCGCCTTGGTGAGTTTCTTCGCCACCGTCTACGCCGTTGGGTACATGGAGCATGAGCATGGACATGCAGGCTACTTCGGCAACACCCTTCTATTCATCGGCGGTATGCTCGGGGTCATCTTCTCATCAAACTTGCTTCAATTCTACATCTTCTGGGAGCTAATGCTGATTCCCTCGTACTTCTTGATAGTATTCTGGGGAACGCCGGAGCGTGCTGCAAGGATCGGCTTCAAGTACTTCATCTTCACGCATGTCGGGGCCATATGTCTCCTATTCGGCATCTTGGCCACCTTCGTGTTAACTCATACGTTTGAGATCTCGGAGCTGGCGCATAAAATCGAAGAGATCAACCCGAATGTTGCGATGGTCATCTTTGGGTTGATGATCTTTGGTTTCATGGTCAAGATGGCAGTCTTTCCTGTCCACACGTGGTTGCCAGACGCCCACGCGGAGGCACCTACACCAATAAGCGCGATGCTTTCAGGAGTGATGATCAAATGTGGCGCCTATGCCATTGCAAGGATTTCACTTGGAATTTTCTTCCCAAGCTTCAAAGGGATTTCGACATTTCTGTTGGCTTTGGCAGTTGTTACGATGGTGTATGGTGGTTTGATGGCCATCGCACAGACTGATGTCAAGAGACTGTTCGCCTACTCAAGCGTCAGTCAGATGGGATACATATTGTTTGGATTGACCACAGGCTCCTTAATGGGCTTGACAGGGGGACTGTTCCATATCGTTAATCACGCTCTCTGCAAGGCGCTTCTCTTCATGTCATCGGGGATATTGATGCACCAGACAGGGTCCCGAGATCTGAGGCAATATGGCGGACTTGCAACCAAGATGCCCATGACCGCTGTAGCGTCTGTGATTGGAGCCCTAACCTTGGCCGGTACCCCCCCGCTCAGCGGATTCTTCAGCGAGTCGTTGATGTTCGCAGGTGGAATCAACCATAAGCTAGGACTGTTCGAGGGACAAAACCTGCTTACTTTCATCGCTACATTAAGTGCAGTCATAACGGCGGCATACTACCTGTGGTTCCTGTGGCGAGTATTCTTCGGGAAGCTGCCTGATCCGCTGAAAGATGTCAAAGAGGCGTCGCCGGTTATGTGGGGGCCGATATTGTTCCTCGCGATCGCTGCGATTGTATTAGGCATCTTTCCGTCGATTGCTCTGAACATCATTTCGGCAGCTGCGAAGCTTATCATTCCTGAGGTTGGCCACTAGATAGGCTCCGTTTCCTTCAAGCTGTAGCTTTTCAGCTTCTGATATCCCGCGCTGAAGTAGAAGTTTCCAATGAAGCCTCTACCTTCGAGCATCAATGGAAGCCACACCTTGTCATCATCCCACATTCGATCGTAGGGAATTCGATCCTTAGCGAACCATTTGAGCTGACCTTCGACGCTTCGTTTGAGTCTTCCCCTTACAAGCCTTGACGAAAAGACGAATACTGTTTGGTCAAGTTTCCTACTCCTGCCTAGATAGAAGTTGAGAACCCCGTGAAAACGCAGATTTCGAACGCTTACCCCGGCCTCTTCATACACCTCTCGTACTGCTCCAGCCTCAGGAGTCTCTCCAGCGAGGAGTTTTCCGCCAGGAGCATTCCACCTGCCTTCACCGAAGAGTCCCCTTGCCTTGAGAAGGAGAAGAACCTTCCCTCCTCGGAAAGTGTAGCATAAGGTTGCGAACGTCACCATGTGGGAAGCCTTTCCTCGATTGAGAGCTTATCAACCTATCCTTCGAGTATTGCGATACCAAGCAGGATCCGTCACACGTAAGAGGGCGCCCGACTGTATTCCGTGAAGTTGATGTGAGAAGTGGATGGTGAGTGAAGTAGAACTTGAAGATCGAACCATTTGAGATGGAGCGATGGCAGTCGACTTATGAGAACGTCGTCCGGTACAACCTTGCAGAGAGTGGCGTTCATCCACTCACTGTCAGAGAGCTTGCAGGCGAGGAACTTGAGATTCTGATTAAGACTAGTCTTGGTTACGGCTACACAAGTGGGACATCTGAACTCCGAGAATTGATCAGCCACATCTACAGGGATAGATCACCTCGTAGCATCCTCGTCACAAACGGTAGCTCCGAAGCCAATTTCATCTCAATTTTGCATCTAGTCGAGAGAGGAGATGAAGTCGTGCTGATGGTCCCAAACTATATGCAGATCTGGGGTGTCGCACGCTCGATAGGGGCCAAAGTAAAGCCTTTCAGGCTCAGAGCGAAGAAGGGTTGGGCTCCAGATATTGAGCAACTGAAGAGCCTGGTCGGCAAACGAACGAAGCTGATCGCCCTATGCAATCCAAACAACCCAACCGGCGCAGTCCTCTCAACAGCAGAGATGAACGCCATTCGGGACCTTGCAAGCGAGAGCAGGGCATGGATACTCTCGGATGAGGTCTATCAAGGAGCTGAGATCAATGGCCGAACCACGCAATCGTTTCTCGACATCTACGATCGAACCATAGTGACAAACGGGCTTTCAAAGGCGTACGGCCTTCCTGGGCTAAGAATAGGATGGGTTGCTGGTCCCGAGCGGATAGTCGCAAAGCTCTGCTTCTATCATGACTACACGAGTATTGCTCCTTCGTCGGTCAGCGATCGACTTGCATGCACAGCTCTCATGAAGCGGAACGAGATACTTGAAAGAACGAGGAATATCTTGAGAGCCAACCTTCCAATATTGGAGGAATGGGTCAAGCAGACAGGGATCTTCAGCTTTGTTAAGCCTAAGGCAGGCGCAATCTCTTTCATCAGGTACATGCTGAAGGTCAACTCGACCAGATTTGCAAAGAGACTCCGAGAACAGAAGAGCGTGCTTGTTGTTCCCGGAGATCACTTCAGAACCGACGGATACATCAGAATAGGCTACGGACAGGAGCCCAACTATCTCAGAGCCGGCCTCGGCCTAGTCAGCCAATTTGTCCGAGAATCACTTGCCAAATGATACGTCCGACTTGATGAAACAGATCTAGAGTCGAACCTCGGAAGCCCATCCAAGGGGGGAGCCGTCGTCAAACGATGGCACCTCTGGAATAGGTGGATCTGTTGCTGAACTATGTAGTTACATGAGAACTCTTTCAGCTGCTCCGAGTCCGCTCCCGAACTCGATCTCGAATTGTAGCTTTTTGAAAGATCTTTCAATTGCGCCTATCGTCGCCATCAGGTCCGCAGAGGTCACCTGCCCCATGTGTCCCACTCGGAAGATTCTTCCTTCAAGAGGGCCGAAGCCTCGAGCGATTATGACCCCGTTCTTCTCGACTTCCGTACGGAAAGCCACATCGTCAACGCCTTGGGGATAGTATGTTGCAGTGACCGTGTCGGCTTCGAAGCCCGGTTCGGGCACGAGCTTCAACCCTAAAGCTTTCATGGCTTCCCTGAAGGCTTCGGCGAGCCTTCTGTGGCGGGTGATGCGTGCTTCTAGCCCCTCTTCCAAGACGAGTTTGCAGGCTTGTCCCAAGGCGTAGATCAGGTTGACTGGAGGCGTTGCGTGATACTTGGCCGGGTCGATCATGCACGGAAGCCAGTTCTTCAGATCTGCGTAGAATGCAGGAACGTCACTCTTTCGCTCCTGCAGAAATTCCACGACTCTCTTTCCCGCTCCGATTAACACAAGGCCTGGCGGAACTCCCATGCATTTCTGGGAGCAAGAGCAGACTATGTCTAGGCCCCAGTCGTCTGTGCAAAGCTCCATCCCGCCAAGCGAAGCGATTGTGTCTACAACGAAGAACGAACCGGAACTTCTTACAACCTCAGCAATCTCCCGGATTGGCATCGCCACACCCGTGGATGTCTCGACGTGAGCAGCGGTCACAGCCTTGAACTGCTTCCCTTTGAGGACTCTCCTTACCTCATCAGGCTTGATGGCTTTTCCCCATTCAACTTGGAGAACCTCAGTCTTCGCGCCGTATCGCCTGGCGATATCTGTGAACCTGCCGCCGAAATACCCGTTGTTGAGACAGAGCACGCTGTCGCCCGGTTCGATGAGGCTGCACAGCCCAGCCTCTTGGGATAGAGTTCCACTTCCGGCAAATACGAAGCTCTCTCCCTTCGTTAGAAGTATCTTCTTCAGATCTTCCAGCACCAACTTGAATCTCCTTGCCCATTCAAGACTGAGATGCGAGTCGGATTGTCGACACATGACGCTTAGGACAGAGGGATTCTGAATCGTTGATCCCGGAATCATCAACAGTCTACGTTCAGACATGGATGCTTGCTCACCTATTCAGCCAACTAGATTCGGAATTCGCAGTTTTATCAGTTGCTAATCCGGCTCTTGACTACCGTCGAACCACGGACGTGCTTTTTCAAAGGACAAGACAGATCTCAGCGAAACGACAACAGCCCAGAGAAGGCTGCGGCTTTGCGCGCTTGCGTCGGTCACCTTCCATATCCAGATCGGCGACGAGGAGACCAAGAAGGAGAGACCCTCCGTAGAACCAAGCCTATTTGTCAGCGGGACGCGAGCGTCATATAGCAGGCTTTAAATCATTGATATGACTTATCTCAGACATGTGATATGACAGCATGATTCCGACCTTCCGTGGCTCGCCACTGGTCCCGACGAAGGCCGCAGCGGACGAATTAGCTGAGATCAAAGGGGATCTTTGGCTTGTCAAGGAAGTGTTGGAAAGAGGGTATGACTGCCGTTCACGTGACAGGAAGGAGGGTGAACTGGAGATGTGTCTCAGGAAGAAGGACGGCTTCCTAAAGGTGGTAGTGGCTAGGTCACACTCACGTCATCTGAGGCGGGAGGTCTGGGTAGTGGTCCATGTTGCGCGCTTTGGAGGTGAGAGAACATGAGTCGAAAAGGAGTCAAGGAGCTTCCTTGGAAGGAAGCCGGACTTGAATGCCACAAGTGTAAAGTACTGACTGAGCCTGTCACGGTAAGCTATGGCGGCTACGAAATTCGAGGATGGAGATGCCCAAAATGCGGAGAAGAGATGCTGCACCCTGAGGACGCTCAATTCGTCTTGGAATTGAAGAAGACTGGAAAGATCGAAGCCACAGTAAGTCGCATAGGGCGACAAACTGTTATACGTGTTCCTGCGCTCATCAGAGACTACTATCGACTGGACAAGAGTCGAAGTATCATCTTGAAACCAAAAGACAAACAGGAGTTGACGATAGAAATAGCCTCGTCCAAGGATGATTTCTAGAGGGCTCTTTGGCCTTCGATTGATTGTCAGTCAAATTCGAGGTTTTCTCAACTTCAATCGGATGCAGGCCTACGATAGGACACATAGGGCATACGACGACCTTTAATGATTGGTCACACACTTTCTAGCCATGGTGTCGACTGCGTATACACGCGGCCGTAGTAGGGAGTATAGAGCTCTTCAAACTCTTCGAAAAGAGGGGTGGCTGTGCAGCCGAAGCGCAGCATCTCATAGCCCCGTGGACGTTTTTGCAGGAAGAAGAGGGCTAACTCTCTTGATTCAGGTAAAGAGTGGAAAGAGTAGAGTCAGTGAACTTGACAGACGAATTCTCAAGGACTGGGCTGAGGCTTACAGAGGGAGAGCTGAGGTATGGCACTTCCAGAGGCGAAAGGGCTTGAGAAAGATCTTGGTTCATGACGCAAGCCAAAGAGGGGCGAAGCCTAAGCCGGACCTTTAGAAGTGAAAAGGCAAATATCTGCGCTAAGGGATCTGTGTTGCGATCTGCAATGAGGCTAAAGTGGTTAGGCCATGCGAGCGTGATGATTGAGGCAAGTGGCAAGATTATTTACATTGACCCTTATCAAGGCGAGTACGATAGAAAGGCAGACGTAATCATAGTTACGCACGGGCATGGCGACCACCTGAACCAGCCAAAGATATCCATGGCGAGGAAGGACGATACGATCTTTGTCGTTGCAAAAAGCTGTGCTAAGGAGATATCAGGAAAGGTTATTCCGATGGAGGCGGGTCAGAAACAGAGGCTTGACGGAATAGAGATTGAAGCTGTGCACTCATACAATCACAAGAGGTTCAGGTCGCCGGGGGTTCCGTTCCATCCTAAAGGGCAGAACATTGCTGTAATCATGAGATCCGAAGGAAAGACGATTTTCCACGCAAGTGACACTGACTTCATACCGGAGATGAAGACGCTACCGGCGATAGACGTAGCTCTTCTCCCTATCGATGGCACCTACACCATGGATGTGCCTGAGGCTGTGGAAGCGACTATGGCTATCAAACCCAAGACTGTTATTCCAATCCATCGCCGTGAGTCGAATGTCAAAGACTTCCAAAGGCGAGTAGAGGCAGAGAGTAGCATCAAGGTCCTGGCGCTCAGCCGAGGAGAAGAAGCAACCATTTAAGTCGTTGCTTTTGGATCTGCTGGCATCACTCAAGGGGAGAAAGTCATAGCGGTATCGCAGTTGTCTCCTTCTCGGATTCGAATACGAGACACGTCAATGTCTTCTCGATTCCCTTGACTAGTCTGAGCTTATCGACCACAAATCTACCTATTGACCCCACGTCTCTATCCTTCACTTTCATCAGTATGTCCCAGTCGCCGGAGATTATGTGCACCTCTTGGACTTCGGGAAACTCCGCGATTTGTTTCGCAACCTCTCTCTGAGACAGAACTTTCCCACCTTCACCTCTATACGCAAATGACCCTAGGACGAAAGCCGTGGTTCCCACGTCAAGTTTCGATGAGTCCAAGATTGCGCGGTAGCCCTTGACTATGCCCAGTCGCTCCATCCGCTTGATCTTTGCAAACACAGTTGTTGCTGGCGTGTTGGTTCTGTTCGAGATCTCTCTGGCGGCTGCACGGCAGTCCTCTTGGATGATCCTAAGAATCTCCACATCTTTGCTGTCAAGAACCTCTCGCATGGTTGTAATTATTTCGAAAATGGAGCTTAAATCCTTATCGAAACGGAGAAAACTGCAACTTTTCCTGCAAAAAATTTAAGCAGATCAGCGTAGGCTCGTACGAGAGCCATGCCCAGACGCATCAGACTCAGCCCCAGTAGCGATCTCAGCTCGTTCAAGGAACTCAGGAAGCGATACGACTCGATCAGAGAGCCGAAGACTATTTGCATGCTGAAGATCCAAGATGTCCTTCTATCATCTGTCAGAACTTATCTTAGAAGGAGAGGGTTCGCAGAGATCCTTCCCCCCATAATCGGGCCCGTCACTGATCCGGGAATACGTGGCGCGAAGCAGGCATCCATCAACTACTATGGATCGAGATTCAAAGTGATGAGCAGCATGATTCTATACAAGCAGATGGCCATACAATCGCTCGCAAAGGTCTTTGCAGTTTCTCCAAATATTAGGCTCGAACCTACTGCTTCGAGACGCACGGGCAGGCATCTGGCTGAGTTCCGGCAAGTCGACATTGAGGCATCTGGCTGGAGGTACACTGATGCAATGGAACTTGCAGAGGGTCTCATAGGCTACGTATGCCAAGATGTTCACAAGAAATGCGCAGCCCAACTCTCACATTTGAAAAGGAACCTCAAGATGCCGAGAAAGCCATTCAAGCGCTTACGTTACCCTGATGTTGTCGAATATCTCCGAGAGAGAGATCTCGAAGTGCCCGATGGAGAGGAGATACCTTGGTCTCTCGAGGAATATCTCTCAGCCCAGTTCAGCGAGCCATTCTTCATAACTGATTACCCGATAACAGCCAGAGGATTTTATGACCGTGAGGATCCGAATAGGCCCGGCACTTTGCTCGACTTCGACCTTTACTATCCAGAAGGATATGGAGAGGCCGCCTCTGGAGCTGAAAGAGAGCACACGTATCGAAGGGTACTCGATCGAATGAAGCGAAACGGAGAGAACGCAGGGCGCTATCGGTGGTACTTGAGAATGCTAAGGCGAGGCGTACCGCTCTCTGCAGGCTTTGGCATTGGGGTGGAGCGATTGACTAGGTGGGTCTGCGGACTTGGAGCAATATGGGAAGCGGTTCCCTTTCCTAAGGTCCCGGGAGTCGAGTCACCTTGAAGGACGGATAGGTGATGTTACCTTTGCTTCGCACGTATCTCGTCTCTCGCCAGATTATGCCTGCCTCTCGCGAAAGCTAGTGAAATGACGAGAATCGTAAGCGAGGCAAGAACCTCCAAGACGTATACTGTGAGGTTTGGCTTCTCTTCAGGTGCGACCTTCAACCAGCGGGCTTGAACCTCTGTTGGCCTTCTGACAACCAGAGTTAGGACGACGTTTCGTTCCTTAGCGTCTATAGACCATCCATCGAACCTACAGGTTACTAATGTGCCGTTCACCAAGTTCTGTATTATCGGAGGAGATATCGCGATCATAGCAGTAGCATCTTGATCGTACCATCCTTCTCCGGCGATATGCCCCCCTTCTGAAGAGGCCGACACATAGTACTGCAACCTGAAGAATGCTTCAATCTGACAACCCTCAACTATTTTGATGGCCCTCTTGGCAGGGTGCTGGCCATCCTTCCATCCTTCGAATATGGCTCGCTCGCGGTTCGTCAAGTAGGCGATGGATGGCACCTCTACGACGCTTGGACCTCTAACTGCGGCTGTTCTCACTATCCCCATGTCGTTGGAGGTGTGCAATACGCCATTGACCCTTATCTGAATTCTAGGTGTGGTTGTCTTGATGACCAGATCGACTGTTTCAGAAGCCAAGATCCTAAGAGATAGCGAGAAATTGCCTGTTGGAAAAGCCCACCTGTCATTGTGATGACATAGGACCAACAGACTGAGATGCAGGCAGGCATCCTTGCTCGGTGCTCGAACGATTAGAACGACTCTCTCTGATCTGTTTTCAGGGTTTGATAGTTGTCTGGCCGACAGAATTGCGTCTGGCTCAGGAGAATAGAGCACGATCCAACCTTGAGCCTTGTTAGGTCTCCTCCAGTGAACCGTCGCTGAAACGCGAAACAAGTCGCCAAGGGGCACTACCGAGGGAACTGTTACGTCGGTGAACTCTACTCTCGCTTGCGCGTTTGTGGGCAACGAGCTGGTCTGATTCCCTGAGGCGTCTCGCAGAAGAGCTTTCTGCCTTTCTAGCTCCAAAGTCTTTGATTGCTCAATGAAGCTAACGGTGACCGCTGTCGCCTCAGCATCATATCGTCCAGTTCTCGCTATGGTCCAGACCTCATGTGCGACACTGTTGATTACTCTGAATTCTTTACTTAGCCAGTGGCTGTCATATTGTCCTCCGATCGGAGTTGATTCAAAGAAGATTCTGCCGGAATTTATGAAGGATTTGGTCATTTCAGTTCCATAAAGGATCAGATGGTTCGCTTTCAGAAGACTTGCATATGGCACAAACTGATCCAGCGGGACGGTTATCAAGACAATACCGTTTGGGCTTGACCAGCCCTCTGGGTCTATGATCGTTGCCTCTCTGACCGCCGCTATCCCGCCAACGGAATAGCCAACCAGATACACGTAACGGTATCCTGCGCCAATCGCCCATGCTTTCGTATCATGAATCAGCATGCTAGGATAGAACTCAGCGTGTATGATCCTGTTTAGCGCTGTCTGGAAAATCATGCTTGATCCTCTCTCAAGAGTGAGAACGGAGTAGTATTTGGCAAGGTCTTGAACGAACTGCATCGTGTTGTATGACTCAAGCCAGTAGGGGTTTATTATCAGAGGAGGACCTTCGATCCCTCCGCCAAGCCAAATCACGCATGTGTCACTCTCAATGTTCTTCCAATGTCTCCAATGAGTTGCACCGATTTTGATGGTCGTGGCGCCTCCGTCGGCCGACAAAGGTGCTATAGCGATTGAACTTATCGTGAACCAAATGGCCACAGCTAACATGATTCCTCGCCTGCTGAAGATTCCGGACACCAGCTTCCTACCTACACATCTTCTCCTTGCTCCTCGAATGAACTGGAAGAGTGACGCAAGTACCATTGAAGAAGCGACCAAGTGAGCCAGAGGGCCAACAGCGAATTCCAGTTCACTTCTCCAAACGGCATGAACTCTCTTCGGGCTGCTCATCCGGATTGCAGCAATCGGCGCACGGCCTGACCAGTCTCCCTCCCATCTGTCAAAGACAATCTTGGTGACCAAGACTCCCAATGTTCCAGCTCTTGCTTCAGGTGAGACTGCGAACCATACAGTGCTGTTCTGATCATACCAACCGTCACCAGTTGGATCCCCGTATTCAGAGCCGACGCTTAGTAGATACTGAGTGCGATAGAGCGCTGTCAACCTGACATCGTGAAACAGATTGACGACTCTAGGGTTGGATTGAACACCATCGCTCCATCGATCGAAGAAATGACGGACTCCTTGGGAAAGCTGTCTCACCGGTTCGACGAATACCGTGTGTTGGCCAATCCGTAGCAGGATTCCCACTTCTCGCCCGTTCTCAGGTTCGTACCGCAGACTATCGACCTGAAATGCATAGCCTGAGGTCACGTTTAGCCAGAACCTGTCTCCAGACACGACTTCTACAGCAAACGCCTTCTCGCCCTGGTTTGGATCGGAGAACCAAGAATTCGCCCACCAAGCCCTAGTCGTGGCTATGAGACGCCAGAAACCGGGAGCATCGGGTGCGGTTAGATTAAAGGTAAATGTGACGTTTCCTGGGCCTAAGAAGCCGCTTATCAAAGTGAGACTCTGAACTACTTGCCGGGTTTCCCCTTCAAGTATGCCAACATCAACCAGAACCTTACTGGCGTACTCAAATGTCACGGCTGCAGAGAACTCTTGCTTGCACACTACTCGCATGGGGTAGCATATTTCCGTGACTCGGGCAACACGAAAAGCGCTTGCTTCAGTTGGAACGGCCCAAAGCAGCAAGGCTAGGAATGCTAGAGGTATAGCGGCCAGAGCCCTCCTGTCTCCACGCTCCATGAGCATAACTGAACATTCAAGTCATAATAAGAGTCAGTTGGTGCGATCGCTCTGGTACACTACGCGTAATACAACCTATGAGCGAATCTGGTGGTTAGAATCTGATGTATCTTCGCAGACGAGGCCAACCCGTTTTGACATGCCGCAGTCTTGAACGATCCTGTCTCACCCATTGAAGCATATGAAAGAAGCTTCGTGCACGTCTCACATCTCTGTCCAAAATGGGCTTGTATCCAAGTTTGCGGAGTTCGTTCAAATAGGCGTCTTCTGTCCTGTTTTGGGCTTTGCCCACGATCTTCGCGACCGTCACCCTAGAGTCGCCATACTCTTTCTTCAGCAGTCTGACAGCTTCACTCAAAACAAAGCCTGAGCAGATCTCGATCCTCTCGTCTTCGGCCAGACCGAGTCTCCCGACCAGTTGAAGGGCTATCTTGGCGGCCTCATGGAGATAGGTTTTCTGTCTGAATCTTGACTTCTGAAAATGCCCTACGTCTACAACCTCGAATTCAAAGCGATCAGTTTCCGGCCGGTAGATTCCGATCACTGCACCGCAGAGGAGATCCCCGACACCAGCGTCATCTATCTGCAGCGTCAATGCACATTCCAGATCTATCTTATCGCTTGACTGACTTGATTCTGTTATGGAGACTTCTTAAATTGGGCCCTAAAGCACTACAAGGAGTCGATGCTCAATGGCGCTTGATGTTGCCTACTCTCTTGCAGCGGTCACTCTGGTTAGCGTACTGTCCTTTGTTGGAGTGTTCACGTTGACTCTCAGAGAAAAAACCCTCGACGACCTCCTCTTTGTGTTCATGAGTTTCGCTGCGGGAGGCATCTTGGGAGCTGCCTACTTCGACCTCATACCAGAGGCGATCCGTCTAGTGGAAAGTGGCCAGGCCCTCGTCCTCCAAGTTTCTGGGTTCATGGTGTTCTTCCTCATAGAAAGGTTGGTTTACTGGTTCCACGGTCACGGACATGGAGACTCAGGAAGTATGCGAATAAGCTGCGAAGACAAGCGGACGTCTGTGAAGGAGTATGTCTACCTTAACTTGCTCGGGGATGCAATTCACAACGCCATGGATGGCATTGTCATTGCCTCAAGCTTCTTCGTTGGAATAGGGGCAGGTTTGGCAACGACTCTGGCGGTGATATTTCACGAGATCCCTCAAGAGATTGGTGACTTTGCGATTCTGGTCTACGGAGGACTAACAAAGAGGAGAGCGCTATGGCTGAACTTCATAACGGCCGCCACCTCAATTCTTGGCGCCATATACGCGTATCTCTTTCTGAGCATGACGGA
>Ga0315306_10000550_pt1 | contig 18138 bp, 15 predicted proteins | sample TDP1_MG_FD_203803 | JGI IMG/M metagenome (GOLD analysis project Ga0315306, IMG submission 203803) | Freshwater sediment microbial communities from Lake Towuti, South Sulawesi, Indonesia - TDP1 | ecosystem: Environmental > Aquatic > Freshwater > Lake > Sediment | place: Indonesia: South Sulawesi... | reverse complement strand
GCCGGGTAGGCGCCGCCTCCGAAGGTCCCGTGCTTCTCCCGTATCCAGAGCTGTGGCGGGTCTCGCGTGTTGTCGAAGTAGCCGTCCAAGAAGCACTCAGGGTTTTCTTCCTTGTGTATGATCCAGCCTCCTGTCCTGTTGGCTAGGCCTGTCTCTGATCCCAGCGTTATCACGGATACACCGTAGTCCTTGACCTCGAAGGTGATTTTTGCCAATGTCCCCCCGCCCGTGGGGAAGTTCTTCACCGGGAAGAGAGCAGCTGCGAATAGGCCCAGCGTTCCAGCCGTGTTGTCGAACCCTGTCCCAGGCATCACAGTGGCTTTGCCTCCAGCGCTCTCGAGGAAGGGCCCGTTCTGAACGCTTATGCCCTTCAGCACGGCAGGGTTGAAGCTCAGTTCAAACTGGTAGCCCCAGAGTTTTTCGACGTAGTCCACGGATATCCCGATTGTGAATTGTGTCGTTGGAACCAGAGTCGGGTCAATGACGGCTGGGGGGCTCGGATAGACCATTGGTTCATTTGAAGCTGACCCTTGACCCACAACGGCCACGCTGACCACCATGGTTGTCAGAAGCAATGTCCAAACAAGTATTTTCCTCTGAACTCTCACTCTCTCCATCCACAATGCACCTTAAGATGTTGACGCTTTTTTCCTTTCTCTTTCTCAGCAATAGAGCATCATCCTTCTGAGCTCATTTAAAGTTTTCTTATACTTCTTTCTATAAAAAAATCCCAGTCTACCTCTTAACTTACCCTTTCAGGCTATCGGCTTTATCCTTCCACTGTAAGTTAGTAGGTCTGGCCAAAGTTGTCGGCTATTACGGCTATGTCTCGTCCGTCGATGAGTCCTTTGGGCTCAGCTAGGTCGGCGCGTGGATCCCACTTGGGCATTCCGGGCATGGTTCCAAAAGCAACGATCACGATGTACAAATCAAGCAAGTCAACGATGCCGTCCCCGTTGATGTCGGGAATGTCCACCTCAACCATTCCATCCGTAAACGAGTTGTCGGTGTGGTCTGTTTCTCCTAAAACTGGCTCCGCCGTTGCTGACATAGTATAATTACCCGGTGAAAGGCGCAGTGTGTTCCAGGTGAACGTCAATGTTGTGGAGGTGTTTGAAGCTAGACTCGTAACCATTCGGGTTTCAATGAAGGATTCATTGTAGTAGGCGGTGACATTGAACGTTTCGGCAACGTTTCCCTCGTTTTTAACGATAACGGTGATCTTCACGGGGACGCCAGCATACACTTTGGTAGCGGAGGGTGCTACACTAACCACAGCCACATCGTGTTTCACAACCTTGCTTGTTAAGTTAAATGAGCCGCTTCCGCTTACCCACTTCACTAGGACATAGTGGGTGCCTGAATAAGTGGGGGAATAGTTAATAGTCTCTTCGGCTTCACTGGAAGCGCTAACACTCTTATCCAAAATGACTGGTTGTCCATAGCTGTCCGAGGTACCATTGTATAAGTACAAGTCGTAGTCTGTACCAGATGGGACGGATAAACGAAACTCGTACTCGGTTCCAGCTGATAAGGCAACCTGCCGAGCCCAAATCTTCTTATCCGAGGGATTGGATCCAAGCGTTTCGCCTGCTGGCTCTCCCACTGTGTAGCTCATAGTAACCGCTTCTATGGCTGCGTCTGCGCAGATGCGACCGTAGCCTTCCTTGTTGTCCTTGTCTCCGCGGTTTAACGGCGGCTGGTTTGTTGACTCTCCGCTTTGAACCTCGAATGCTGTCATGGAGATGATCATTTTCACTTTGAGAGCTTCTTCTTTAGTCCAACTCCAGCTTTGCAAGGCGTCGACTATCAAAGCAGCCAAGCCAGAGACGTGTGGCGCGGACATCGAAGTGCCCATCATTTGTTGATAGTCATTTGCCGTGAAATCACTCTGGCTAGAGTACGAATAGTCTACATCGTTGCTGTCTGCTGAGATTATCAAGTTCCCCACTCCGGTGCTCCCTCCTGGAGCGGCGACATCTGGCTTAACTAAGCCATACTCATTCTTGTTGGGGTCTCCATTGCTGCTGTAAAGGGTGATGCCGTTCTGATCGTTTGTGGCACCAACAGTGATTACATATGCTGCCGTGCCTGGAGAACCAATCGTGTAGTTGGGGTAGTCATTTCCTGCAGAGACTACTGTAACAATGCCGTTTTCCACCATTGTGTCCGCTTTTTGGTCAAACGTGGTATCGGTACCGCCATTTTCTAAACCTATGCTCATGTTCACGACTGTGATATTGTAGGCGTGTTTGTTTGCTATTACCCAGTTCATTCCCGCATAGACCCATGAGCTATCTGCGAATCCAGTGTTATCAAAGACTTTGACGCCGACCAATTTGCTTGTGGGGGCCACACCAGTGAATATATTATAACCGTCGTCTCTTCCCTGGTATGGATACATTTCACGAAGAGAGAAATAACCAGAACCTTGTCCGCGAGTTATGCCAACTACTGGACGGTAACGCCCGCTCACCGTTGCATAATAGGTTAAAATAAGAGGTTTCCCAGCTCCGCTTGTCTGATTGAGAACAGTGTTTCCAGTCACGTCACGCAACTGTAGAAAAACGGTATTCCCACTCGTCCACATACACGTTAATGTAATTAGTCCTGGGGTCGTGACGTCGAAGCCATAATGTATCCAGCCCTGACCAGACAGCAAGCCGCTAAGCTTGTAAGCCCAAGTATTTGTCACAAAACCTGTGCCTTGCAATGAATTGGCATCGCCAGTGCCAGCCGCAATACCCGCAACATGGGTTCCATGCCCACCGTAGTCTTCTGGAGAAGCTGCCATATTCGGTGTCGCATCGTGCCAACCAACGATTTTTCTTGAGAAATTAAGGTTCCCATAGGGTCCAACATCTAGGTGAGAGTCGTCGATGCCCGTGTCGATGATAGCAATAGAGTGGTTTGGAGATCCCGTGTATCCATAGGTGTTCCACACCACGGGTCTCGCTCTAATGAGGGAAGTACTGATGTCCAGATGGTACTTCACGGGAACGTCGTGCTCAATAATACAAAGATTTTCTCCCTCAAATTGCGCAAACCTAAGTATATTATCTGCCCGAATGACACCAGCAAACCCATACGTGACGTGTTGATAGATATAAGTCACCCGACCTTCCAACATCGTGAACAAATCTAAATCCTTCTGCGTAACGGGGTTATTCAATGTAACTACAACAGGAAGGAGAGCACTTTTGTTAAAGGGCGTTTGCAAAATCACGGTTTCTAAGCTGTCTTGGATTCCATCAAAGTTCTTGTCCATAGCATCTGGGTGATGGATTATTGGTCGAACAAAGTCACCCGAACCCGCAACTGCTCGAATTTTAGCTTGCTTGGAATCATACGCTTTTCCTATGAGGGGAAGCGACGAAATTCCAGATACTAATAAAACGAAAATTAAAGCCGAAGCTAAGATGCCTTGGTCAACTCTATTCTTCCTCAAACAGCTCCTCTCCTCCCAAAAAAAGAGCTTGTAACTTTCCTGGTCAATGCACATATGAGATTGTTCTACCAAGATTTAAAAACGTTCATGGAATAATTTTACATAAGATAAATCTATACGAAATTTTGTCTACACTTACACTTGTGTTACCAATTGGTCGCGCCTATCAATTACTAGGGATTGCACTTCAAGCGCGGAAGATTGTTCCATAGGCGATTACCAATATTCTCTTCTTAGGATTAGGCGGAAGAAAAGAATGATATCGGCAATGAACATTATTAGCAAGATTATGGCCATAGCAGCAAAGGCTTCATATCTTACATTGATCATGCCCAATTTCATTTGCCATGCCAACCATGCCATGTATTCAAAAACGACTCCAACTGCAATGCTGAAAAGGACAATTCCCGCTAAGTTTAGATAGAATTTCAGCCTCATCTTTGTTCTTAACTTCAACCTTTCACCTTAAGCCTACGTGTACAGCTTTCAACTCAGACGGTATTCTTCCTCTTCCTTCATAATAGATAAAAGAGTTCTGCCATTTAATTCTATCTTTCCCACATAGGAAGAGAGTTCATATTTGGGAACTTTTTGTTGCGTTTTCTCTTAGCTACGATAACTAACAATGTTTCCCTGCCTTAGTTGCTATCCATCAGCTGATTCTGACAAAATGTTCTATAACCCCAATATTAGACAGACTATGACTGCTCGCGAGTTTCATTCGGGCATGCCAACATAATTACGAAGGCTCCGACACAACCACAGATCGTTTAGGTCATAGATGCTCCAAGAGTGGTGTAACCGATCCTGTGGGCTGATATGCGGACACGCGCACAATGACCTGGACGAGTCCATCGGTTAAGGCATTGTCACTGGTGTCGGTTTCACCAGGCAATACGTCGGCTTTAGCTTTGATCGTATAGGTGACGCCAGGCTGCACGTTGGTCGTATCCCAGCTAAATATTATGGTTGTGTTGGCGCCTGAGTCGAGGTTGGTGATTCTCTGTGTTCCGATGGTTCTGAGAATTCCAAGAGTTGTGTTCTCATAACTCGTAGTGACGTTGAAGGTTTCTGCCCACGTTCCCTGGTTTTCTGCGACAACTGTGATGGTGACCACTTCTCCCACGTAAGCTTTTGTGGCGGAAAGCGTCACATTAACTATGGCAACGTCGCGTGTGACACCCCAAGGAGACATTAGGGGGTAGTAATCTACTCCTGCCCAGGGTAGTTTGGTGTCTCCAATTCCGTCGCCTGCCTGTCTTCCGCCGCTTCCATCATCTGCACCAGTGTAGTCGCTCCAGTAATTGCCCTGATAAGGCGCTGTCGGGGTGTTCCAAGTGTTAGGGCTAGATGTGGGATCCTGAAAAACCTGTTTCACGTTGTTGATGATGTTGTTGTGGTAGATGTAGTTTCGCTTAGAGTTTTCAGCAAGGTAGAAGCCCCATGTGCTATCTTTTATCATGTTTTCTTTTATTGTGCTCCCCGTTGAATTGTACAGTTCGATTCCCCAATCGTTTAAGGAAGCCGTGTTGCCGCTGACAGTGTTTGCAAGGCAGTAGGTTATGTAGACGCCATAAGAGCTGCCAGTTACCGTGTTGTTAATGATTGTGTTGCCTTGGGAGCGCATTACTTGAATTCCTGCTGAGCCGCCTGATACAGCGTTGTTTCCAACGATGTTGCTGTTTGAGTGTGTGAGGTAAATGTTCCAAGAATTGTTGCACAGTGTGTTTGCGCTAGCGTTGTTGTTGTTGGAGTATGCTACATACAAGCCGTATGAAGTATTATGTATAGTGTTATTCGTGATTTGATTGCTCGGAGAGTCTGAAAGTTCAATACCGTAAGCACTTTCGGATATTGTGTTGTTTCTAAGGGTGTTGCTGCCTAAACCTTTCACTTGAATTCCGTACATAGAATTATTGAAGAGATTGTTGCCCTCAATTGTATTGCCGTCAGAGTCAGCTAAGAGGACCCCGACGACATTATCAAAAATTCTGTTGTTTCGGATGACGGTTCCTCCATACAAATAAGCATAGATGCCGTAGTAGCGATTACCTCCATTGCGTATCGTGAACCCACGTATTTCAACACCGGTTACTAGTATGGTGAAAGCCGTGCCTGTTCCGCCGGCATCAACCACAGTTGTCGCAGGATTTTCGCCAACTATCGTGACTCTTACATCAACAGTGACGCGTTCATAGTAGGTTGCGGCGGACACCTGTATCGTATCCCCAGCCTTAGCCGCGTTAACTGCCGCCTGAATAGTTGGGTAGTCCTGCGGCACTCTCCTAATAGCTGCGGTGACAGGAGAAATGTACCACACCGTAAGCATTGGGAGCAACAGTGCCAAAAGCACTATAGCCCAAAAAATGCGCTTCAAGCACATAACTAACTTTATCGCTTTTCATCATAATAAGGGTGCAGTAACTGTTTTCTATAAAACTATGTGTATAGTTTTTAAGCTCGGCTAAATGTTTGCGGAATGAATGAAGCAAGAATTATGTAGGCTCTGGAGTGCGCGGAACCACTATTCTGATAGAGCCTGTGGCTGAGAACGGCGTTCCACCAGCCGACGAGTAGAGATTTCCGGTGATTGTGAGCGATATCTTGTGGGGTGGAGGAGGCATCCCGACATGGTAGATTCTCGCCCAAATAATGTTTACAACAGTGTCTCCGTCAAACACGGCAACCAGACCACCCGGTATAAGATATGTCGTCGAAGGTGAAAGACTGCCCTCAAGTAATATGGTAGAAGGATCGATGTCGCTTACTTTATAGGGTGAACCTGATGGAAATCTTATTGTTGCCTTAACTATGCTAGGCGCAGGCAGAGCCAGATCTACCCTGTCTGGGTCAAATTTGGCACTGCCAATTATGGTTGCTGCGCCAGCTGGCAAAAACACTACTCCACCTATCAGAAACAGCAGGAGAATCAAAAGGCTGGAGGGCAGAATCAAATGTTTCTTCATGCAGCTCAGAGAATCTTTTTCTTGTGCGAACATATAAAAGTTATCGTATTAAATTCTATACAAATCTACGCTACGTCCATATTGTAGACGCTTTTCGACAGGTCCTTTAAGCGGCTTCTACATTTGGATTCGAGAGTTGGGGCGCATTCTTTTTCGTCGAATCGTTCCATTGTCCTCTAGAACAAGTGAAGGGGAAAGAGTTGGTTGTACTGATCGATAACTCTAGAAAATGAAAACACTAATAATATATTGAGCGTTTCTTATTATCTTTTTTATGGAAACCCGCAAAGAACGTATCACCGTCATCATCCCTGCTTTGAACGAGGAGGAAACCATAGGCGGCGTAATTCGCGAATGCCGTGAAGCTCTCGGCAGAAGAGAGTATGAAATTTTGGTGGTGGACGGGCGCTCATCCGACCGCACCGTGGCGATATCAAGGCGAGAGGGAGCCCGTGTAATAGTTCAGAAAGGAATCGGTTACGGAAACGCTCTCGTCTGTGGATTCGGGTATGCTCTTCGCGTTTTAAAGCCTGACATTGTAGTCATGGTGGATGCAGATGGAACATACGCACCCCACAACATTAACGACTTACTGGACCCCCTACTCCATGACGAAGCAGACCTAGTGATCGGAAACAGGTTTGCAAGTTTAGAAAAGGGAGCGATGCCTCTCGTCAACAGGATCGGAAACTGGTTTTTCTCCGGTCTATCCAGACACCTATTCAAAATCCCCTCGCTAGACACCCAGTCAGGCTTTCGTGCGTTCAAAGCAGAAATACTGGGCAACTTAGTCTTCAAAAATCCAGGCATGCCAATGGCGTCTGAGATGATAATTGAGGCTAAAAATGCAAAGTATCGAATAATACAAGTTTCAGTAAATTATAAACGCAGACTAGGAAAATCGAAGCTTAGACCTTGGAGGGATGGCTGGTTTATCTTAGGAACAATGATACGGCTCTACCGCGATTTCAGCCCACTCTTCTTCTTTGGCGCTATAGGCAGTTTCTTTCTTGTAGTAGGAGGAATCCTCGCACTCTATATGCTGATGACTTACGTCATCGCAGATGGTGTTCCACTCTTCACTCTCACGGCTAGCACCGCAGTCATGTTCGTCTCAGGATTGATAATCGTAGTTATGGGCTTGCTGGCTGATATGATCAAGGACTTGAGAGAAAGGCTAAGAGTGTTCGAGATGCAGCTCACAGAAAACTTATTACATAATAAAGATGTCAAAACCACACAGCCTAACGAGGAAACGAAAGAATAAACAGCTCAGTGAGATAGTCTTATGCACGTGTGCATGCTGACAGATTATTTTCTTCCACACATGCTCGGGGGCACCGAGAAAGGAGTTTACGAAATCAGTAGGCGCCTCGTAAGAAAAGGACATCAAGTGACCGTTCTGACTCTAGACGTACAAGGATACGAGAGACAAAGCCAAATCGAGGGCATAAACATCTATAGACTGCCCGCAATTTCGATCACAAAGCTCATAGGGGCACAGTTAACGGTTTCTCCATTTTCGCTTCCTGGAGCCAATCGCACCATAAGGGCAATTCACCCAGATATAATTCATGCACACAATTTATACTTCAACCTCACCGCCATTGCACCAGTAATAAAACGCTTGAACCGTTTACCTCTAGTCACAACCCTCCATCTCCCCAAAATGCAATACTACAAACTCTGGCTAGATCTCTTGATACAGGTCTATCAAAAGACCATCGGCCGCTTCGTAGTTGAGTCTAGCGACAAGCTTATCGCTGTGAGCAAATCTGTCCTAAAACACGCAATTGAGGATTTGAAGACGCCGCCTCTAAAAATCTACCATATTCCAAACGGTGTCGACACTAACGTCTATGTCCCAAGCGACCGAAAGCGCAAACGAACTATTATAACTTACATCGGTCGTCTCATTCGAAACAAGGGACCTCAAAATCTTGTTGAAGCCAGCGCAGACATACTAAAAGCCCATCCAGAAGCCCGAATATACATTGTTGGAGAAGGATCACTTAAAGACAAATTGATGCAACAAGTAGCCTCTCTGAGGTTGAAAGACCGCATCATTTTTTTGGGAAATGTTTCAGACACACTGCCGATCTTGCAGGAAACGACAATATTCGTCAGACCGAGTCTGACTGAGGGCATGAGTTTGGCGATTCTTGAAGCCATGGCTTGCGGTTTACCGGTAGTGGCTTCCAATGTGGAAGGAACCGTTGAAATCATCGAGGAAGGAAAGAGCGGATATCTGGTGCCACCCGCCGATTCAAAAGCTTTGGCCGAGGCTGTCATATTCCTACTCGATAACAATAAAATTGCTAGCCAGATTGGTGAAAATGCTCGAAAGAAAACAGAGAAGTTCTATAACTGGGAACAGATAGCTGACCAAACGTTGAAAGTTTACCTCTCCCTAGCCTAATAGTTCAAAATAACTTAAGAGAGCTTTAAGCGAGACTTAACAACTTTAGTGCGAAGAAGACGAAAAACATAACAATGAATATTTTTATGTGAGGGGAAAGGCTCCTTTTTAGTGCTTTTAGTCGCTCCCTCTTATCAACGTCTGAAACTTCAAAGGTGATGCTCAATCCAACTAATACGCCTGAGAAAACTATTCCAAAGTCGATTCCCTTCGACACTAGAGCCGAAATAATTGCCATGACAATGGTTGTGATTGCAGTCAGCATTAACTCTCGCCTTCGCGCAGTGTTCCGTTCCACCAAGCTTCGTATCTCCAAGAAGCTCCGTACGGAGGAAGCGGGATGAACCGACACGTGAACTCGCCAGAAATTTTCGCTTTAGAATAGGTCTTTGTACTCTTCTGTGACTGAGTCGCCACAAATTTGCCTGAGAACTCGGTGATCGTTGTGCCGTTTCCCTCAAAATGCCCACTTATCAGGCTTCCATCAGATGACACAAACGTCCAGTATCCATGAATGAAACTTATCTGTGCGTAAGCGTTAAAACGTCTGTTGGACACAATTGTGAACGCGATCGGTGATCCAACCAGGTCTCCATCACCACTTCCGGTGATAACTTCACTGTTATAAGCTGTCCATTCTCCATAGTTTCTAATCGTTCCTGGAGCAACAGAGCCTTCAAGAAATTCTTCAAATTGCACACGGGTTGGGCTGTTTCCCTGAGCATTAATGTATGTTATGATGGTAAACGTTAGAACGCTCATCAACACTAATGGCAATCCTTTCATACTCTTTTGCACCCACGACCTGGGTTCCCTAACAGCCTTTCCTTCTTCTCTCAGCTCGTTCAAGTTAGTTAACAAGGTCGAAAAATATATTGCTTGTGGAAGTAACTTCTAGCCCCTAGACACCAGATGCATAACGTTTATTCTTTGGAGATTCCTTTTCATTAACGTCGTTCACTTCTTCAAAATCAGAGTTGACGAACAGTTGTGTGAACAAAAAAAGCACTCTCACGAGTCAAGAACCAATTTATTGTTTGCGTCTGCCTTGACGTTGTTGCTGGTGGAGGAAATACTTGGGACATACGTAGATGCGATTTTAGGTCTGTTTGTTTCATTTCTAGGTGCCTTCGTTACGGCCATTCTGCCCTACGCCCTAAAACATGCTGCCTCTGTGAGAGCGTCTTTGCAGTGTTTCTCGCTTGTTTTCCTCAGTCGAGTGGCTGTTGCTGTTGTCCCGGCTCTGATCTTGCCGCCTCCTTTACTCTTGATAACTGTTTATAGCATAGTTCTGGTGATCTGCGCGATATATACCCTGGAAAGAGGCTTAACTGCCAGTAGTGTTGGGTTTCGTTTTTCCCATGTTCCCTTTCAAGTCTTCGGAGGATTAGCTCTGGGCATGATAATGGGCGTCACGGAATTTGCGATCTTATCTTCCGACATGAAAAAATACTTATTATTCCAAGGCGAATTCAGCCTCGAACACTTCTTCTACGTAACAATAATAATGTTTTTGTTTGTGGCGTTGGGAGAAGAACTTCTCTTCAGAGGGCTTGCTCAAACTTCCTTTGAAAAAGAAATGGGTAATCCATTTTTTGCTGTGATGGTTGTTTCTGTTATCTTTGCTGTCATGCACTTGGGATACGTCACTAGTCCTATAAAACTGTTGGAAATCGCTTATATATTTGCAGCCGCAACCGTCATTGGGTATACGTTTCTGAAAACAAAGAGTCTGGTGCTACCTTTAATTGCCCACGGAACAGCGAACACAATATTATTTGGGGTACTTCCATACTTAGTCTGAGAGGGCTCGATTCAGATTTGGCGACAGAGCTGACAGGCTATTACTGAGAGTATTTGTCAATCTTATCGAACCGATTTTAGCTCTGAGCCGATTGCAACCAAGCCAAAAGTGTAAGAAGAGGTTCAATTTGATTGATAGGGACCATTGCATAATAGAGATATACTGGAAGGCGATTAATCAATATGGGATTACTAAGGCAAATGTCGGGTCGACAACCAATCAGCAAGAGTATTTCGTTTCTCAATAGAATCGTAGATTTTTTGTCTGGGAGTGTCACGCCTGAGACATTTATGATTTTGTCTTTGGTGGCTTTCGGCTTCTTAATAACCTTACTCTCTTTAACGCTATACACGAGTGTAACACCGTCTGCAAGCTTCGGAGAGTCTATCGAGGGCGTTGTTCCAGCAGGATACTGGTTGGGGATAGCAATAATGGTCGTTGCCATCTGCTATACGCTTACACGTTTGGATGCAAAGAAATTGCGAATACCATTTTTACTATCCTGTATCATGCTGATTTTTTCTATGAGAAGTGCGCTATCCATACTTTCTCCCTTTCCGTATGTTCAAGATACCTGGGTGGGGATATACATAAATGCTTCGTGGCGGAAGTATGGCATCTTATCCTTGCAGGGGCTCAAATTTCTCTCCAGCAGCTATGTTAGGGCTTGGCCCGCCTCCTTTATCTTAGCCTATCTAATCACTTACGCGGGGCTTCCGTTTTACACGTTCTATAAATGGGCTCCAATAATGATATTTTTAATGGAAGTAGTAGTTATCTACTTTTTGTTCAAAGAACTAGCTAACGAAAAAATTGGGATGGTGTCAGCTTTCCTATTTACCTTACTAAACACGGATGGCTTCTTTCCTCTCCACTATTCTGCGCAAACAGTTGGCGCGCTCCTTTATCTAGTAGCAATGTATGCCATAGTCAAAGCCTACAAAACCAGAAAGCTGAAACATCTATCGTTAGCCTTTCTCAGCATCTTTGCTACTGTCCTCACACATCACATGACCACCCTCTTTTTGGGGCTTAGCCTAGCAGGTGCATACCTTAGCAAGTATCTTCTAAGATTGCAGCAAAAAATGCGCGAAAAAAAGTGGCTCTCATTCAATGTAAAATTGGATACTTTCGTGAAATTTTCTCTACCTTTGTCGGTCTTCACCTTTGCTCTCTGGTATTTCTATGGCTTTATTGTATACCGTGTAGATGCAACATGGATGCTAACCGAAATCGTACGCTTGCTAACAACACACCAGCCGCGATATCAAACAGGATATTACGGACGCTATTTGCAACTGTCCCCTCTAAGCCAATTGTCAATTCTCGTTTTTCCAGCGTTCATCACTGTAACCGCCGCCATTTTTCTCTTTGGCAGGATGCTAAGGAGAGAAACCCTAGAAGGGTATCTTTGGCTCACTATGGGGTGGGCTGGAGCGTTGTCTTTGGCGTTCATCTTCGGGAACTTGCTTTATGGGAATTATATTGAACCTTTGCGCGCGCAAGAACTACTCACTATAGCTCTTTTTCCTGCTTCCGCCTCATTTTTGCTGAGAATCTTCGAATCCGAGTCTCGATACAAAAAAGGGTTGATTACGATTACGTTGATCGTTGTAGCTTTTCTTGGTGTCTTTTCGATTTATCGAGGAGCACAGAGTATTGTCTACTTTGAACCTCCATGGTGGATGAAAATCTTCAACCCTCCATAGGCTTCAGTGGCTCGGTGATTCCAGACGATGGCGGCGGATAGGGAAACGCTCTCAAAGGCTGAGCACTTGAAACTGTACCTTTTCTCTTCTTCTTTTGCCGTCAACCTTATTCTAGAAATAATCATAATCGCTAACATGTTGTCCATACAGTACTTCTTTCACACAACGCCGATGATTATCCGAATAGACTTTCTTTCCAACAGTGGAAATACGCTGTTATGGGTCGGATCGTTATATGTAATTTACATCGCCAAGGAAGTTGCAAAAGAAATAGCCAGGTTTCGACAAGTTCACCGTTTCCTTAACTTGGCTCTCATTGGATCCTTCCTTCTTCTGTTCTCGATTTTTCTTACAATAACAAGCGCCTCTGCTGCACCCGCGGCAAAACAATTTCTCGATCAACTGTTGTCTTTGGCGCTGGTGGTGGGATATGCTGTCTCGTTTTTTGGGAGTTCTTTGGCTCTGTTTACGATTCTTTCTCAAAACAAAGGTATGCTGAAGCTTTTTTTGATATACCTTCTTAGTCTGCTAATCGTCATTGAAATCTGGGCTCTTATACATTGGATGGTGTATCCGTTCGACGTCGTGTCATTCTTAGGATTTGCATGGCGAGGGGCTTTTATTGAACTTCAACTGTTCTACCTGAGCTATCCGTTGATTTTTTGGTTGTTTTTAGCCTTTCTGTTTTCTTGGATTTTGGTGCCATTGATAAGGCATGTCAAGGGCAAGATCAAACTGAAACAAAGGATTGGCATCAAAGCATCTCTGTTTGACTTGCAAAGTCGCAATACAGCCTCCGATGAAGGTGCCGGTGAGAAGTCGTTCTATTACAAAGACCCAACCGCTCAGAGGTTCACAATCAGGCGACTCATTCCTGTAATGGTTCTTTTGGTCTCTTTGCTTCTTGGCGTTTTCGTTGCCTATTATCCCTATTTAAGCTCTAAACCTGGACTGGTTGGAACAGACTCTTTGGGATATTATTATACGTTGATTGCGATTGATGATAAAGATTTCTTTGGTGCAGTACGGTTGGCTGTGGAAATAAATCCTGCGCGCGTACTGTACCATCTATCGCTTTATTTCTTCAAGGGCTTGACTCAACTGTCGGCGAAAACTGTAATCGAGCTTATGCCAATCTTCACAATATTAGCAAATGCATTAGCCGTTTTCTGGTTCGTAAAAATAGGAGAAAAAAAGACTGTAGTTGCATCTGCGGCGTCAGTTTTTTCCATTTTTTCATTTACCACAACCGTCGCTATGCACGCTGGAATATTGGCGAATTGGCTTGCAGCGGCTCTCGGCTTTATAATGTTTGGTTTAGTCCTTAGATTGAAGGAAAAAATGAGCTTGAAGCTATTTTTTGCGGCTGTCTTAGTCGCAGCGTCTGTTTTCCTTGTTCACTATTGGTCAGGTGTATTCTTTTTGCTGGTCTTGGGTTGCTATATGTTTGTAATATTGTCAGGGCGTAGGAGAGATCACACCAAACTTGTAGTCGCACTGATTCTTTTGGTCTCAGTAATTTTGCTTGCTCTTCTTTCAAGCCGCCTTGTCTCGTATCTCGTTTCTTACGGTTTTACAGAAAATATGGGTTCCACGAATTTTTTCGTATTGTTCTGGAAGAAATTGCCGATTCTCATTGACTCTTGGTTCTTTGGCGCTCTGGCAAATCCTGTTATTATAGCGCTTGCCTTCATCGGAATTGTTAGGTGTTTCTGTCAACAAACTGACCTTAGTCGATTACTTATTTCGTGGGTAGTTGTTGGATCATTGCTTTCCGTCTTTAGTTCACTCTTAGGCAAAAACATGAATGAATGGCTGATTTGGAGGACTATCTATTTGATTCCATTTCAAATTCCAGCTACGCTTGGTTTGTTCTTCCTAATTGAGAAGCTTGGATCTATAAGAGAGAATGAATGCAGTATCCAACGGGATGAGGGAGCAGTTCAGCGTGTTAAGTCTTCTAACAGCTTTCAAGGGAACGAAAACTTCAAAGTCGTGTTTACCCTAGTAATCGACTATATAGTCTGTGCTTTTCTTCTCGCTCTTGATTTTCCTATATTTGGAGCTTTGATCTTCTTCAACTATCTCGTTCTAACCTTGATTGTTCACTTCAAGCTGCGGAAACGCGACAACAGTTCCATCGTAATCTTCTTGTTTGTCATGTTTGTGATACTATTACTTTTTAATTATGCTCTTAGATCGTTGGCGCCTTTAACCGTTCATCGACTGCAGCCTAGTTGATGCGTGTGCTTTTCGAAAAAGAGCGGCTTATATAAGGCGTTAAGTTCATAGCTAATCGATGATTAGAATTGTTTCTGTTGACCTCTATCACACGTTGTCCCAATCTTAGTGCCACAAGCAGTAGCTGTTATCTCCCTTCATGAGGAAACTCGCATGTCACTAAAAATTCTACTTGTTAACACAGGTATTCTACCGGTGCCTCCTCACAAAGGTGGTGCCATAGAGCTACACACGTATTATCTTGCAAACGAACTGGCATGTCTTGGAAACGAAGTTCATTACGTAACTAATGTTAATCAAGAGGCATCCTTTAACCCCGGAGTGAGACTGCACAGATTGCCCACTCTACCTTTTAGTTTTCAAGGGGCTTACTCAGAAACAATGATTAGCTATGCTGTTGGCGGCACTCTTAGTTTTTTGAAAGCTATGAGGGCTATTGGAGGGCATCGTTACGACATAGTTCATGGACATGGCAATATTTCCAGCCGACTTCTGCTTCCCTTAGCGACGAAGTTCAAGTATGTTTTAACAGTTCATAATCCTACACCTTTGATGCTAGTCTCATCGTCATCACTCAAGCAGGCTCTGCGCGCTGTGGCTTTCGCAACTTTCGACCTTAGAACTATCAGAAATGCAGATTGTGTCATTGCAGTTAGCGAGTATCTAAAAAGAGAAATAATTAATCGTTCGGGGATTAAGTCAGGAAAAGTGACGGTCATTCCTAACGGAGTTGACACAAAACTTTTCAAACCATTTGTTCATGGCTCTGCGAACATTAGAGAGAAGTATGGTATAGACGAAGAGTACGCCCTTTTCGTTGGAAGACTGGTTGAGCAAAAAGGTGCGCACTTTCTGATTAGAGCCATTGCAGGAACCAGATTACATGCGGTGATGGTAGGGGGCGGTCCCTTACTATCACACTTGCAAAATCTAAGCCTACGCCTAGGCGTTGACAAACAAATCCACTTTATTGGGGCTATTCCTTCCAATGAGCTCCCTAAATTCTACGCTGAAGCCACAGTGTTCATCATTCCTTCATTGGCAGAAGGATTGCCACTAGCAGGATTAGAAGCAATGGCCTCTGGATTACCACTAATCGGATCGCGCATTCCTGGAATCAACGAGATCATCCATCATGGGCAAAACGGCTTCGCAATCAGACCCGGAGACATCGGTCATTTACGACAAAGGCTTATCGAGATTTTTGAAGATGCTTCACTGAGAAAGACTATGGCTGAGCGTTCCAGAAAAATCGCCGAAACACAGTATTCTTGGAACCAAGTCGCCAAGCGAACGTTTCAGCTCTACCAAACTTTGGCTTTATAGCTCCTTATCACGAGAATAGCATGGCTTACGGCTTCAGGTAATGCAGAGAGACTGCTGTTTATGCAAACTAGAGTACTTAGTAGGGGCAGTAATGTCGCGTTTAGGGCAGCGTTGCGCTGTACATCTTCACCATTATGATGCCTATGCCCTCAAACAGAATTGTGCCGTTGAGTTTACCTGTTATCGAAAGTTCGACCTTGTAAGGCTTGTGAACGGTTGGGTCAACGACCCCCATGTGATATAGCTTTTGCCAGATTATCTGGATAACTGAAGGTCCATCGAAAACCGCGACGTAATCATTAAACTTGGTGATTACATGGCCAGAGAATTGCAGAAGGGTTTTATCCAAGAGAATTGAGTTGCCGTCCACCAGGCTTGCATTCCAAAGGGGATCTCTGGAGGATATTGTTGCATTTATGTACATTGGAAGTGGGACGGACAAGTCTATCCTTGCTGGATCGTAGGTAACCTTGGTTGGTATGGTCTGAGCTATTGTCGGTGGGGTCAGGAGTTGCAGCGCTAACAACTCTATTAACAGCAGACTGAAGAGGACTACAAGTGTGTATTTGCGCATTCTTCTCTCCTAGTTCCATTGGATTGCTAAGGGAGTAATAACATAAAAGCTATATTTCGGTTGTGGAGTAATCTTCGCAAGGTCAAATTAATTTGGAATGCTATGTCTGAGCAGTAGTACTCTGATGGCTTTTTGTGTCTAGAATTGAGTTATATAACATTGCAGAAGTAACCTTAAATAGATTTTGTATAACCTTTAATATTGGCGTCTACTCTTTAAAGGGTAGTGAGAGGAAGAGAGGAAGGACTCGTTTGCTGACTAAACAGAGTCTAATCAAGGTCAAGACCAGAGCCTTAAGAAAAGGCGTCTGGTTCAAGGCTTTGTCGAGGATTGAACGCTCTATCGTAGACCTGACCATCCGATGCGTGGATAGAGTTAGCAGCGACTTTCTGATGAAAACAGTTGTGGCTATCCTCGACAAGCTTCTCGAAACCCTCGAAGAAGACTACCTAAAAAGAGTGGAGCGCATTGGGCGTGAAATCGCCGAAAAGATTGGCGAGATAGCGTGGCGATGGGGCAACCCCCATGCTTGGACTTGGAAATACGATTTAAGATTCGTCAAGTTTCTCGGAGTAAACGCAACTAACAGTTAAGATGAAGAAGGGCTAATCAGTGAAAAGCAGCATCCTCATCACCGGCGGCCTAGGGTTCATAGGCTCACACATAGTGGATGCTTTGAGCCGCAAGCCAAAAGATGAGGTCGCTGTTTACGACATTCGGGCACAAGACAGCCAAAGTGAGAATATTGTCATGGTGCATGGAGACGTTTTTGACTCGGATAAACTGCTGAAGGTTATGCGTGACCGAGAGGTTTCGAGCATCGTTCACATGGTGGGTTTCGCTTCCATTCCCGGTTGCAGAGAGAACCCCGATACTAGTTTTCGATTGAATGTTTCGAGTGTTCAACGCGTGTTGGAGGCTATGAGACGATGCGACGTTAAGCGGCTCATTTTTCCATCTACCGCCGCGGTTTACGGGGCAACGAATGGTCCGAAGGCTGAAGAAAGGGTTAGTCCACGGCCAAACAATCTGTATGGATGTCACAAGCTGGCGGCTGAGACGCTTATCCGAGGGTATGCCGAGAACTACGGCTTAGAACCCACAATTATGCGCATATTTAATGTTTATGGTGACCTAGACAAAGAACAGGGTGTCATTTCCATTTTTATCAGAAAAACGCTGTCAGGTGAACCTATCGTTGTGAAGGGTGGGAATCAGCTCAGGGACTTTATTCTCGTCGGAGATGTGGTAGAGGCGTTCATTAAATCCTTGAATAATGAGGTATGCTGTGGAGAAACCATAAATGTGGGCTCTGGAGTCGGCGTGGCGATAAAGGAAATTGCTGAGATGGTGCAGAGAGCTTTCCCTAAAGTTGAAATAAAATACGAAGCCAACGGTGAAAGTGAATACAGCATTTACGCCGATGTCTCACGGATGACGCATTTGTTAGGGTGCACTCCGACTCATCCCAAAATAGGAATACCTACCTTCATTGAGAAGTGCAGACTGAGATACCTTGGGACGACCACGTAAAACCTCTGCAAAGAGCCAAGCGTTATGAGCCACAAAGTACTGATTATGGTCCCAGCGTACAACGAAGAGGAAACGGTTGGAGAAGTAGTCAAGTCCGCGAGGGCTCTGTTTCCAGAGT
>Ga0315306_10000549_pt1 | contig 18152 bp, 15 predicted proteins | sample TDP1_MG_FD_203803 | JGI IMG/M metagenome (GOLD analysis project Ga0315306, IMG submission 203803) | Freshwater sediment microbial communities from Lake Towuti, South Sulawesi, Indonesia - TDP1 | ecosystem: Environmental > Aquatic > Freshwater > Lake > Sediment | place: Indonesia: South Sulawesi... | reverse complement strand
CACCGACTTGAAACCCACGTTGAGTACGCAGAGAAAACTGCTGCTTATTCGCCAAGGCGTAGAGGAGATCGCCCCATTTGCTCGTGACCCCTTCCATCTGGATGTTAATAGTTGGGTAGCCAAACCGCGGCGTAATCTCCAGCGGATAGATACCCCGCACATTAACGATACAGTTGATGTCAAAGTATCCGACGTAACCCATTTCTGCCAAGAGCGGCTTGAATTTCACCAATGTCTCGTCATACAATCGCGTCCGTTCAGACCAAAACATTAGCGTTCCCATCTCACCTGTGCTCGGGCCAATTTCTTCGTTGAACATTCGCTTATGTTCGAAGTTGATGCATACGGGTAGAATGAAGTCCTGTCCGTTGAAGAATGCTCCGATTGCCACTTCGACACCTGACATGAATTTCTGTATCTGAAACCTCTTGATCTTAGTGCTCCAAGTGTTCCTGTAGCGTTCAAGTATTGCAAGTATGTCAAGCCCATCTTCTTCTTGACCAACGAATGACAGCACTTTTTCATCCTGAGCTTTGCCGGACGGCTTCACTACGTATCGCTCAGGGTTTTCTCTCACGAATTTGATTGCATCGTCGAAGGTGGAAAAATCCCAAGACGGAACAGCTTGAAGTCCAGCTTTCCTAAGCTGCTCTTGGCCAAAGTCGCGATCGATTTCCAGCCGGTCGCTCGTAACTGTTCCACCTACTACAGCCTTTCCCTCTTTACGAAGACGCTCAGCTGTAGCACCGAAACCTATGTCGTCAAATACTATGACATCCGCCCAACTCTTCAAAGACTCCCAGTCGTCAGTCTTCTCGACAAACCCGTCAGAAACGTCTTTGTCTGCTCTGCTGTGAATGTAGTATTTCACTTCGTCTCCTTCATTCCTGACAGCATATGCAAGGTCTCCGATCAAACCAGTATTTGAAACGAAGAGAAATCTTCTCGCGGAAGGGGATGAGTTACCTTGTCCTATTCTCTCTGTCTGCCCATGTCGATTGGTGCTGGTGTTCTTCTCGGCAGTCATCTCAGTAATCTATTTTCTCCATACTGCAACTACTGTTATAACTTCATCGAATTCAGTCGAACTAGATCGAACAGCGAACTTTACAACCCAATCGAGGACGTATCTCAGAAGGGGCAGAGTGCAGGCCTTCCTTACATCGGATCCCTCAAGCTCCAGCCTTCCCCTATTCTTCTTGCACCAATGCAGCCTCTTCTACGTCAGCTCCTCGCAAATCCGACTGTAGTCTCCGGTCTTCTTCATTCTTGACAGCTTCGCCATAGCATCCTGTATCTTTCTCCCTTTGTCCTCACTCATTTTGATACTATAGACTGTTCAAAGATCTACTTGCGCCACTTCTCTCCAATGGGGTAGATATCCCATGGAATGTTCTCGTACTTGAGAGTGCTCAGGTCAGCGGGAGTAGTTCCAGGCGGGTCGATCGGATAGTCAACCTTACCCCATGTGTCCCAGAACGCCTTGTGGTGAACTCTGCTCTTGATCTCTACAATGTCGAGGCTGTCAAGATCGATTCCAAGAACCTTGATCGGGTCAGCACTCATAGGCGCTCGCAATCTCTGGGATATTATGACATGGTTATTGTTGCCGAGGTTCAAGGAGGCAACGAGATCGTCATGCATACTTGCCCCTCTATCCATCGGCCCAGTTTCGACCCAATCAGCACTGCCCAAGTACTCGATCTTGCCTGTCACCTCAACTGGCCCTCCAGAAATCGGGTGCACCCACCCACCAATCTTCACCGTAACTGTATCTCCGACCTTATGATTCTTGACAAGCATGCCCAGCACGTTAGGGTCCGCGACGCTTGTGGTGCAGAAGTTCTTCGCTCCTTGCTCGACTAGTTCCTTCAGTATGTGCGTACCATCTCCTAGCCTGTCGTCATGATAGGCGATGACGACTGGTTTGGTTCCTCTCTTCACCATCTCAATCACTTTGGCAACTCCCTCCTTGGCTTTCGGCAGCGGTCGAGTCAATTCGTCGCGAAGGCTCCAGACGAGATCGGATAGGTTTTGGGCGGCTTCCTCGGCCAGCTTGTGGTTGTTGTTGGTGACAACGAAGACTGAAACCCCAACATCTGGCACATCTGCATAAGCGAATCCCGGGCCAACGGAGGCACAGTATACTCCTTTCTTCTCCCACTCGCGGCAACGGTCGTAGACTTTCTTCATAGGATGGAAGTTCGATGCTTGGTAGACGCTTGCGCATATGACGCCTGGCTTCCGTACAGCCATTGTGGGCTTGAACTTGCCTCTTATTGTATCTATCATGCAGCGTGCAGCCGTCATCCCAATCTCGTGGTAGTCGAGGTGCGGATAGGTCTTCAGCACGAACACTGCATCCACCGCATTTGCAAGCTCAATGTCCTCATTCTCGTGCAGGTCAAGTGTCACCATTACTGGTATTCTTCCAACAGCTTTCCTCACTCTGCGAGACAGCTCAGCCTCAGGCCTAGGTATCCCCGTGACGGCCATTGCACCGTGTAGTGCAAGCAGCACGCCGTCGAGTTTTCCCGCGCTGCTCAATCTGCCCAAAATGCGATCAGAGATTGTGTCGAAAGCCTCCGTCGTTAACCAGCTTCCCATTCCAACGGTCGCGGGCGACTCAGTCCTCAGGATTCCGACAAGTTCAACATCCTTCTCCTTTTGAGCGGCTTCCTTGTATCCTGTGATGTATGACTTGCCCTCTCCTTCCGTATCGAGTGCGTCCTTTCCATACCGTATCCCTCCCTTCTCCCAGTCTTCAAGCGTTGTGACGTTTGGGCAGAAGGTACAAGTCTCATGCGAAAAACATGCTACAGCTATTCTCACGCAGGTTTCCACCGAGAGCAGGGAAAAGCGTGATCGCCTTATAATGGTATGCAGATGTCAGCGTCTGAGATGCTAAGGCGCACACGTAATCCTCCCCTGCAAGAGGTTTGGACAGGAAATCAGCTTCGTGAGTGACTCTCTCTGGATTAGAAGCTGCCCAGTTCCTCTTCCCTGGTAGAGCATTGATGGCATAGATAAAGGCAGGAGTAATGGTTGGAAAAGAATGAAGACTGAAAGTTGATGAATGTGATGATCTTGATTCCGTCCGCAGTCGGTGGAGTCGCAATAGCTCTCTTAGCAGGCGTATTCTCCAACATGCCTTCTGCACTGGCGGGGGCAGTACGTTATGGATATCCATTCCCTTGGCTAACTCAACTGATAGCAACGCCAGAGCACTTTCCTTGGAGAGTCGACCACCTGAATCTTCTTGGCGACACTAGTCTGGACTATGATCACAAATAGTAAGGGAACGGGCAAGAAACATGGTTGGTTACATAATGTCGGAAACCGGTTCTCGCTGACAGATGTCTCTTTGTCGCCAACAATGGTTGCAGCAGTTGCAAGATCAAGACTTGTTTCAAGAACTTCAATGCGTTCTTTCTGACCCACTCGTGGTCCTTGAGGTCCTCCACACATATAGGGCTGCGACGCATCCGACAACGCCTATCGCAATCGGATAGAGGAACGCGATTCGAAATGTGAATTGATCTGATAGAAATCCGATTGCTGCCGGCGATACCGTTCCTCCGATAAATCCTGCGATCGAGTTGGTCAGCCCTATCATCTTCGCCCTGTTGGAAGGATCTGTAATGTCTGATATCATGGCGAAGAATATGGGAAAGAAAGCGGAGCTCACGATTCCTTGAAAGAGGAGTCCGATCACATACAAACCATTGAATGGTACTGACGTAATCCAAACCGTAGCAACGAGAACCATCACAGTTGACAGGAGCAGGATTCGCACTCTCCCGATTCTATCTGAAAGATAGCCTCCTGAGAGTTGCCCAACTGCCCCTGCGATCCGGGAGACACCGATTATGAAGGCCACGTATGAAACATCAAGAAGGAAAGTCTGGGTCAGATATATGGGCACCATTGAGAGCAAGCCAAGATTGCATGTCCAAACAGCGGCCTGCACAACAATCATTGAAAAGAACAGGGAATTCGATGTATGTAGCTCTTGGGCAGGTCTGGAAGATTGTTTGACGATGCGTTTCCCGCCTGGAACCAGAAACAAGACCATGATGAAGATGGCAACCGAGTAGAGACTCCATGCTTGTAAGCAGCCTGACCAACCTAAGGTCGCAATAGCGGACCATACAAATAGCGGGCCCACCGTTTGGCCGACAGGCGCAGCTGTCTCGTGAATCCCCATAACGGATCCTACATGATGCTGCGAGTACTCTCTCGATAGAAGCGACAGGCCTTGCGGAAGATAGGCGCTGAGCCCAGCCCCTGCAACAAAACTCAGTATGACAAGGTTAACAGGGGATCTGGAAGCTGAGAAGGCAAAAAGAGAAACTGTAGTCAGCGCCACTCCTCCACAAATGACATACCTCTCACCCAGCTTGCCAGACAAGAGAGAGAAGGGATACGATAAGGCCCCGTAACCAAATGACAAGGATCCAACAATAAGGCCAACTGCCTCATTGGATAGCTGCATCGAGGACTGAAGCGCAGGCATGATTGCCGTGAACATCATCCGGTACGAGAAGTTCCAGAGCCAAGTTAACCAAAGCATCGGAAGCAGCAGTTTCCTTGACACCGCAATGTCACTACGATACCTTCGGAAGCGAACACAATAGTTAATATCGTTAGCGGCAAATCTTACCTCGGAAATAGAATTGATAACGGAAATGGCAACTGTGGCTGTACTCGTATCGAACGGGAAGAGATCGAAGGAATGGTTCAGGGACAAACTCGGCTTCGAGGTCAAGGAGGACGGAGGCCACTGGATAGTCGTGGCCCCTCGTGGATCCAAGACAGGCATACACCTCTGCGAAGCAAAGGAACTTGAGCCCGGCAACCAGGGAATACTCTTCTACGCTGAGGATGCCGACGCAACGTGCATGGAGCTGAAACAAAAAGGCGTCGAGTTCACTAGGCCACTCGGAAAGGCTGAGTGGGACGAGAACATGACGTACGCCATGTTCAAGGACCCAGACGGAAACGAGTACTGGCTGATGCCAAAAAGCCACTAATCGTCCGATTCCCATCCATTACGGAACAGAAACCAACGGGAGAACCCCAAGCTCAGAAGTCTCCCTAGGCCACCTATAGTTGTTTTTATATATATGAAAATATGTTCATATGTTCATGGTAAAGCTCACCGCCGACATCGTCCGAAAACTAGCTGAGATCTTCCAAATGCTCTCGGATGAAACGAGGTTGAGAATTCTGAGAACTCTCGAAAAGAAGGAGCTATGCGTTTCCGATATAGCCAAGGAGACCGGGGTTTCCCAGTCCGCTGTGTCTCATCAGTTGAGAGTTCTTCGTCAAACGGACCTGGTCAGATCGCAGAGAAAAGGAAAGAACATTTACTACAGGATTGCGGACGGACATGTCTTCTCGATTGTTAGAGATGGCTTAGAGCATGTGACGGAGGAAAGATGATACCGACAAGACAGCTCTCCGCAAGGACAAAGGGAATGGACCGTCCTCCTCGCGCTGTTAGATCGAAGAAAGCCTGTCGAACCTTCTGAGAGTTATGATGGTCAAGGCGATCTTCGGCGCAGAGAAGATGAACAGAGAAAACAGGTGAAAAAGAGATCGAACAAGAGATCAAGAAGCTAGGTCATGGAGTAAGCGACGAGAAAGATGTCGACAAGAAACAAGACCGCTTATTGGAATTTCTATATCTGTCAGCGGTAGGCATGGGAATACTGGTAAGCTGGTCCGGGGTCGTTCACCAGTTCGTCCCGCTCGACCTAGACGCGATCGTCCTAGTAATTATCACAGGAATCCCGATCCTGAAGTCAACCTTTCAAGCGCTCAGGGTGAAGTCCATAACAGCCGAGGTCGCGATGGCTACTGGCATGGCTGCCTCAATCGGCATAGGGCAGTTCCTCTCGGCGGCTGTAATCGGGTTCTTCATGCTGATCGCAGAGTACATCGACGAATTCACAACAGACAAGGCTAGAGCGGCCATTGAAGGTCTGATCAAGCTTTCCCCAAGGAGGGCTTTGGTGAGACGAAACGGTCGTGAGATCGAAATTGACGCTAACGAAGTTGCTCACGGAGATGTCGTTATAGTAAGGACAGGGGAGAGAATACCTGTAGATGGCGCAATCATTGCTGGATCAGGCTCAGTGAATCAGGCGCCCATCACAGGCGAATCAATTCCTGTGGAGAAGAAGACAGGCGACAATGTCTTCGCCGGTACAATCAACCAGCTCGGCATACTAGAAGTTGCGGTCACCAAAGTCGGAAAAGACACGACATTGTCCCGCATCATTCAACTTGTCGAGGAGGCGGAGGTCGCGAAAGCGCCGATGCAGAAAGCGGCAGATCGCTTCTCATCCAAGTTCCTACCCTTTGTCTTCCTAGCAGCCGCGTTGACTTTCCTCTTCACTAGGAACGTCACATATGCGATCTCAGTGGTTGTTGTGGCTTGCCCTTGCGCCATAGCCCTAGCAACTCCTCTCGCAGTGGTAGCAAGTGCAGGCAAAGCTGCCAAGAAAGGGATCGTGGTCAAAGGTGGAATCTACCTCGAAGAACTGGGCAAGGTGGACACAATGGTGATCGATAAGACAGGCACCTTGACTGCAGGCGAACCAAGAGTGGTGCGCATCAAGACGTTTGACCAGCATAATGACAGAGAAATCGTCACTCTCGCAGCTATGACAGAGGCCCATTGCGAACATCCTTTGGCAAGCGCAATACTTAGCAAGGCAAAGGAGTACGAAATAGATCTGCCCGAACACGGTGCATGCAGCGTAGTACCGGGGAGAGGAGTCACTGCAACCTACGAAAGCCAGACAATAATCTTTGGGAGCAAAGAGCTACTGAAGGAAAGAAACGTTGCGATGCCGCCGGAAATAGAGCGGTACATGGAAGACGAGGAGAAGCAAGGGAGAACAGCAATGGCCGTCGCCCATGACAAGCAGGTTTGCGGAGCAATCTCCGTGGCCGACATCGTCAAGGACAAAGCCAAACAGATGATAGATGAACTGAAGGAGAACGGAATAGACGTGATTATGCTCACAGGAGACAACCCTCACATAGCCAACACAATCGCCCAGCAAGTTGGCATAACAGATGTATTCGCAGAATTGCTCCCTGAACAAAAAGTTGAGAAGGTCAAGGAACTGGTCAGGCAGGGAAGAAAAGTTGCCATGATAGGCGACGGCGTAAATGACGCCCCTGCCTTGGCCGAGGCCCAAATTGGAATAGCGATGGGTACAGCCGGCAGCGATGTCGCAATTGAAGCGTCCGACATAGCATTAATGACGGACGACCTTACAAGGATTACAGATGCCATCAAGATCAGCAAGAGAACCTTCAGGGTGATCAAGCAAAATCTAGTGAGCAGTGTGATCTTCAACATCGTAGGCATGATCTTGGCTTCAGCAGGGATCCTGAACCCCCTGATGGCCGCCTTGGCACATTCCTTGCCAGACTTCATACTGTTCATAAACTCCTCAAGACTGATCCGCTAGCCAGCACCTTTGAAAGAGTGAAAGCCATGAGTGTAACGAGCGCTTTCCGTGTTGAATTCGAGGCTAAGAAAAGCCAATAAGGATTGAGTAGTTGGTATGAAGAGTTCTAAATCGGAGCTCTCCACCGATCAGGCTACAAGAGAAAACTCATCGAGAGCAATTGCCTTTCAGATCGATACGGAGTTGTCAGCCCCATATCTTCGCGATCTACTGAAATTCATCTACCACAATTATCTACTTCCGAACCGAGAGTCATTCACGCGAATCGAGAGACCGTCCTCAGATGGGATTCCAAGCCTCGCATTCAGGGCATTTAGCAGAGAAGGTACATGGCATGTTGATGTGGAGATCCTTGCGCAAAAACTGGTACTCGTGAAGATTAACCCCAGCGCAGATAACGTACCTTCAAAGGCTCTCGATCGGCTAAGGGAAGATCTTGTCATCAATGTTCAACTCTTCGAAGAGAGAGTCAGAAGGACAACCCTCTACTTTGCATACGTCAAGGGTCAACAAATACTACATGAGAAAGCGCCCTCGGCGGCAAAGAGAGAGGCAGAACGGCTCCTTACGGGAAATATGCTTATCCTGTATATCATTATGATAGGGCTGAGCGTAGTCGTCTTCAGCTTCTTGGGCACGTATGCCCCAGTAGCGATTATAGCCTTTCAATTCCTCTTCATACTTTTCTCGGACAGGATCATTGCTACATTGGGTGAGTGGACCATCAACGAGAAGGCCCCAAACGTCCACTTGGTGCAATATCAGATTCCGACAGAAGAATACAAGCAGTTTCACGCGAAGTATGGGAGAGATCTTGTTGTCGAGATGAAGAGGGAGATATATGAAAAGACTCTGGCCGTCGGAATAGAACCAACATGCGAAATCGCCGGAGAAGTATTTCGGAAATATGGAATGGACTGCGACCCGAACCGCATGTCCACCAAACATGTGAACCTCTATGAACTCGTCAAGAAGGCAGCGGAGACATTTGAGATACCGGTGCCAAGGATCGTCGTTTCAAATAGTATGATACCTAACGCGGCCGCCAGTGGGCCAGCTCCAAGTCGAGGCGTACTCCTAGTCGCAACCGGCCTGCTCGTTCAGCTGGAAGAGAATGAAGTATTCAGCGTTCTGGGCCACGAACTGGGACATTTGAAGGGCAGGGATCCAATGGTTCTCTTTGCTCTGATGGCATCTGAGTACCTGCTACGCGTATACGTCCTCTGGCAATTCCTCTTCTTTTCGCCGTTCTTATACCTAATAATCGCAATGACTTTGGTCTACTTTGTAGCCAAGTTCTTCGAAGCCAGAGCCGACCTACAATCGGCTATCAAAATAGGCAAACCCGAGGTCCTCGCGGAGGCACTTCAGAAGATCGGTTTCCGCAGGCTACAATTCGAACGCGTCCCGGCGTACCGAATCCAAAGCTGGTTGAACTGGGATCCTCACCCGCCGATATATTTTCGGATCAGTCGACTCCGGAAGCTCACTGATCCCTCAAAGATCAAACATCCTTTCATCCAATCAGCCAAGGACGTTGTGAACGGATTCCGCGCAGCACTTCTTTGACAACGTATGAATCTTTACAGTCTTCAAAGAGATTCTAGGATCTTTATTTGCCTCTTTTCAGTAGATTCATCGTCTTTCGAAGGAATCGCCGATGGCAAAAGATCCCGTCTGCGGGATGTACGTTGATGAGAAAATTACACAGTTCAAAGCAGAGGTCCGTGGAACGACTTACTACTTCTGCAGCAAGTCCTGTCTAGACGAGTTTCTTGCCCCGGAGCGTGAGCTTAGACGTCTCAAGATGTTCGTTCTCGTTTCTGCTCTCCTAGCAGTACCCATAACAGTCTTAACTTACTTCGACTTCGTGCCGATGCATACCCGTAACCTTGTTCTCCTCGTTCTTTCTATGCCTATACAATTCGTGGTGGGCTTCCGCTTCTACCGCGGCCTATACCACGCGGTGAGGTCGGGTATGGGCAACATGGACACTCTAATTGCCCTAGGAACAAGCGCCGCGTGGCTTTACAGCGCGATAGGTATATTCTTCCCTTGGGTCTTTCCTATTCATGAGGTCTACTTCGAGACATCTGCAATCATAATAACCCTGATCCTTCTAGGACGATACTTAGAGCACAAGACGAAAGCGAAAGCGTCAGAAGCTGTCAGACGGCTTTTAGATCTTCAACCTACCATGGCCCGCCTCGTTAAGGATGGAGAAGAAACTGAGATACCGGTTGAAGAGATCTCTGTCAACGACGAGTTGGTTGTCAGGTCTGGAGAGAGAGTCCCCGTAGACGGCGTGGTAACTAATGGGCACGCATCCATAGACGAGTCTATGATTACTGGCGAGAGCATCCCTGTTGAGAAGAAAGTCGGAGATGAGGTCATAGGCGCTACAATAAACAAGACAGGAATGATTAGGATCAAGGCGACCAAAATCGGTCAGGATACAGTCCTAGCACAGATAGTAAAACTCGTCGAAGAGGCTCAAGCAGGAAGGGCTCCAATTCAGCGCTTAGCAGATCAAATATCCGCGTATTTCGTTCCAGCGATAATCATGGTTGCGACTCTCTCTGCTCTATTCTGGTACTTCTTCGGACAACAGTTTTTTCCAGAATTCAAAACGAGCTATGCCCTTCTCGCCTTTGTATCAGTCATAATCATCGCCTGCCCGTGCGCATTGGGAATAGCGACGCCCGCAGCTCTCATGGTTGGAACTGGAAAAGGAGCCGAAAATGGAATTCTTTTCAAAGGAGGCGAACATCTCGAAATGGCGCGTAAGATTAAGACCCTTGTCTTTGACAAGACTGGAACCTTAACGAAGGGGCAACCTTCGGTCACAGATGTTGTTCCCACCGGTAACATAACCAATAACGAGATTCTACGGCTGGCCGCGATCGCAGAGAAGGGATCGGAACATCCTCTAGGAGAGGCCATAGTGAGAGCTGCCATTGAGAAGCAAGGCTCGGTCAGCGACGCCGAATCGTTTGAGGCGATTCCAGGAAAAGGTGTCGCAGCTACAATTGAGGGCCGCAGAGTTCTCCTCGGTAACAGAACGTTGATGAAGGGCAACGGGATCCCTTTCGACGAAGCTGAAGACTACATTCAACACTTGGAGGAAGACGGCAAGACAGTGATGATGGAGGCTGTCGACGAGTGCCTCGCAGGGCTGATAGCGGTGGCTGACACATTGAAGGAGAACTCGGCTGAGGCTGTTCAACATCTCAAGGAGATGGGCATAGAGGTCGTCATGCTGACTGGCGACAATGAACGAACAGCCAAGGCTATTGCCAAGAGACTTGGAATCGAGAAAGTCGTCGCGAATGTTCTTCCGCAACAGAAGGCTGAGGTCGTCACGAAGTTGAAGGAGGGCGGAAACACGGTTGGGATGGTTGGCGACGGAATCAATGACGCACCAGCCTTGGCTCAAGCCGACCTTGGAATCGCTATAGGAAGTGGAACCGATGTGGCAAAGGAGACAGGTGGGATAGTCCTGATCAAGGACGATTTGCGAGACGTAGTCACGGGGATAGAGTTGAGCCGTAAAACGGTTGCCAAAATAAAGCAGAACCTCTTCTGGGCCTTCTTCTATAACATCGGTTTGATTCCCGTTGCAGCGGGAGCTTTGGTTCCCTTCTTTGGCCCGGAAATCTACGAGTTCCTTCCCTTCTTGGGAGCTGGAGCGATGGCCTTCAGCTCCGTTACCGTTGTGACCAATTCGCTACTACTAAACAGATACAAGCCGGAATTAGGGACCCGGCTGACACCTGACCGATAGATCAATGAGCCCAATAGCAGACAAAAGTTAAGAAGCTGAGATCCTCTAGAAGTACAGGTGCCTGACAGCTGAAGGAAATATGGACCTGCTCTCTCTCGTGGTTCTCTTTCTTGCCGGACTGCTTATGGCTTCTGCCATCAAAACGATATTGAGCATTCATCGCGGCACGAAGGGTGGCTTCCGGAGCTGCAGCCTATGTACATTTACCTCAGCTGTCCGCCGGGCAGAGAAGATTTGCACAATATGTGTACAGTCAAAGGTTAGGTCTAGCGCGCATGTCAGAAAATCACTCGATGTTACTGCATCCTCTTGAAGGCAAATGTGCCTACCCAGATCATCGTAAGAGTGAAGAGCGACAGAGCAGAGAAGTCAACAATTAGCGGAAATCTCGAGGTTCCGAGAAGCACTCCTCTTATTCCATCAACACCATATGTGACTGGGTCAATGTAGGTTATGAGGGCCAACCAAGGTGGCAAGTTCTCAAGCGGAAAGAGTGCCCCGCTAAAGAAGAACAAAGGAAAGACCAAGAAACTAACGATAGATCCGAACGATTCTGGGCTGGTCAAGACTGAGCCAAGTATTAGCCCAACACTCACCAGCCCCGCCGCGAGAACCAACAGAAATAACAGAACGAGTGCAGTCGCACCAGCTGTGAAAGAGATTCCTAGCACTATGCCAATAAGCAGCATAATTGTACCTTGAATCATTGAGTCAGTGATCCCTCCGAGAACCTTGCCGACGAATATCACTGTTCTCGAAATTGGGGCCACCAAGATCTCTTTGAGTATGTCTATCTTTCTGTCCCAGACGATATAAACGCCGAAAAAGACTGAGTTGAAAAGAATGCTCATCGCAAGAATGCCCGGATAGATGAAGATTTGATAATTGAGTTCCTTGACAGAAACGTTAGGTCCTAGCCCACCGCCAAATCCAAAGATCCACAATAGCGGCGTGAACAGCGACGTGATGATTCTTGACTTTTCTCTCGCGAAGACCTTGGCCTCTCGCAACCAGATTCCGTAAATCGCCTCCCAGCTGCTCATCGTCTTGCCTCCGCTCTCATTATTCGCTGGAAGACGCCTCCCTCTCCAGTCTCGTCGCGGATCTCTCTTCCAGTAAAGTGGAGAAACACGTCATTCAGAGATGATGGTCTGATCGCAATGTAGTCAGCCTTTCCTGCTATGTCCAGAATCTCCTGCAGATGCTCGCTTGCGTTCTCGACTGTCAGGACGAGCATGTCATCACTAATCTCAGCCTTCTTTACATAATCAAGATTCGTGAATGCGTCTGTGTTTGGCTTGGCAATTCTCAGGCATACGAAGTCTCCCCCGATCGATCTCTTCAAAGCTTCAACCGTATCCAAGACCACAATCTTACCTTGGTCGATTATCGCTACCCTGTCGCACAACTCTTCTGCCTCCTCCATGTAGTGAGTCGTCAATACTATTGTCATGTCTTCATTCTCAGCAAGATTCGCGATATATTTCCAGATTTGATCTCGTGTCTGAGGGTCAAGCCCCAAAGTAGGCTCATCAAGGAACAGAACCTTGGGGCGATGCACCAGACCTCTCCCAAGCTCCAGTCTTCGTCTCATCCCTCCGGAATAGGTCTTAACAAGATCGTTCTTTCGATCCTCTAAGCCCACAAGCGTCAAGACCTCGCCTATTCGGCCACGTCTGATATCCCTTGGGACACCGTACCACATAGAATGAAGCTGCAGGTTCTCCAAGCCGGTCAGCTCATCGTCGACGCTCGGTTCTTGGAATACGATTCCGATTGACTTCCGTACATCGTCTGGCTGAGATACTATGTCAAAGCCGTTGACTTTCGCACTTCCATCTGTAGGCTTCAATATTGTCGACAACATGGATATGACCGTGGTCTTTCCTGCACCATTGGGCCCAAGTAGTCCAAAGATCTCGCCCTGCTCAACCTTTGTGCTCAGTCTGTCGACTGCAATGAGTTCCCCATACGTCTTTGTCAGGTTGTAGGTCTCTATCGCGGGAGCCATCTTGCGTGACCGGGTAGCTAAAGAACGGAGGAATAATTAATGGTGACGCACGTTTCTTGTAGGCGCTCACCCGAGTTTGCGCTGTTCAGACCGCCGGGTATAGCTCGCCTTCGATGACTTATTCGCAAGACCTCGGTTCAGGCTTTCTCAAAGATCCAGTTGACTCGATCTTGGCACACATTAGCAATATCAATGTGCAAGATGCACAATCCAATCCTCGAGAGTCGGTCAATCGTGCAAAACCATGATGAGGGCGCTAGGGCGATTCAGTAAGTAGCTTCCTGAACCTGTCCTCATGTTTCTCATACGTGATCAGTGGATACACTTCTCTACTACTGTCAAAGAACAACGGATCATCTCCTACTATTGCAGAGAGTTCCTCCTCGGACCCAACCTCACAGATCAACATATGACCCTCTTGACCGATCAGGTGATAGTAGAGATCAATCTTGCGCGCATCCTTCAGCTGACGAATGTACTTCATCTGGACCGGCAGGAGCTTTGCCAGCCGTTGGACAGAAGTTCCGGGCACTACTTTCTGGACTACTAGAAACTTCAAGAGCTAATCCTTCCCGCATGAAATATGTTTCTTGCTGAAGAATATTTGTTTTCTCCTTCCCTGTCGTTAGCTAGTTAGTCCCTTTTCCTTCGTATGGGCTTACGTCAGAAACCCTTAAGATCTCCTGAATCGATCCGATAAGGAGGTGTCTATCTTGGCAAAGAACAAGGGAAAGAAGTACACATGCGAGAAATGTGGTGCCGTTGTAGTCTACGACTCAGATTGCAGTTGTACTGTTTGCGACCTCATGTGCTGCGGGACCCCTATGAAGCCTAAGTGATTGAAGCAGCCTCTCGTGTTGGAGCATTTCCTAGGCAGGCTTGCTGTGCCTAACCCCCTTTTTGTTTCTGCTACGGCTCGCTTTCTTTATATCTCGTAAGCAACCGCCCGTATCTACATTTCCCAACCAGCGAGGATTCATCCGACATGAAAGAGGGCCGAGCGATCATTGTGACTGGGACCCCTGGGACTGGGAAGACTAGGTTTAGCAGACTTCTGGCGCACAAGCTTAAGATTGGTTCCATCAACATGACTGAGTTCGCTAGACACCACAAACTCATTGAAAGGTACGATCGAAGACGTAGAACCCATGTGATTGACGAGCGTAGGTTGCGAATTGAACTCGAAAAGTATCTCAAAAGTTTGAAAGAGAGCGTTTTAGTTGAAGGTCATTGCTCCGCTAGCCTGGTTCCGACACGATTAGTAGATTTCGTGTTTGTTCTTCGAAGTAATCCGAAGGTTCTGAGAGATCGCCTAAGGAGGAGAGGTTACCCTCAGGTGAAGATAAGAGAGAACGTTGAAGCAGAGGTCCTAGACATCTGCCTTAGCGAAGCCATTGCTACACATCGTTTGCAGAAGATAGCTGAAATAGATACGAGCGCTGGAACGATTGAAGATTATGTCAAGGAAGCTTTGCTGGTCTTGACAAAGAAGAAAGTTGGACGAGTCGGGCAGTATGATTGGTTAGCCATGCTGGAAAGGGCTGGAAGGTTGGATGAGTTTCTGCAGGAGAGAACTGTACCTTGGAGAAAACGTTTGTCATAGCCAGATGTGTTCGATGCGGCAGGTTCTTGTTGTCAAAGGCTGGAGTGAAGACCAAAATCTGTCCTTACTGCAACGCAAGATTCGTCTTGGATAGAGCGGCGGCCGTCGCGTGGTCGGAGTCAGCTCAGAAAGCCAGGCAAATGCTTGCGGAGTTGAAGAAGAGACATGCTGGAGCTAACGAGAGATGACTAAGCTAGGTTTTGCATCGCACCGACATCTCTCAGCTCGGCAGCGATCTCGTCCAAAAGTTTGTCAAGATTCTCTCCGGTAAGCGCGCTGATCTGCGATAAAGGTACTCCAGGTAAGTGTCGCCTGATCTCATTCAGAGCTTCCTCGAACCCTTCCCGATTTATTCGATCAATCTTGTTGGCACAGGCTATGACTTTGCCTGTCACGTCTATCTGCCTCAGTATCTTGTTCATTGATGCAAGTTTTCGTCTGAGAAGTGGCAGATCGTCTGTCACGTCCACGAGGAGCAGAATCAAGTCTGCTTGAGTTATCTCCCCAATCGTCGTGTTGAAGGCCTTCAGTATTACAGGGTGCATATCTTCTATGAAGCCTATCGAATCCACTAGGATGAATTCCGTGTTTCCCCCATTGTTTCGGACAGTCACACGCCTTGCGGCCGTTGAGAGAGTGGTGAATGGGCCAAGTCCGACATTTTTCTTCTCTGAGACCAACCTGTTGAAGAAAGTTGTCTTACCGCTCTGTGTGTATCCCGCAAGTGCAACAATGGGGAAACCAAGTTCATGCCTTCTCTCTCTGAGCAGATCCTTCTTTCTGTATAATTCTCTAAGATCTGACTCCAGACGACTTATCCGTCTTCTGGCCTCTCTCTCATATTCGCTGTAGGGATAATCGCCTGGTCCACTCCATCCGACCTGTTCGCCAAGAATGCCTTCAAGTCTAAGAAACTCTCGTCCCCACGAGAACGTGTATCTGAGCCGAGCTAACTGTATCTGAAGCTTCGCCTCTTTGGTCATAGCCCGCTTGTCGAAAACCTCTAGGATCAGTAGATTCCTGTCTATGACCTTTACATCTCCGCCAAGCTGCCTCTGAATCTTGAAAACCTGTGCGCTCGGCAGAGCATTAGCGAAGATTACATACCGAATATTCTTCTCTTCGATCGGCTTCTTGATTTCAGCCAGTTTTCCTGGTCCGATGCAAGTGGAATGGTGAACGCTCTTCCTCCTTTGAACTACGGTCTCAAGGACATCATATCCAATGTTGCGCGCCATCGAGGTGACTTCTTCCACTCTCGAAGGAAGTCTCGGAGTCTTACACTCAACCACGATGGCTCTCAAATCGAAGTACACTAGCTTCAATCGAACCTACTGCCACACACCCGGAATTAAACAAATGCCCTAGCGACAGCACCAAGAAAGCCTCCTCAAGGCTAAGGTCTATTGGACGTCGGCCGCACTGGCAGTCAACAAGAATGTTCCGATGAGTAACTGACATGGCACCTAAAACAAGACTGGCGATACTGTTACTATTTCCGGTACCAGCGGGGAGGGTGATATCACCCGTTGCGAAGGCAGAGTCTCAGTAACGTCCAACCATAAGCCGTCAATATCAGGTTATAGGATGTCAGAACAACCATTCGTATCGATCTATAGTGTTCCACCACTGCTCATCCGCTGCGCCTCGCCAGCCAACAATTCGCGTAACCTCTTCCAATATCTTATGATGCCTTCTCTCGTCTTCAGCTATCTGCTTAAGTAGAGACTTCGCCTTCGGGTCCTCTACTCTTTTGAGAATTTCCTCGAGTCTGCTCAGCATCATCCTTTCCTGTTGGATATGCTTCTCCAACGACGTTTTCATTTCTTCCTTGTCCACGACTGTGACTAGTGCGCCAGCGCTGAGGTCTATGAGAGCTTGTAGCATGTCAGCGTGCTTCAGCGAGTCCAAGACAAGCCTATCTAGGAAGAGCCTAACAACAGAGTTCCTCGTGTTCTGAACAGTTGAGCTCAGGATCCCGGCTGTACTCTTTTCCAGCTCCATCTGATCCCTGAGAAGTTTCTCAAGCTCGGATCCGGTCATTCAACTTATCCTCCGCCTGACCTTCAGCAATCGTACTAAAATCGTTTTGCATGAACCTATGCAATACTACTTTGAGGAGCGTCTGAATAGAAGAGCAATATCATGTTCTTCAGAAAGGAGAAGTGAAGCCCCTCGGACTTACCTACTCCCACGCAAACTTTCCATCCTTCTGAACGGTCTTGCTGTCTAGGAGTATCTGCCCTGGCTTCATAGTTTTTATCATGTCCCAGTGTATCGCGCTCTTGTTAACGCCTCCACAGTCCTTGTATGCGTTACCCAGCGCAAGGTGAATCGCGTCCCCGATCTTCTCATCGAAGAGAATGTTCTTTGTGAATCTCCCGATTCCCCTGTTGGTTCCTATCCCAAGTTCCCCTATTCTTCTAGATCCCTGATCTGTCTCGATAATGCTCTTCAGCGTCTCCTGGTTGGTTTCAGCTGAGTAGTCCACCACCTCTCCACCAGAGAACTTGAGCCGAATCCCCTTGATCTCCCTTCCATATCGAATACCAGGCAGATCGAACCAGATTTCCCCTTCTGCAGAGTCGTCGACTGGAGCGGTGTAGACCTCGCCGCCCGGGACATTATGAGTGGCGTCGCCCACAACAGCGTTTCTCCCCTTTATTGACATGGTAAGGTTCGTTCTTTCTCCGACTATCTGAACCTTGTCGGCTGCATCCAAGGCTTTCTTCAGCTGCTCCATCTGACCCCTCTGCTTAGTCCAATCGATCAGTATGGCTGAGTAGACGAAGTCTTCATACTCTTTCAGGGACATGTCAGCGTCTTGAGCGAACCCCGGTGTAGGTGCTTGTGTGAGACACCACCTCTTGGTGAGTCTCTCATCCTGTATCTTTCTAGTCGTCTTGTCCCTTCTCGTCAGCTTCTTGGAATCCACGTTTCCCAGTGTACGTGTGTTAATGTCTGACCTGATCGAGACTACGACGTCTGACGCCTTAGTCAGTTCATACAGATGGTTTGGAAAGATGTCCAAGTACTCCTCAGGAGTGACCTCGTAATACGCTCGAGTGACTTCTGATGGAGTCATTATTATCAGGGGGCTACCTCCTAGCTTGGCTGCCTCTTTGTAGATCTCAGAGGCCAAGTCCAATCCATAATCAGAGGACATGATCAGGACTTCGTCTCCCTTCTTGACTCCCGTCGAGTATGTGACAATAAGCTTCGCATGCTCTGTAACTCTAGGATCCATCATCTTTCACTGCGCTA
>Ga0315306_10000548_pt1 | contig 18154 bp, 19 predicted proteins | sample TDP1_MG_FD_203803 | JGI IMG/M metagenome (GOLD analysis project Ga0315306, IMG submission 203803) | Freshwater sediment microbial communities from Lake Towuti, South Sulawesi, Indonesia - TDP1 | ecosystem: Environmental > Aquatic > Freshwater > Lake > Sediment | place: Indonesia: South Sulawesi... | reverse complement strand
TTGGGGCTCTTAATCAATAACTTTATTATATCAACCATTATAGGTGAACATTCTCGAAATGGTATTCGGAAGACAAGCTTGTAGTTCTTCGATTTTGTTACTTCAATAGAACCTCTACCAAAAAGACATCCCAATAGATAGGCTTCTTCAAGTGGCACTTTTGACAAATTTACAATCCTCCTTTTTTAAGAACAATGACGTTTTCACGGGCTATGGTCTCACCTTTAGCACATACCCAAGGAATGGCTTTTGTTGGAATCTTTCTGTAATACGTTCTTTCGTGGATGAACCCTGTCTTATCTCCAAATTCTCTTGTAACTATGTCCATCGGTATTCTTTTCCGTTTGATGGAACGATTTCCGATCACTATGCAACAAAAGCGTCCTTTGCTTAGAACTCTATACATTTCTTCTAAGCATCTGCAATAGTCTCTAAAGTATTGAGCGGCCGCCTTTGCCAATTCTATGTCGCTTTTTGCAACCTCCTGAAGCGTTTCATTTAGTGTTTGGGACGAAGTCTCCAAGTTTGGATGGTCACGACCCCCCAAAGATGCCTTCTCTATTCTTCTTATGAAGGAACCTTCATAACCTAACCATAATGAGGAAAGTTTTGACCATCTTGTATACGATATGGTGTTCCTTTCTTCTCCATATGGGGGAGATGTAACAATGAGGTCGACTGATTCATCGGAGAAAGGCAGTTCTCTGGCATCCGCGAAAGTTACATTAACCTCCGATTCTTTGGAGCATATTCTGGAAAAAGTCTTCATTAAGTTTGTTGCGTCCATAGTGTATCGCTTGAATGTTGTCATCACGTTGGGTCGATATTTTCTCAGCTTTTCCGATGATAATCGCTTAATGAACGTATCTCCCGGGTTGTAGATATTCGAAACTTTTCTTACGGTTAATGAGAAACAAACGTTTGCAAAATCGCGAAAATTGTTATCTTGCAGTTTGTTTATGTTTTTTTGAATGACAACTAGATCATTGATCACGTAATCCTTGAACCAATGATGGAGATTAGGAAACGCCTCAGGTGTCTCTACCTGAATTCTTCCTTTCCTTAATTCAGCGATGTCTTCTTCAACATTCTTCATTAGTGAACCCATATTTTTCTCTAGTGCACTTGAATCTAGCGGTTTTGATTTCACTTTGGCGAGTAACAATGCTAGGGGGTTGATGTCGTTTCCTATAGCGTTTCGGGGCATATCTGCATCAGCCCTTTCGTGAGACTTCATCAAGAGGGCTTCAGCTAGCACCGTTCCACTTCCACAGAATGGATCCAAAACAAGATCATAAGGGCTTGAATAACGCTCTATCAATCTATGAGCAATTTGCGGAATCATTCTTGCAGGGTAAGCGTGAAGACCATGCGTGTATTTTTGAGTGTCTGCGCCCACAAAATCCCAATCTTCTTCTATTTTTACTCCGGAGACGAAATATCCTAAAGATTCTTTAAATCTGGGTTCTTCGAACAATTCGGGAAGAATAACGATTGGTTTTTCTTTCATGCCTTCAATTTTCTCTAAGACTAATTTGGCTACCTTTTCAGGTTCTTTGGAGTTCGACAGAAATTTCATCACTCCGGGACTTACGTTAACACCAGCCTCAAGAAACATGTGTACTGCTCTTTGAACTTTTTCTTCCGCCATTTTCCAGCCACGGTTCCGAAGACAACAATCGCTATCTTGTTAAAGATCTCAGTTTGTAATATGTTTTTACCTTTCTGTCAGGCTTCAATACACCAGTAGGCGTTGAAACAGAAAACTTTGGAACAACCGTTACGCCTCTTTTTCTCAGTTCTTCCTGCAACAAATCACGAATAGTCATCTCAGTCGGCTTAGGAACACCCATAACCAGCCCACAACCACAACAACAACCAACCATTCAACCAAAAAATACAATCCAACCCACAATATAATATGCTTTACCACTCAACACCCATCAAACTCCAAACACACAAAACTAAACAACCCTCAACCCGCCTCCACCTCTCTATCTCTCTCAACTCCTCTCAACAAACATATTTGAAGCCTATTTGGATCATATTAGAGGGGGGTCTAGGCTTGTGCGCACACACACGTACAAAATTTGTTTCACAACAAACTATACAAAAACCTTTCTTCTACGATAATTCACCTTTATATCAGTAGCGACTGTGCAATAATTACTAAACATTCATAAACGTTATAATAGCTTCACACTATCACAAAACAACAGACAGCACGACGCAAGGAAGGAAAAAACAATGAAACAGTCCAACCCTCAGATATTCACAATCGATCTGTCAAAAATCGAGGGTAAAGGGGATTTTCCCTGTCCAAGATGCGGAGTCGCCATATCTCCAGACGACGAGAGCGACGCCGTTTATTCAATCCTTGAAACTAAGGTTCAGGGTGATGCCCTCGAAGAGTTGGTCATTCAATGCAATAAGTGTGGAAGCAAAATCCGTTTAACAGGATTCGTTCCTCAAAACTGAACATTTCCAAGACGTTTAAACTTCCTTTTTCCTCACTGGCAAATAAATAATGGTAACCATTGTATGCGAATCTTTATAACAGAAGGTTTTGCATATACCAGATTGAGGAGAAAAACGTGGCGAAAGCCTTCGTACTCATAAACACCGAGGCGGGGCTGGAACAAGAGGTTGTGAACCATCTAAAGACACTGAAAAACGTGAAGGAAGCCTACACAGTCTACGGAGTCTACGACGCAGTCGCCTTTGTAGAAGCCGAAAAATTAGATGAGCTTAAAAACATTGTTTCTTACGAGCTTAGAAAGATAAACGGAGTTAGGTCAACCGTTACCATGATGGTCGCCGAGGGCAAGACGGCTGGAGCAACTCCATAGCTAGTCCCATCATCTGCGGAGCAAACTGCCCAGGTCTTTACGGCTATGCCCCTCTGATAGTCTACACCTCGTCAAGGCTTTTTTGTGAACTCAAGATACGTGACATCTGTTGTAACCTTAGTGCTCAATAAATACCTCCTATGCGCAAGATTAATTGCGCGCCACAACTCAACTGAAAATGTGCAAGCTGTATGCTACTCTTGAAAGACGAGTGCTCTCTGTGCAAGAGAATAGTTTCAAGTTCTATTCTTAGACGTTGTTTTCGATGTGGCAAACTCTACTGCTTCGACTGCAGCACGTTCACGAAAGAGGGTGAGATTGTTTGCTTAAACTGCGCCAGAAGAATGGTCTCACCCAAGAAACTTGGAACCAAATACAGCCCATTGAGCAGGTACCTACTACGGAGAGCACAGTTCACAGACCGCGCAGTTCTTCCATTTGCCGAGATTGAGGGAATAATAGGCGACAACCTGCCTTTCGGAGCAATTCGAGACGCTGAATGGTGGACCAACACTCGTGGAAGTGCCCAAGGACGAGCTTGGATAGATGTCGGATGGCGAGTACAAGAAGTTGACCTCAACCAGAGAACAGTCACCTTCATAAGAGCAGCAGAAAGCGAAGTGAAAACCGAAAAAAGACCAAAGAAAAGCGCTCCCTCAACTTTGGCTAAGAAAAAATTTAGACCTTCCAGACCTAAGAGGCGTGTGCCGCCGTCTAAAACAAAAATAGCCAAGGCTCAAGCTAGACTCAAAAACGTGGAACGAGAGAGAGCCGCAGTCCAGCGATTTAAGGGCAAATTTAAACCCAGACCCGCTCTTGAAAAGCGTCTCTTTAAGCCTGAGGCTGAACCTTCTAAATCTTAGGTTGGAAATGCTGTGAGCAACGCTGAGCCTGAGGCTGGAAAAGAACCTTCTAAAGTGGGAGTCTATCGCTCTCGCCTAGATAGGGCAGAGGGTTTCGGTGATGTTTGGGAAATTGTCAAAGACTCTGTTAAAGATTCTCTGGGCGAGCACAGAGTTGGCATGATGCTTTTCCTAGACAACTTGCCGCTTCAACAGGGCGCATATCACCCTTTAGGAACTAACAACATTGTCTTGAACAGAACGTTGGTGCAGATTGTTGAAGCTGCGACGAAGTCAAAGCGGCTCGTAAACGCTTTCGTCTACAGTCTGTTGGTCCACGAGTATCTGCACGCTTTAGGACATGTCCCAGAGGCTGAAGTGCGTCCGCTAGTCTACAGGATTTCAAAGGAGTGCTTCGGAGAAGACCACATAGTCACGAGGTTGGCAGAAAAAAGTCCGTGGGCACTCCTGAGAGGCGTTCCGCTCAGTGAAATAGAAGCGCCTAGGCGAGTCATGGAAATCGTCAGAGACTTTGAACAGACGAATCAGAAATACATTGTTTGAAACAGCTAGTGGGCTGGTTCTTGGTAGCTGTGACCTATGCACTCAACATACTCTAAGCCTATTGTTTGAATACTCAGTCTAGTCATGGATTCCAATTGTTGATGATAACGGTTTATGAAGCGCTCCAGCGTCTCTGTGCCCAGGTTTCGAAAACTGGCGTCCATGAACTTATAGGCGCCGTTGGGTTCCTTGACAACAAAGAAGATTATGAAGGCTTCAAGGTTTGTCCGCTTGAGCAACTGTTCTAAGGAGAGGGCTTTGTCTTGTTCGGGTTTGCAGTCGAAGAAGACCTGATGACCTAGTGAAAACCACTCTCGAAGCTTATACGCTGGGAAATCGAAACCCTTGTACTTCTGCCTCAAAGACTCCACGTAGGATGTTGCAGGTATTATTTCTTTTTCTGCACTCAAAGAGACAGGCGCCTCATGAATTACCTAAACATTGAACAGTTAAACATTACCGTGAATACAGAAAGTAGTTGTCATGGTAACTAGAGAATAATATGCTATGCAAAGCCCAAAAGTGCGGGGGGTGGGATTTGAACCCACGAACCCCTACGGGATAGGCTCCTGAAGCAAACGCACATCTATAAAGATGCTCTACGCCTTTGACCAGGCTTGGCAACCCCCGCGCTCGCAAGGTTTTCTTACCAGCCCAGCAAATTAACTCTTACTCAAGTTTTCTCGATTTAGATATGACGAAGATGAAGTGCTTTGTTTCGGGTCTCAATAAATTTTCTTGGCGCCCAACTAAGTCTGGTATTCATTGTAATAACAAACTGCTCTTCCAAATCGGGAGAGTTAGAAAGAATAATTAGACCATGCAAGCATAGTCATCACGGTTTATAGGAGCCTTGACATTGGTTGACTGGCTAAAGGTTCTAGAAGCCTGCTCCAAAAGAATGAGAGAAGAAATACTCGATGTCTATCAAACCCCAGAGGCTGGGAGAGGATTCGGCGTAGGTGCAGGGGGCGACGTCAAAAAGAAAATAGATTTAGTGGCTGAAAGAGCGCTCATAGAAACTCTGGGAGAGCACAAAGCTTCGTGCACTCTCATCAGCGAAGAGTCTGGAACCAAACGAGTAGGCGCTGAACCATCCAAATTCACTTTGACCGCAGACCCCTTGGACGGAACAACCAATGCGTTGCGCGGATTACCCTTCATGGCGACGTCGCTGGCGGTATCTCGAAGACCATACCTCAAAGATGTGGAAGTGGCTCTGGTCACGGACCTCCTTCACAATGTTATATACACAGCCCAGAGATGTCACGGCGCGTACAAAAACAAGAAGGAAATCAAGCCTTCTAGGATAAGTTCGCTTGAAGAGGCAGTCATCGGCGTGGACTTCAACACATTTAAGGCTGGAGAAATCGTGAACCAAATGATAAGAGTATTTGAGCAAACTAAGCATCTGCGTCATCTCGGAGCCAACGCCCTAGAAATCTGCTACGTAGCTGACGGCACAACAGACGCCTTCATCGACTTGAGGGGCAAACTAAGACTCACAGACATGGCTGCAGCCCAACTCATACTGCGAGAAGCGGGAGGAATAATAACCACGCCTGAAAGAAAGGACCTCGACGCACCGTTAAACGCAGCCCAGCGGGTGTCGTTCATAGCAGCGGCAAACAAGACAATTTATGAAAAAATTCAGAAGTTGTTAGGAGAAATAGACTCGGTTTGCTGACGCCTGTACAGCCTTATCCAGCGCTTCTCCTTAGAACACGAACTCAACGAACCTTGGTTATCGCCGACCTGCACATCGGTTGGGAAATAGCCTTAGCCCAGGAAGGGATTCATGTTCCGTCGCAAACGCCCAAGATGCTCAACAAACTGCTCCAAATCATCGACCTGTGCAAACCGTCAAGCTTGCTCTTTCTCGGCGACGTCAAACACACAATCGCCAGAGTTGAACTAGAAGAATGGCGCGACATTCCCGACTTCTTTGAAGCCCTAACCAACAAAGTAAACGACATAAGAGTTATTTTGGGCAACCACGATGGAAACCTGGAGCCTCTCCTACCCGAAAAGGTGAAGATTCTGCCCTCAACAGGCTTAGCCTTAGGCGATGTGGGTTTCTTTCACGGAAACGCTTGGCCAGCACCAGAGCTCCTGGCATGTCGAAGCTTGGTTATGGGGCACGTGCACCCAACCGTGGCTTTCCGCGACCCCTTAGGCTTTAGAATAACTGCGCAAGTTTGGGTCAAAGCTAAACTGAACAGAGAAAAATTGGCTAAGGCTTTTTTGAAGTCTCTAGGTGTCAAGACTGAATCAAACTCTGATGTGAACAAGTTGCTAAGGCAACGTTCCAACGTTAGAATGAAGGCTTCGGAACTCTTTATCATGCCGTATTTCAACGATTTCCTCGGAGGTCGCCCAATAAACAGGAGTAGCCGAGACCGATATTTGAGGTCGGTTGAGTATCTAGGACCTGTCTTGAGGTCGGGAAGTGTCGACTTTGACAACGCCGAGACCTATCTGCTCGACGGAACCTTCCTCGGAACCATTAACCAATTGAGAGGCATGAGTTAAAATATATGAGAGAAACAGGGTGGCTTGAAAAAAGATATATAATTGAAGCGACTGTTGTTAATCGAATTTCACCACTACTAAAAAAGAAAATTTCCCAAAAAAATGGAGGAGAAAAACAACATGAGTAAACCTGAGAAGCCGCACTTAAACCTCGTTGTTATGGGTCACGTTGACCACGGAAAGTCTACAACAATGGGCCACCTCTTCTATCTAACTGGCACTATCGACGAGAGAACAGCCAAGAGCTACGAGGAAGAAGCCAAAAAGATGGGCAAAGAAACGTTCAAGTTTGCATGGGTCTTAGACAAACTGAAGGAAGAACGCGAACGAGGCTTGACAATCGACCTGGCCTTCCTAAAGTTTGAAACGCCAAAATACTTCTTCACAATCATCGACGCGCCAGGACACAGAGACTTCGTCAAGAACATGGTCACGGGTGCAAGCCAAGCAGACGGCGCCGTGCTGTTCGTTTCAGCCAAACGAGGAGAATTTGAGGCAGGAATCGGGCCTGGAGGACAAACAAGGGAGCACGCCTTCCTTGCCTTCACGTTGGGCGTTCACCAACTGGTTGTAGCCATTAACAAAATGGACGATGCCTCGGTTAACTGGAGCCAAGAGCGCTATGAAGAAATCAAAAATGAGATTGGTAGGCTACTCAAGACTGTTGGCTACAAGGTTGAGAAGATTCCTTTTGTACCCACATCGGGTTGGACAGGCGACAACCTCTTCAAACCCAGCGAACACATGCCTTGGTACAAGGGGCCGACTCTGTTTCAAGCTCTAGACGTTATGGAGATTCCTCCAAAACCCACGGGCAAACCCTTGAGGCTGCCTATACAAGACGTTTACACCATAACTGGAGTTGGCACTGTTCCAGTTGGACGAGTTGAAACAGGCGTGCTAAAAGAGGGCGACATCCTAGTTTTCATGCCATCCAATGTTCAGGGAGAGGTCAAATCCATCGAAACCCATCACGTTAGGATGCCCAAGGCTGAACCAGGCGACAACATAGGTTTCAACGTGCGAGGTATAGCCAAAACTGACATTCGACGTGGAGACGTGGCTGGGCACACCAACAACCCGCCAATGGTGGCTAAAGAGTTTATTGGACAGATCATTGTTATACTGCATCCAACCGCTATTGCTGCCGGATACACTCCAGTGCTGCATTATCACACAGGCCAAGTTGCAGTCCGATTTGTGGAGCTCATAAAAAAACTTGACCCAAGAACCGGGCAGACTGTGGAAGAGAAGCCTTCGTTTTTGAAAACCGGAGACGGCGCCCTTGTTCGCTTTGAACCCTTACATCCAATCGCCCTCGAAGCCTACTCCGATTTTCCAGAGCTGGGAAGATTTGCCATACGAGACATGGGAACAACAATCGCGGCTGGAGTAGTCAAAGAAATAACTCAGAAGGGCCCGTAAGCCCAATTTCCACCTTTTTTCTTGTTGATTGCCTTTTAGAATACGTGAGAATACGAATGAGCGGAGAGTTTTCTTAGCCTGAAACTCTCAAGTCTTTGATTAGTATGGTGGGTGAAATTAGTGCTGGTTCCAGGCCAACTTGCTTGCAGTCGTCGGCGAATTGTGCCACGTTTTTGAGTGTGTCTAGGATGTTGCCTCCTAACATAGCCTGCTTAACTGGGTAGACGATCTCGCCTTTCTCTATCTTGAACGCAGTGTCTAGCACAACAGAAAATTCGCCGCTGGCAGCGTTTGCGGTGTGGGCGCCTATAACCTCTTTGGCTATCACTCCGTTCTTGACTTCGCTTATGATGTCGTTAAACTTGGCTTCAGCCGATTTTTCTCCAGCGCAGAGTTTGAAGTTTGTGGGTCCGATGATGGGTTCTGCGGCGTATTTGGGTTTTTCGGTGAATCCTCCGAGCATTCTTGTGGCGTTTCCAGTTGAGGGCACGTTGTCTTTTCTAGCCGTGTAAGAGTTGTAAAGAAAGCTTTGAAGTTGGCCCTTATTTATTATGGTTGTGGTCTGTGTGGGGCATCCCTCATCGTCGAATGGCTTAGAACCTGCTCCTTGGGGAATCAAGCCGTCGTCGATGACTGTGAGATTTTCTGAAGCAACCACTTGACCCAGTTTTCCAATGAAGGGTGACTGTCGCTTCTGAATGTTGTCCGCTCTCACTTCGGGAATGAGTGTGGATGCGAGCAGAGAGGCTAACGCGTTAGGCTGCAGCAGTATATCCATTTTTTCGCTTTTTATGGTCTTTGGGTTGAGTTGTCTTAGGGCTAGGTCTCGTGCGTTCTTGAAAGTGTTGAAAGTTTTTTCTTCGTTGAAGAAGCAATCTGTGTAGCTGTCTCCGCATGCGCCCACAGAACCCTTATTTTGAGCAACTACGTATCCAGAGGCTCCGTAGACTGTCTTTTCAAATTCGCCGGAGATGCCCAAAGAGTTGACAATTGCTGCCTTAACTGTGCCTAAACCAAGTGCTCCGCTTATAGTGGTTATTCTCTTGTCTGTTGCAACAGTCTTGATTAGGTCGGTTGCTAAGTCGACAATTTTCTCTGGCTCAATTCTAGCTATTTCTTTGTCGTAGATTTTCTTGACAGTTTTTGTTGGTTTGTGTTCTTGGAAGGATTTGAAGTCGGGGTCTGGTTTCTTGAACGCCGCGACTTTTAATGCCTGTCTTAGTGTGTCGTCTGCTGCGTTCTTGGTTAAGTTTGTTAAATAGGCGAATCCTATTGAGAATCCGTCTTTTTTCTTAACTGCAACACGTATGCCTATGCCAGCATCATGCTTTTTTTCACTTATCTTGACCTGCTTCTTTTCTATGCCTGTTCGCAGCATGTCAGCTCCATAGAAATAGGCTTCTGCTTGGTTTGCACCTTGCTTTTCAGCTTTCTTAACCGCATATTCAAGAAGTTCTAGTATTAGGCTCTGCCTCCGACCAGTGCGTTTTTGATTCGTATGTGTGGGCTTGCGTCTCCAACGGGTACTGTTTGACCTTTGCCGCAGAATCCTATGTTGAGTTCAAAGTCGTTTGCCACAGCGTCGATGTTGTGCAGAGTTTCAAGTGTTAATCCCGATAATGAGACGTCCAACAGAGGCGTGGTGAGTTCGCCCTTCTCAATTAATCTCGCTTCTTCAGCGTTGAACTGGAAAGTTCCTTTAGTGGTGTCAACTTGCCCTCCACGAGTGGCTTTCAGATAAACTCCACGGTCTATGTCCTCCAACAACTCTTCCAAGGAATGGTCCCCCCTCGCAATGTAGGTGTTGCTCATTCTGACAATGGGAGGATAAGAGAAGTTCTCGACTCTCGCACCGCCGTTTGGGTCCATGTTAAGTTTGGCGGCTGCCTCTCTATTGGTGATGTATCCCTTCAAGACGCCTCGCTCTATGAGAAGTCTTTTCTTGGTTGCCACACCCTCGTCGTCGTATTTTTGGTTTCCCCATCCTCCAGCAAGCGTGGAGTCATCAAATATGGAAACAAGCTTAGAGCCCACAACCTTGCCAATTTTACCCGCCAAAATAGATTCTCCTGCAATGACTAAGTCGGCTTCGCAGGCGTGTCCAACCGCCTCATGTGCAAAGACACCTGCAAGTCTCGGGTCAGCAATCACTGTGAATCTTCCGCTTGGAGCTGGCTTTGCCTTGAGGAGGTTGACTGCCCTCTCTGCCGCTTTCTCCATGATTTCGTCCCCGTTAACTTCGTTGAATAGTTCGAAGCCGCCGATTTTGCCTAGGCGTTCTCTAGTTGAGGTGAGTTTTTGAGCTTGTTTAGCCACGGCGTTAACACTTACATAGAGCCGACTCATGTCCGAGAGAATTTTGGCTCCGTCGCTGCTGGCTATGACTTTCTGCCCGGCTGCGTCTTCATAGACCATGTTTGCACTCACAATTTTTGGACCATAATCCCTAGTGGTTTTGGAGAAAACCAGCACTTTTTCCATTTTTTCGTCGATTCCAACCTCGGTTAAGGGTTGACGAGTTTTCACTTTAACGTGGTCTTCCACTGGCTTAACCAAACATATTCTCGCTTTTTCTTTCACGCCTTTAGAAGTCGCCTTGGCAATTTTGAAACTAGTTTTCACAACTGCTTGAACGTCTCTGATCTCCAGTGAACTTGTGGAACTGAAACCAAATGCACCCTTGTACAGTACGCGTACGCCGAGTCCTTGGTCTATGCCCGAAACAGCCTGCTCAAATCGGTCGTTTGTCAACCGAATGGCTGTGGAGTGAATTTGTTCTGCTCTCACATCAGCGTATTCAACGCCCAAATCCATGGCTAACCGAATAGCCTTTTCAGCCAAATCCTTTAACAAGCCATTTCTCTCCAAACAAATGAACAGACATGTCTAAAAACACTTAAAGGCTTTATTCAACCCAAAACCCATTAAATCACCTGTAAATACCCAGTAAATACCTAGGAAAAACCTAGTAAATCACCTCAAAACCAAGCCAAACGCAACCCGAAACACAATCTGAACCAAAAACGGAACCCAAAAAACAAACTGTTAGAACCCCACTCACACAGAAAAAATTTCTCAACAGAGAGAGACAGCTCTACCTAGCTGCACACACATAAACAAAGAACATAGCACATATAAGCAAGACAAACATTACTAATCGAAATCCTCACAGAGGAACTTCATCATGAGCGAAAAACCAACAGTCACGGTCACAGTGCCAGTGTGCACATCATGCCACAGAATAATAGCACCCGGAACAGAAGCCACAAAGTTTCCGTGCCCAAACTGCGGAGAAATCACAATATGGCGATGCAACCGATGCCGCAAATTCGGAAGACCGTACAAATGCCCCAAATGCGGCTTCGAGGGACCATGATAAAAAGAAGCGTGAACACTAAATGACTAAGATTCTAGTTTCAATGAAGATTTTTCCCGAAGACATAACCATAGACCTAAACCAACTCAAACAAAAAATCGAAGGCATCATGCCACAAGACTCGAGAGTTTTGAGATTCGCCGAGGAACCTATCGCTTTTGGCTTAAACGCCTTAATAGCCCACATACTCATACCCGAAGAAAAACAAGACGACCTTGACAAAATAGAGACTAGTATACGTCAGATTCAAGGGATAAGCAACATAGAAACCTTCATGATGCAGAGATGGTAAACAACTTTTAGGTTTACACTTAAATAAGAGATGCAACTTTCCCGATATAGAACATTTACAGAACAGAAAGTGACAACATGAGCGAGATACAACTGAGAGTGGGAGACGCACGTCAACGCGACGTCGGAAGAGGAATAGCCCGCATAGACCAAAAAACCATGCAAAAACTAGGCTTATCCGCAGGCGACGTTATCGAAATCGCGGGAAAAAGAACAACCTCAGCCATAGCGTGGCCAGCCTACTCCGAAGACCAAGACCGCGACATAATCAGAATCGACGGATTCACACGCAAAAACGCTGGCATAGCCATAAATGAATACGTTATTGTCAGACCTGGAAAGGTGAAAGACGCCCTCAGCGTCGTGTTATCTCCAGTGGACATGCGACTGAACGTTGACGAAGACTTCACAAGCTTCGTGAAAAACCGACTCATGGACCGCACATTCGTTGAGGGCGACACAACCTTAGTCATGATGCTGGGTCACGCCATACCCTTCACCGTAACCAAGACTCGACCACACGGAATAGTCCGTATCGTCCCAGGAACTGGACTCCAGATACTAAGCGAACCAGCCCCAGAAGCCAAGGGAGTGCCCCGCACAACGTATGAAGACATTGGTGGACTACACGAAGAGATTCAACGCATCCGCGAGATGGTTGAACTCCCATTGCGACATCCAGAGATATTTCAGAGACTTGGAATCGAGCCTCCAAAAGGTGTCTTGTTACACGGTCCGCCTGGCTGCGGCAAGACCTTGCTGGCGAGAGCCGTAGCCAACGAGTCTGAAGCCAACTTCTTCTCAATAAATGGTCCCGAGATCATGAGCAAGTTTTACGGTGAGTCAGAAGCCCGACTACGCGAAATCTTTCAGCAAGCGCAACAGAACGCGCCTAGCATAATCTTCATCGATGAATTAGACGCCATAGCACCAAAACGAGAAGAAGTCACGGGTGAGGTGGAACGCCGAGTGGTGGCGCAACTCCTCGCGCTAATGGACGGATTAGGCGGAAGAGGAAACGTCATAGTAATAGGCGCAACCAATCGTCCCGGAGCTCTTGACCCGGCTCTGCGCAGACCAGGACGCTTTGACAGAGAAGTTGAAATCGGTGTGCCCGACAAGCAGGGGCGACACGAGATATTGCAGATTCACACGCGTGGTATGCCTTTGGCGCCAGATGTTGACCTCAAGAAGTTGGCGGATATGACTCACGGCTACACAGGCGCTGATCTTGCATCGCTGGCTCGGGAAACAGCTATGAAAGCGTTGAGACGATACCTGCCTGAAATCAACCTGGAAGAGGAGCGCATTCCACCTAGCGTCTTAGAAAAGATGGAGGTCCGCATGGAGGACTTCGTCAACGCTTACAAAGAGATTACCCCCACCGCCATGAGGGAGGTTTACATTGAGGTGCCAACCATTCACTGGACTGACATAGGCGGCTTAGAAGAGGTCAAGCAAGAATTGAGAGAAGCTGTTGAATGGCCTATCAAAAACCCTGAGGTTTTCAAGAGAATGGGAATCCGTGCGCCTAAAGGCATCCTTCTATTCGGGCCGCCTGGCTGTGGAAAGACGCTGTTAGCTAGGGCTGTCGCCACGGAAAGCGAAGCCAACTTCATTACCATTAAGGGTCCAGAAGTGTTTTCTAAATGGGTGGGTGAGTCCGAAAAAGCTATTCGAGAGGTGTTTAGAAAAGCCCGCATGGCTGCCCCAGCCGTGATTTTCTTCGATGAATTCGACTCTTTGGTGCCTCGGCGTGGAATGGGTTATGCTGACAGCGGCGTTTCTGAACGCGTGATTAGTCAGCTTCTCACAGAGATGGATGGAATCATGACTCTGGAAGATGTGGTGATCATTGCTGCGACAAACAGACCGGACATTGTTGACCCCGCTGTTTTGAGACCTGGCAGATTTGACCGTTTGATTTATGTTCCTGAGCCTGATGAAAAGGCTCGACTGGAGATTTTCAAGTTGTACACGCAGGGTATGCCTTTGACTAAGGATGTGGACATTGCTGAGTTGGCCAGAGCTACGAAGAGTTATTCTGGTGCTGATATCGAGGCGCTTTGTCGTGAGGCTGCAATGTATGCGTTGCGTAAGGATGTGAAGTCTAAAGAAGTGGCGTTCGGCGATTTTCAAAAGGCTATGGAGAAGATTGGGCCGAGTATCTTGCCTGATATGGAGACTTGGTATAAAGGGTTTATGAAGCAGGTTAGGCGTGTGCAGAAGCCGACGACGCCAGTGGCATAGATGTTAAGGGAATGTGAGAATAAATGGCTGTGAAGACCTGGAAATCGCGTCCTCTTGATTTGACTATTGTTGAGGTTTTGGAGAAGAAGGGTCCCATGACTGACGCTGAACTTCTCGACCTTTTGAAGGAGACGCATGAGGATTTGGGGTTTGGGATGTTGAATCAAACGTTGATGAAGATGGAGGTTGAGGGTAAGGTTTACGTTTCTTCTTTGACTAGGGGTAAGAGAAGAGTTGAACTGGTGAAACGCAAAGAGACACCTTGACAAACATGTTTTGTTTATGTGTGTGCGCACTTGGCTAGACCCCCCTCTATTAGGATCCTAATAGGCTTCAAATATGAACTCTGGTTTTTTAGCCAATTAGAAATTGAGACAAATTGAGACAGGTTGAGGGTTGTCTAGAGTTTGTTGTTTATGGAAAGTTTTGTTAATGTCGTCTATGCATTATTTTGGTGTTTGAGGTTAGATTGGTTGTGACTCAGAAAGCTGATGTGATTGTGGTTGGCGGTGGTCCTTGCGGTTCGTTTTCAGCTTTGGCAGCGGCAAAATTAGGTGTCGATGTGATTGTTTGTGAGGAACACAAGGAAATAGGTGTGCCCAGTCATTGCCCTGGTCATGTGAGTTTGAATGGGTTAAAACGATTAGGATTGAATTTGCCAGTTGAGGTTGTTGAGAATGAGATTAAGGGGGCTGTCTTTTATTCGCCGTCGGGTCATGAGTTTAGAGTGAAATTTGCTTCTCCTGTTATATGTGTCCTCAATAGGGTGTTGTTTGACAAGTTTTTGGCAAACTTGGCTAAAGAGGCTGGAGTAAAATATCGGTTCGGAACAAGGGTCGAATCATTGTTTTTAGACTCTGGTCAAGTAAAAGGTGTTTCTGTTAAAGAAAAAGAGGTTTTAGAATCTAACATTGTCATTGATTGTGAAGGTTGCTCATCTCTTCTTTTGAAAAAAGCTGGCTTCCCTATTTTAGACAGGTCTATGGTGGTCAAAGGTGTGGAAGGCGAAGTGGACAAAGTTGAAGATGTGAACTACGACATGGTTGAAGTTTATCTGGGACAAAAGTATGCGCCGGGTCTTTTTGCATGGATAATTCCTCGACCAGACGGCTCAGCTAAAGTTGGATTGGCAACGAAGGCTGGCAACCCTAAAGCATATCTGCAAAATTTTGTCAGCCACAACCCTAAAGCTGCAGATAAACTGAGACATAGCAGGTTTGTGAGTGTTTCTTATCACCCAATTACTTTGGGAGGACCGTTGACTAAAAGTTATCATGATGGGCTTTTAATAGTTGGTGATGCGGCTTCTCAAGTTAAGCCAACAACAGGCGGAGGCGTTATCATGGGTTTAAACTGCGCCAAAATTGCTGGCGAAACAGCTTATGAGGCTGTAAAGCAGGGTGACAGTTCTGCTGATTTTCTCTCTAGATATCAGAGAAGGTGGCAGAAGGTTATAGGCTTTGACATGGCTGTTATGCGTCAGATGCGTTTAATGTTAAATCGATTGCCAGACCGCAGACTTGACAAAATTATTGCTTTGTGCTCGCAACTTGGCTTAAATGAAGACTTGAGGCGTGTTAGGGATATTGATTTTCAGGGCAAAGGCATAGTGCCCATCTTCAAAAGCCCAGCTGCATGGACTGTTGCCTTCTATTCAATTCTCTTGTCTCTAACATCGCCACTTTAGTGTCTAAAGCACTCACATAAAAGCTCAGATTAATGGAAAGAGGCTTGCTGCAGATATCTTTGGAAAGTGCGCGTACTTTTTGTGTGTGCGTTAAAATCAAATATTGTGCGTTTGATTTTGACGAACTGTTACTTCTTCATTTATTGAAACTAATTCTTTGATTGTTTGTTTAAGACATTGAAGTAGGTGTGAAGTTTTATATGCTTTGGAATCGCAGATGTTTAAAACATTATTATTGGGAGGTGAAGAATTCTGGAAGATTGGAAGATAAAGATTGCAGTGCTGTGGCTCTTTGAGGCGGTTGCTTTGTTGGCTTACTTTATATTGATGCTTGTGGAGCCAGGTGTACTGGAGCAGTTTCTGTCGTCAGGAGAAATAGGAGGCGAAAAAATAGGACCTGAACTGTTGCTACTATTCGCAATCATAGTGTTGGTGCCATTGATAATGGCTTTCCTGTCTCTGACCCTAAAGGATTCGACAAATCGCTGGGCAAATATCATCGTGGGCATAGTTTTTACGGTCTTTCAGCTCGATGCATTAATTGAGACTCTGGCACAACCATCTGCATGGGCGATACTAATGGAGCTTTCAAAAGTTGTGGCTCCAGCGCTGATCGTCTGGTACGCATGGAAGTCTAAACAGAAAGCATGAGTCTTACTAACGAATCCTTGTCTCCTTTTTCATCCGCATTTTCGTAACAACTATTAAATGTCAAATAGAGATAGTTAGGATTGATAGTGAAGGAAGGAACGATGTTCTATGTCATTAGAAGAGAATAAGACGATTGTTCGCCGTTTGTTTGAAGCCTTCAATAAGCAAGACCTAGCCTTACTGGACGAGTTAATAGCACCCGATTATGTTGACCATCCGCGTCAGTTGCGGAGTCTGGAAAGTTACAAACAACACTTGACTATGTTTTACAAGAGCTTTCCAGATACCCATGAGACAATTGAGGACATAATCGCTGAAGGGGATAAGGTGTGCATTCATTTGAAAGGTACTGCGACACACACAGGCGAGTATCGTGGATTAGCCCCTACTGGCAAGAAAACAACATGGGAAGCTGTCATCATCTATCGCATAATTGATGGCAAGATTGTAGAAATGTGGGCCGTCGCAGACGAATTGGATTTTCTTAAACAACTAGGTGTTATCGAGTACAAAGGATTTCCTGACGAAGCTAAGTAACTGCTTTGACTTACAATTCAGCAATCCACACGTCTATCGAGTAAGTAGCAGAAAGAGGATAACTGAACTCAGAGTTCTGATGTCAGGAAATTTCCATTCAGTTGTAGGGTCAAACCCTTTCTATGCACGGTAGCGTAACCGAGACTTTGAACGTCGTTCTGACTTGGGGTTGATGGTAGCACGGGATACGTGACTTATCTCGTTTAAATTTCTCAAACTGAGAAGATCCATTTGTCATCTGCCGATAAAGTATTTTTGAAATGCCTTTAAACCCGATACGCAGGCTTCTTTTTGGAATGTTTTCCTTTTTCAGGCATTTTTCATCCGCAAAATGTAAGTTTTATATGCTTTGGAATCACAGATGTTTAAAACAATATTATATGGGGAGGTGAAAAATTCTGGAAGATTGGAAGATAAAGATTGCAGTGCTTTGGTTCTTTTTTACAGTGGCTTGGTTGATCCTCTTTGTATTGGCGTTCTTGGCGCCAGGTACGATAGATGAAATAAGAGCGGAGAAATTGCTGGGAGAACCAATAACAGGTGCATTTTTGCTAGAGAACGCAATTTTTCTGTTGGTTCCGTTGGTGATGGCTGTTCTGTCCCTGACCTTGAAGGACAAGATAAACCGCTGGGCAAACATCATCGTGGGCATAGTCTTTACCATCTTCAGCATCTTTTCTGCGATTGAGGGTCTGGCACTAGACCTTTCTATTTTTGCCTTTGGATTACTGATGGACATTCCACTGGTTGTGGCTCCAGCACTGATTGTCTGGTACGCATGGAAATCTAAACAGAAAGCATGAGCCTTACCAACGAATTCTTGGCTCCATATAACTTTCTCTTTTATCATTCTCTAAAACCTATGTTCAAAAATCATTAATGACTAGCTAGCTAATTTAAATTAAATGAAGATGCGCCACCAAAAAAGAGGTAGTTAAGGAGTTCACTATTCTTTTTTGCTTTCAGTTTCTATGCCAAGCAAGTGCTTAGCCACTACAATATGCATAGTTGTAATTATGGTTACGCACAATGCAATGATTGTCAGCAGAAACCAAGACATCGGCTCCAAACCAAGAGTGATGTTCAAGGCATCACTAATGATTCCTAAAGCAGCGAATAGAAAGCTAAGAAGCGAACAAACGCCACCAGC
>Ga0315306_10000546_pt1 | contig 18186 bp, 21 predicted proteins | sample TDP1_MG_FD_203803 | JGI IMG/M metagenome (GOLD analysis project Ga0315306, IMG submission 203803) | Freshwater sediment microbial communities from Lake Towuti, South Sulawesi, Indonesia - TDP1 | ecosystem: Environmental > Aquatic > Freshwater > Lake > Sediment | place: Indonesia: South Sulawesi... | reverse complement strand
GTCGAATCCTAGCTTCGCGAGAGGGGAAAAGTCGTAACAAGGTGGCCGTAGGGGAACCTGCGGCCGGATCACCTCCTAAGTAATGAATAGCCAGTCAATGCCAGCTGGAGGGGAAAATTACCAAGCCAATTAGCCAAGCCAAATAATGTTGCTTTTTTTGTTTTGTGAGACATTTTCTCTTTTTGGAGGGAGGGGGATCATGATGACCCGTAGAAAGGCGCTGAACGCCAAATAGGGTTAGAGAACAAACCTGATTGATTATGGTTTTGAATGCAAATGAGTGGTTTCAGCTATGCTTTTCCAGTGTGTGTGCGCATTTGTGACCTAGCCCGTCTATTTGGATCCAAATAGGCTCCAAATATGAAATCTATCAAATGAAAGATGGGTTTGCTGGAAAACGAGGATTCACGGTTTATGAAGGAATTTAGTTTCCACGACCCTTTTAATTGCATTAATAATTTAGGGAGAAAGGTTTATTCCAGCTCGTTTTACGTAGTGAATGATGATATCGGCTAGTATGGCGCAGACTATAGCCTCTAGTGTCAAGGTTATCATTATTGGTGTAATTATAGTCCAAGGAGTTGCTGGAGCTTTTGGCGGGGCGAAGAGTGAGAACCAAACGTAGTCTGTCACAAGCGTGTAGGGTGCTTGAACCAGCCAAGCCAACAAACCAGCAAAAACTGGTCTCACTTTCTTAGTGAATAATCCTGCGCTGCCGCCTAGAATGGCAATTCCGCCTACAATGAATGGAATCTTGGTTGCACTCATGTAAAGACTGCCTACTGCTCCACCTAATGAGCCAGCCCAAGGACCAGCTAAAATCCCACATAGAAAAATCGCTAATTGAAAGAAGTGCAAGGCTGATGTGAAACCTCCAAATTGTATTGGAACAGCGAGTGGTGGAACTGACATAACGTTTGCCAATGCTGCCATCAAAGCCGTGAAGGCTAAGACTTTAGTTTTTCTCATTTTTCAGCCTTCATGAAAGTGTTACAATTCAAATAATTCGTAACACTACTGTTATAAGCTTTTTGCCGTTTAATATTTCAAAGGTGATTAGAAATGGCTTCATTGAAAGGCGTGGTCAGATTCAGTGTTTCTCTTCCACCTTCGTTGGTTAGGGATTTTGATGAGGCTTGGAAGGGTATGGACTATGATAACAGGTCGAAGGCTGCGCATGACGCTTTTCGCAGTTTCATAAGTGAATATAAATGGATGCGTGAAGAGGCTGGAGAAATTGCTGGTGCCATCGTTTTGATTTATTATTTTGATAAGCCTGGGTTGTTGAATCAGATTGTTGAGGCTCAGCACAAGTTTGAAAACGTTGTGGCGTCCACAGTGCACGTTCACCTAACCAAAGACAAATGCCTAGAAATAATTGCGGTGAAGGGTAAAGCCAGCGACATCAAAAGCTTAAGCCAAGAACTCATGACCAAGAAAGGCGTTAAACAACTCAAATTCACAACAATAGCACTGTAAGGTGATTTTTAACTCAATAACCAATTTATTTGGCGCTCTCACTTGTTACTGTTGAGGAGTTTAAGGGTTGGCAAGACGTGTTCGGAGACCCAGCCCCTTCAGCAGCACCGAGTGCAAAACCTGTTCCTTGAAGGGAACGACCTATTGTTGGCGCCAATGCCCCTACAACACTTGGCGACAAAGACAAATCGAATGAAAACGGCTGAAGAGTTGGAAACTTGAAGATAGTGGGCTTGATTTCAGACACACACATACCGTCCAGAGCCAGAGTAATTCCGCCCAAAGTGTTCGAAGTTTTCCACCAAGCCATGCTCATTGTGCACGCTGGCGACTTCATAGAGTTCAGTGTTCTTAAGTATTTAGAGCGGTTGGCGCCAGTTGTGGCTGTCAGCGGAAACATGGATGAGCCTATTTTGCAAGAAAAACTGCCAAAGATGAACTCTGTAGACGTTGACAGATGGAGAATCGGAGTGACTCACAACCTCGGAGTCTTCGGCAACATAAAAAAGATGAGAAGAGTTGCAGAACAAAACAATTTTCACGTGTTAGTTTTTGGGCACACCCACCGACCATTCATTAAACGGGAAGGCAATGTTTGGTTCATAAACCCTGGAAGCCCAACAAACCCAATCCCTCCCTTTGTTGTAAAACCAACCGTGGGTCTGCTGAGGGTCTCAGGCGACAAGATTGAACCCGAAATCGTTCAAATCTAACCCTGCTATACTCTAATTTAACTTCACTTTCACCAGGGTCTCCCCAATTCATGAATAGTCGATTCACCAGCGGATTTTATATTTTCAAGGCAGACCTCACCAGTCAGAGGAGTCGTGAAAAAGGGATGCCTGAAACTTGTAGAAATCCTTGGAACGGAAAGTGCGCCAACAGCAACATTGAACTCTACATTTACTACAAGAACAAAACCTTGCCCATCTGTAGCCGTTGCTGGAGCCAAATCGCCGACAAAGACATAGAATGGTGAAAAACCATGTTAAGATTTGACTTAAACTGGGCTCGTTCCAACATAGGATGCAAGGTCAACCTTCACCTAAAAGACGGTTCAGTCATAGTTAACGTGCTCATAACCAACGCATTGAAAAGCAAACATGAAAGCTCTACACTCTATTACACAAGTCCACTTAGAAACAAGTTTGGTAAAGTGCATCTCAGAGAAATAGCGTGGGCAGAACGCCTAGACTCTCACCTATTCATGCCAAGCAGTGTTGCCTAAACTTCTTTTCAAAGCCGCTCTTGCAGCTTATTCCAAAACTCCTTGTTAAGAATGTAGCCGTGAATGGAAAATCAACTCTTTTTCAAAGGGCCTCCACGTTATTTCGAACAACGTTTGAGTGTAACTGGAAATTTTACCTAGACCTGTTGGATCTGTCACCGTGCGGAAAGTCAAGCCCTGTGGAGGCCCAGCTATTGGGTTTAGAATTTCGCCTAAAAAACTTGCTAACACCCTTGTATATCTGATTCAAATATGGCAATCAAAGTTACGTTAATGGCAGTCTAATTCAGAGCGAACCTGCTATGCACTTCAACTGTTCGCTTTTGTAGTTATCTATTTATCATTTAAACTCTTACTCCTTATCATTAAGCGTGAGGACCGAAAATGTCTTTCATCGTGTCTGGGAGATTTGTGATTCAAAAACATAAGGCAACACATTTACACTATGACTTTCGCCTAGAGATGGACGGCGTCTTAAAAAGTTGGGCTGTGCCGAAGGAACCGTCAACAGAGGCTGGTGTTAGAAGACTTGCGGTTCAGGTGGAAGACCACGCATTAGACTACATAAATTTTGAAGGAACAATTCCCGAAGGCGAATACGGTGCTGGCACAGTTGAAATCTGGGACAAGGGCACGTACACGCTTAAAAACAGAACAGACAAGATAATTGAATTCACGCTGCACGGTTCAAGACTCAGCGGCAACTACGCATTGATTCACTTTAAAGAAAACAATTGGCTCTTGATACGAAAGAAAACGTAGAACGTGAAACTGTCCAAGGTTCATGAATGTATTTCAACAACCTTGGCTGAAATGTACGCCCAACCAAGGTTTAACCAATAGTCAATGTCGATGCTTATGAGTCTTATTGTGGCTTGAAGCCCCGCGGGAGTAACTTCAGCAGTAAATTCGGCAACTCTGACGCTGTCGGGTTTGAAGCGAAAACCCCACTTGTTATTGTATCTTTCCACAATGCCTCCGACAAACATTCTAGTTCCGTTTTGATTCAGCTGAACGAGTTCTGACCAAATATGGTCATCGATTGGTTCTACAGCCATTCTGTCTCCATTACTATCTTCTATAACAGCCCAACGGTTTGTCTCATGCTTCACCGCGTTCAACGAGTCAACATAATTCGCCCAAACCGCAACACTAAGAATAACAACAACTACAACTATTATGACCGCAACCGCCATGTGCCATCTTTTCATCCATGTCACCTTCATTTGAGAAAACATGTGCTTGCAACATTTAATTCTACGGTTTAGAACATCTGAAAAAGGCAATAGAAAAACAGAGAGGAAGTTCATTCCATGCCCATTTTTTTGATGACTTTCACGAGTATGAAGATTACAAAGGCAACTATTATGAAGGTTATCAATGCACCTGTGAAGTGCCCAACACGGAATGGACCCGCTGCGATATCTTCCCATTTAATTCCAGGCATCGCTAACTGTATTATGGGCATGATGAAGTCGTTGACAAGTGCTTTGACTAACTCGCCGAGGTAAAGACCCAATATGAAGGCAACAGCAAGTCCCATGACCTTGTATTTTGAAATGAAGCCCATGAACTCGTTCCATAAACCTTTCGGCGGAGGCGGAGCAGGCTTTGACTCAACAGCCTCTCTTATCTTTCTCAATTCCTCAAGCATCTTTTCTTCTATCGACAAACAGTTCACCAAAAGATAATTGTCATATACCCTTTAATGACTTGCGAAAATATGCACGTTTGATTTTATTCTAGGTCTAACCAAAGCAATTTGATGCCAAAGACAATGGACCACACAGATGCCGCAAGTGCCGCAATTATTTCAGGAACCGCCACACCCTCATGTGGAACCGCCCAAGCAGCCACTACTGCAACAACAACAGTCAATATTGAGAACAACCCCAAGTATCGTTGAGACGACTCCAGCACCAACACAGCCCCGATGATAAAGAGCGAAATTGCTAGTAACGCAAAAAAAGAGATGGAAACATAAAAATGAATTCGACCAGCCGACTCTGGAAACACACCGATGGCGCAGAGGCTAATTGTGGACAGAATTAGAGTAAATGTTCCCAAGAAGCCTAGGACTTGTTTCCTCAAAATTTGCATCAGCCCAATCGCAAATATTGAAGCGAGAATTCCTCCAATGATAAGACCAAAATTGAAAATTAACGCGGCTTGGTGAACGCCAAGATCACTGAGAGCCCATGTAAACCAGTTAAACTCAGGAGTATAAGCTATGGCAACTGCAATAAACAAGAGAGAAATAATAGGCGCTATCACACCACATAACCCAGCTATCCTCAGAAACACTGACATCTTCGACTTCGGCAAAACTCAAGTCACCTTACTCACTGAACACGGAGCTCTTCACCTTTTAAAAACTATGTTGAAAATGCGGATGGTGGGCCGGGAGAGATTTGGACTCTCGACCTTTCGGTTATCAGCCGAACGCTCTAACCATGCCGAGCTTAATTCGATAAAAATCCTGAAAGATTGCTTGTTCTTGGAAAAGAAGCTTGGTGGGCTCGAATAGATTTAAACTCTGTTTAAATTGCTCACTTCGAATTTTATAGCGCGCGCTTATTGTTCACTTCTTAAATATTTCTTATAAATCTGGCGAATATATTTATGGTCAATTACCTCAAATCGAGGATTCTTTATGCTATTTGATGCTACTTTTTTAATCTCTTCGATAACAGTAGGTGCTGTTTCAAAGGAATTTAAATAAAGTACCAATGCATGGTCGATAGAAAAAAGTGAACAGCATTGCCTGAATAACACATCCCCTTCACCAGTCATTTTTGCTATTGGAGTTGCTTTGATAACAACATAGACACCCTGCTGCAATCGATAAATTACTTTGTCTGCTACCTCGTATCCGGAATGTAGTTTAGGTGATGTATTTGTCAGTTTTGCAAGAATTCTAATCCAACAGTCTCCTTGTTTATTTTTGATACAATTTTCACATTCAACCTGGGATACACAAGCCTTACATTTTTCTTTAACTTGGATTACAGTATCTTTAACCTCAAGAGCCTCATCGTCTAAATCTAAGAATGGGAATAATTCTTGAAATTTTAAAAAGCTGGAAGGTGTCAAACGATTTACCAAGATTTTTTGCATATCAATCCTTTTCGCTTCATCAGTGATCAGATAAAAAGCTTCGAGGAATATAGGGGAATTTGCCCAATCTACTTGGTACACAGCATTTAGGGCGCGAACGAAATTACTTATGAGTATTTCTTTGATTTCTGGCTTTTTCAGATCTTCCAACCATTGCATACTAGTAATTAATCTAGCCCAGACAAGAACCTGTTTGTTAGAAGTTCCGACTGGATTTTGAATCCACTCCATTAATTTCGAGAGGATTTTGGCACGCAGTTCAGTTTGCCCTTCATATTTGCTTAACGCCTTAAGATACATGATTAGTTGATTAGGACCTACATCTTCATTCTGAATATATTTTTCTAGTTGAGATGGAAACCACTTTTCAACGTCAGCATATACGTTAGGCAAATGTGCAACAGCGGAGGATAACATGAAATCCACCCACATTGAATTCGGTGATTTCATAGCTTTTTCCAAGAATTCTCTTGAATATTTTATAAAATCTCTTTTCGCAGATTCATTGTGAGGAAAACCAACCGCTGCAACTATTTCAAAAGCTGTTGTCCATTCCAATGAATTTCGTCTCTCGACGCTTTCTTGGGTAGGATCACGGTATTTATAGTAATCATTGGCTGGATCTCTTCTAAAAAGAGCTGAGTATCCTTCTAGATAATCTTCCCATTCTTTTCCTAGAGTTTTGAAAAGGCGGTAAGAGTTTAAAAAGAATGTCTTTACACTATATCTTGGTTCTTCGATGCTCTTTAAGTATTCATAGTATTTTTCGTTATGTTTGTTTATCCAATAATGAGTTAGATCTTCGTAATTCATCTTTTTCCCTCAGGGTACATTATTGAGAATCCGTGCCCGAATGATGTGCTTAAAGACGACCTTCCTTCGATTATTGATAATAGTCCGTTGTAAGTAATGATTGACACATCAATTCTGACGCCTTCTTTTTGTAAAGTTTCGTTCATCTTTTCATACAATTGTTCTAAGGGCCAAAAGGCTGCTTTTAAAGATACGCACACTATATCCAAATCACTTTGTTTTTTTGTAGAAAACTTTTTTTTCGAAACTGTTGAACCATGTAATATTACCATTATTGGAGACAAAAAATCAAAAAAGCTCAGCAATTTGTTCCTAGAAGTGCCCTCTGGCAGCATACTTGGGTGGAATTCAACATAAGATTCCATGTTTGTGAGAATATTAACCGAAGATTCACAGTTTCTGATCATTTTGTCCAAGGCGCACATTTCACTTGATAGAATCTTGGTATTTAAAAAGCTATTTACGCGCTAAGACAAGTTGACCACCTTCTTCTGAAATTAATGACACATAAAATGAACAATGCTATCTCTGAACGTCACGTTTAGCAACATTAAAGGTCACTTTTAACAACATTGAAAGTGCGCGAAACCCACATCAAATAGAACCAGAAAGACCATACAGAAGCCAAAACTGAAACCCAAAAAACAAACAGTTAAGCAGCCCGCCTAGCCAAAATTTTCACACTCATACTAATAGATAGGACCAAAAAAAGCCAAGGTGGGCCGGGAGAGATTTGGACTCTCGACCTTTCGGTTATCAGCCGAACGCTCTAACCATGCTGAGCTACCGGCCCTCTTCTGCAATTTTACAAAATAACTGTCTGTTTATTAAAGGATTTTTGACTAAAACAACATACTTAGCATATTTGGAGCCTATTAGGATCCAAATAGAGGGGCTGGGCTAGCCTTGCGCGCACACATAAACAAAAAATGTTTTCACAAACAAAACACTCTACAATTTGCTTAAGGAAACACTTTAATGACTACCCATCAGTCTATTTCAATTGGGCCCGTTGCCCAGTCAGGATTAAGGCACCGGCCTTCGGAGCCGGAGAACGTGGGTTCAAATCCCACCGGGCCCGCCAATTATAAGCAGATAAATTTTTCATACACTCTTTCAAGGCGCGAGAGTTGTATAAGGGGCTTTAGAAACGATTAGTAGCGACAATTAAAGCTTGTTTTCATGATATTTATGCCGTTCATTGGAAGCTAACTTTCTCAGGTCTTCTTCTCCTTCCGTGTAACCTGAAGCAATTAGCAAATCGCCAGCTTCAATCACTGTGTCAGGTTTGGGACGTATCCATTTGTCTCCTCTTTTCACTGCCAACACCCACATCCCAGTTTCTTCATGAACCTGCGCCTCTTGCAAACTTTTGCCCACAAGCCTAGATTTTTTGGAGACATGCACATGAGTCACAGTTTCTTCTGCTTCTTTTATTGCTAGTTTTAAGACTTGATGAGGCTCTAACCCTCGCAAGACAACACCGGCAATCTGGGCTGCAGCATCTGCTATCTTTTCTGTTACAACTCCAAGCCTGATTAATCCCAAGAAATTTTTGGATTCTTCGGGTTTAATGCACCTTGTCAACACAAGAAGCTCGAACTCGGTGTGCAAGTTGTCCATGCGTTCCTCAAGTATCTGAACCTCCTGTGCCAATTCTTTGCTGTTGAAGAGAATGGAAGAGTATGCGAGGTCCATCATCAACTCGGACGTATCCTTCAGTTCTGCTAACATGTCAATGATTTTCTTAAATGATTCTTCAATGGACATCGTCTTCAACTCTCCAATGTTTGCACGATTCCTTCTGCGAGTTTTTCAAACTCCTCTATGCCACTTGGGGCGCCTCTCGCAGTTATTATGTCGCCTTTCTTTATCGTTTCGTCTTCTTTGGGATTGATTGTCAATTCCTTGTCTCGTCGAATGGCGATTATATCTACGCCCATTTTAGCCGCTAATTGGAGTTCACCTAGTCGTTTTCCAACCAGAACAGAGTTGGGTTTAGTTTCGACTTTAGTCAACTGCTCTTCCATTTTCTTGAAAGCTTCAAGGACAATAGGGTGCACGCCGATTCCGCGCAGAACTATTGCAGCCATGTCAGCGGCGGCGTCGGATATTTTGTCAGTGGCAGCGGCTACAACAGTAACTCCGACTAGGGACTCTGCGTCTCTTGCATCTCTAGCCGCCAACATGGCACTCATATCCAAAAGATAGGCAAGATTGTCCACGCGTTTCTCCAATTCAACAACTTCTTCAGCTAGGGGCTGACTGTTAAAGAGGGCAGCAGAATACGCTAGGTCAATCATCAGCTCTGAGAGGTCTTTCATCTCGATTAGGAGGTCTCTCACTGGCACAGGTTTATACTTGATTTTTTCTAGTCGAGTCATCCAACGAAACTCCTAAAGGGAACAACACACATGCATCTAACTACCATAAATACTTACTTTACAAATATCTTTTGTTCTAAAATTTCCAAGAAAACTTTCTCGAGCATGGAAACCATTTTAAGAATGAACGTCAACAAAAGTCAGTCAATGTTTAGGTGAAGGAGATGCCGAACCCGCGGGGCAGCAAAGATGACCCATGTCCCAAAAATGGTCGAAGAAAACCTTTTTTCTGTGCGCTTAATGAGCGCATACATTGCAGCGGGTTCGTTCTTGACTAAAACAACTGAAAGTGCTAGTGAAAACAGTTTCTTCACACAAGTTCCGGAGGATTTGCGTTGACTTCTCTTAATGCAAATCACAGAAAATTCAAGAAAACCTTCAAGGAGTCATTGCTAGCATATGCTTTTAATATATTCGGAATTGCTGCCGGAACAACAGTGGCTCTTCAGTTAAGACTTTTTACGCTTGCTCCGTGGGCAATTGCCGTGTATCCTGCTATGGTTAGTGCTAGAGGAGTGATAGGTGGCTTACTTAGCGGTCGTTTGAGCACTGCGTTACATATAGGTACGGTGCAGCCTCGTTTCTTCGGTAACACAAAGAGTTTCTATTTATTACTCAACGCCATTGTGGTATTAACTTTAGAAACAAGCGTTTTAATGAGCGTGATTGCCGCTCTGTTTGGAAGTTTTCTCTGGGGCGCAACCCTAGTGCATTTTGTTAATATTCTCAGCGTGATTTTGGCAACAATGACCCTTGCTTTAGTTATTATTTCTCCACTTACAATTACAGTTTCTTGTCTCTCTTTTAGACATGGTTTGGACCCAGACGTGATTCTTTACCCTGTAGAGTCCACAATTTCTGACCTTTTCATCACGCTGTGCTACTTTCTGGTGCTAAATATCTTCTTCTCAACTGGCTCTGCAGGACAATACTTGATTGCTCTTGTGAGTTTGGTTTTGCTATTTGCTGTTGCATACATTTTGCCCAAAAATATCCGAGAACCCGAATTTGTTGAAACAATTAAAGAGTCTATTCTCACAATGGTTCTTGTTGCCTTCATTGTTAATGTAACAGGTTCGGTTCTTGGCAAGATTAGTGAAATTGTCGGAGGCAGGCGCGAAATCTATACAGCCTACCCAGCGTTGATTGACACCATAGGCGATGTTGGAGCTGTCGTGGGCTCAACCGCAACCACAAAACTTGCCCTAGGCACGCTCAAATCATCATTTTCCGCAATCAAAAATCATGCAACAGAGATATTCGGTGCTTGGGCAGCCTCTCTAACTATGTTTACGGCATACTCGGTTTTGTCGTTGGTTATACAAGGAATTTTTACATTAAGCAACTTTATATCATTCACGGCTTTGTTGTTCACCGCTAATTTGATGGCAGCGTCATCAATAATCATTATTGCCTACATGGTGGCCATCCTTACTTTTCAAAGGGGCTTAGACCCCGATAATTTTGTGATTCCCATTGAGAGTTCACTCGCAGATGGCATAACAACAATTTCACTGCTTGTCGCTTTGAGCCTAATTGGCTGAAAACAACGAGGTAAAAAGTTAATCATTTAAGTTTGAAAGATTTAATGGACGTTTGCATGAGGGAGTTGAAATGGAACTCAAGTTGGTTAAGATAGGCGTGCCAAAAGACTGTAACATAGTGTTGGGAACTGCTCACTTTATCAAAACGATTGAAGACCTCTACGAAGCCCTAAAGAATGCGGTTCCAGACATCAAATTCGGCATAGGCTTTTGTGAAAGCTCTGGACCATGCCTTATCAGATGCGAAGGCAATGACGAAGAACTCCAAAGTCTAGCGTCAAAATACGCATTAGAACTGGCCTGCGGACACGCCTTCATCATCTTCATGAAAAACGCCTATCCAATAAATGTTCTCGATAAGGTCAAACAGGTGCCAGAAGTCTGCACCATACATGCAGCAACAGCCAATCCACTTGAAGTTATTGTTGTAGAAACAGACCAAGGCAGAGGCATCCTTGGAGTAGTTGACGGTATGAAGAGCAAAGGAATTGAAACAGAGGAAGATGTTAAGGCTAGGCGAGAGTTTCTCCGAAAAATAGGCTACAAACTAGGAAATTAGAGTAAAAATCAGTTATAGTCATCAAATGAATGCCCTTAAGAATTTGAGCCTTCGTTAAAATAGCCTATCCTTCACCGTCGTGCATAGTTTTATGCCAATGATTCGGGTTTTTGCCGTTGATTCTACAAGCCAAGAGTTCAAGAAATGCTATCGAACATACAACCATGTTAATAAAGTAGGACAAAACTAACAACCAAGTAAGCAAAATTAATTTCCAACGCCTATCGCACAGCGCACCTGCCATGACCTCTATAAAAGGTGCAAGGTTCCCGTGCAAAATAAAAAACACACTAGACACAAAGGCAATTTCAAAAGGAATCGACATGGGAAGCTTGAAAATCAAAACTGCAAACAACAGTATCCAGCTCACCATAACCAAAATAGGCAAAAAGTAAACATTCAATAACAACAGACCATCAACTTTCCGCTTCAACGATATTTTTGGGCTTTTTAAAAGCGGAAAAACATAGTTGAAGGCACACTGCATGTGTCCTTTAGCCCACCGTTTTCGCTGACGCCAGTATTGACGCCACCCTTTAACGGCTTCTTCGCCGCTCTCAGCAAAGTTTACATATTTTATTTGAAAACCAGCCAGAACAATTCGAAAGGTTAAGTCAGTGTCTTCAGCAAGTGTGTCTGGGTTGAAACCGCCCAGAGCTAACAACAAATCTCGTCGGATAAACCCAACGGTTCCAGCAAATTGGGGAATCAGCCCAAACAGGTCACGGGCATACTGACTAACCCGATATCCTCCAAGCCGCTCTAAAGCAACAATCCTCGAAACCAAACTCTGCCGCTCGTTCAAAACGAAAATTCTACCCTGCACAACGCCAACACTAGAATCCAAAAAATAGGGGAGCATCTTCTCCAAAATATTTCTTTTAGGAACATAATCAGCGTCAAAAAACCCGATAATTTCACCGCGCGCATGTTGCAGACCCTCGTTCAAAACTGCTGCTTTGCCAACTCCGCCAACCTTACGATGGACAACTCTGATTAAACTAGGGTTTTTAGAAGCGTAAAGTTCTGCGATTTCTCCTGTTCGATCCGTGCTTTGATCGTCTATTGCAATGACTTCGAGTTTATTTTTTGGATAATTCAGTTCAGTGAGCCTGCGCAATAGGCGCCCAATGACTTTTTCTTCGTTTCGGGCTGGGATAATTATTGAAACACTGGGCTGAAAGACCGCGCACTGTCCACGCTGATCTTCAGAGCGATGTTTGATTGCGGCGAAACTGAAAACATAGTGTCGAAACATGTATAAAACTGCAACGGAACGAGAAAATAAGAAAAAGAGTTCTAAGAACAAGGTTAGCACCTCAGATTGCATATCTACTTGTTTTGGCTTTTAAATTCAGAATCTGAACTCAAAATAAAGAAAAATCCTTTTGTACACTTGTACAATAACGGTTGTTAATGGCGGTGATGTTGAGTTGTTTGAGAACTGTGAGGTTGTGGGCGGTGTTATGGCTGGTGAGCGAGGAGCTGTTAGAGTTTTGAATGTGCCTAAAATTGAGTTTCCATCAGCCATAGAAGATGTAGGATAGAAAAGAGAAAAACAAATTTTGCGTGTGTGTGCGCACTTGTGACCTAGCCCCTCTATTTGGATCCTATTAGGTTTCAAATATGAACTTTGGTTTTTTTGCCAGTTAGAAATTGAGAGAAGTTGAGACAGATTGAGACAGGGTATGAGGGTGTCTAGACATTGTCTATTTTGAGACTAATCTAAGTTTTTATGCTTTCGAAGAAATTGTTTGTTGCTTTTCCAAATGCACCTTAAGACGTTCCAATGTTCCAATATAACTCGGAGAAAGTATATTAGTTTCTCTTATTGGTTCAAACAACTTACTTACCACGCCGACAATACGTTGGTATTCCGCTTTCTCCTCTTCACTTTCAAAGCCCTTTTCACTCCAAACGCGAAGGGTTTCAATAAGAACCTCAAAGAAAAGAGTAATCTCCTCCCCTTCCAATTCAACAACACACCTAGTTTTGTGCATCTCAACCACACATCAAAATTAGGAGAGCAGACTTAAATTCTTAGCCATTCCTTGTGTGAAAAAATCAAATTTATTAGAAGAGAAACCTTTTTAAACTGCCCAAAGGTTTCTGAACGTCTTAGCATATTTGTTCTTGTCGCTTAATCATTTTCACCAGTTGCTTTCACAGCCAACACAACTGCCTTGAAGTTCTCGTCGGCATTCTCTTCTACCGTATTTACCATCTTGAGTAAACAACCTGCAAGACTGCTTAGTAGCGAACCACGGGATGGCACAAGCATCCTCGACATCATATGCTGGTTTCCGTTTTCCTCCATGAGAGATTTGGAGTCGGCTTGCGGGTAATTTCACCTCTATTTTGTTTCTTATCCTATCATGCCAGTAGACAACCAATCCAGCGTTGCCTTGACGAAATAGGCAGTCCTCAATGAAGTTCACATATTCTTTTGTTTCTAGATCTTTGCTGTCCTCGCAGTAAAGAACCATATGCAGTTGTAAGTTCACTTTCTTGTTGAGGTAATATACAACATTGTTGCCGTCATCCTTGAACCATGCAGGCAAAGTCTTTTTCTCTTCAAAGTATCTCATCGGACCCTCATAGTAGTCTTTGTTGAAAGCTTCCCAGTGTTTACTCTTCATATAGTTTTCAACAATGCTCTCATAAAAAGCAAGTTGTCCAAATGCTACGTAGGCATTCCAGAGCAGTTTGCACTCGCAAATGTGGATGTCAGTAACGTACCATTCTGAAGGTTTTCGCCTTCTTTCATTAACATCGAACCCTACCACCATAATGTCGAAGCCAGCTCGCATTGCCTTTCCATAGTATATTTGCTGATTCACAAATGGGGCATTTCTATGGAATGCAAAACCATACTCAGAAATCAACCAGCTTTTAATCTCATCGTAAATGTTCTTCTCACTCAACTTAGTCAAAGCGAGACCTCTTCGAAATTCTGCGTTTTCATATATTTAGTATTTTCCGAAGCTACTGTGTATTTGACGGCATCGTGACAACAACTCTTTCTATGGCTTCATCTAGGTTTTAGAAGCCACTAGTTCCTTCTCTAAATGAGCTCTAAGTCGTTCTAAGGTTCGTATATAGCTAGGAGAGAGATTGCTTTCTTTGGCATGCTTCAATCTCTCTTCTACAGCGGCTACTGTAGGCAAAGCTGCCTTGAGTTTTTCCCATCCAGATTTTCCCTTCAACATCTTTATTTCTTCGGAGCTGGATGCTGGATGAAACACTTTGGGGACAGTTGGTGTCAAGGCAGGTCTTGAGAGACCTTTCTTTACTACTGATTTTTGATTCTTTACTCTTTCTTCAAGGTAAGTGCGAAGTTTTCTTGCGTCTTCTCTTTCCAATATTTCGACTTTGTCAACTGCAGTGCTTGTTAAGGTTGCTTGGCTGAAACCTGCTTTCTTCAAAATGATGTCTTTCAATTCAAGATCTATCTCATAACCGTAACTGTTCCTACCCAATTCTTTTGCAACTTTCATCGTAGTTCCAGAACCTAAAAAAGGGTCCAAGACTGTTTCTCCAACAAACGTATATAGTTTTATTAGACGTCTCGGTATTTCTTCAGGGAATGCAGCTATTCCCTTCTCAAGTCTGTTTTCAAAAGGAAGGACATTAGTAATTTTCCACACGGTGAGATACCATTTTTCTGTTCCATACTTCTTTAAGTCTACTTTTGAAGCCTCTAAGATTTCAGGGTCAAGATTCTTCAAGTAATCATAGTCAAACTTGCCTTTTTGAAAAATGATTATGTTTTCCTGAATGTTGTCAGGATAGAAATACATCGGATACGGATGCTGCAAGACAACTCCACTGCGTCTACTAATCCTTATGTAGCCCTCTGGTTTTTGCCAAACTATTCTGTCTCTATAACGAAAGCCAGCATCCACCATTATTCTGGTGATATCTGAGACTACTGGATACTTTTCCCCTTTGACAAGCATGTCATCTGTAACAAATGCTGCAATTCTTCCCGTAGCCATTACTCTATATAGTTCCTTGGCGAAAACTCGAATTAGCTCAAGGAATTCTTCGTAGTTCTTGAACAGGTCTGGATAGTCGAAAGGAGCATTATAGTAAGGTGGAGAAGTAACCATTAAGTGGACCGATTCGTTTGGAATTTCATGCATGTCTCGACAGTTTCCAAATATGATTTTATGGCATGTAGCCCACATGCTACTTTACACCTAATTTTCTTGCATATTCCTCAACTGCTGCATGAATGGCGTCTGTCTTCAATATTCTTGCTGGGGTGTTAGTGTTCTTTCGTAGAGATTCAACTATTTTGTCGAGAAGGATCTTGGTTTTGTCTGAGACGTAAATCATAGGCATTGTGTTCATTTCCCAACTTTGCTATGTTCTAATAGTATTTAATAGTATCTCCTATTAGTATGCTCGCCAAGTCAAATTTCTTTTACAATAACCTCTAAGCATACAATAACCTCTGCAACCAATTTTGGGCTTAATCTGACAGAAAGAGGCTCGAGGACACGAATCGCAGGCTATCCCTTCCAAATTGTCTGGGCAACAATTAAAACCTACCTGAAATGCTCCATGGTCAACCATAATACAGTCTCTACTATTCTTGTTTGTTACTTCTTGAATCGAAGGTCTCATGTTTGAGGCTATAATAACGTTCCATCGGCTACTACTTCCCTTCTTTCCTTCATGAATTATCTCAGAAACGAGACCAGTTCTAGAGAATATTTTGCCTACATGTCCATCCACTGGCATCTCAAAAAGCGATTTATCCCATTTGCCATTGGAAACATCTATTCCCAAGTCTGGATGCCCTATCCACGAAATATACATTCTTACGGCTTTCTCTCTGAGAATTGATTCAACGAGAGCATTACTGTGCAAAAACGCAGTTGCTTCCATAGGCGTTCTACATTGACCCAGTTTTTCGACAATATTCGTCTTGCCCAACATCATTTCGTATGTAAGGAAACCACCTACTCTCAGAACAAACCAACCAAAACGAGGCAAAACTCTACCTATTGCAGGAGAGACTTTGTATTCCTCTTTCAAAGGCATTAACTTCTCTATTTGTATAAGACAATTTTGCGGTTGAAAGAATAGGTTATCTCTGAACGTCTTGTAAATGTTAATTGCAGTTTTTCGAGCGGATGGGGACTCAGCTTGTTGGTCAAGAAAAGCAGTTAACAATAAAAACCTTGTCAATTTTTCTTTATCTGAAACTACTTCCTTGGGCAAACTCTTAGTTATCTGAATAAGTTCCAGAGGTTGAAGAGATTTTCCAACATGTTCTAAAACATTAATTATCTGCTTGCTATCTGAAACAGAAGCCTCTTTTCCCACATGAGACTTGGTCAAATTCCTCACTCTGGATATGAATTCCTTCAAACATTAATATGACTTTCTGAAATGATAGTGCTTCTCTTGAACTGAAAAGAAATTTAACTTGGAACCATGCTTAATCAGTTTTATGTTTTTTATGGGTTAGTGCGTTTATCACTGTCATGTTGACTATTTGTCTTTTCTGGTTTAGTCCCAGTATGATTTCGCCGTGTTTGTCCACAATTTCGCTGTCAACGCTTTTGAAGGATACTTAAAATTGCACGTAAAGAGTATCAGCTTCGTCATCATAATGAAACATCACAATCTTCGAAGGCAAATCCAAATCATACCGCGCAGCAATTTTGGTAACAACACCAGCAACGTCAATAGCTAAACCAACAGTCTTCGTCGATAATACCTCCTTCTTTATTTCTGTTACTTAGGAACAAGTTAGTAAGCCACCTTACGTGGCAGTATTGCATGTATAACTATGGTTCTTTCAGGTCTTAATTCAAACAAAATTCTAAAATTACCTATCCGCACTCTATACTGGTGTTTGTAACCCCGCAGTTTTGCAATATCAAGCCTTCGCGAGAAGCCTTCATCTCGTAGGGTATGCAAAGCTTCAACAATTCTGCTCCGTGTATTTTTATCTAGTTTCTCAAGATGTTTAAGCGCCTTCTTTTCCAAGAAGACGTGATATCTCTGCAAACAAATTATGTCTCCTTCTTAACATCCTCGAGTGGTACGAGTTCAACGCTTCCTTTTTCCTTAGCCCTCACATACTCCTTAATAGCCCTAACCTCATCCTTTGAAGGCTCCTCTAATCCCACAAGCCTCTCCTCAACAAGTTCCTCTAACCTTTCAACCTTTTCACGAACAAGCCTAACCTCTTTCAAAACTTCCTTTAAGGAACTACCAGCCATTGAAATCCTCCTCACCTATACTTCTCCGACATGTCAGCCTTAACCTTTTTGTCCAACTCCAATACATCTTTCTCAGAAAGCCTGCTTTTAAGCGTGAGCTTCTCCATTAACTCCAACTTGCGTGCATACTCCCACATAGCCTTACGTGCAATCTCACTCCATTTAACCTCGGGATGACGCCTCATAATCCCATGTAACTCTTCCGGAACCGCAAACGTAACATTAACCATACGCAAACACCAACTAAGTAAAATAAGTAAAAACCCTTATTAAAGCAACACGCTCGCACAAAAACACAAATCAACACCATGCAAACACCACACAAACTACGCCCTTTTCACACAATCCTCAATAATATCGTCCAGACGCCTATAATCCAAAGTTTCAGCCCGACACCTCGGGCGATTGGGAGCCGCAGGCTGAACACCTCGACCGAAGTCTTGGCGCGTACACCCCGGCTCCATCAACCCCATGTTGTATGGGAGCCCTCGTCCCATGACATAGACTAGTTGCCTAATCTATCAGTGTCGGGAATGGCCGCCTATTTTCAGGATGGGCTTCGAGCTTAGATGCTTTCAGCCCTTATCACCAACAGCGTGGCTGCCCGGCAGTGCCCTGTCGGACAACCGGTAAACTAGAGGCTGCAGCGTCCCGTTCCTCTCGTACTGGGGACCCTTTCCCCTCAGGCGACCCGCACTCCCAGCAGATAAAGTCCGACCTGTCTCACGACGGTCTAAACCCAGCTCACGTTCCCCTTTAATAGGCGAGCAGCCTCACCCTTGGCCCCTTATGCAGGGCCAGGATGGGAAGAGCCGACATC
>Ga0315306_10000544_pt1 | contig 18191 bp, 16 predicted proteins | sample TDP1_MG_FD_203803 | JGI IMG/M metagenome (GOLD analysis project Ga0315306, IMG submission 203803) | Freshwater sediment microbial communities from Lake Towuti, South Sulawesi, Indonesia - TDP1 | ecosystem: Environmental > Aquatic > Freshwater > Lake > Sediment | place: Indonesia: South Sulawesi... | reverse complement strand
AAAGTGATTGAAGAACTGAGGAAAATAAGAGAAGAACTGTGGCGCAGGGAGAAAGAATACTTTGCGCCCTAAGAAAATGCGGGTCTATTTAGACTCAAACGTTTTCATTTTCGGAAAAGAAAGGCTTGATTCCAATTCGCGCATTATTCTAGATTTGGCTGAGGAAGGAAAAATTGTCCCAGTGGTTTCCTATTTAACGCTGGAAGAGTTGGGAGAATACTTCTCACCCAGGTATGACAGAGAAACCGCGATAAACGAAATCTATTATTTGATAAGTTTGCCAGCTCTAGAGATAGTGCCACATGACAAAGTGAAGAAGGCAATGAACAAGTATGAGGGAGTTGTTCCAGACAAGGACTCGCCTCACCTAGTATCCGCCATCCTAGCGGGAGTTGACTACGTAGTGACATACAAGAGACACTTCACAGAATCAAACGCAAAGAAACACGTTAAAGTGCTCAAACAATCCGCTCTTGTAAAACTATTTGGCATAACGCCTCAATCAACAGATTACTAATCTTCTCTCTTGCTTCCTTCTACTCTTTCGTGGTTGGCTGATTCACACATCCCAAATAGTTCCAGTGAAAACTTCTGAGGTAGCTCAACAATCATTGGTTATGGGTTCTTCTTGAAATACTCTGTTAGTTTTTTCTGAAACATCGCGTCTTGCAACAGCTTGCTGCCGTTTACCCAGCGCTGCAGGGGAATTTGAAATTGGCTGGCGATTCTCGCTAGCGCTTCATCTAGCGTGTTGTATTTTAGCGGTGGATGTTTCATGGCGTTTCTCACGTTCTCTCGAACTTGCCAGACGCCGACTGGCATTATGTAGCCTGGACGAGCCTCACGCAAGACAATCACCGTTGCTTGTCTCCTCTCCTTGGCGAGGTGTTCGCTGACTGCTAGGCGTGCGGCGTAGTAGCAGCCTCCCATGTCGGCGTATGTGGTTCGTCCTTCGTAGCCTTCCCAGGAAGAGTACATCACTATGCTGCGTCCGGAAGGGTTCCATATGGTGCCAGGATACCATGCTTCCATGGCTTCGTAGCTCCAAGCGGATGGTATCATCAAAACCTCGTAGCGGTTGTCTAGGTAGCTTGACTCGTAGACGCGGTATTCGTTGATTTCTGGGTAAGTCTTGATCTTATCCATCAGATCTTTTGAGAGGATGCTGTCGACGGCGGTGATGCTCCAACGAGTCGGTACCAATCTTCTATTCAGCTTAAGTCCAAAGGCTCCGACGCTGAAGGCGCGCTGGATTCGGGTCACCAACACGCCTCTGTCGTATAGGTTGAGGACCGCATCCGCCGCTTTTAGATCTGTGTCATGGTAGGCTTTCTCAATCTGATGGTCCCAAGGAGATGGGCTCACGCGCAGGTCTCTCATGGGCGCCGAAGGACCGAATGGCTGAACCTCGTCGTCTAGGACTAGGTAGCGTCGAGGCTGCTTCGTTAAGGCTAATTCGACGTCCACTGGACCAACCGACAGGGCGAGTTCTCGGGTCTTGTCCATGATTTTTCCAGCCTCTTCGAATTGCTTAACGTGCACGCGTTGCTTGCCCCTAATCAGAAGCGACCTGAAGTTCACGATTTCGTCCATGGATTTTCCGAACCACAGCTCAGGCAGGTCGTAGAGGCTTGTGTCTTCGTGAACTGGAGGAACAAGTGGACCCGCGAACACGTATGGATAGCCTATTCTGCCCACAAAAACGCCTGGCGGAGAAGAGCCGTCAATGTCTGTGCCCCTAATCAATGGCATGGTCTTCAGGTAGAAGTTAGCCCTGACTAGGAGGGAGCAGCGGGTTTTTCCGCACAAGAACTTGCCGCCCTTGCACAGAACGCAGAGGCTCTTACCCGAAGCCCTGGTCAACAAGTCTTCGGGGCGGTAGTTTAGTTCAGCTTTCAGGCTGGCGTTGTCGAGCAACTGCAGTATCCAGAGGTTGTCCTTGCCAGCAGCCGCTCTAGGCTTAGGCTTCCTTTCTTCAAACAGCCTCTTCGCGCCCTCCTGCCACATACAAGTCCCAAATCAAAATAACGCGGAGAACAGCTTAAAAATAAGTCGATTGCGTGTGAGCCTCTCCTATCTATCGGAGGGAGGGAGCATTATAAACTTGTTATGTTCTTTATTCGACGAATAGCCGTTCCCAGAAGCCGTCAATTCCTCTGTAGAGTTCGTAAAATAGAATGACCAGAGATGAAGTGATGAAAATTACCTGCATGACGAGGGTGGCTTGAACCCAGTCGCCGAAGAGAACAAGCGCATCAAAAGAGCCATGTGAAAACGGGAAGAGAAGTGGATTGTAATTGTGGTGCAGCGTGTCAACAAGCACGTGAGCCACAATCCCAATCAGACAAGACATGACTAGACTTGCAGAAAGATGACACTTGCCAGCAACAGTCTTTCTGTCCAGCTTAAAAACGTATGACACAACGGGAGGATAAAGATAAAGGGTTAAAGCCACAGCCACAACCAATCCGACAGTGACCGCTCCCAGCAAGCTGTGAAGAACAGCACCTCGGCGAAAGCCTCCTCCAAGGCTCAGCCATAATGCAGTTTCCAGATCTGGCAAAAAAGAACCCACCACGAGAGCTGGAAAACTCAGCTTATTACGCGCCTTGTGGAAAAGATAGGCTAGGGGATAGTGAAAAGGCGTCCACACCATAGTTGCCACATCAACAAGGGGTTTAGACTCACAAAGCATGGTCAAAAAAGAGCGTAGAGGGCAATTAACGGAGCGAACACTGTGGCCACGAGAGTCATAACAGTGATCATCGTGTTGAGCGAAGGACCGGCAGTATCCTTGAACGGGTCGCCAACCGTGTCGCCTATAACCGCGGCTTTGTGAGCGTCTGAGCCCTTACCTCCGAACTTTCCAGCCTCGATGTACTTCTTAGCGTTGTCCCACGTGCCGCCTGAATTAGCCATCAGCAAAGCGAAAATTATTCCCGTGATTATGCTCCCTGCCAGAAAGCCTGCGAGAGCAGCGGGACCTAGAAAGAAGCCCACTACTAATGGGGCTATGATTGCCAAGAGGCCTGGTAGAATAAGCTCTCTCAGTGCTCCTTTAGTTGCTATGTCAACGCATCTGGCATAATCGGGTTTAGACTTTCCCTCCATTATGTCCGGGTTCTCCTTGAACTGTCTTCTTATCTCCTCGACCATCCTATAGCCATTTCTTCCAACAGCCAAAATCAGCAAGGCAGAAAACAATGGAGGCATCATTCCGCCAATAAAAACGCCACCGACGATTTTTGGATCCATAAGGTCGATAACATTAACTCCCACTACCATGGCGAAGGCATGGAACAGGGCAATAACTTGTAAGGCAGCGGCGCCTATGGCGAAACCCTTCGTTATAGCCTTTGCGGTGTTGCCCGCGGCATCCAATCTATCCGCTGTCTCAATTACCTCTTCGCCCAAGCCTGACTGCTCAGCGATGCCCTTTGCATTATCAACGATAGGTCCGTAAGCGTCAGCCGATATTATCATTCCCAGCGTGGCTAACATCCCGACAGCTGCTATGGCGATGCCGTAGAAGGGGTCAACACCAAACATTGTTGCGATGTTCCACGAAGCCAGCATAGCGACAACGATGCCCAGAACGGGAGGAACAATGCTCATTATGCCATACGAAAAACCAGACAGGATATTTATGGCGGCTCCGGTTCTTGCGGCTTCCGCCGTCTTCAAAACCGGGGTTCTATCGATTGAGGTGAAAAAGTCAGTTGTTATCCCTATAACCATTCCAGCGATTAATCCCGCAACTGCTGCAAAAAATATGCCGAGTCCGCGATTGCCTATTTGTAAGGAACTGATTATTAGAAACGTCAAAACTGCGAATAGGAAGCATGTGGCAAATGTTCCTCGGTTTAGCGCGGCGCCTGGACTGCCTCGTTTACCAACTCTCACAAAAAGTAATCCTAAAACCGACGCAAATATTCCAGCCGCTTTAATTAACAGTGGAAGGATGATGTAGATAGTTTCTCCTGAAGCCGTCCAGTATACTTCTGCACCAATTATCATGGCGGCTATTGTGCCTGCGATGTAGGAGTCGATTAGGTCGGCGCCCATTCCAGCCACGTCGCCAACGTTGTCGCCCACGTTATCGGCAATGACAGCTGGGTTCCTCGGGTCATCCTCTGGAATGCCCATCTCCACCTTCCCCACGAGGTCGGCACCAATATCCGCGGTTTTTGTGTAGATGCCTCCGCCTGCCTTTGCGAAGAGTGCCAGCGCACTCGCGCCGAAGCTGAAGCCCAAAACTGTGTCCAACGCAGCCTTTGGGTTCTGAAAAACGTTGTTAAAAACGTAATAGAGAACGCTTGCTCCAGATAAAGCCATGCCCACTATGGACAATCCCATCACCGCTCCACCGAAGAACGCCACTGAAAAGGCTTGGTTCAGACCTTTTCGGGCGGCGTTTGAGGTTCTCACGTTGGCTCTCACAGCAGCGTTCATGCCAAAATATGCGGCTATGGTGGTGCAGAAAGAGCCAAAAACGTAGGCCAGAGCCATGTAATAGCTGAAGAAGATTCCAATTATTATTGCCATAACCGCAACGAACACTGCCAACGTCATGTTCTGCCTTTTCAGATAGGCGTTGGCTCCTGTCTTTATGGCCTCAGAAATCTCTTTCATTCTGGGAGAACCTGCGTCTTGTTTGTTCACGTAATGGTAGAGATAGAATGCAACGGCGATTGACACTAGACCGGCAATTGGCGCAATGATTAGCCATTCCATCTCTGCATGCTCCATGTGTAGATGTTCTTCTGTGTAAGGGAGAGATGAAACTTTTTAACCTTTTCTCCGTCACGTTATCCTTATCTACTATTATTCTTTAGAAATACTCTCCAAAGGTGAAAACGTGTTGGAGCGGTCGTCTCTTCCCTTTGAGCAGAGGCTCTCTCCCACGACAAAAAAGTATCTCGAGTTCTATGAGGAATCCGTCAAAGACCCCGAGAAGTTCTGGGACAGCGAAGCAAGAAAACTTGAGTGGTTCAGGATGTGGGACAAGGTGCTCGAGTGGGATCCGCCCTTCGCCCGCTGGTTTGTCGGCGGTCTTCTGAACGCCTCTTATCTCTGTTTGGACAGGCACATCAAGACTTGGCGGAGAAGCAAAGTGGCCATGTACTGGGAGGACGAGTTCGGCAGCGCAAAGACGTTGAGTTATTCCCAGCTTTATGGTGAGGTGAACCGCTTCGCCTCTGTTCTGCAGAAGTTCAGGGTTGAGAAAGGAACAAGAGTGGCTGTTTACTTGCCTCTGATACCTGAACTACCGATAACCATGCTCGCAACGGCGCGGATAGGCGCCATCCACACGGTTGTTTTTTCTGGTTTCAGCGCTCAATCCCTAGCCGACAGGGTCGACGACACCCAGGCAAGAGTCTTGGTGACAGCGGACGGAAGTTTTAGGAGAGGCAACCTCATACCCTTGAAGAAAACCGTGGACGTAGCCCTAGAAAAGTGCCCGTCTATAGAGAGTGTTGTCGTTGTGAAGAGGGCTAACATAGATGTTCCAATGAAGAAGGGAAGAGACTTCTGGTATCATGAACTTCTTAAGGACGCCAAGGACTATGTTGACCCCATCCCTGTTGAAGCCAACGATCCCCTTTACATTCTTTACACGTCTGGGACAACTGGCAAGCCGAAGGGGATAGTGCATAACACGGGCGGCTACATGGTCTTCAACCACTCAGCCTACAAGTGGGCCTTCGACATAAGAGACGAATCGGTGTACTGGTGCACGGCAGACATCGGCTGGGTAACAGGGCACAGCTCCATAGTCTATGCGCCGTTAAGCCACGCAGCCACATTAGTCCTCTACGAGGGAGCGCCTGACTATCCAAAACCCGACAGGTGGTGGGAAATAATAGAGAGATACGGCGTCACGATTTTCTACACCTCGCCTACAGCCATCAGAATGCTCATGAGGTACGGAGAAGAATGGCCTAAAAATCATGACTTATCCAGCCTTGAAATTCTCGGCTCGGTGGGCGAGCCAATAAACCCCGAGGCTTGGATGTGGTACTACAAGAACATAGGCGGTGAAAGATGCCCCATAGTTGATACTTGGTGGCAGACAGAGACCGGCGGATTCATGATATCTCCCGCGCCCGGTATAGTGCTCGTTCCACTCAAGCCTGGCTCCGCAACCTTTCCGCTGCCCGGCATCGAAGCCGAAGTCGTTGACGAAAGTGGCAAACAGGCTCCATCCGGCGTTAAGGGTTATCTGGTGCTAAAGAAGCCTTGGCCCGGCATGCTCATGACCCTCTATCAGGACCCGGACAGGTATAAGCAGGTTTACTGGTCGAGGTTTCCTGGGTCATATTACACGGGAGACTACGCCATAAGAGACGAGGACGGCTACTTCTGGCTGCTGGGAAGAGCGGACGAAGTGCTGAAAGTGGCTGGTCACAGAATAGGCACAATGGAGTTGGAGAGCGCAGTAATCGAGCATCCAGCCGTGAGCGAGGCAGCCGCCATAGGAAAACCCCATGAAGTCAAGGGCGAAAGCGTGGCGATATTCGTCATACTGAGGCATGGCTACAAGCCGACGGAAAAATTGAAAAAGGAACTGAAGGAACACGTTCGCGAAACCATCGGGCCTGTGGCTACACCGGACGAGATATACTTTGTGCAGAGCCTTCCCAAGACTAGAAGTGGTAAGATAATGAGGAGAGTGTTGAAGGCGGTTTCGATGGGCATGCCTATAGGCGACGTCTCAACTCTTGAGGATGAAGCCTCCGTGGATGAAGTCAAGAGAGCCTACGAGGAGCTCAAGAAACTGCTAGAAGCTGGCTCACAAAGTTAGAGTCAAAGAAAACCATTTAAGGAAACGTTTCCCTTTAGCATAGGGTCTAATCCATCAATTAAGAAAAGTTAGTGGCAGTTGACCAATCGATGAGTTCGGCATGGCACACTATGGACAAAGAAGCGGTTCTTCAATCCGCGAAATCGAGTCCCAAAGGTCTAAGCAGCGAAGAAGCAAAACGCCGACTCGCCGAATACGGATACAACGAGTTGAAGGAAAGGAAACGAAGAACAGCCCTGCAGATGTTTCTCGATGAATTCAAGGACATCTTCATCCTGTTACTCATCGCAGCCACAGTCTTCTCGGTCATAATCGGCTACTACGAGTTGACGCGCAATCCTGAGCTGGGGTTCCTTGAAACATACGCAGATGCAATAACGATAGGAATAATCGTCCTACTCGTGGCTATAGCTGGCTTTGTCCAAGAGTATCGGGCAGAAAAAGCCATCGAAGCATTGAAAAAACTGGCAGCACCCAAGGCCCGTGTCTTACGAGACGGCAGGGAGACTATGATATTTGCGAGGGAAGTTGTGCCAGGTGACCTGTTGGTTCTGGAGTCGGGAGACACGGTTCCTGCTGATGCTCGCATATTGGAAGCCGTTGAGCTGAAGACCGACGAGGCTGTTCTGACGGGTGAATCCACTCCTGTCGAAAAGAGTTTGGACACGCTCAAACCCGAGACGCCCACGGCTGATAGAAAGAACATGCTCTTCATGGCAACACACACAATCTACGGACGAGGAAAGGCTGTTGTTGTGTCTACCGGCATGAGCACGGAGTTTGGCAAAATCGCCGAGCTGGTGCAGGCTGCTGAGGAAGAGGAAACTCCTCTAGAGAGGAAGCTTGACAGTTTTGCAAAGAAAATAGCAAAGGTTGTTGTGGCTGTTTGCGTCATCATCTTTGCTCTCGAGGCTTTCGACGTTGTTGCAGCGGGCAGCTTTGAGCTGGAGGGATTCATTCAAGCGTTCATGTCATCCATAGCCCTGGCCATCTCTGCTGTTCCCGAGGGACTGCCCGCCATAGTGACAATCACTCTCGCCTTAGGCGCACGCGAATTTGCCAAACGAAACGCCATTATCAGAAGATTGTCTTCGGCGGAAAGCCTGGGCGCCACCACGGTCATCTGCTCTGACAAGACCGGAACTCTGACCAAGGGTGAGATGACCGTTCGACGAATGTGCGTGAACAACAAGGTTGTTGAAGTCACTGGAGTTGGATACGAGCCAAAGGGCGGGTTTCATCAAGGCAACAGCGTCATCAGTCCTCAGAACGATCAAGGCCTGTCGCTGCTGCTGAGAATAGGCGCTCTGTGCAACAACGCAAAGCTAGACAAGAATGAGAAAGGCTCGTGGAGCATAATTGGCGACCCCACAGAGGGGGCACTCATTGTTTCAGCGGCTAAAGCGGGATTCGAGGAGGAAGAACTCGAAAAGAATTTCCCACGCATCGCTGAGGTCCCGTTCACGTCGGAAAGAAAGCGCATGACAACGGTGCATTCCACGCCGGATGGAGAACACGTCGCCTACATGAAAGGCGCACCCGAAATAGTCCTTGAAAGATGCAGCTACATCTTAGAAGGTGGTGAAGAAAAGAAGCTGACAAAAGCGAAGAGAAAGAAGACCCTGCAAATCAATGAGAAACTTGCCAGCGATGCCCTACGAGTGCTTGCGATGGCGTACAGAAAGTTGCCTGAGACGCTGCGTGAATTTAACGAAAAAACTGTTGAAGACGACTTTGTTTTCGTGGGCTTAGAGGGAATGATTGACCCTCCAAGAGAGGAGGCGAGAGAAGCAAACCAAACGTGTCAGAGGGCTGGAATAAAGGCGATAATGATAACCGGAGACCACAAGCTGACCGCCATGGCAGTGGCTAAAGAGATTGGAATATTGAAAGAGGAAAGCCTCGTTCTCACAGGAGCTGAATTAGACAAGATCGGTGACGAGGAGTTCGACAAAATGGTGGAAAACGTGGCGGTCTACGCCCGAGTTTCGCCGGAGCACAAGCTGCGCATTGTCAAGGCATTGAAGGCGAAGGGCGAGATCGTTGCCATGACGGGAGACGGCGTCAACGATGCTCCAGCTGTTAAAAGCGCCGATGTCGGAGTGTCGATGGGGATCTCTGGAACAGACGTGACAAGAGAAGCCTCAGACCTGGTTCTAACAGACGACAATTTCGCCACAATAGTCAAGGCGGTGGAGCAGGGCAGAGTGATCTACGACAACATCCGCAAATACGCGAGATTCCTCATCGCCTGTAACTTCGACGAATTGCTTGTCATAGGAACGTTTGCCATACTGGGCGGCTTGTTCGGGTCGCAGCTGTTTCCGTTGCCGCTTCTTCCACCAATGATACTGTGGATAAACTTGGTCACCGACGGTGCGCCAGCGGTGTCTTTGGCAACGGACACACCAGACGAAGATGTTATGAAGAGGCAGCCGAGGAAACCACAAGAAGGCATCTTGCACGGAATGGGAGCGTTCATCATTGCCTCCTTCCTGCTACAAGCCATAGGAACCATACTCGTCTTTTCTTTGGAGTATTATGTGTGGCCTGCACATGGCTTCGGCACACCAGAGACCCTTGCAGAAGCGAGAACCACCGCGTTTGTGCAAGCCGCCTTTTTTGAGTTGTTCGTGGTTTGGAACTGTCGGTCTGAGACCCGAAGTGTTTGGAGAATGGGACGAGCCAGTTTCAAGAACAAGTTCTTCGTGGTTGCAGAAATCGTTTCAATAACCGCGACGCTCGGAATCTGCTACATACCAATAACGGCGAAAATGTTCGGGCTAGTTCCTCTGACGCCAACAGACTTGATTTATGTGTTGGCAGTCGCCAGTTGGGGTCTTTTCGTTCTGCCCGAGCTTTTCATGAGAAGAAAAGTTTGGCGCTGGGAGTGAAGGCAACCTTACGGATATGACCTTCTTATCGTGCGAGGAAACGGAATGGTGTCCATTATGCTTTCTAGGTTTAGAATCCAAGCGAGCAGTCGCTCCACCCCTATCCCAAAGCCCGTGTGCGGAACGGTCCCGTACCTGCGCAGGTCGATGTACCAGCCGTAGTCCTCTTTGGGCAGTCCGAAATACTCCAGGTTCTTAATTAGCTCTTTTTTGTCGTCGACTCTGGCGCCGCCTGTCGCCACCTCTCCCAGGTTTGGAACCAGCATGTCGGCTGACATGACGAGTTCTGGATTATCCTTGTAAGCCTTGGCGTAGAACGCCCTGATCTTCTTTGGGTAGGCGTAGATGAAGAAGGGCTTGCCGAACTCCGCTGCCAAGACTTTCTCCTCGTCGAAGCCCAAGTCTTCGCCCCACTGAATCTTGAAATCCTTCTTATGCAACTTCTCGATGGCTTCGTTGTAGGTGATTTTTGGAAAAGGCGCCTTAACCCTCCTCAACTTGGCGGCGTCCACGGAGAGCAACTCAAGCTCTGGCTTGCAGTTTTTCGCAGTTTTTTGGCACACGTATGCAACAAGGTTTTCTTCTAGGCGCATGAGGTCGTCTATGGTTGTCCACGCCTCTTCCGCTTCAACGTGCCAGTACTCGGTTAGGTGCCTAATCGTTCGGCTCCTCTCAGCCCTGAAAGAGGGCGCCACACAGTAGACTTTCTCGTTGGAGTAGATCAAGACCTCGAGGTGCAGCTGAGCACTCTGAGTGAGATACATGCTCTCATCAAAATACTTCAGTCCGAACAAGGTGGCGCCGCCCTCAACCGCCGTCGATATGAACATGGGAGGCGAAACCTCGATGAAACCCTCTTTTCTGAAAAACTCGTGGACGAACCGCAGCAGCTCGCTCCTCACCTTCATAATCGTGTTCATCTTTCGGCTTCTTAACCAGAGGTGGCGGACGTCTCGCAGGAACTCCTCGCTCTTGTCTTTGGCTATTGGAAAAACCTCAGACAACCCAACTATCTCCAGCCTGTCGGTGGAGATTTCGAAGCCTCCAGGCGCACGCTTGTCGTCTCTAACTGTTCCGCTGAGCATAACTGATGATTCGATTGTGACGTTTTCGGCGTCTTTCCAAGCTTTGCTGTTTCTCTTAACCGTGCACTGTATGACGCCTGACGCATCTCGTATTAGGATGAAGATAGTGTCTTTGCTTTCTCGTTTCCGATAGACCCATCCTCTTAAGTTCACTTTTTTGCCTGAAAATCTTCTGGTGAGGATGTCGTTTATGGCTGTGAAAGGCATGAGATTCGCTCAACCCTTCATATGCTGTAGCATTATGGCTTTTAAACACTTACGTTGAATCCCTCGCGTTCATTCCTTTGGTTTCTCTGTTTTTCCACACCATCTACCCGAAGAGTCTTCTCGTTCAAAAGTCTCGTGTTCAAAGTCTTCTTTAAACCCTAACCCTTAAATCTCCCTTGAAAAGGTGTGTATCAATGACTGGTCATGAATAGCGGAAAAAGCGCCACGAATGTGATGGCGCTTCGGCTTTCTCTGATAGCGATATTAAGTGTCGTTTTTGTTGAAGGCATGCTAGGCATTGTCACAAACAGCCTCGCCATTTTGAGTGACGCTGCTCACGCTCTTTTTGATTCAACAACCTCGCTCATTTTGCTCGTGACAACTCAGCTCTCGCTCAAACCACCCGACGCAGAACACTTGTATGGGCATGGCAAGATCGAGCCAATAGGTGGCCTCGTAGGAGGAATAGCCCTCATAGGTCTAGCGGTCTTTCTGGTGTTCGAAGCAGTGATGCGGCTTATTAGTGGAGTTGCTCAAGTTCATCATGACGTAGTTGGTTTTTTGGCGATTGGTTTCACTCTGGGCGTCGATTTTTTTAGAATGGGAATCTTATGGGGAAAGGTTCAGGGTGGGAGCTCGACTATAAAAGCAGGTTTCTATCACGCTGTCTCAGACTTTGCCTCTACAATCATAGCATTAGTCGGTTTTGGACTCGTATTCATCAACATTGACTATGGAGACCCCGTAGCCTCAATGGTTCTCGGTAGCCTTTTGGCTTACCTGAGCATTGGGCTGATACGCAGCAGTAGCTCAGAACTTAGCGACGCCATTTCAACCAGTGTTGTGCAGGATATTAGAAAACAAATCTCGAGCACCAAAGGAGTTTCAGTCTGCAAAGACCTAAAGGTAAGGCGTGTGGGCGCAAAAGTCTACGTGGAAACCACAATATGCGTGCCAAGTTCAATGGAGTTGGCAGAAGCGCATGATGTAGCCTCACAGATCGAGGCTAAAATTGTCAGGTCGCACGGCGAATCCACCGTGACTGTTCACATCGAGCCAATTGGAGAAGAGAAGCCGATAGAAAAGGAGATTGAAACTCTCGCGATGAGCGTCGAAGGCGTCCGAGAGGTCCACAGCATGAGCAGTGTATATTCAAGGGGCAAGCTCTATATCACCTTGCACGCTCTGGTAGACCCTCAACTTTCCGTCGAAGAAGCCCACGACATAGCAGAAAAAATCGAGAATAATCTGGAGCAGCAGATAGGCGACATAGAAAACGTAACGGTTCACATCGAGCCCTATTTGCCCAAAGTGCGCCGAGAGTTCGTAATTGAGGATGCAGAGGTGCGGAGAATGATTAGGCAGATAGTGGAGGCGCATCCAAACATTCGCAGAGTGAACAGAGTGGTAACCTACGTGAGCGAGAAACGACGCTATGTCAACATAGACTGCTCCTTCGACAAGAACGTCTCAGTCGAAGCCATGCATGACACGGTTTCGCATGTTGAAAGGGAGATAAAGAGAAGGTTCAAAGAAGCAATGGTTACGATTCACGCCGAACCCTCACCATAAAACCATGTGCAAACTGCAGAGGTGGTCGAGTGCCATATGTTAAAGAAGCGAAACTGAAGCCTATAGGTTACGTGAAGAGAGCATCAAAACATGAAGACGTGGAAGACGGTAGTCTCGTCTCAAGAATAGTTATTGACGGGAAATTAACTCGAGCCCTCGAAGGCATAGAGGATTTCTCCCACATATTCATCGTCTTCTACATGCACCAAGTTCTAAAAGAGGAAACAAGAATCTTGAAGGTTCACCCCAGAGGCAGAAAGGACCTGCCTCTCCTAGGCGTTTTTGCGACCCGAACCGCCTTTCGCCCCAACCCGATAGGCTTGACTCTGGTTGAGTTGCTTGAGCAAGAGGGAAACGTGTTGACGGTTAGGGGCTTAGATGCTTACGACTGCACCCCGGTGTTAGACTTAAAGCCTTTCAACCACAGAGACATGGCTGTAGACGTTAAGGTTCCAGAGTGGCACAGTAAATTGGAGGAGAAACAAAAATGACCGAGAGAAAACTCAGCGAAGACGAAGCCATTCAGTTAATCCTATCCATTCTGAAGTCCGCTGAAAAACCAATGACCACAAGAGAAATCGAGGAAGAGACGAGAAAACGGCTGGTTCAGTGCCCTGATAAGACTCCAGTGTTCCTGAACAGGCTTCGCCTGAAGGGGCTGATTGAGGGTCGATTGTCGGCTGAGCACAGAGCCTGGATATGGTGGGTTAAAGGGAAGGCGAAGGGCTAGGTCCAAGAAACTATTGTGCTGTGCTTGTCCATTACCAGCTTCACCCATGCTTTGTAGTTGATGATTTTGACTTCTCTTCCCACCCTTTCTAATAGTCCACGCGCTTCGCAGTCGGCTCTCAGAACGTATGTGTCTATTCTCTCCTCGGCGAGTTTCTCACAATATTCATCGAGTGTTGTGGCTATGCACGAGTCTTGCACGTGCAGAACAGCCACTCTCTCTCCGTTCTCGACCGCCTTCTTGGCTATTTCTAACATGGAGTTGTAGTCGTTGACTGTTGGAGATTTGCTTAAGATTATGAGCAATGTCGTTTTCCTCCTAAAAGGTTAGAATCGCCTCGTTTTCCATCACAAGTTCAGCGGCTTCGCGGATGGACAGGGGTTTCACCTTGTAGTCTTCGTCGAAATCTTCGGTTCGGAGGTTCCGCTTGACCATGGACACGGACAGAACGTGCAGCCCAACCAAGTCGGCTATGGCTCTCAGGTGCTCGTGGTAGGGGCTCAATCCCGCAGCCTCAGGCTTCTGACCCTTCAGTAGGCAGTAGACTCCGTCGTCTATAAACAGCAGTTGGGGAAGAACGTCCATGGCTATCATGGCAGTTGCCACTCGGAAGCACTCAGCCGCCCTCAAACTACCGTAGGGCGGACTCTTCACAACCAAGAGAATCTTTTTGGTCACGCGCAAAGCCTCCTACTTCAAGCTCCAAAAGCGACGATGCGGTCAGATTCGTCCATTAGTTCGGCTAGTTTGCCCAGACTGCTCTCGACCACACCTTGGATTAACATCTTCTTGGTGTCGATGCCCCTGAGCCTCGCGCTCTCTCTGCAAGCCAAGACGTGGACCCCTATGCCAATGAGTTCCGCTATCTTGCTCGCAGGTTTTTCCTGGTCTGGCAAGATTTGACTTAGAAGCAGGTTGTAGACGGCGTCTGTGTCGCAGAAAATCGTTACCTCGTGTCCCTCTTCAACCGCAGCCTTGGCGAACTCAAAAATGGTGTCGGTGTTCTGCACCTGCATCGGCGGAGAGAACAAAACGATAAGCAGTTTTCCCAATGTGCTCACCAGTCATTGATGTTTCAGAAAGCCACTGGTTTTTATACTTAACCGTAGGAAAGAGTTTCACCATTCTCTTTTTATCTGGCGCCAACCTTAAACTTGAGTCTTCGTTAGACACTCGACTTAGGAGATGCAAAACATGAAGCTGACGGGAATCCATTTCCTCCTCACCTACCAGTGCACACAGGAATGCGACCACTGCTTCGTCTGGAGCAGCCCCAAATACATGGAAACCTTCACGCTCAAACAAATTCGCGAACTGCTTCAGGAAGCAAGAAAACTCGGGACAGTCGAATGGGTCTGGTTCGAGGGCGGCGAGCCCTTCCTCTACTACCCCATAATGGTGAAGGGGCTGAGAGAGGCAAAAGCCATGGGCTTCAAGGTCGGAGCCCTCTCGAACGCCTACTGGGCAACCAGCCTAGACGACGCCATAGAATGGCTGCGTCCCCTTGCTGAGATTGGTGTTGCCGACTTGGGCTTGAGCAGCGACCTCTACCACGGAGAAGAAAAAGAGGCGGAGAGGGTGAAAAACGGCGTGGAAGCCGCCATGCGTCTAGGCATTCCAGTGGGCATAATGGCGACAACCAAACTGCCCGAAAAACTGGTTGGGCTACCCGGGGGAGCGAGCGAACTCATGTGCCGAGGTAGAGCCGCGGTGAAGTTGTTGGAGGGAGCGACGCGAAAGCCTTGGGCAGAGTTTAAGGAGTGCCCTCACGAGAAGCTGGCTTCACCCGAGAGAGTGCACGTCGACTCATTGGGATATATTCACCCCTGTCAGGGGCTCTCCATTGGAAACGCTTGGCGGCGCCCGTTCTCAGAGATAATCCAAACGTATGACCCGTCCTCCCATCCTGTGATGAAGCCATTAGTCGAAGGTGGACCAGCCGCTCTGGTCAGAGAGTTCAATCTGCCCCACGAGGAAACCTACGTCGACGCCTGTCACCTATGCTATGTGGCGCGTGTTCAGTTGAGAGAGAGGTTTCCAGAGTTTCTGGCGCCCGGGCAGATGTATGGCGAAGGACTAGAAGAGTGAGCGACTGTGCGGTTTCGCTGTTCGAAGTGCGGTTGCGATTTTCAAGTCTCTCTTTTAAGGCTGGTTTTCACTAGACGCTATTCCGGTAGAAGAGACCCTGTTCCAGCACCCGTAACCGCCTATTATCTAAAGTGCCCCAGATGTGGTGAAAAGTCTTGGTTAACTCCAGCCTAGCCTATAACCAAATTAAAGTGATGCACAAATTCGTCTTTTGAGGACGTTCAGAAATATGGTAGCCGCCTTGCCCCTAGATAAAAGGAGAATAATATTTCACGTTGATATGGACCAGTTCTTCGCTGCGGTGGAGGAACGAGAGCGTCCAGAGATAAGGGGCAAGCCAGTTGTTGTGGGCGCTGACCCGAAGGAGGGAAAAGGTCGGGGCGTGGTGAGCACCTGCAACTACGAAGCCAGAAAGTACGGCATCAGGTCTGGCATGCCCATCTCTAAGGCTTGGAGGCGCTGTCCAGACGCTGTATATCTGCCAGTTAACTACCCTCTCTACATGGAGGTTTCCAAAAGAATAATGACCATTCTCAGGGCTCACGCAGACAAGTTTGAATCTTGGGGGATAGACGAGGCTTATCTGGATGTCAGCAGTAGGGCGAGGGACTTCGAGGATGCAAAGAGGCTCGCACAAGCGATAAAAAAGGAGATTTACGAGAAAGAGAAGCTCACGTGTTCCATCGGCGTCGGACCCAACAAACTCGTGGCGAAGATAGCCAGCGACTTCCAGAAGCCAGACGGACTCACCGTCGTCGAGGAAAAAGACGTGAAATCATTTCTCTGGCCACTGACTGTGGGCAGGCTTCTGTGGGTGGGCAAGAAAACCGAGCAAAAATTGAAGGACTTGGGAATCAAGACGATTGGCGATTTAGCCAACTACGACCCTTCGGTGCTCACAGAAAGGTTCGGTGTTATGGGTACTCAGCTGTATCTGTCGGCGCACGGAATCGACAGGAGCGAGGTTCAGGAGCGCTGGGGAATCAAATCCATGAGTCGAGACGTCACCTTTGAGGAAGACACCTCTGACCCTGAGGTCATTTTTGAAACCCTAGACGCCGTCTCCGAAGACGTGCACAAGCAATTGACAGAGTCTAATTTCAACTTCAAGACGGTCACGGTGAAAGTTCGCTATGAAAACTTTGAGACGCATACGCATGGCAAAACCTTGCCCTTCTTAACGAACAGACTAGGCGACGTTCAGAAAACGGCTAGAGAACTCATTCAATCATACCTCAGACCGGAGAGAAAGATAAGGCTGATTGGAGTTCGGCTCTCAAACCTCGTGTCAAGTGAAAAACAAAAGAAACTGGTCTAAACCAATCACTACCAACCACGCTGGCGATATCTCACCGCTTCTTTTGATAATAATTCAGAAAACACAAATAAACAACGCAGCAAGAAAAGTAAAGGAAGCCAATAAAACAGTGGCCGGGGTGAGGTAACTTTCACCCAGCATGGAGATATCTCCACTTACTCCAGCAACTTCTCCCTTTTTTTATTTGCGGATTGGGGTTTTGGGTTTTTGAGAGTTAGAAAAAAGAGGGGTTTATGGAGTTTATTCGTTGATGAGGTTTATGATTCGTTGTGCTTCAGATGCTAGTTGGTCTGCTTGTTCGTTTGTTAGTTTCTTGTCTCTTAGGGCGTCAACTTGATTTATGAAATCCATCAGCTTGTGGGTTGCTCCGTTTTCGTTTCCAATATTTAACAGGTGAAGGGCGTCTTCCAGTTTTGACGTAAGACTGTTTTCAGTTCCTTTTGGCAAGCTCCATGACTCAACTGTTTGAACCAGTTCTTCCAAAGCTTCCAATGGACTGAGTAGTAGAGTCGAAACTTTTATGTTGTCTAGGTCTCTCTGTCCCCAGGTCGACCAGTACATGTGGAAATTCTCTATTTGAAAGGGTATAACTGTACTAATATCGAACTCGAAGACGAATGAATCATTTACATAGAATTCTGCAAAAGTCCCTACGAGCTTCAGAGTCCCTTTATACCATATATTGGGTTGAGTCGTAAAAGTTCCCAGAATACTCATTCCAGAGACGTAATCGATGCCATCACTTGTCCAGTGATAATAAATACCATACTGAGTTCCATCGGTTGATATCGCAAATGCAAATCCGCCTGGACCTGGGACACCATATGGCATGGCAATGCATACATAAAGCCACCCACGTGAATGTCTTGTCAGAAATTCAATCGTTACATCGCCTGGGAATTTTTGTAACGTGATCAGCTCATAGCTGGAATCTGTGTAAGGCACACTTCTTAGAAATTTGTTGCCGCCTTCCTCTGTCACCGACCATCCCCCCCTTTGTGCATCGAATTTGTCCGATGGGAAACTGTCGACAGCGTAACTTTCAAAGTCTTCCTCAAACAAGACTTGAGGACTTCCTAATGCGCAAGGTACTGGTTTGAACAGCAGGGCGAAAGCACTTGTCAGGAGTAGTGTTAGCATTATTCCCGATACTGCTTTCCTTTCCATTCTCTTCATTCTCCCTTACAATTTCCTATTTTAATTATGCCTCATCATCAAGAAAGAAGAGACTCGGCACAGTTAATCCCATAAATACTAATCAACATTTATGCCTTATGAAACAATATTCTATGCAACAAAAACTAGACAAAAGAGCGAAAGAAGACAGCTAAAGTTCTTTAGAAAACACAAATAAACAATGATCCACATTTCAAAAGTGGTCGAAGTCAGGCAAAACAACATAGAAAGTGGCCGGGGTGAGGTAGCCTGGTAGCCTATAGGCCTGTGGAGCCTAGCGCCCGGGTTCAAATCCCGGCCCCGGCCCTCACCGCGC
>Ga0315306_10000542_pt1 | contig 18290 bp, 17 predicted proteins | sample TDP1_MG_FD_203803 | JGI IMG/M metagenome (GOLD analysis project Ga0315306, IMG submission 203803) | Freshwater sediment microbial communities from Lake Towuti, South Sulawesi, Indonesia - TDP1 | ecosystem: Environmental > Aquatic > Freshwater > Lake > Sediment | place: Indonesia: South Sulawesi... | reverse complement strand
AGCCCAGAGTGATTGGTCTAGAAATGCATTTCCAAATATACCCATATAACTTACACCTACATAATAAGTTGCAGCGCCTAACGCCACTCCAAAGAACAAGGATATGGCCTTCCAAAAGGTCATCGTTCTACCTTTTGGGCGGATTTTGCATCCTGCATATCCTACTATTGCTCCTTCAACAAGCTTTATTATGAAAGTGCCTGGCACGAAAATTGGATATCCTAGCGCGTCTACAAGAGATGCGCCTATTCCTCCGGCCAATCCTCCAACAAGAGGACCATATAATAGAGCAGCTACGTAAATCATGCTATCGCCAACATTGAAGTATCCTCCAGTGGCAGGTATTGTGATTCGTATAACCATCGTGGCTACAAACACTAAGGCTGTGAACATTGCTACGTTTGTTATTTTTCTTAGTTTGGTTATTTTAGCTTCCATCAATCGTCATCTCTAGTTATTAGTATAGTTACGACTATACTATTCTTCACCTAAAAAAGATTTCCATAGGTTAAAGAAGCGCTTTCAACTCGTCAATGGCTTGTAGAATTCGTTTTCCACGCTTTGTGGTCTTAAAGTATTTTCTTTCCTCCTTTTCGTAAGTAACCACTATTCCTCTTTCTAAGAGGTCGTTTAAGTGCTGATATATGGCGCCTCGCGTCATTGATTTTCCAAGTTTTTTCCAGATGTCATATCCATAGGTGTCTTTTTGGTCTAAGATACGTAAAATCTTCTCTTTTGTGCTTAACTCCAAGCCAACTACAGCGGTTTTCCGCTTTTTCGCCAAGGCTTGAAGCACATCTGTTGCCTTTAATCCGCTTCCCGTTATCAGGCACACAACAGTGTCTCCCTTATCGATTACGCCTTGATGCACCAGTTTTTTAAGAGCTGCTATGGTGGCTGAACTGGCCGGTTCAGCAAATATCCCTTCAAGCCTAGCGATTTCTTGTTCAGCGGCAAAGATTTCGGAGTCTTGCACCGCGATGGCAGCGCCTTTGGATTCTTTTATTGCTTGAAGGGCTCCTTTTCCGTTCAATGGGTTCCGTACGAGTATTCCTAGAGCATGGGTAGATGGCTTTGAAACGGTGACTGGTTTTGATTCTTTTTTTAGGTGCGCTTCAACGATGGGTGCGCACCCATGAGCCTGCACGCCAACCATCTTTGGCAATGTGTCAACTTTTCCTAAGGCTTGCAGTTCCTTGAAGCCTTTCCAAACAGAATATATGGTTCCGCCGCTCCCCATGGAAATAACAAACCAGTCAGGAACTCCAAACTGCTCTGCGACTTCATAAGCGATGGTCTTCTGGGCTTCAATCACTAGGGGATTGAATTCTGCCGTGGCTTGATACCAGCCCGTTTCCTTCGCCAAGGATTCCGCTCGCTTGTTGGATTCGTCAACGATCTCTCCATGTTCCTCAATGACTGCGTCGTATATTAACATCTGAGCCAGCTTACCGATATCAACCACTTTTGGAACAATAATGTGACAGGTAAGCCCAGACCTGGCGCAGTAGGCAGCCAGAGAGGCTCCCATGTTCCCATTCGAGGCGCAAATTATGGAATCGTATTTTAAGTCCAGAGCGTTTGAAACCATTAGCGTTGCACATCTGTCTCTGAAGGAGTTCGTTGGGTTTCGAGTTTCATCTTTCAGATACACCACCTTCAAGCCTATTTTTTCAGCGAGACGCTTGGCCTTGTGAAGGGGTGTGCCCCCCTCTCCCATCGTCACTACCTTTCTGACTTTTGGCAGCAACGGTTTAAACTTCCAAAACGTGAAAGGACCAGTGGGCTTGATTTCCCCCAACTGCTCGAAATCATAAATGTACTCTAGAAGTCCCCCACACTTCTCGCATTTATATCGAGGAGGATACGGCGTCAAACTAGCCGAACATTCAGAGCACTGCAGAACCGTCATGTTAATTGAGCTCCACACATATGAGATAACTGTCTCCCAACTTTTCTTTATCGGTTAGTTGGTAAATGTTTTAAAAGAACAGAAACTTTAGTAGGCAAGGACGAGGCTAGGTTGACGTAATCTTGGGGGACACTCACTGAACATACGCGATTTAAAGCCTGGAATGGGCTCCGTAAACATCAAAGTGAGAGTGTCAGACATTTCGAAACCAAAACAAGTCATAACTGGGAAAGGTATTACGCATGAAATACTTGAAGTGGAAGTGAAAGATGAAACCGGCGCAATGACGCTAGTTTTATGGGATGAGAAGGTCATCCCCGTAAAAGTGGGAGATATTCTACAGATCGAGAACGGCTTCGTAACCTCTTTTAAGGGAGAATGGAGAATAAACGTTGGAAAGTACGGCGAAGTAGCGAAGGTTTAGTTCAGAAGGTAGACTAAGGGAAATTCTAACGTGAATCACCAATCAAAGCTTTAATCCCAATCCACTGGACCGCTACAAATCCTAGGAGGAGTCTAAACCATACAGTTAAAGCTCTTATTAGGACCGTCGCTGCAGCGCTGATGTCAAGAGGAACACCGAGTAAACCATAAAGGCTGGTCATAACGATCTCTACAAGTCCCACTTCGCTAGGTACTCCGATGGGAATATTTTGAATGGTAGAACTGATGGAAAACACAATTGTTAGTAGGACAAAGCTAACTGGGTGGCCAAGAGAAACAAAAACTAAATAGGACAAGAGTATACCGAGGAACCAAGCTACCATAGAAAAAAATACTGGTCGAACCAAGCTTCTTGGATGTCTGCCTAAAACTTCTATTGATTGATGGAAGGCACTCAAAGCTTTCGTTGCCTTGGTTCTCAGGCTGGCAAGTTTCAAACGTCCCCTTAAAATGAAAGCGAAAAAGCGTAACAACAAATCGATTGATTTCTCTGTCAGTTGTTCTTTTAGGCACAAGAGAAATATGAAAATCAGCGAAATGGCGGTGCCGAGGGCTACGAGTAATATCAAATTCAAGACAAGTGCAGGAAGTTTGTATTGTAGAATGAGTAACGAAAGGGAACTGATGGTCAAACTGCTCAAGGTTATTATCATAGAGAGGATTCTATGACTCACAACCGATGCTACAACTTTCCCTGCGTTTTCACCTGAGTCCTTGGACATTAGGTAAGCTTTAGAGGCGTCTCCGCTAATCGACTCAGCTGGAATCAAAAGGTCAATGAAGGTTCCAATCAAAACGAATAGAAGAGTTTTTCTAAACGGAACGTTTACCGAGAGGGGAAGCAAAAAATAGTGCCAAGCCATAGAATACAGAAGGGTATTTAGCAAGAGAGCAACAACCGCCAGCAAGTAGTAGAAGAGGTCGATGCGCTGGATGATAGTGATCATTTCAGGTATGTCAACGAAGAAATAGAGGTAACAGATGAAAATTAACAGACCTATCAGCAAGAAGGGGACGGTTCTTTTTATCGTCAAGCGCTTTTCTATTTTCATTCACTATCGCACCTAATCGGTAATGGGAGCAAATAGCATTACTGCATATTATATTTTCTTCAACTCTCTTTATTGCTTAAATACCGTTTTAAAAATCAACTCACATTTGCGCACCATGTGATCAATATTATCCAAAGTGTCTGTTCCTAAGGATGGAAACCCCTCCGAAATCACTTTAAAGAGAGGAGCTGAACGGTCTGCAGGGAGGTAGGACAAACTTTCAATAAGATGACGCCTGAGTTCTTCACCGTATTTCTTGTCAATCAAGAGGGGCGCGGTACAGCCAGCGGCTTTTAAACATGAGATCAGGCATAGGACTTCTGCTGGTGGCTTGCCTCGTGAAATCTCCCATGATAGTACGTCGCTTTCAGAAACTTTTAGCAAGTGTTTGGCGTAGGCTATTTGATCCTCGACGTAACCTCGCCCATAAAGAAGGCGGGAAACTTCGTAGTCTTTCACGGCGATGGATATTAGATAAAGCATGTTTGCTACATACTCGAAGGAGAGGTTAAACCGATCAGCAAGTTCCAGAAGTGCTGGATGAAATGGAAGGAGATAATAGCGCAGGCTGCCGTGCAAAACCGAGTGCCCCACCTCGTGACGAATCCCACCCATCTTAACCAGCCTTGGCAGTCTCTTCATTCTTTCAAGGCATAGGATGATTCGAGGTGTTCCTCGCCAAGCGTCATGCATTGCGAAAAACAATTCATCGAAGGGCGCGGACACGACGCCAACTTCCGCGGATTCCTTTGCTAAGAAAGCTTCGACCGACGAAGATCGTTCAAACACGCACAAGTCGGCCATAGAGACATCGTGAGGCGCCAATCGACTGTAACACTCTTCCATGACCTCAATAACGCTGTCTATTTCTTCCCTGTTGACTTCGCCAAATTTTGAAACACAAATGTGCACCAACGCGCTTCCCATCGAATTGTGATTCATGCGAATTTGAGAGTTGCCTCTTCAAAACTTAGAAATTGCTCATGCCAATTCAAAATTCTGGTTTTGATTTTCCCAATTTTTTGTCTAAGCAAGCCTTGATAAAGCCGTAATATCCTGGGTCCGGCTTGCCTGGTCTGCTTTTGAATTCACCGTGGAACTGGGAGGCGAAGAAAAAGAACTTGCCAGGTAGTTCTAGAATCTCCATTCTTCTACCGTCAGGGCTTTTGCCAGAGAAAACCAATCCATGCCTTTCAAGAATGTTCCAATAATCAGGATTGACCTCCCATCGGTGGCGATGACGCTCATAGATCTCTTCAGCTCCATACAGCCTATGCGCTAGCGTGTCCTTTTTGATTATGATTTGATGCGCGCCCAAACGCATTGTCGCCCCCTTATATTTGACGCCTCGTTGTTCGGGCATGAGGTCGATCACGGGGTGCGGTGTATCGGGATTGACTTCAGTGCTGCTGGCTTCCTGCAGTTCACAAGCGTTGCGGGCGAATTCAACGACCGCCAATTGAAAGCCGTAACAGATTCCTAAAAATGGCATGTCATTTTCACGTGCAAAACGAATTGCCCTCATTTTCCCTTCTGTTCCTCTTGGGCCAAAACCATAGGGAATAAAGATTCCGTCATAGTCTCTGAGAAGTTTTAATTTGCTCGGCTCCCCCTCCAGGTTCTCTGCTTCAATGTAGTCTATTAGAACTCGTGCCTGACAGGCCGCTCCAGCATGTCGAAAAGCCTCATTCATGCTCACGTAACTGTCAACCAAACCCGCGTATTTACCAACCAACGCTATTTTAACCTCAAAACGCGGGTTCTCAAAGGAGTCTACAAATTCTTTCCACTCACTCCACTCAGGTGTTCGTTCTGGAAGGAGGAGTCGTTTACAAACGTAATCGCCCATACCCTGCTCATCTAAGATTAGGGGAACCTGATAGATGGATGGAACGTTGTACGAGCAAAACACTGCTCTTTCTGGAATTGTGCCGAAAAGCGCTATTTTTCGAAGGGCTTCGGAATCGATCATTTTGTTGCATCTGGCAACAATCGTGTCTGGTTGGATGCCGATGCGGCGCAACTCGTTTACGCTATGCTGGAGAGGCTTGGTTTTCATTTCATTGGTTACGTCTAAGATAGGGACAAGGGCAACGTGAACATAAAGTGTGTTGTCGAACCCCTCTTCTAGGCGCATCTGGCGGATCGCTTCGAGGAAGGGCAGTCCTTCTATGTCCCCGACTGTTCCTCCACATTCTGTCAAAACAACGTCGACCTTCGACCGCTCCGTAACCAACCGAATTCGACGTTTGATCTCATTGGTAACGTGAGGGACTATTTGAACGCATCTGCCCAAAAAGTCGCCACGACGCTCCTCGTTGATGACGGCTTGATATATCTGACCAGTTGTGATATTATTGTCCTTAGGCAGGTTCAAATTTAGAAATCTTTCATACCATCCGAGGTCGAGGTCTGTTTCACCTCCGTCATCCGTCACGTAAACCTCCCCGTGAATATAGGGGTTCATCGTGCCCGCGTCCATGTTCACGTAGGGATCGATTTTTACCGCCGTAACCTTGAAGCCCCTAACTTGGAGCATCTTTCCAATAGATGAAGTGACAATGCCCTTACCAACAGAAGAAAGCACACCCCCGGTTACGAAAACAAACTTAACCATTACTACACCTTCACGACAACAAAACCATAGACTGCATCTCCTCATTAAAATTCTTTCTTATAAAATGAAAAAGGATGCTTACGGATGCACGGCGATCTTTAGGTCACTTTTCGATGTGGTAAGAATATCAAACGCGTCCTTTATCTCTTTTAGCTTCATTTTCCGAGTTATCAGCGGCTCAACTTTCACCGTTCCAGACGCTATGAGATTTAAGGCTTTCTTGAAGTGACCAGGGGTTGCGTGAAACGTTCCGAGCATGGTTACCTCTCCATAGTGGAGCAACTCGGTTCTGACCCTAATCTCTGTTCCAGGCGGGCATCCGCCGAATTCTAAGACTGTTCCCCCCTTCCCAACCATTTTTAACGCTTGTTCCCATGTTGCTGGAAGCCCGATAGCCTCAATAACCACGTCTGCCCCATAACCGTCGGTGAATCGCCTAACTTTCTCAACGAGATCCTCACGCTTGGAATTGAGGGTTTCATCTGCGCCGAGTTCTTGGGCCACCTGAAGGCGCTCGTCAACAAGGTCGCTTACTAAAACTCTTTCTGCGCCCATCTTTTTGGCCGTTTGCAGGTGGAGAAGTCCTATGGGTCCAGCGCCAATGATGGCCACGCTGTCTCCCAGCTGAATGTTGGCTTCCTCGATCCCGTGGAGGACGCAAGCCAAAGGCTCTGTTACCGCCGCTTCTTCGTAGGTTATGTGGGATGGAATTTCTTGCGTGTTAAGCATAACCATGCGTTGCGGAACTTTGATGTATTCAGCGTAGGCACCCCAGAGCCACGTCATGTCTTCGCACAAGTTGTACTTCCCCTTTTGACACATTTTGCATCGAAAACATGGCGAGCTGTTTCCCGCCCTAACTCGCATACCCTTCTTTGGCCATGAGACTCCCTCTCCAACTTCGACCACATCTCCAGCCCACTCATGACCGAACACTGTTGGGTATTCAATGATTCCTTCCACATAACCCCTCTGAAAAATCTTCACGTCAGTTCCGCAGGTTGTTGCAGCCCTCACCTTCACCAAAATTTCGCCAAGTCCCACCTCTGGCATGTCGATATGTTCGACTTTGAGATCTTTTACTCCGTATAACAATGCTGCCTTCATTTTTTCCCATGGCAACTTGATATCACTTCTCTTGGTTAATGGTGTCATAGTTGAATTACAAGATTTTAATTTTCGGGTATCTAGAGCCTCCTACTTTGTTAGTATACATCTAGTTTCAGAATATGGACTGAGGGTAAATGTTAATTTTAGGAATGTAAATTTGAAGTTAAGAATGACCTTGGTGCAGTCGTCGTCTATTAAAGGTTGGTTTACGATACTTTTCCTATTAAATATCCTCGATATAGCGACAACTTCGCCTTTGTACGAAGGTAACCCTGTTACACTATATCTTTGGGGTCGAATAGGAATTTTTCTTACTGCTTGGCTTAAGATTGGTTTGGTATTGCTATTTGGAGTGTTATGTGTAGCAGCAAAGAAAGTGACTACTCCCCATGAATGGGAATTTACCGGCCAAGTTTTCAGGGCAAATCTCATTGTTCTCGTAGCCTACTATGCCTTCGTAGTCGCAGTGAATCTGATAGTCATCGTTTCGTCGATGGCTGGATAACTCGTCGTTTTACCCTATTTTTCTTTAGTCATTGAGGACCACTACTTTTAAGCATTCCTCATTTTTTGCTGTTTTGAATGCTTCCCCTGTTCGGCTCAGCGGGAAGCGATGCGTTATGAGTTCCTTAGCCTTGATTCTTCCGGAGCTTATAAGTTTCAAAGCAGTTCTCGTCTCTATATGGGATGTGGAATACGATGGGATAACCTTGACTTCTGAGAAGAACAGCTTATGTGGGCTTACGCGCATATGCTCATCGGGCGGTGTTGGCGCAAATATGCATACGGTTCCGCCTCTGCGGCAGACATCCATCCCCTCTGAAAAGGCTTTAATGTTAGGCGCGGTGACGATAACGATGTTCGCTCCCATTCCGTTGGTGACTTCTCCCACCCTCTTAACCAAGCTTTCGCTCCTCGGATTTATCGTCAAGTTTGCCCCAAATCGTTTGGCCGCTTCTAACCTATAGTTAACAAAATCGCTAACGATGATTTGGCTTGCTCCAAGGTTTCTTGAAAGTATTGCGTGGATGATTCCAGATGGTCCTGCGCCTATGATCGCCACAGTGTCTCCTGGTTGAACATTGCATTTCTTCAGTGCCCTCACGCAACATGCAACTGGCTCAATGAGAGTTGCTTCCTCAAAGGAGACATCGTCTGGAATTTTCAGCGTATCTACTTGCAAGTTCGGAGCAGGCACCTTAAAGTATTCAGCAAACCCTCCAGGGTGTATGTGCGTCTGTCCAAACTTCTGGCACATAGTGTAGTCTCCTTGAAGACAATAGTGACAGGTTAGGCACGCAACGTGATGGTGCACGAAAACTCTTTCTCCAGGCTTAAAATTTTCGACTTTATCTCCTACCTCAACAACGACTCCGGAGGGTTCGTGACCAAGAACCAGGGGAACTCGACTCTTTAGATACCAGTCCATAAGATCGGATCCACATATTCCACATGCCTTCATATCCACTAAGATTTCGTCTGACTCAATCTTGGGTTTGGGCATATGCTCAATTCTTATGTCGTCAAGGCTATAATAGACTGCAGCCTTCATTTCATTTCGAGGGTGTTTTGAGGGTGTAGGCATTTAAGACTTTCTTTCATGGATGATGGTTAGAAACTTATATTTACGCAATTTGGTACAACGTGAATTCGTGGGGAACCGGCAATGTACGTCGCAAGCGTTGAGAAGGTTAGGGAATACAAAATTACTGAAGAAGGGGCGCATAAAGTCAAAGTTAAATACCTGCTACACAAAGGCGTGGGAGCAGGAAGACTGCAGCTTCGACTCTTTACCATAGATGTCGGGGGCTACACCCCCTTGGAGAGGCACGCCCACGAACACGAGGTTTTCATGCTTCGAGGAAGGGCTTTAGTCATGGGAGGAGAAAAAGAAGTCGTGGCGAATCCTCGAGATGTAATATTTATACCCTCGCATGAGAAGCATCAATTCAAGAACATCGGCGATGAACCAGTCGAATTCTTGTGCACGAAAGAAACAACTGGTGAAACACCAAAAGTTTTGAAGAAAAAAGGTTAGCGTACATCATGATTTTCAAGTTAACAGTGCGTTTGGGCTTTCCATAACTTGCTTCACTTTTTGCAAGAATTTTGCGGCTGGAGCCCCGTCCACCACTCGATGGTCAAAGGACAAACTCAGTTGCATCGTAGGTCTAACTACTATCTGCTTATCCACCACCGTCGGCTTTTCCACCACTCTTCCAACTCCAAGTATAGCGGTTTCGGGAGGGTTAATTATGGGCGTGAAAACGTCCACTCCGTACATGCCGAGGTTTGTGATGGTGAAGGTTCCCCCCGTCAGCTCTTCTTTTGCGAGCTTACTTTGCTTCGCCTTCTCAACGAGTTCCTTCAGTATCGAGGCGATTTCTTCAAGTGATTTTCTGTCCGCGTTACGTACCACTGGAACAATGAGTCCCCTTTCTGTAGCGACGGCAACGCCTATGTTAATGTCGGCGAAAACCTTGATTTTCCAATTCTCAAGTGTTGAGTTCATGATTGGATTTTCCTCTAAAGCCTTCGCTACTGCTTTCACCAGCATGTCTGTGTAAGACACTTGAACCCTTTCGCGAAGTTTAGCTGCGTTTGACATGTCTACCTCCATCGTTATTGTACTCTGTGGGGCTGTTTGAGCGCTAATTGACACACGTTCCGCAGCCGTCTTCCTTATCCCGGTTAAAGGTATAACCTCCCGCACTCGCGGCATGACTTTCGCTTCTTCAATGATGCTCCTCACATCCTCCTCAACGATTCTTCCTTCAGGGCCTGTTCCCCTGACCTGAGTTAGGTCAATGCCATGCTCCTTCGCCAATCTCTTAGCCGCAGGAGAGGCTATGATACGCTTCTTAACCCTCTCCAAAACCTTCCTTTCAGGCATCGCCATAACTTCCTCGGTTTTTATCGCTGGTGCCGCGGCGACAACTTCGATTTCCGGAAGCATCTCATCAGGCGCTGTTATAATGCCAAGGGTTTCACCAACTGGCACATCCATTCCTTCCTCCGCCAAAATTTTACGTAGAACTCCTGTCGCTGGGGCTTCAACTTCGTAGGTTACTTTTTCAGAGAGCACCTCGACTAAAGGCTCTCCCTTTTTCACCATGTCGCCTTCTTTCTTGAACCACTGAACCACTGTTCCCTCTTTCATAGTTAAGCTGAGTCTGGGCATCAAAATTCTTGTTACCAAATCTGACCCTCTAATTATCCTCTCTTACCCATTTTTGGAATCGAAATGCCGTTCAATTAATAAACGATTTCCTCCACTGCCTTAATTATACTCTTTTCATTGGGTATGACGAACTGCTCTAGGGGCGGACTAAAGGGTATAGGCGTATCTGGCTCTGCTATTCGCTTGATTGGGGCGTCGAGATAGTCCAAAGCCTCTTCAGCAACCGTCGCCGCGATTTCTGCGCTCACACCAGCTGTCTTGCAGTCCTCTGTAACAATAACGATTCGACCAGTCTTTTTAACCGAATTTACGATCGCCTGCTTGTCTAGGGGAACAAGAGTTCGTGGGTCAATAACCTCTGCATCAATTCCCTGCTTACTCAGAGTTTCAGCTGCGGCAAGCGCCTTGTGAACCATATATAGAGTAGCGACTATTGTGACATCTTTCCCCTCCCTTTTAACGTCTGCCACACCAAAAGGAATGGTATATTCTTCCTCTGGTACAGGCCCTTCAATGGGATAGAGAAGCTTATGTTCAAAGAACATCACCGGATTGTCATCTCGTATTGCAGTCTTCAGCAAACCCTTCGCATCGTAGGGACTCGAAGGCATGACAATCTTCAAACCGGGAACGTGCATAAACCAAGCCTCAAGGCTTTGAGAATGGTGCGCCGCAATGTTGACTCCAGCGCCAAAAGGCGTTCTTATAACAACGGGCACCTTGGCTTGGCCGCCAAACATGTATCTCAACTTTGCCAATTGATTCGCTATTTGATCCATGGCTAGAGCTGAGAGGTCTCCAAACATGATTTCGGCTACTGGCCTCATGCCAGTTATCGCTGCGCCAGCGGCAACTCCTATTATGGCTGACTCGGAGATAGGTGTGTCTCGAACCCGCTTATCGCCAAACTCCTCTGCAAGTCCCTTCGTAACTCTGAAGGCTCCCTCCCAGTATCGCCCAATGTCTTCCCCCAGCAAGAACACGGTCTTGTCTCGAAGCATTTCCTCCCGCAAAGCCTCACGGAGCGCTTCCCGATAGCGTATTTGCCTCATTTCCCACGCCTACCTCCAGTAGTACATGTCCTCTAGCGCTTCTTCAGGCGCTGGATACGGGCTATCCATGGCAAATTTGGTAGCCTCTTCCACGGCGGAAATGGCATCTTGTTCGATTTTTTCGGCTTCCTTCTCGGTCAAAATTTTCATTTCGAGAAGCTTTGTCTTAAATCGTATGACCGGGTCTTTCTTAAACCATTCTTCAACCTCTTCTTTAGGTCGGTAGGTGGCAGGGTCAAATCTGGAGTGCCCCTTTTGTCTGTATGTCTTGCACTCTATTAACGTAGGGCCCTTACCCTCCCTTGCCCTTTTAACCGCCTCACGTGCCGCCTCATACACCTCAAGCACGTCGTTTCCATCCACAACCACTCCTGGAATGCCGTAAGCTGCAGCCCTATCAGCAACATTTTCAATTAGCATAACTCTTGACTGACGAGTGCCCATGGCGTACAAGTTGTTTTCACAGATAAACACCACTGGGAGTGCCCAGATAGCCGCCATGTTGATTCCCTCATGAAATGTCCCCTGATTTGAGGCTCCCTCACCGAAGAAGCAAGCTACGACTTGGTCGGTTCCCCTAAGCTTGATCGACAAACCGGCTCCAGCGGCTATGGGAATCCCGGCTCCCACAACAGCTGTTGCCCCGAGCATGCCTATACTGAAATCGGCGATGTGCATGGAGCCGCCCTTGCCCTTGCAGTAACCCGTTTTCTTGCCTAGGATTTCCGCCATAGTCAGGTCGAGTTGGGCGCCTTTCGCTATGCAGTGCCCATGCCCACGATGGGTGCTGGTTATGTAGTCGTCCCTTCTGAGGTTGGCGCACACGCCGACCGCCACTGCCTCCTGCCCGGCGTAGAGGTGAAGGGTTCCTGGAACAAGGTTCTGGCCATACAATTCAAAGGCTTTCTCTTCAAAATGCCTAATCTCCAGCATCTTCATGTACATTTTAATCAACTTCTTTTTTGCCAACTTCAATGGATGATCCCTCTTGGAACCGTAACTCCGTCTAATGTTGGTGTGTGTAGCGTAATGTCCTATTTTTTGTTTGCTACAATCCAAACGCCTTCGTGGGCCAACGGCGGTCATCGTTTCTGATATTGTGGGATGGGATACAAAAGTTGTTTGACATACATTTTGGAATGTATGCAATTGTGTTTTTTCATACAAAGCTTAAATAGTTCGAGGCGATATTGATAGTTAGATATGTCGAAATTTGGACATATTGTATGCCTGTGTAACATGAAAACTGTTCAACAAAAATACGTGAAGATAAAAATGAAGAAAAAAGCGACCACGCTCCCCAAAGAAAGGGAAGAAGAACGCAAGTCTAGGAGGTGCCCTTACCTTTCCAGCAATTCGAGAAAAATCTGCAGGAAAATGTCTGAGGAGGGTCTAGACGGCAGGGTTTCCAGCTTCGATATTAAACATTTTTGCAGGAGCAACCCAGTCTATTGCTATTATTTTCGTTCTCATTCTTCAAAACAATAACTGGTGAAAGTTTCTCCTCCAAAAATTCACATAAATTTTAATATGCGCATGCGCATTAATGAGAGGGTCCACCAGGTTGATTCCCACATACTGGGTGAAGTAAATGAAAAAACATACGATCTTGGTAGCTGATGATTACAATAGAGAATTCTATGATCAACTAGCCAAATACGGGGAGGTGGTTAAAGCAACTAATATTGATGACGACGCTGAACTAGGTGATGTCACCATTCTTGTGGTTAGAAGTAAAACGAGGGTTAATGAAAAACTTGTCGATAGGATGCAGAATTTAAAGTGCGTGATAAGCGCAACTCATGGTATGGATCATGTGCATATAGATTATTTAAAAGAAAAAGGGATAAGATTTTATAACGTTCCCGTCCAATCCTACGACATTGCGCAGGGCGTTATGGCATACATTTTGGCCCATTCCACAAACCTTGTAAAAGGAGACAGATCGATGAAGCGCAAAGAATGGAAGAAGAAAGAGTTGAAAGGATTTCGGATAAAGGGGAAAACTTTGGGGATAATTGGCTATGGCAGAATAGGAAAGGAGGTGGCCAGAATGGCCTCCGCACTTGAAATGAACGTCGTTGCATACGACCCATATGTTAAAGATAACGAATTTGCCGTAACCTTGGATAAGCTTTTGGAAACATCAGACTTTCTAACTATACATGTTCCTTTAACTGAAGAAACCAAGAATATGATTGGAAAAAATGAAATTAGTAAAATGAAGGATGGGGCATACTTGATAAATACGGCAAGAGGCGGGATCGTAGATGAAGAGGCTTTGTTAGATGCGTTACGCCAAGGAAAACTTGGTGGCGCAGCATTGGACGTTTATGGGCAGCAGCCACCTTTTGAAAACGAGGTATCTGATAGGTTAGCTAAAGATGAAATGGTAATAGCAACCCCCCACAGTATTGGTCAGACCACCGAAGCAATAGAAGAAAAAGGAAAAGGAGTAATAAAAATTATTAAGGATTATATCAGAAAGAACCCTATCTAAAATATTGTTTGATACCTTGCCGTACTTAGATTATAGCTTAAATCTCGATTTGTGCGCGCATCACTTGGTCATTCCTTTTTCAGCAGAAAGTTCATTTAAATAGTATGTTCTACATTTAGTGGGAAGCTAAGGCCTTGATGGTTGGCATTGTTGGGAAACCTAACACTGGCAAGTCCACGTTTTTCTCGGCTGCAACGCTGGTTCCAGTGGAGATTGCGAGTTATCCATTTACCACGATAAAGCCGAATCGAGGAATAGGATATTTACGGACTCCTTGCGTGTGCAGGGAGTTTAACGTGAAAGATAACCCAAAGAACTCCATATGCTTAGATGGAATCCGATTGGTTCCTGTTGAGTTGATTGATTGCGCTGGGCTTGTTCCAGGCGCTTGGCAGGGACGGGGACTGGGAAATCAGTTTTTGGACGAAATAAGGAAGGCGGATGCTCTCATTCATATCGTTGACGCCGCGGGAGCAACGGACTCTGAGGGAAAGATGTGTAAGCCGGGGTCCCATGATCCTACTGAAGACGTAAAGTTCCTAGAGACGGAGATAACCATGTGGCTGGCCCAAATACTGAAGAGGGACTGGCCCAAACTCGCCAGAACAGCTGAGTCAGGTACGGGAGAAGACCTGGCCTCTCTACTTGAAACTCGGTTGAGCGGACTAGCTATTAGGAGAGCCCACATAATTGAGGCTTTTAGAAAAACGGAGCTGAACGCGGAAAAACCAACCGCGTGGAACGATGATGACCTAATAAAATTTCTAGGTGCGCTGAGAGGAATCTCCAAACCAATGCTGATTGCTGCAAACAAAATAGACCTTCCAACAGCAGAGGAAAATGCTGAAAAATTGAAAGAGTTCGGCTACACGGTTATACCCTGCTGCGCAGAAGCGGAATTGGTGCTGAGGAGAGCTGCTGAAAAAAAGCTAATTGATTACAAGCCTGGAGACTGCAACTTCACCATCACGAAACCTGAGGAACTGACAGAGGCTCAAGGTAAGGCGTTGAGGGTGGTTAAGGAAAGGATACTGCAGAAATTTGGATCCACTGGCGTCCAAGACGCCATCAACATGGCTTTTTTTAAGCTCCTAAACATGATAGTCGTTTATCCCGTGGAAGACCTCGAACACCTTAGCGACCATAACGGTCGAGTACTTCCCGACGCGTACGTTGTACCTTACGGCACCACCGCGCGTCAACTAGCCTATATCGTTCACACAGAATTGGGAGAAGGCTTCATCCACGCAGTTGAAGTTCATGAAAAAAAGAGAATCGGAGAAAATTATGTGCTGAAAGACAGAGATGTGGTTTCGATAGTGAGCGCAAAGAAAAGAGGATAGTTCCAGTATGCTTTCCTTTCACTGGCCAAAACGCCGCTTCCGCCTCTGATAGGTACGAACTGCTCGCAAAAGATCTATGCGCCTAAAATCGGGCCAGTTTATGTCCAAAAAGCAGAGTTCACTGTACGCGCACTGCCACAAGAGAAAACCGCTTAGTCTTTCTTCTCCGGAGGTTCGAATGATGAGGTCTGGATCCTGCTTTGGCATATGGGCTGTGTATAGGTATCTCTCAAAAAGCTGCTCGTTTATGTCTTCGGGAGCCAAGTTTCCGCCTTCCACTTTCTGAGCAATCTTCCTCGTTGCATCAACAATCTCTGCCCTTCCTCCGTAAGCGAGAGCCACGTTCAAGAAGTGCTCGTCATAATCCTTTGTAGATTCCTCCACCTGCCTAATCATTTCTTGAAGTTTTTTTGGCAAGAGGCTAAGCCTGCCTATGGCCTTAACTCGAACTCTGTGTTTGTGAATGCTGTCGTCTTTAAGGATCTCACGCAACTTTTCCTCAGCAATCCGCATAATTTCTTCCACTTCTTTTTGGGAGCGTTGAAAGTTTTCAGTTGAAAAAGCGTAGAGGGTAACCGATTTTACATTCAAATCCAAGCACCACTTCAGCAAGTCCTCAATTTTATCGGCGCCATAATGATGACCAACCCACGGATTCAAAGACCTCTCAGAAGCCCACCTTCGATTTCCGTCGAGGATTATGGCTACATGTTCAGGCTTTGTATCATTCTTCACTTGATACCATAACCATTTCTCGTACAATTTATAGATGCCAAGTATGGACAATAAACCTTGTAGCATTATTCAGCCCCGAACCTTGCGTCCTGAAGCGCGTGCGCACAAGGACATTGGCGACTCTTTGGTAAGTGCTTGATAGTTTCTCTTAAAATTTGCTGAATAATCGGAATTTTCTCCTTCGCCACTTCGGCTACTTCATGGGCGGTCAATCGTTTCTGGATTCCAGCAGCCATGTTTGAAACGAAGCATAGGGCTGTGTAACACATTTCGAGTTCACGGGCAAGCACAGCTTCAGGCGCCACAGTCATTCCCACGATATCGCAACCCAACCGCCTAAACATCTTGATCTCCGCAGGGGTTTCAAATCTAGGCCCCTCCGTGCAAACGAGGACAGCTCGATTCCACGCTCGCGCACCGCGTTCCTTCATCGTCTTAATCAACAACGCGCGAACTTCCGGACAGAACGGCTGAGACATATCCACATGTGTAACAGGGGCGTCATCATAGAAACTGAATCTTCGAAGCTTGGTAAAGTCAACCAAATCATGGGGAACCACCAAGTCGCTTGGTTTGAGGTCAACATTTATGGCCCCCACGGCATTTGTTGCAACGATCCGCTTAACACCCATTTCAAATAGGGCGTAAATGTTGGCTCGATAGTTCACCTTGTGGGGAGGAATGGAATGATGAACGCCATGGCGGGGCAAAAAAGCAACGGATTTTCCACCTGCCTCACCGATTGATATGGGAGGCGGAAGCCCGTAGCGGGTTCCCACTCGAATCTGCTCCATGTCTTTTAACAAGGCTTCTAAACCAGATCCGCCAATTATTGCCACGTCAACCTTCCTTAAGTTCGTCAACCTCTTTTTCCTTCCCTATGAAAAAGCTAGCATATCTTCTACGTAATAGGAAGACGGCGAAAACAGCGGCTACAATCAAAGGTATACCGGTTATAATGGCAGCCACAAGCCCCGCATAAGAAAACTTAGGATTAATTAGAATCTGAGATGCTTGAGAAAACATTGTATACGACCATGCACACACAACTACAACAACAATGGTACGCCACAATCTAGGATCTCGTTCAAAGAACCATCGAATCGCCCTGCCAGAAAGCAGAACACAGACTCCGATTACGATAAGAGCGATAGATCCGAAAATAAACCATCCTGAAAGCTTAGGAAAATGCGTAAGCCACTGACCAAAATTTGTTGGAGGGGGATCGAGCTTAGTTGCAGCGTCTGCAGCAGAGTCTCCTCCTAAATAGCAACCAACTAAAATCAGTAATACTCCGGCAACCGCAGAAAAGCCTGCTATTTGCACGGGATAAGGAGGTGGGGAATATTCTCGCACCCATTTGTAGAAGTTGCGAGTCGCCCTATCGAGTCCGAATCCTTTTACAGAAAGGACTACACCGAAAACGATGAGGAAAGCTATCCCAGCGTATGGTAACCAGTTGAGTACCGCCAAGACGCCCAAAACGATCAGGAGGATTCCAGGTAGGCCTAACAAAATTCGAGAGTAACGGGGGTTTTCCACAAGCGTTTTTAAATATCGAGTAAACACGGCAGCCGTTTCCTCGATTGATTTACTGTGCTTTATCACAATCCTTCGAACCGAGGTTACAGGCACTCTGGATTCAATCAATGGCAAAACGGCTTCATCCGTGTAACCATCTGTAACCAAGATAACATCGCTAGCCGGAAATGCGCCTAGCACTTCGGTGAGCTCAGATACGAGTTGTCTATCCGCCCCTACACCGCCCAGTTCAGAACCAGCTATAGTCGCAATTTCATACTCTCCTGGAGGGGCTTTAGTTCCTTCCTTTAAATGGTCATAAATCCTAACTGCCTCAAACATGGCATTCGCGTCAGGTTCTTCGGGATCCCGGAGGGCAAGGCTGGTAGCCGCGTTTATGTTTTCTTTCCTTCCAAGAATAGGCGTTTTAATTCCTGCTTTCACGCCGAGGTCATCGTCTCTGTCAACACAGAGAACGAGAATGCGTTCCAGCTCCTTTTTCGCAGGCTTCGGCATGACTGCTCTCCCACTTATTGTTAGTCGCTGATCACTTTAATTTATTTTTCATCTCCTCTTTAAGGTTCCGTGAAAACCACGCCGCGTGCAAAGTTTCACAATCATAATTTCCTTTTTTCTGCGAGTATCTTAAATTCCTCCCATGTTAACTTCTCGCCACGTTTATACTTCTCCAACGCCCTTTCTTCTAGTTCTTTAAGGAGTTCACGTTGACGTTTAGCTTGCTCTTTCTCCTCCCCTCGACGAAGCTCTTGTTTGAAAGTCTTAATCTGATCTAACATTTCAGTGCATTTTTGATGGAGATTCC
>Ga0315306_10000539_pt1 | contig 18309 bp, 12 predicted proteins | sample TDP1_MG_FD_203803 | JGI IMG/M metagenome (GOLD analysis project Ga0315306, IMG submission 203803) | Freshwater sediment microbial communities from Lake Towuti, South Sulawesi, Indonesia - TDP1 | ecosystem: Environmental > Aquatic > Freshwater > Lake > Sediment | place: Indonesia: South Sulawesi... | reverse complement strand
TCCCTGGGCTTCTGTCGGCGTCCAAGTGAACACGCCAGTGACGCTATCTATGGAGGCTCCCGTTGGAGCACCAGCACCCAAAGAGAACGACAAGGTCTGTGGCGGTATGTCTGGGTCTGAGGCTGTGGCGGTGAAAGTGAGCAGCACTAGTTCATCGACAGATTTGGAACCAATCGGATCCAACACTGGTGGAGCGTTTACCTCGCTCACTGTTATTGATATGTCCTCATAGTCTTCGAGGCTGCCATCCGACACAATAATCCTAATAGTGTAGTCACCTGGACCCTGAGCTTCGGTAGGCGTCCATGTGAAAACGCCCGTTGCAGCATCAATGGAAGCGCCGACTGGGGCACCAGCACCTAGCGAGAATGTCAGAGTTTGTGGGGGCAAGTCTGGATCCGAGGCTGTAGCGGTGAAAGTCAGTAACTCCAGTTCGTTAACTGATTTCGCACCGATCGAATCTAACACTGGGGCTAGATTGACTTCGTTGACAGTGACGCTGATGTCCTCGTAGTCTTCGAGCGAGCCGTCGGACACGATAACCCTGATGGTGTATCCTCCTGGTCCCTGGGCTTCTGTCGGCGTCCAAGTGAACACGCCAGTGACGCTATCTATGGAGGCTCCCGTTGGAGCACCAGCACCCAAAGAGAACGACAAGGTCTGTGGCGGTATGTCTGGGTCTGAGGCTGTGGCGGTGAAAGTGAGCAGCACTAGTTCATCGACAGATTTGGAACCAATCGGATCCAACACTGGTGGAGCGTTCACCTCGGTCACTGTTACCGAGATGTCTTCGTAGTCTTCTAGGCTGCCGTCAGACACAATAATTCTGATGGTGTAGTCGCCTGGGCCTTGAGCCTCGGTCGGAGTCCAGGTGAAGACGCCTGAGGTAGCTCCGATTGAGGCTCCCTCGGGAGCGCCAGCGCCAAGCGAGAAGGTTAGAGTTTGAGCTGGAATGTCGGGGTCAGATGCGGTGGCTGTGAACGTGAGGAGTTCTAGTTCGTTGACGGATTTGGCTCCTATTGGGTCTAACACTGGAGGCAAGTTAACTTCGTAGACGGTAACTGAGACATCTTCATAGTCGGTTAGGGAACCGTCTGAAACGATTACTCTTACAGTGTAATCTCCTGGTCCCTGGGCTTCTGTCGGCGTCCAAGTGAACACGCCAGTCGTAGCGCCGATGGAGGTCCCGGGTGGTGCACCTTCACCCAAAGAGAAGGTTAATGGGTCAAGGTCTGGGTCTGACGCTGTTGCCGTGAAGGTGAGAAGTTCCAGTTCGTTGACCGATTTTGAACCGATGGGATCAAGCACTGGTGGGTTGTTCACTCCCGTGGATTCGTATTTGACGAAGTCTGCCTTGAAGTCGAACTGCGTTGTGGTCGCTTTTACTCCTGTAACCTTGATTTTCCAGTTGCCTGAGACATCTCTGAAGTCTGCTGGGTTGGTGGTTATGGTCTGGCTCTTTGTTTCATCAAAGTTGGCGGTAGAACTTGACGTGTAGGCAATGTAGCCGTCTCCGCTGGTAGGATAGCCCGCAAGTGTATAGTTGTATAGTTGTAGCGTTACTGAGACGCTGCCTTCAGTCCAGGCACTGTCGACGACCCAGAGGAGTTGAGTCCAAGTCTCGGTGTTGGATGATCCGGTGAACTCGAGTTCCGCTGTGTATTGGCTTGGTAGCATTATGTTAGTCGCTCGGGTTTGGTCAGGTGTTGTTAGGGTGTTGTCGTCGATTCTGAGGTAGGCGTTTACGCCCGAGGCTGCGGTTGTGACGTGAACGTAGTAGTCTATTTCGAGGTAGTCGGTTTGGTCCACGACTGTGTACTCAGACCAAGAATAGGTTCCTGAGAAGGTCGTCGCCGTTGTTGTTAAGTTTGCCGAATCTGCCACATTTGTTGCTATTGTATTTCTGACTGTGCCGTCTGACTGGCGAATCAGAATGTCAACGTCTGCGTGGGCTGAGGGAGGATAAGCATAGGAAACTTCTATTGGAATCCAGTCGAGGTAGGTTGTGTCTTGACCCCCAGCCTTTACTTGGGTGACTCGGGTCCAGATTTTGTCGCTGTTTATCTTGTCTACAGTCCACGTAGTCCACCCTGTTACGTCGACCCAGATGGTAGATTCTGCCGTTGTTAGAGTTGTAGAAGTATAACTAGTTGCAAGGAAAGTCGTTCCGCCGTCTATGCTCACTTCAAGCTTTATTTGGTCAGGGTTAATTGCCGCGCCAGCCTTGGCGTCTAGCCTGACCCTTACCTGACTTATCGAGGATTCTAAGGGTAGACTGAACCCGTAACCACCGTACTTTTGTTGCTGATCCCTAGTAGCTGAATAGGCAAAATTGGTGTCGTCAGCGTAAGCATATGTTGGATCTGTCCAAACGCCCGATGTTGAGCCTGGCGAATTTGTGACAATATATTGCGGAGGCACAGTTGAATGCCACGCTCTGTAATATATTGTCCACGTGCTGGCGGGAATCGAAATCACACCAGTCAGCGGGTACACAAATTTTCCCCAGAGCTGTCTTCCGCTTGAAGCAATTGAGGTAGATAGACTTGTGCCCGCTGCGTCTGCGCTCACCAGTTTTTGGAGATAATAGGCTGTTCCTCCTATGGTTGTAGTTTCCTGGTGGGCATACAGAGTTTGACCTGAGGTGGAGGTTGCATAGCTTCTGAACGTCATGTAAACGCTGTTGTTTGTCTGCAGATCGCTTAGTGCGCCTGAAACGTAGGCGGTTGAGCCGAGCACGTTGTACGCGGATGGGTTGTATGTTTTGGGCAGCACCGATGTGACGGTGTTGATGGAGATCAACAGTTCGATGCCGATTAAGATAACGAGAGTCAACAGTAGCTTTTTCTGCATATTCTTATCTCTTCTCCTTTCTCTTTTCAGCACTATAGGGTGACGGTCTTCACTCAATTAAGCATTACTATAAACAAAATCTAGAAAAATCCTCTATAAAACGAGCGAAGACGTATGGGAAAAACCCAGATAAACCCGTTTTTGCATCGCCCAAGACGACATTTATTCTACTCTTCATCATAATGCGAATTCAAACTCTTATGGCATAAAAAAAATAGGAGGTGGAAGGGTGGTTCTTATGGGGCTTTCCTTCCGAAGTTGATGCCCACTTTTATTAGGTCGAAGACGTCGACGATTCCGTCGTTATTCACGTCTGCGTCTGGATCCCATCTTGGTTCTCCTGGCCTAGAGCCGAAGGCAATGCCAATCCTGATGAGGTCGAAGACGTCGACGATTCCGTCGCCGTTCACGTCGCCCATCAGCTTCACGCGCACAGTTCCGTCGGTAAGCTTGTTGTCCGCGATATGGGTTTCACCTGGAACTACTGCGGCACTCGCCTCGATAGTGTAAACGGTGTTTGCTTGCACGAGGGCTGTGTTCCATGGGAACGTCAATGATTTGGTCTCAAAAGGCGCTAGGGTGACGCTCTGTGTTCCAACTGTGTAGTTGAGGCTGTAGGTAACGTTGTAGGCAAACACTGAAACGTCGAAGGTCTCTGCCAAGCCTGCTTCATTCGTAACAACAACCGTGACGTTGAAGGCGACGCCCTCATACACTTTTGTGCCAGACGGAGTGACGCTCAGCACCGCAACATCATGTTCCGTGATTTCATTGACCGTCACAGAAATGTCTTCAAAATCCTGCCCAAGCAAACTGTCGGACACGATAATCCTTATGGGGTAGACGCCTGGACCCTGAGCCTCAGTAGGAGTCCAAGTGAAAACTCCCGTGGTAGCATCGATGGAAGCGCCTGTGGGAGCGCCGGCTCCAAGCGAGAATGTTAAGGCCTGGGCGGGTGTATCAGGGTCTGATGCGGTTGCTGTGAACGTTAGCAACGTTAGTTCATTGACAGTTTTGTCACCAATTGGGTCAAGCACAGGAGGTAGATTAGCTTCGTTGACCGTCACGTTAATGTCTTCATAGTCTTCAAGCAGACCGTCTGAGACGATAATTCTTATTGGATAGACGTTCGGTCCTTGGGCTTCTGTGGGAGTCCAGGTGAACACGCCAGCAGATGTGATGGACGCACCTTCGGGAGCGCCGGCACCCAAAGAGAAGATCAAAGTCTGCGCTGGGATATCTGGGTCACTGGCTGTAGCCGTAAAGGTAAGCAGTTCCAGTTCATTTCCAGATTTGTCGCCGACTGGGTTCAGTATCGGGGCGGAGTTTATTTCGTTGACGGTTACGCTGATGTCTTCGTAGTCTTCGAGCGAGCCGTCGGACACAATGACCCTGATAATGTGGGTGTCAGGACCCTGAGCCTCGGTTGGAGTCCACGTAAAGACTCCCGTAGTAGCACCGATGGAAGCACCGGCTGGAGCGCCTGGACCGAGCGAGAAGAACAGTGGTTCGATGTCTGGGTCTGATGCGGTTGCTGTGAAGGTCAGTAGGGACAGTTCGTCAACGGATTTTGAACCAATGGGGTCGAGTACTGGGGGCTGGTTTACCCCCGTGGATTCGTATTTGACGAAGTCCGCCTTGAAGTCGAACTGTGTGATGCTTAATTTAACCCCTTTCATCTTCATCGTCCAATGACCAGTGGCGTTTCTGAAGTCTGCTGGATTGGTGGTTATGGTCTGGCTCTTTGTTTCATCAAAGTTGGCGGTTGAGCTTGAGGTGTAGGCGATATAGCCGTCTCCGCTGGTCGGATAGCTCCCAAGCGTGTAGTTGTATAGTTGTAGCGTTACAGAGACGCTGCCATTTGTCCAAGCGCTGTCGACTACCCATAGGAGTTGAGTCCAAGTCTCGGTGTTGGACGAACCAGTGAACTCGAGTTCCACAGTGTATTCAGAGACTAGTCTTGGTACCAAGGCAAAGGCTCTTACTCCCCAAGGGTCAGCGGCACTCATAGTGTAAGAACCACCAGAAATGGTTCCCGCTGAAGCCATTGTGGCACCTTGAAGTTGAACACAGCCGTCACTGCCTTGAATTGTTGTAAATTCCGCCACTTGCTCTGTCCAATCTCCGCCTGTCTCTCCTGTGAAGCTACCCACTGCATTGTCATCATTCACGAAGACAAAGGAGACCGCAAGTCTCTTGACTCCAGTTGTGGTAACTGATTGCGCCGAAATTGTTGTAACAGTTCCCGAGCCAAAACCGCCGCCTTCGGTGAAGCTTGACAAAGCAACATTGCGGAACGCGTACATTCGTCCTATTTTGACGATGTTAGCAGTTCCAACACCCACAGCTTGATTTCCAGTTTCGCTGCCTGTGGCAAACTTGGAGAATATCCACTGTCTTCCTACCGTGGTGGCATCTGGACCATAGAGCAAAGTCCAGCCACTTGGGGTTGTCGGTGCATTTGTGAGGTCACGGATTGTAATTTGCATTAGAAGTAGGTCATCTGCCTGTAGCCCTGATGGAAAAGGAACATTGAGTGGAGTTGTAGTTGTAGTTGCTGCTCCTGCTCCCGCAGATACGTATGTCACTTGCACATAATCAGAGGCAGAAACATAACTCCTGAATGTCATATACGCGCCGTTGTTTGTCTGCAGATCGCTTAGTGCGCCTGAAACATAGGCGGTTGAGCCGAGCAGGTTGTAAGCCGATGGGTTGTATGTTTTGGGCAGCACCGATGTGACGGTGTTGAAGGAGAGTAGCAGTTGGACGCCGATAAAGATAACGAGAGCCATCAGTATCTTTTTACTCATACTCTTCTCTCTTCTCCTTTCTCTTTCAGCACCATACGTGTCGGCTTTCACTCAATTAAACATTGCTATAAACAAAATCTAGAAAAATCCTCTATAGGAAGGGCCAAATAATAAAAAATGTGGCTTTGAGAGTCACTTGGGTTTTCTGATCTTTAGGAAGTACACTGCTGCCACCACAACTACCACAATCACTGCGGCTGCTATATATATGATATAGCCGAAGGGTGACTGTGCTTCCACGGTCACGGTGACTTCGTCGCTTGTCTCTGTTAACCACCTTGCTCTGATCTTGAAGACTCCGCCTTGAGTCGTTTTCCAAGTGTACGAGTACGCTCCGCTTGCGTCAGTTTTCCTTGTTGCAAGTGGACTCCACGTGGCTTCTCCCTCTTTTTTGTACTCAATGTATATGTCTTCGTTCTCTGCGATTGGATGGATGCCTCCGCTGATCGTCACGTTGGAACCAACTGCCAATGACGTTGGGGACGCCGTAATAGAGATTGGCTTGCCGAAGTAGCCGTCAATAGTGGTATGAGCTATCGAGTTTGCGTTGCGGTCTCCAAGTCTGTCGTAGTAGAGGTCTAGGGGTGATGAGCCAGCGGCAATAACTTCAAAGGTGATTGTTGCAAGGACTCCACTACCACTGGGTTCAGTTACTGCAGTTCCCAATAGCGTAATGAAGACCTGTATCTCTCCATCTGGATCAGTGACGTTTAGCCAGCCGAAGGTTTGCGCATTGGGGTCTGCAGAGGTGAGGAAAGGACCCTGCACAGCCCAGCCCTCCATACTGTCAAGGACATCTGTATCATATCTCAGCCGAAATTGGAAGCCGTAGAGGTTGGTCACGTCGCTAATGGTTACGTTTACATTGAAGGTTTCGCCGACGTCTGCGACGGTTATGTGGGGGTCTACGCGGAGAGTTGTTGCAGGCGAAGCGATAACGATGCTTGCTACGCTGAGGCCTAAGAGAAGTGTCATCAACGAGTACAGGAGAATGGCTCTTCTCGGGGGCTTTAGAATGGTTTTTCTCAAGTTTCCACCTCGGAGCTAATAGCTATCAATAGATATTTGAATTTTGCTACGGGATGCCTCTTGCGTTGGGAGTGGCACTTCACGGTTTGTATCTGATTCTGGAAATGATCTTGGCGTTGTTGAGGCTGTTTGTTCGGATGAGGGTTGAACGTGTAAGGAATTTTTTTATAGAGAATTATTAGAGAAACTCTTAAATTCATCATCCCGTCATCTAATATTGCTGAAAAGAGAAAGGAGAAGAGGAGAGACCATGAAAGGAAGAAATCTGACTACAATTGCAATGCTTTTCGCCATGCTATTACTAACTGCAGCTGTTGCTCCAGTTATGGCGCCACCGGGTCCGAGGTCAAGCGAGCTTCTGGTTAGGTATTACGCTGACCCAACGGCATTGTTCACAGGGTTGCAGGGCGCAGAGATCGACGCCATGTTCTGGGATCTGACAAGTGCTCAGAGAGCCCAGGCGCTCGCAAGCCCGAACCTGTTGGTGAACCTCTGGATCGCATTGGGAATGCGACAACTCGACATCAACAACAACTTGACGCTGTCGGGTCCCGCTGGCACAGATTGGGCGGGTGGCACTACGACTTGGAACCCAACGAGCGACGTGTATTTCAGGCAAGCCATAGCATATCTGATCAACAAGCCAAAAATCATCACCGACATCACCATGGGCTTGGGCATCCGCATGGATACGCCCATACCCGCAATCCTTGGAGAGTACATCAACCCAGCTGTCACGTACCCCAACTATCCTTGGGAGTACAGCCCAGGCGCAGCGGCAGCGCTGCTCACTGCTCACGGTTGGACGGTGGGGGCTGGCGGTATTCGGGTGTATCCTGATTATTGGGAGCCAGCGGCAAAGAGAGGTAAGCCCATTGATCCATTGGTAGTCTACTCAAGAAGCGACGACCCGATGAGGCTGACGGTTGGCGACTGGCTGAACGCCGAGCTGAACCTGATAGGCATTCCAACCGACTATAGACCGAGAGACTTTTCCGTGTGCAGCGTAAGAGTGATGGACGAAATCAACTATCACATCTACACAGGCGGCTGGGGCCTCAGCAGAGACCCAGACTACGTCCACGACCTCTATGGCTCAGAATACGCCCAGCCAGAAGGCACCAACTACCCGATGGTTCAGTGCGCAACATTCGACGCCGCAGCCGATGCAATACTGACCGCCACAAACAAACCAGATATGATAGCAGCCACATGGGCAGCCACAGCAGACCTAGTCAACCACGCTCACGGCGTGTGGTTATGGACAACAAAGAGTGGAGATTCCTACGCGAAGGGATGGTTGGGCGTAGTGAACTATGCAGGCGGCGGCCTTGACAACGGCTGGACGGTGCTGAACACATTTAACCCGACGGCCACAAGGTTTAGAGTGGGTTTGAAGAGCCCACCCGAAGCCGTGAACGTTATCACCTCCAGCTGGACGTGGGACTGGCAAGCTATGGGTTTCACCTACGACTCACTGATCAGCGGCAACCCGTACGACTTGACGGCTGACATGCCTCAGATGGCGAAAGACTGGACAATTGGAACATGGGACACGGGCGGCGGAGTGCTCGGCAGCAAAATAACATTCGACCTGCGCACCGACATGAAGTGGCACGACGGCTCAGCGGTCACAGCGGATGACGTCAAATTCACATACGACTACATCAAGAGCTTGCCAGGTGTCGCTTGGAACTATGCATCAGTCGCAAACTACAACAAGTCTATCATCGTGGGCAACGATATTGAAGTCTACTTCAACTTCGAAAGCGCACTGGCGCTACGATGGGCAGGCGGACTTCCGATGGTTCCAAAGAGCGTATTCTATGGAATGTCCAACCCGAAGGGATACTATCCAGGCGGCAACGAAGCCAACATGATAGGATGCAGCGCCTTCAAATGGACGGGCGACGACTTGCAAGGCGTAGGAGGCTACACACTACTGGCAGCCTACACACAGTACTACTGGAGCCCAGTGCTGGGCGAGGTAGACTGGAGATGCAGCAAGGGAGGACTATTCAACATCGACGTCTTCGACTTGATCAAGGTGGCAGTAGCCTTCGGATCTAAAGGCTATGGATCCATAGACCCGGCATGGAACTCAGCAGCAGACCTAGCAGCAGCATCTGGAGAAATCGACATCTTCGACCTAATCAAAGTGGCAATCTCGTTCGGTCAAACTTGGGGAGGCGGAGGATAAACTCCCAGCTCTAATCCGAGCGGATTAGAGCCTCAACCCCTTTTTATTTCTAAAAAACCTGTCACAAGATTTCTTTCTTGTCAGTTTCGGGCAGCAAACAATCCAAACTGAAAAAGAAAACGCCCACTGATAAAGTTAAAATACCTCTTGCTTTCCAATAGAATCCACGCATGGAGGTAAAATTTATGGGTTTGCGAACATACATTTTCAAAAGAATCATCAACAGCCTGATTCTCATATACTTTGTCATAACCCTGAACTTCATCATTTTCGCTCTAATGCCTGGAAACCCTCTGGAGCACTATGTTTCAGCCCTCAGAATAAAAAACCCCCTACAAGCCGAGAGACTAAAACAAACATGGGGACTTGATAGACCGCTATCAGAGAGATACGTAACCTACTTGGGAAACATGCTGACCATGAATTTTGGCGAGTCCTATCACTCACAACAAGCCGTTGCAATCGAATTGACGCAACGTCTCCCATACACGCTCTTGCTTATGGGAGGCTCACTGATACTGTCGCTCGGAATCGGAATCATCTTAGGAGTCATGGCAGCCCGCAAAAGAGGAAGCCTCTTCGACAGCCTATCTGTTGTAGCATCACTCACGACATACGCCATGCCCACATTCTGGATGGGAATGATCTTCCTACTAGTATTCTTCTTGAACCTGCACTGGTTCCCAGGATCTGGTGCATTCCCTCAAGCATGGATAGGTAGCTGGCCCAAACCTTTACTGTCGGTAGTAATCCCGGGCACGCAACTAACGCTGACTATCCCAAGCCTAGTGGAAATTGGTGGACGATTGTATCACCTCGCTCTACCTCTACTAACTCTAACCCTATTCCACTATGGCGGATGGCTCCTCCTAACAAGAGCAACAATGCTCGAAACACTAACCGAGGATTACGTAATGACCGCCAAGGCGAAGGGACTAAAAGAGAGAACCGTGCTGTTCAAACACGCGCTGAAAAACGCCTCTCTGCCGATAGTAACTAGCGCAGCCATGTCAATTGGCTTCCTAATATCGGGTGCAATTATTACAGAAACCGTCTTCACATATCCAGGACTGGGATGGTGGAGCTGGAACGCGATACTCAACTACGACTACCCCATACTGCAAGCATTCTTCTATGTTATCGCCTTGTGCGTGATCATAGCTAACTTCCTAGCAGACCTTCTGTACGGGGTTATAGATCCTCGCATAAAGTACGGGTGAGAACAGTGAAGACTTCCCAAGAGAAAGTCCCCTTCACAGTGAAAAGATTCCTAAAGTTCCTAAGAGCCATGGCGAGCAACAGAAGGGGAATACTTGGGATTGCGATACTCGTTTTCTTCACAACGTTAGCCTTCATCGCTCCCCTGCTAACACCCTACGACCCCATGTTCTCAACCTTCTTGGCCATCGAGCACGCTGTTCCCTCATGGTTTAGGTCACTCCCAGGAAACGCATATCTAAGCGAAAACGTCATTCTCCTGCAAAAGCCCGGATTCGCCACCGAATCTTCACTCAACGAATGGGTTTTCACGAGAACCTCAACACTAGTCTCATACTCATTCGACCCAACAAGAGGGTACGAGGGACTCGGAAGCATCCTTCTAGAGTACAGACCGACTCTCGAACCATCGGAGACGAAAGTCAGCATAAGCAAAGAATTCACTTTCCCGTATGGCGGACCGCCAGCAAGATTCACACCAACAATCGATCTGCTAATTCTAGGTACAGGACAAAACATAACAATCGCTGAGACCCCGAGAACATTTTTGGAAATAAACGCCACCGTCACCGTTTTCATAAAGCAGGTTGGCGGCAAAAGATACGACATACGATCAACCTATTATCCTGTTACCCGTGGCGTGTGGATTCTTGAGGGCCCCATGTCGGACTCAGCGTGGACCGACGTAGCGACAAAGTTTCTTCCAACTCCGTCCAAAGCGATTTTTTCAAAAGCCGGCAACTACATCATCGGTCTTGAAATAACGTTCAAAAAGACTCTTTTTGCCAACGAAAACTCCGCAATCACAGTTAACATCGACAATCTCAACCTAAAACTCTTAGGCACCGCGTTTGGTTTACTCGGAACCGACTACGTGGGAAGAGACATCTTCTCCCAACTCGTGTACGGAGCACGCATATCACTCTTCGTCGGACTCGTCTCAGCCGGCTTATCAGTATTCATCGGACTGATCATCGGACTGATCTCAGGTTACACAGGCAGAATAGCCGACGAATTACTAATGAGACTCACCGACATGCTGCTCGTTCTGCCCGGTTTGCCACTTCTACTAGTATTGGTCGCAGTCTTAGGCCCCTCAATATTCAACCTCATAATGGTTATCGGCTTTCTGGGATGGATGGGCTTTGCCAGAGTTGTGAGGTCGCAAGTCCTAAGCCTGAAGGAGAGACCGTTCGTCGAAGCAGCAAAAGCCGTCGGATCGGGCTCATTCCACATCATATCAAGACACATCCTACCAAACGTAGTATCATTAGCCTACGTTTCGTTAGCATTGGCAGTGCCAGGAGCAATAATCAGCGAGGCTGCATTAAGCTGGCTGGGACTCTATGACCCCTACGTCGTCTCCTGGGGAAGGATGCTTCACGATGTCCAAATGACTGGCGCAATAAGTGCCTGGTGGTGGGTGGTCCCACCGGGTCTCTTCATAGCAACAGTGTCGCTCTCTTTCGTGCTTATAGGATACGCCCTCGATGAACTGCTCAACCCAAGGCTTAGGATACGACGCTAAGTCAAATGCATCTCTTCAGCTATAGCGCCACCAACAACCGCTCCTATCAAGCCTAAAAACAATGGACCAAAGAGTATACTTCTAAACACCAAAACAACAGCGAGCCCCTGCAAGAACTCAGCGTAAACTCCAGTCACCCCACCCACTCTCACAGGGGAAGATATGCCAAGAAACATCAACAAAGCGAACAGACAAAGCCACCCAAAATAGCCTAAAACGATCCTCTTGGCATCAACCAGCAGAGCCCCGGCGAAAATGCTTAGAAGAGACAGAAGGATCAAATCCAAAGGCTTTAAAAACGCTGTGCCCTCTCTCAATCCCAGATACGCTTGACCAGGCTGCGCTCCCTTCCACGGTGTTAATCTTTCATACCAAGTCGGCAAGGCAATCGCAGCGGCAATGACCGCCCATGCCACCACTATCAATAACCCTTTAACAAGCTCTCTTAATCTTATCCCCAATCTTATCCCCAAAATATATTAACATCAACATAGGTCTATAAAATTTAGCCCACGAATCTGGAAGGAGAGGCGGCAAGCGTGAACAAGCGTGACACTCTAATAATAACGTTTTTGGCAATCTCAGTAGTTTCTGTAATCCTATTGATCCTGTCTACGCTGGACTACATCGCAACTACCGTGAAGCCTTAACCCAAAAAACTCGTCCAACACGAAATAATTCTCCAGCGGCAGAGTCCTTTGGGCTTCCCACAATCCTAATAGTAATGCTTCGCCACACCCGCATCGAGTTTGCCATTCTCAAGCTTACAGATCCTGACAGTCACACTCACTCCTAAGGCTCTAAAAAGTTTTATATTCATCGGTTATCTCTCTAACTATCCAACTTTATCGAGGTTTGGGAAGGAGACTTCAAAGATAATGGCTCTACTGAACGTGGAAAACCTAACAACTTACTACACAACCCTGAGAGGTCCAGTAAAGGCCGTGGAGGATGTCAGCTTCGAAGTGGAAAAAGGGCAAGCCCTTGGATTAGCAGGTGAGTCCGGATGCGGCAAGACCACCGTTGCCCTCTCCATTCTTAGGATACTACCCTCGGCTGGAAAAATAATTAAGGGAAAAATCCTCTTCAACAACAGGGACACTGTAAGTCTCAACGAAGATGAATTCCGGGAAAACATACGATGGAAAGGGATATCAATAGTTTTCCAAGGAGCAATGAACGCCTTTAACCCAGTTTACAGAGTAGGAGACCAGATCGTTGAAGCCATCTCGACGCATGAACGAAACGTTGGCAAGGAGGAAGCCATGGAGAGAACGCGCAAGCTTTTGGAAATGGTTGGGATTGACCCATCGAGAGCAAACAATTACCCTCATGAGTTCAGTGGAGGGATGCGCCAACGAGCACTCATAGCAATGTCCGTAGCCTGCAACCCAGAGCTTCTAATCGCTGACGAGCCTGGAACAGCCCTGGATGTTATCGTGCAGGCACAAGTGCTGAGGCTGTTGCGCGAATTGAAATCGAAACTGAACCTGTCCATGATACTGATAACACACGATCTGTCCATCATCGCAGAGACCTGTGAGAAAACCGCCATCATGTACGCGGGCAGAATAGCGGAATACGGAAACATTTTAACTATATTCAAGGAGCCGTTACACCCGTACACACAGGGTCTGTTGGGAGCCTTCCCAAGCATAAGGGCTGCCAAAAAACGCATGGTATCAATACCTGGGCTTCCACCCGATCTGTTAGATCCCCCCGTTGGGTGCAGATTCCATCCAAGGTGTTCATTCGCAATGGATGTCTGCAAGAAAAAGGAACCAGAGTTGGTTGACGTTGGAAGGAGAGATCATTATGTTTCATGTTTTCTCCTTGAAAAGTGACAGGAGTGATTAAGATGACTACCGAACTTGTGATGAACGTGTCAAACTTGGTCAAGTGGTTTCCGGTGAGAATGGGTTTCCTCTCCTCGATTTTCTCAAAGAGACAAGTGTTCGTGCGTGCCGTGGACAATATCAGTCTTTACATAAAGAGTGGAGAGGTTCTGGGTTTAGTTGGAGAAAGCGGTAGCGGAAAAACAACCACAGGACGCCTATTACTTAGATTGATTGAGCCGACCAGCGGGAACATATTCTTCAAAGACAGGGACATAACAACTCTCTCGGAGTCAGAGTTGAAGCCACTACGCCGAAAAATGCAGATAGTGTTTCAAGACCCCTATGAATCCTTGAATCCCAGAATGACCGTCAGCGATATCATATCAGAGCCTCTTAGGGTGCAAGGGATCGGCAGCGAAAAAGAGATCGAGGAAAGAGTGAGCGAAATGTTGGAGGATGTAGAGATGGTCCCGCCGGAGGAATTCATCTTCCGTTATCCTCACGAACTGAGCGGTGGACAGAGACAGAGAGTCGCGGTGGCAAGAGCATTCGTGCTCAGCCCAGAGTTCATAGTTGCAGACGAGCCTGTTTCTATGCTTGACGTCTCCATTAGAGCCGAAATCCTGAATTTGATGCTCTCACTGGTCGAAAAATTCAGCGCCTCGTTCATGTATATAACGCATGATCTAGCGCTCGCTCGACACTTGTGCGATAGGATAGCCGTCATGTACTTGGGCAAAATAATGGAAAAAGGAGTTACCGATAAAATCGTTTATGAACCCCTACATCCCTACACCAGAGCGTTGATCTCGGCTGTGCCGATTCCTGACCCCTCAATGAAACGCAGCGAAATCGTAATCAAAGGGGAGATCCCAAGTCCGATCAATCCGCCCTCTGGCTGCAGATTCCATACGAGATGCCCAATCGCCGAGGAAATCTGCCGAAACAAAGAACCCCCATTAACCGACCTCGGCGGCGAACACTACGCGGCTTGCCACTTGATCGGCAGTTCGAGTTGGGAAAAGCACATAGCGATGAAAGGCTAAGAGACTCTGGAACAAGCGCATCTGTCTCCTTTTCTCAAGCTCCAAAACGATTCAAAAGCCATTCATCCGAGAATACGAGAGATACTCTTGATATTACAAGTATACTTCAATGTAGCAGAATGCTTTAATTAGAGCAATTCGCTCTGTGACTTACCCATTGGTGATAACTTGAGAAAGTGGCTGTTCGCCATCGGACTCATCCTCCTGTTCGTTGGCGTAATTTTTGCTTCAAGCTCATATTTACCCCACAGAAGACTAAATCCCGATTGGGAAATAATCAAAACCGATGTCAATGTATGGCAGATCTCAAGCAGTCTTACAGAGGGGGATAAAGTCAAGCTAGTCGTTTTTTGGGGAGCCGACTGGCTAGACTTCTTGAGACCTCCCACACTCGAAATGCCTTTCTACCATAAGTTTGTGTATGTCAACATCACTGACCCCTACGGGGTGGAGAGTCAGTTTGAGGTCACGTACATGGCAACCGAGAGGCGGGACACTCTTTACATTTATAACGTTTCTCTTGAGAGTCCCTCTAATGGACTCAGCGAACAAGACATAGATATTTCGGAGAGGCAGAACATTGTTGGGAAAGTTTTGTATTCTGGTCCGTATAATGCAACGGTTGTAGGATATTCTCCTCCAGGAGGCGGTCCACCAAGTGTACTCACTTTTTCTAGGGAGGAAGCGACTTTTCTCATCGAGTATCCATTCTCAAACTTGCTGTATCCTGGCGTTGTAGTGTTTGCCTCTGGAGTAATCTTATCAATCTGGAGCGCCAAGACTCCGGAGCGCAGAATTTACAGGAAAAGGAGACCGTCTGTTAAGGGTAGGTCACGGTGACCTCTAAAATTATTTGAGTGTTTTGCGAGTTTATGTTTGAAAGTGGGGGATTATCTTTTCGCTTACGAGATTTATTGCTTCTCGAACGTTTGGTCCGATTGGTGAGCCGACCACAAACTGTGAGATGCCTGATTTGAGGAGTTGAGCGATGCGTTCGACGCACGTGTCTGGCGTGCCGCACACGGAAAAGACCTCAATCATCTCAGGCGCGACCGCTCCGAAAGCTCGCCCCCAGTCATTCGCCTTCAGGGCATCGCGTATTTCTTCAGCCTTTTTCAAGTCTATTCCGTGTCTCTCGAGTAGTTGGCCTGGACTGCCCGCGACGATGTAGGCGACCACTGGAACCGCCGCTTTCGTTGACTTCTTCAAATCCTCGTGTACCGAGAAGGATGTGTAAGCCGCCACATCCACCTCATCGAATCTCTTGTTAGCCTCCTTTACGCCTTCCTTGACGCAGTTCACCGCGTATTCAACATCTTTAGGATGACAGGCGTTGATTAGGACGCCGTCTCCGATTTTTCCAGCTAGAGCCAGCATTTTTGGACCCTGGGCTCCAATGTAGACTGGAATCTTACCTCTTGGTTTGAAGAGGAATTTGGCGCCAGCTATCTTGAAGACTTCTCCGTCGTAAACCACGTTTTCGCCGTTTGTCATTCTTCTAAAGACGTCAACGGATTCCTGAACTGCTACTATGGGTGTCTTCCACTCCACTCCGACGCAGTCGAGTGTTGTCTTGTCGCCTGCGCCTATGCCCAAGACAACTCTGCTAGGAGCCAACTCGTTTAGGGTTGCCACGGCTTGAGCGGTGAAAACAGGATTAACCATGTAAGGGTTGGTTACTCCCGGACCAAAAGTGATTTTTGTGGTGTAGAGTGCAGCGGCTGTGAGGGTGACATAGACGTTTCGGTTGTTGAAGTGGTCTGTTACCCAGAGATTGGTGAAGCCGCCCTTCTCCGCCTGAATAACGTAGTAGGTTATTTTCCAGTAGGGTTCGCGCGGAACAAACTCTATTCCAAACTTAACCATTTTTTCCTTCCACCTTTTTCACGTCTTTACCAAGGCTTCCTTAAGTTGTTCCGCGATGTTGGTTAACTGCAGTTCTGTTAAGGCTGCAAGGGTTTTTTCTGGCTCAAGCAAGACTGCTGCTTCGAGGAGGACAGTTAATCCTGTCTGGGTGTTTAGGACGTCTTTTTGCCAGTGATTCAACATTGTGTTTGCCAGCTGGCTTGGCATCTTGTCATCGTTCTTTGAAGCGAGAATAAGGTCAACTAGTTTGTCTGAGAGCACAGACCGTTTTTGGATAGCAACTGCCTCAACGAGTTTGCCATAATCCATGTTTGTTGCCTCTTTCCTTGAGAAACAGTTTATTTGGTTTAGCTTCGCCTTTAAAAGTTGTTGTGGCTTGTGCGAAGTAGTCTTTACACGAACTCTGAGAGGCTTCGTTGAGCCTTCTTCTCCTTTCCAAGTGATTTTACTTCTTGTTCCTCAAAAATGAGTTGACCGTAGACGCCGTCGTATCCTGGTTGAACCTTAACTTTTTCTTCTCTCACTCGAACTATGGCTTCGGCGACCTTGGGCGTAACGATTTTTGACATTTCTTCTAAGGGTGCGTCAATCAGCACAGTGTATTCGTCGCCGAACCTCGCAATCAAGGAGTTGTAGATTTCCCAAACCTTTGGCACGCTTGGATAGGTGACGCCTAAGACTGTGGCTATGATTTCAGACAGGGGCAACAGGTGCATAAAGCCAATGGCGTTTTCAGGTCGGAAGCCAACTGGTCTATCCGCCAACTCCTCAACTCGCTGCTCCACTCCCTTGGTTAGCCTTCTGCGACAGACTGGGCAACGGTTTCCGAGCTGTATGGCTTCCTGAGCCGAAACAGAGAATTTGCAGTTTCTGTGCCCAGTCCAGTGGTATTTTCCATAGGCTGGGTCGGTTTCGATGGTGAAGCGGTTGGGGTCCTTTTTACGTATCGCATCCACAACCTCCTTGTAAGTGAGTTGTTCAAGTTCGAAGACGTTGGCTTCCCTGCCCATTCGCCATGGCCAGTGGCTGTGGCTGTCGCTGTTGGACACGAGCGCGTATTTGTCTAGGCTGCTTAGTCGCCAGTTCATTGGGGGGTCTGAGGACAAGCCTGTCTCTATGGCTGGGATGTGCCTTGTCGTGTCTTGGTAGCAGTCTTCGATTCGGTCGAAGCCGCTGAAGGCTCCGAAGAGGCTGAACCAGGGCGTCCAGGCGTGGGAGGGGATGACCACGTTCTCGCTGGAAACATGCATGATTTCTTCTACGAGTTGGGGAGCCGTCATGTCCAGAGTTGGTCTACCGTCGGCGGCGAGGTTTCCATATCGGGAGAGGCGGTCGTTGACCTGAGCCGCGGTTTCGATGCTCGGCGTCAAGACGACGTGGTGAATTTTCTTGACGCTGCCTCCGAAGTTGAATATGGTGGAAATCTCACTTGTTATCATGAAATGAATGGGAGATGCCGGGTCTTTGGCTGGCTTGTAGAGATTTGCACTTGAAGTCTCCACTAGGTCTCGTCTGAGCTCTTCGAGCCACCTGGGATGGGTGAAGTCGCCCGTGCCAACGAGGTTCAGACCCTTTATTCTGGCGAATCGAGTGATTTCATCTATGTTCATCCTCTCGCTCGTGGCTCGGCTGAATCGGCTGTGGATGTGGAGGTCGGCTATTACCCTCAACGCCTGCCTTCACCCCTCTTGCCTATGCGTTTTTCAAAAACCTTCTCCCAATCAACTCTGTACAGAATTATGAGGACTATGGCCAGCAACACAGCGGTAACGACCATCCCGACCCATTCGTTTCCCTCGCCGAACAATACAGGGATGAAATGCCCTCCTGTCCGACCGATATAGGAAACTATGAAAGCCATGAATATCTTACCTAGTAAGGCTGGTATGAAAACCCTCACGAACTTGTAGCGTAGTATCCC
>Ga0315306_10000537_pt1 | contig 18346 bp, 19 predicted proteins | sample TDP1_MG_FD_203803 | JGI IMG/M metagenome (GOLD analysis project Ga0315306, IMG submission 203803) | Freshwater sediment microbial communities from Lake Towuti, South Sulawesi, Indonesia - TDP1 | ecosystem: Environmental > Aquatic > Freshwater > Lake > Sediment | place: Indonesia: South Sulawesi... | reverse complement strand
AATCAAACAGCAGCTCTGAATTGCGCACGCGAATTAGTATCCTTTTGACCTAAAATCCCTTCATAAAAATGAAATTTAGATTGCGTTCAAGCTTTCCATGCATTTTTCTGTCACTAGGCTTAATGTCCGAGTAGCCAAAAATTGGAAGAAGCCTGCGAATTTGTCATAAGCGGCTTATTTGTAACAGAGATGGATGGAGCCAGAATCTTCAGGAAGCCCAAGTGAAAAACCTATACGAAAAGGTTTATAGAAAAGCTATTGGAGATATCCCCCGCAAACTCCCCTCTTTTCGCTAAGAAAGGTTCGCGGAAACCCTTCAAAGGAGTGTGCAAGATATTTAGGCTGGGCGCGTATTCTTCTTTTTTGGGTTTTTTCCTTTTTCAGGCATTTTTCATCCGCAAATGTAAGTTTTTATATGCTTTGGAATCACAAGATTTTTAAAACATTATTATGATGGAGGTGAAGAATTCTGGAAGATTGGAAGATAAAGATTTCAGTGTTGTGGCTCATTGCGGAAGGGACTATTTTGGCTTACATTTTTCTGAGGAGTGCGGAGATAGGTGCAGTAGAGCAAGCAGGACCTGATGTGTTCCTACTATTCGCAATCGTATCGTTGGTACCATTGATAATGGCTTTCCTGTCCCTGACCCTGAAGGATTCGATAAATCGCTGGGTAAACATCATCGTGGGCATAGTCTTTGTCGTCATTCCACTCGTTACATTAAGTGAGGCTGTGGCAAAATCATCTGCATGGGCGATACTAAACACGCTTTCAGGAGTTGTGGCTTCAGCACTGATTGTCTGGTATGCATGGAAGTCTAAACAGAAAGCATGAGCCTTACTAACGAATTCCTGATCAATTTTTTAACGTTCTCGGTTGTCGGGAACCCTAATAGTATTTTCCTCTCTCACATCTTCGCTTCAAGAAAAAGAGGGATAATTTGAAGCCAGAATACGGTCAGTGGAGGTTATTTTTCCTTCTTCGGCGTGGGTACAACGCCCAGTTGCTGCATCAGGCCCAAGTTATCATACCTCACCCATGATTCCACGTATTTCCCGCCAACAATGCGGTCGATCGTGATCCCCCACCCCGTCACCTTCTTATCTGTAGGGGGACGCCCCATAAATTCACCTTTATGCGTGCCAGTCATAGTCCAGCGTACGGCTACCTTGTCTCCTTCAGCGACCATGTCATCAATGGTGAAGTGAACGTCGGGAAACGCGTTGAAGACCTCACTTGTATCTTGCTTGTTGTCCTTGAGACCGTGTATATCCGGGCCGGTACCAGCGTGAAGCACGTAGTCAGTGGCGCATATATCGTCCATTACGGCCAAGGCAGCCGCCTTTCCCTTGTTCCACCGCTCATACCAACGACGCGCAAGCGCCTTAATTTCTTTTGCTGACATGATAAATCACCCACTAATTGTTTGGTAACCTATGTCTATATATGATTTTAACGTGCCTACTGAGAGATACTTTTTAGCGATTCCCTAACAACCATTAAATGTCAAAAAGAGATAATCAGGATTGATAATTGAGGAGAGGTGATTTTGTATGTCATTGGAAGAGAATAAGGCTATTGTTCGCAAGATGGTTAAAGCCTTCAACAAGCAAGATCTAGCCGTACTAGACGAGTTAATAGCACTAGATTATGTGGACCATACCAATCAAATACGAGGTCGGGAAAAAGTCAAACAATTCTATACTATGGTTTTCAAGGACTTTCCAGATTTCCATAGGACTATTGAGGACATAATCGCTGGAGGAGACAAAGTTTGGGCTCGTTTCAAAACTACTGGAACAGCCCCTTCTGGCAAGAAGATGGAGTTAACATCCATTACCATCTTTCGCATAGTTAATGGCAAGGCTGCAGAAGGCTGGGGAGGAATCATACGAAAAATGTCCATCCCCAAGGTTACAGGGGAGTTACACGAAAAACTGCTTTGACAATTCAACAATCCACACGCCTATCCAGTAAGTAGTAGAAAGAGGATAACTGAGCTCAGAGTTCCTAGGTCGGAAGAAATCGCATCTATGGGAAAATACCGCTCCGTCGGCTCAAATCTCCTGTCATCAATTCGTAAAAAATGTTAGAAAAGTCTTAAGAAAATCTTATGGTAGCCCGGGATACGTGACTTATCTCGTCTAAATTTCTCAAATTGGGATTTTGGGTCTGTTAGAGGAAAATATCGACTTAAATTATCGAATTTCAAACCCCACCCGTAGCACTAGAATTCGCGGCTGGCGTTTGAAAACTCGCTATCAAATGGAAGTGTTTAATGCGCGGACTATTTCGAACACGCATTGTTCAACGCAAATGAATAAGGTAAGAAATTGACCGAACAAAAAAAGAGGGGAAGCTGAAACGGAACACGATTAGTAGAGGTTATTTTCCCTTCTTCGGCGTGGGTACAGCACCGAGTTGCCGCATCAAGCCCAAAGCATCAAATTGACCATGGTCTTCCACGATCTTGCCGCCAGCAATGCGACTGATGGTGATCAACGAAAACGTCACCTTCTTATTGGTAGGAGGGATGCCCATAATTTCACCTTTGTGTGTGCCAGTCCATGTAACGCGCGCTGCTACCTTGTCTCCTTCGGCGACCATGTCATCAATGGTTACATGCAAGTCGGGAAACGCGTCGTACCACTCGCTCTCCACTTGTTTGAAGTCCTTGAGGTCGGGTATATCGATCGATCGATCGATTACTGCCATGCGGGCTGCCTTCCCCTTGTTAAACTCCTCAAAAAGGCGACGGACGAGCGCCTTATTTTCTTTTGCTGACATGACAAATCACCCGCTAATCGCCCATTAACTTATACCTATTATATATAATTTTGAGCGCGCGAACGAACTTGCAAGATTCAAACGCGAGAATACATCTGCCATGGATACCAACAAAACGTAGCGTGCGTAGGGCCAAACAGCAAATCTTGCGCAAAATTAGTGCGAGGATTAGGTTTAAACTTCGGTTTAGATTCTCGGAATTTTTATCCACGACTATTGAAATATTACCCCGCAAACTCATTTTTTCCTCATTCCCTGCCACACGTTTGAAGAATGCTTTGTGCTCGTCATAGCGGATTAGCCAACTCCACAACCTTGCCTTTTATCTGTGTGAATGTTTCTCGCGTATTCTTATGCGAGAAGTACGGATCGTCGATATTCCATACAACAAATTTATTAATACTAAAATTAGAATCTAGATGAGAGAAGGAATCGTTTTGACCAGAATTGAGAAGTCGATTATGATAGAGGCTCCTGTGGAGAAGGTCTTTGACTTTGTGACCGACTTCGACAACCATGTGAAGACTCAGCCTCCCGAGGTGGAGATGACGGTTCTGAGTAGGGATAAAGGCCCAGCTAGAGTAGGGTTCAAAGCAAAGATGAGGGCTAAGTTTGGGGGCAAAGTGTGGGAAGTCGAAGAAGAAAACACAGAGCTGGTGAAGAACAAACGGTTTTCTGGGCGTCAGAAGAGCGGAGCCTTGAAAAAGTTGATGCACACTGACCTCTTCGAACCCACGGAGAAGGGGACTAAGTGGACAGCGATATTGGAATATGAACTATCATACTCCCTGCTTGGCAAGGTCCTTGACAAGCTGAAGGCTCGCAAGGAAATAGAGAAGGGCATGGATTATTCTATGAAAAAGACAAAGGAACTCATAGAGAAGGGATAAAAAGCACACCCTATAGTTGTGAACCCACACCTTTCATTCTTCTTATTCTATGAGGCTTATGAAACGCGACAAGGCATCTTAATTTAAATAATCTCCGCTGAACTACGCAAAATTAGTAGTAGCTGGAACTCAAGAAAACCGAGAACGTAAACGTCAGTCGCGAAGTTTGGTGCGGGGAGGTGAGATTTGAACCATAAAACAACGGAAAGGATTATTGCTGATAGCATCACAATATACTAAGCTCAACATGGGGAATTTAAACGTAGTATTTGAATCTACTCGGGCCCACCAAAACGAATAGGTTCAAACATTGTTTGAAGATATTTAAGCACTTTTGGTGTCATGTTTAAATCAAAATAATCCGGCTGTGAAGCACATTGAGGGAAATGAGGGCATATGTTAAATAAAGTATTTGTTTGTCTTGAGATAGGTGATGGTGGAACAGGCGCTTTCGTTCCAGAGTATCCGGGATGCTGGGTCTTTGGTCACACGTCAAGAAGCGCTTTGAGAAAAGTGAAAGTTGCGGTGGACGAGTGGTGTAAATGGATGGAGAAGCATGGAGAGCGTATTTCATCAGCCAGTGGTTTTGAAGTGGAAATCGCCGAGATGCTGAGGGTGAATTATAATCCAGTTGAAGCTGGCAAACCTGAACCCCTATTCTGGTCTGAAACACTTCCAGTTAGCAAAAAAGATGTTACAAGAACTATCCGTTTGATGGAGTACTCCCGAAAAGATTTGTTAGATCTTGTTTCTAATCTGAATTATGGATGCCTTGTGTGGCATCCTAAAAACAAGCCTCGCTCGATAGAAAATTGTTTACGACACATAGCATATGTTGAGCCTTGGTACATAACCCGGTTAAACGTTGATCTACCATGCAGATATCCAAGAAACGTATTTAAAATGCTAGATTACACACGGGATATAGTTATCGATTTTCTAAGGGATTTTCCACGCGAAAAAATGAAGGGAATTTTCCAGCCTGAAAAAGACCCAAGTCCTGTATGCAATCTATGGACCGCTAGAAAAGTGTTGAGGAGACTGGTAGACCACGAAAGGCTACATACAAAATACATTGAAAAATTACTGCAAATTTATGCAAAGAATACAAAGAAAGCCAAAGAAAATCTTCAGTAGGTGGGAAGAAATTGAAACTCCATTTTGTTTGCTATGTAAAGATACATGGGGGATTTAGACGGGGATTTGGATCTACTCGGGTCCACCAAAACTTTCTGTCTTTTTTTCTAAATATGAAAGGGTAGGTAGCCTTCATTCGAGAGCTTTTCCGCAGTGGGGGCAGAACTTTGCTTCTTCCGTTAGCACTCGGCCGCACTGAGGACAAACCCTAGTTATTGGTGTCGGTGCTGGAGCAGGCGGCGGTGACGGTTTCCACGCAATTCCAAGAGCCCCTCCGATTATTCCTAAGATCATGCCCACTATGAAACCTCCGAGCCCAAAGAATAGGCTGACTATTGAGAAGACAAGTATTATGACTCCCCAAGTTGTACTCTTTTCCGGGTTGGCATACAGCATAACTGCACCGACCACCACGAGAATGCCACAAAACAGTCCTAATCCTCCGATAACGAAACTAACTAGAGTCATGATTATGCCTCCCATTAGTATGAATATCCCTCCGATAAGCGACAAAACGAAAGCAGCCGTAGGCTTTTCCTCAGTCTCCATTCTCTCTATCTCTCCTCCTCCCTGTTTAGAGCAAATTACATATAAGATGATTCAGCCTAGAACCTGTTATCCCAACCTTAAATCATAGGAGACCTTAGTGAGTTTCTCTGCTCCGTCCTTACGCACCAACACAGTGTCTTCTATCCGTACGCCTCCGAACTCAACGATGTAGATTCCCGGCTCCACGGTCACCACGTTTCCAACCTTGAGCTTGTCCTTGGTCTCAGGGTTCAGGGATGGCGGTTCATGGATGTCAAGTCCGATGCCGTGGCCCACTCTGTGAACAAAATACTTGCCGTATTCCTCTCTTTCAATCAGTTTTCTGGCAACTGCGTCTATGTCGCAGGCCTTGGCTCCTGCTCGAACGCTCTGGAAGGCTTTGTCTTGTGCCTCTCTCACAACCTTGTGGATTCTCACCTGCTTAGTCGAGGGTTCTCCAACAGTCACTGTTCTCGTCAAGTCAGCTCGATAATTTTGGTATTTCGCTCCCATGTCGAGGACCACCAAGTCTCCTCTCTTAATCTTTCGGTCAGTACATCCTCCATGAGGGTGGGCTGAGCGGGCTCCCGAGGCAACTGCTGTGTCAAAGGCAACTCCCCATGAACCCACTCTCCTCATGGCATACTCAATCTCAGCAGCCACCTCATATTCCCTCACCCCCGGCCTGATAGTTTCGAAAGCTGCCTCCATGCCTTTGCTGGTTAATTCAGCCGCTCTTCTCATGTGCCTCAATTCTGTTTCATCCTTCACTCTACGAAGCTCCCAGACCAGTTCGCCTTTGTCGTCCAGCTTGATACCTTTCAAAGCCTTGTGGAGCTTTAGGTAGGCGGAGGCGCTGAGGATGTCGAAGCCCACGCGTCCGAGCTTTAAGCCCTTAACCTGATCCGCAACCTTCCTGTCCGCGTCTTCACCAAATTTCACGAGCTCAACCCTGCAGTCCATCGCTGTTTCCTTTGCCTCCTCGTAGTTAACCCCACGAACGTAGAGAACGTTCTCGCCTTCCCCCGGAACAAGCAGCCTCTCCCCACCCGAGAAGCCTGTAAAATAGAGGATGTTTGTTTCATCCGCGACAATGTACCCGTCCAGTTTCTCCCTTTCAAAGAAATCTCTTAAAGCGTCAACTCTGCTTTCCAATGGTCCTTCCTCATCGTTTCAGAACTGATTGCGGACTTGAAACTATAACCTTTGTGTTAGTTTACCTTTATCCTCCGCTCATGAGTGTCATGAGGATGACGCTGTCGCCCTCGTTCAGTCTTGTGTCCACCCCGTGGAGTTGACCCATCAAAACGCCGTTAACGGTGACGACAAATCCTGTTTTAAGGTCTTTCAGACCTGGTTCGTACACCTCTTTTTGGAAGGGTTCACCGTAGATTCCAACAAGTTTGTTTAGAAGGTCCGAGAGCAGGGCTCCCTCTCTGAGTTCGAACTCGTCTTCTCCTTTCTTCAACATGTTCTTGATGAAACCTAGGTAGCGAACCCTAACCTTCATCTTTCGCCACGAACCTTCCTTCAACTGTATCTTGGGAAAAACTAAATAAATATCTACCCTTATTTGAATATCTCTCTTCAGATCAAATTATGATACGTTGGAGGAGTAAGTTTGGGCTATGCTGGAAGAATACTATACATAGACTTAACAACAGGAAAGACTGAAACCAAACCCCTGAAGGAAGATTTAGCGAGGAAATACATCGGAGGCATAGGGCTTGGAATGCGTCTCCTCCTAGACCACTCCAAGCCGGGAGTCGACGCTCTCAGTCCCGAAAACCCACTCATCCTCACAACAGGGCCCCTCAGCGGCACCATGGCACCTACAGCTGGAAACGGACACGCCTTCGTCTCAAAGTCACCAGAGTCTGGAGGAGTAGCAGAAGCCAAATCCCACGGTTTCTTCGGCGGCGAACTGAAGCGAGCCGGCTACGACGCGGTTATTATCAAGGGCAGAGCCGAGAAACCAGTGTACGTGTGGATCGATGACGACGCCGTCCAATTAATGGATGCCCAACACCTTTGGGGCAAGTCGCCCATAGAAACAGAGGACACCATCAGAGAGGAGTTAAAAGACTACTACATCCGCGTGGCTTCGATTGGCCCGGCAGGAGAGAAACTGGTTAGAATCGCTTGCATCCTGAACGACCGAACTAGAGCCGCAGGAAGAACTGGTCTAGGCGCCGTGATGGGTTCCAAGAACCTAAAGGCCATCGCAGTGCGGGGGACAAGAGACGTAAACGTGGCGAAACAAAAGGAGTTCCAAGAGTTTGTAAAGATGATGCACGAGCGGATGAAGGGTCCAGCCACAAGGAAATACAGAACCCTAGGAACCCCAGAGAACGTGCTCGTCCTCAACGCCCTAGGAGCCCTTCCCACGAGGAACTTCACCGAAGCCACCTTTGAAGGCGCTGACAGGGTTAGCGGAGAATATTTGAACGAACGTTACGTTGCGAAAATCATCGGATGCTTATCCTGTGCCATGCGTTGCGAACACGTAGTTGTGGTTCCAGAGGGACCTTACAAGGGCACAACCACCAGAATGGAGTACGAAACCCTCTGGGCACTCGGACCAAACTGCGGCATCGACCGCCTTGACGCGATCATCAAGGCAATGGAACAGTGCAACTACTACGGAATGGACGGCATAAGCGCAGGCGTCATCGTAAGCTTCGCCATGGACTGTTACGAACACGGAATTCTGACCAAGAAGGACACGGATGGCATAGACCTTCGATTCGGCAACCACGAGGCCATGCTGGAAATGTTGAAGAGAATAGGCACTCGACAGGGATTAGGAGACATACTAGCAGAAGGAGCCAAAAGAGCAGCGGAAAAAATTGGAAAAGGCGCGGAGAAATTTGCAGTTCACATCAAGGGAGTGGAAATGACTGGCTACGACATCAGAGGCCTGAAAACAGCCGCCCTAGGTTACGCTGTCTCTTTCCGTGGAGCCGACCACAACAGGCACGGAGCTTATGACCCCGATGTGAAGGGAAAAGTCGACCGATTCAAGGCTGAGAAGGGAAGAGGAAAACTGGTGAGAGAGGTTGAGGACCTCTACACGATAATTGACTCCCTCATCGTGTGTAAGTTCTCAAGAGGCACCTACTACGAAGGATTCAAAGACCTCGCAAACTATTACACGCTGGTCACAGGCATCGAAGTAACCCCCGAAGAGCTTACGATAACCGGAGAAAGAATCAACAACATAGGAAGACTTTTCAACATCAGAGAGGGCCTCACAAGGAAAGACGACCACCTCCCATGGAAGGTAATGAATGTTCCAATACCCGACGAAGGGGTTGCTAAGGGAAGCCACGTAACTCAAAAAGACTTAGACATCCTCTTAGACGACTACTACGAAGTTCGAGGGTGGACAAAGGAGGGCGTTCCAACAATTGAAAAGCTCAAAGAAATAGGACTCGAAGATCTCGCGTACATTGTGAAGCCGAAACTCGAGAAAACTAAAGAAAAAAGAAGCTAAATGGAGGAGGATAGAGATGGCAGCACCAACAGCGAGAAAATTTGTGTCAGCGGACCCGGAAAAATGCGTGGGTTGCGGTGTTTGCGAGTTCGTATGCTCGCTAGAAAAGGAAAAGACGTTCAACCCCACCAAGTCCAGAATACGCGTCGTGCGATTACACCCACTGATCAACATCTCGGTCACGTGCAGACTCTGCGAAGACGCCCCCTGTGTGGCTGCGTGTCCACGAGATGCGCTAGAGCAGTCAGAGGAAAAAGGTACCATTCTCATTGACGAGGAGAAGTGCAATGGATGCGGCTGGTGTATCGAGGCGTGTGACTACGGAGCCATCATGCTCCACCCGGAGAAAAAAGTGGTGTTCGTGTGCGACCTTTGCGACGGCGAACCTAAGTGTGTGGAGTGGTGTCCAGAAGAGGCCTTAGACTTCGTGACACGGGACATACTGGCTCAAAAGGCTAGGATAACCGTTGTGAAGAAGCTGTTCCAAGAAGCCTTGAAAACCGTGCCCCCGGGCTAAAAGCGAGTTTAAACTCTACTTCACCTCCCATTTTTCTACGTTAAGTTCATCACTGTTTGCCAGCCTTAGCAACAGCGTTTTTCGGGGCTCTTTCAACCATCAATCTTGCTTTCTGCATGACGTTAGAATTGGCTTTAAGTTCAAGGAAGAATCTTTGACAATAAATTCGTCAGGTGTTTTGCGGTTTTTTCCAGCTCTGCCGTCAAGCCTTCTCCAAAACTAGCATCTTTAGGCTGAATCGCGAGCAGAGCGATTTTGGCGCCAGTTGTTCTCGCAAGATAATCGCAGAATATTTGGAGGGGTAGAGCGTGAGTTGATATTGCGGTTTGTTCAGCCAGTTGAGCTGGTTCTACAAGTTTTGAAGAGCCTGGTTTCATACTTAATAGGGCAGCGTCGATGACCATTACATGGGTGGGCTTAAACTCCTCTATTGGTTGTATAAAACTCTCTGGAACGGTTTCACATTCTACTACGTAAACAGCCTCCGAAACCTTGTTTCGCAGACTTCTTACGATTTTGACTCCGACAAAGTCGTCTTTTCGAAGAGGATTTCCAATGCCCGCAATAACCACTCTTCTGGCGTTGGAGAGCCAGTTCCGCAGCCTAGCCTCAGTTTCGCTCTTGTCGTTTTTAGGCTGGCTTTTCATTTGTCGGTCCTCTTTGCTTGCAGTAAAAAGTCTAAGGCGTCGCGGAAGCCTATCTCTTCACAACCTTCAGCAAATTTCTGTTGTGATCATATATTTGGAGTTCGAGGGGCATCTGACCTATAGCAAAGTGGGTAGCACACGCCCAGCACGGGTCATAGGCTCTGAAGGCCATCTCCACCATGTTTAATATGGCGTTACTCACTTCTCCGCCGCGTATGAGCCCTTTAGCCGCGTCTCTAATGGACATGCATATGGCTGAAGCGTTGTTCGTTGTAGCCACTACCAAGTTGGCCTTTTTTATCAGCGCATCCTCATCAAGTTGGTAGTGATGTATCAAGGTGCCTCTAGCCGCTTCGGTTATTCCAACCCCTTCTCCAGGGTTGCCTGGCTTATTTCTAAGATCCTTGCTTGTTATCTCCTCGTCCCTGCTGAGTTCTAGAGCTCTCTCAGCTGCGTACAGCAACTCTATGAGCCTGGCCCAGTGAAATGCGAGAGTTGAGTGGACAGGCTTACCGCCTAGCGTTTCGTACATTCTCTCAAACTCTTGATGTGCTAGAGGAGTTGCCATACCCTCTGAAGCGTTCAGCCTTCCCAGGGGCCCGACTCGGTAGACGCCGCTATCCGGTCCATCAACTAGGCCTTTCCACCCAACCTTTTTGAGGTAGGTCAGTTTGACATAGGTCCACGGTTCAACATGTTCCTCGATAACGTCCAAATATTCTGAGGGCACAAATTTCACAAACTCCTTTCCTTTCGGATCAACCACTCGGACATTGCCGTCATAGAAGTTTACTTTGTTGTTTTTGTCAACTGTTCCCATGTAGTAGGTTTTGAGAGTGTACGGGTCGCTCAAAATTAGGTCTACGTACTTCTTGTTCTTCAACACAACATCATCGAATATCTTTAAGCTGAACTTTGCGAATTCGACGCTGGACTTCGCCATCTTTTCCATTTCCTGTCTCTCTTCTTCCGTGAGCCCTTTGGATATGCCCCCGGGAAGCCCACAGCTTGGGTGAGTTGCTTTTCCACCCAGAATAGCGGTCATCTTTTGTCCATAGGCCCTATGCTTTATCACTTCTTTCGCTATGTCTAAGCCAACTTTCTTGATCACTCCAAGGATGTTCCTTTCTGCCGGTGGAGCGTCTGGTCCCACAACAAAGTCTGGCGCGCCTAAGAAGTAAAAGTGGAGGGTGTGGTCGTAGATATAATAGCCACTATACATGAGCTCTCTAAGCTTTTTAGCAGCTGAAGGAGGCTCAACATTGAATGCGGCGTCTAAAGCCTTTGTTGAGGCGAAATGATGTGCAACTGGGCAAACTCCGCAGATTCTTGGCGTTATTATGGGTAGCTCCTCGGCTTTCCTGCCCTCGCAGAACCTCTCAAAACCTCTGAGCTCTGGAGTCTGAAAGTAGGCATTCTCTACATTTCCCTCCTCATTCAGGAATATGGAGATCTTTCCATGGCCTTCCAGTCTGGTTATAGGATCTATTACTATCGTTTTCATTCCCTAATAGTCCTCCTCCGAAGAAAAGAAGCTGGCAACGAATACTTGTAAAAGGTTCCTAAGGGATCTTTGATCTGCGCGATCAGCTTATCCGCGTCATACTCCGGATTTTTTTCCTCATTGACTCCTAGAACTGATGAGAGGGCACTTATCATAGCTGCGCCCTGTTCCACCTCGTTTGGACAGGGTCCTCCGCATCCTGTACACGGCATGTTTGCTTTGACACACTGGGCTTCACATCCTCCGCGGGTGGCCGGTCCCATGCAAATTATCCCCTGCTCTAGAAGGCATTTTTCTGGTTCTGGAACGATTTCGTAAACCCTGTATATCCTTGAAATCTTCTTCTCCTCTTTTTTCCTAGGACACTCGTCGCAAACCGACTTCTCAGGGGCCAGAACCGAGCCTTTAGGAGGCAACTCGTTCTTGGCGATTGCTTCGACCGCCTTAGCTACCAACGAGGATGGTGGGGGACATCCGGGTAAGTAGTAGTCCACATCCACGGTTTGATCAAGGGTCTTCACAGTGTCAAAGAATTCTGGCAAAGTCAACTCTCCCTCCTGAACCTTGAAAGAAGTTTTCGGGGTCACGGAGTTGGGGTTAACAGTGGAGGGAGACTGGAGGTAGGCCCTCTCAAAGACCTCTTTTCTGTTTGCGACATTTGCGAGACCTGGAATGCCGCCTTGGTGGGCGCATGAGCCGAAGGCGACAAGAACCTTTGACTTTTTCCTCAGAAGTTTGGCCATGTACTCCTGTTCTTCAGTTCTGATCGCACCGTTAAAGAAACAGACATCTATGTGTTTGTCTGGCATTGCCTCAACATCTTTGTATTTGATGTCTATCGCCACTGGCCAAAATAGGATGTCGGCTATGGCAACGACGTCTAAGATTTTCTCGTTTATATCCAAAACTGTGATTTCGCAGCCTCCGCAGCTGGCTGCCCAGTAGAAGGCGAATTTCAGCTTTTCCTTTGCCATCATAATCCCAATTGGTTTAGAAGTTTGGTCGCATCCACCCTAAGCTCTTTAAAACCAAGCTCGTCGGGGCTGAAGCCCATGGCTAACCCCAACAGCTGCGTGTAGTGAAGTATAGGTATGCCGAATGTGTCATTAAAGGCCCGTTCTATCCTCGATTGATGGAGGTCATACATCATGTGACAGAAGGGACACACGGTAATCAACGCTTGCGCCCCAACCGCTCTGACATGATCAAGCTTTTCTCTGGCCAGTTGAAGAGGTATCATGTCGTTCACACCGATTATCGGGGCACCACAACACTCCGTCTCGTCCATGTAGTCTAAGCATTCTGCACCCGTCAACTCGATTAGCTTCTTAAGAATTGTAGGGTTTTCAGGATCGTCGAAACCTATGTATTTTGTGGGGCGCAAAACGTGGCATCCGTTGTGTTCCGCTACTTTGAGCGGGTTGAGAGGTCTCTGAACTGTCTCCTTTATTTTTTCTAAACCAATGTCTTCCGCAAACACTTGAATAATGTGCCTAACCTTTATTTTCCCTTTAAATTCTAGGCCGCTCTCCTTCAGGTACCCGTTAACCATCTCCTTGAGCTTTTTGTCTTCTTGCAACGTCATGTTTACCTTACGCATGGTGCCGGCGCACCCCGTACACAGGGTCATGATGTTCAGGTTTTGTTGCTCTGCTAAACATAGGTTCCGCGCTGCTAACGTGAGCATCATGTCATGGTTTATGGGGTCTAGGGGAAGGCCGCAGCAGTTAAACTCTGGCATTTCGACCAGTTCTATGCCAAGCTTTTCAGCAACTTTTCTGGCTGATATTTCGTAGCTGGAGATTCTATAAGGGATGACGCAGCCCAGAAAGAGCAGATACTTCAGTTCAGCCATTTTAAGCCTCCTTCTTCTTTTCTTCAAACAGTTTCGAGAAGCCCGTAACATCAGATATTTTGGTTATACTCTCTAGGTTGGCTTTCGGCAATGGAGGCAACCTCTCCTCCTCCCTCTTTCTGTGCCGCAACTCTGGAATCTTATAGGCGTAGCCTGTTTTGAGAACACTGGAAGCCAGCTCCTTATAAACTACAGGAATGAATCCTTCCTCTACAGCCAAGTTTCGGAGAGCCCTTATGATGGCGGCGATCTCCACGTCTTGCGGACAATGATCGACGCATGTGAAGCACGCAGCGCAAAGCCAGATGACATCACTTGAAAGAACCCTGTTTTTTAGTCCCAGTTGCGTCATTCGCATCAATTTTCTGGGTCTGTAAGAATCGCTGAACCGGGCGACGGGACAATCAGCTGTGCAGGTGCCACACTGGAAGCACAACATGATTTTCTCGGCGCCTGGAATCTTTTGGATCTCATACTTGAAGTGAGGATCCATTTCGCTGGCTTCTATCACCGCTTTTTCTTCAGGCTCCTTTTTCTGCGGTTCTTTCTCTTCCGACATTATATTTAGCCTCCAGCCCTTAAGGTACTTGGGCCAAGTTTTTTTACCTCATTCACCATGTCCTTAATAACGGTTGCGAATCGGTCACCCTCTGACGCTGACACCCATTCCAGTCTGAGCCGCTCTGGCTCAAGACCGAACTGTTCTAAGAGTTTTTTCAGCATCAGAATCCTTCGATATACTTTGAAATTCCCAGATATGTAGTGGCAGTCGCCCGGGTGGCAACCAGCGACTAGAACTCCGTCTGCCCCGCTTCTAAAGGCTTCCAAGATGAAAGCCGGGTCAATTCTTCCAGTGCACATCACCCTCACGACCCTAAGGTTGGGAGGGTACTGGATTCGACTGACGCCGGCTAGGTCGGCGCCAGCGTAGGCACACCAATTGCAGAGAAAACCTACGATTTTCGGCTCAAACTCAGTCATGTTTGGCTTCCTCCTTTAACGCGGCTCTAACCTGAGCGAGTATTTGGTCGTCTGAAAAGTGGAGCATGGTTATGGCGCCTGTGGGACAGGAGGAGCCGCAGGTTCCACATCCCTTACAGAGAGCTTCCAGAACGTGTGAGGTGAGTTTTCCTTCCTTCTCCTTCATTTCAATTGCGCCGTACTCACAGACGGCCTCACAGATTCTGCATCCGCCGCAGAGATCTTCGTTGACGTTCGCTATTGCTCCTTCTACCTCTAGTGCCTTCTTAGACAGGATGGTCATTGCGCGGGCTGCTGCTGCACACGCTTGTGAAATGCTCTCTTCAATAGACTTGGGTGAGTGGGCTAGCCCGCAGAGGAACACGCCGTCGGTTGCGAAATCGACTGGACGAAGCTTCATGTGAGCCTCCAGAAAGAACCCGTCCTTGCTGAGCGGAACCTTCAACATCTTCGCTATCCGCTCATTGTCTGGATTTGGAACAGTGGCCGCACTCAACACTAAGAGGTCAGGCTCAATTGGAATCCACGTTTTCAGAACAGGCTCCATCGCTAACACTTTGAGATTTCCGTTTTTCCGGCTAACCTTAGGCTTGCTTTCATCGTCATAACGTATGAACAGAACTCCCTCGCTTGCGGCCTTACGGTAATGGTCTTCTTTAAACGCGTACGTTCTAATGTCCTTATACAAGACGTAAACGTCCGTTTCAGGACTTAATTCCTTGATTTTCAAAGCGTTCTTGACCGCCTGAGCGCAGCATATTCGAGAGCAGTTGGGATTCTCGTCGTTTCTAGATCCCACGCACTGTATCATCGTAACAGTCTTAGCGTTGAACTCACCCTTGGCCAGTTTCTCCTCTAGTTCGTGTTGGGTTAACACTCTTCCGTCGTTTCCGTACAGATACTCGGTTGGTTTGTACTCAACGGCTCCTGTGGCGACTATAACGACGCCGTGGTTGATTTCCTTCTTCTCGCCTTCGTTATTCACCGTCGTTTTGAAGTTTCCGATGTATCCCTCGATATTGACAATTTCAGTGTTGAGGTGAACGTGAATTTTTTTGTTGTCTGTAACTTCTTTGATGATTTGCCTTAGTCGCTCCTGTGGGTCCTCAGATTCAAGCACGTAGTAGATGCTACGCAGGTTTCCTCCTAGTTCCTTCTCTTTCTCCACCAAGTGGACCTCAAGACCTTGTTTTGCCAGTTCCAACGCAGCGGTCATCCCGGACAAGCCGCCTCCGATAACTAGGCCAACGGGCACAACGTCTATCGCTGGCTTTTTCAGGGGACTCAGTAAACGGGCTTTAGCGACAATCGACCTAACTAGGTCTTTAGCCTTCTCTGTGGCCTTTTCATGCTCGTGCATGTGAACCCAGCTACACTGGTCCCTAATGTTCGCCATCTCGAAAAGGTAGATGTTTAGCCCTGCTTCCCGCATGGTTTCTCTGAAAAGGGGCTCGTGCGTTCTGGGCGTGCACGAAGCCACTATAACACGGTTAAGATTATGCTCCTTTATCATCTCCCGTATCTTTTTCTGTGTATCCTGTGAGCAGGTGTAAAGGTTGTGCTCCGCGTACACGACATTTGGCAACGTCTTAGCATACTCCACAACTGCTGGCACATTAACTATCCCGCCGATGTTTATTCCACAGTGACAAATGAAAACTCCTATGCGGGGTTCTTCTCCCGAAACATCCCTCTCCGACGGATACTCCTTCACAACTGTGAGCTTTCCCCTTTCGGGGGCGATCATGCTGGCCGCCCTCGCCGCAGCTCCACTGGCCTGCGCTACACTCTCAGGAATGTCCTTCGGAGCGGAAAATGCTCCACAAACGTATACTCCTGGTCTAGAGGTGTTCAGCGGCGAGAAGATTCGGGTGGAGCAAAAATTGTACTTGTTCAGTTCGATGCCCAAGGTTTTGGCTAGTTCCTCGGCGTTTTTGGGCGGTCTCATCCCAACCGACAACACTACAAGGTCGAATTCTTCGTCCTTTGAGTCTTCATCGTCAACATACCTCACTATAAGATTTCTTGATCCCAGCACCTCATCTATGTGGGAAACTCTGGATCGAACGAATCTGACCCCGTGTTCCTTTTCCGCCCTAATGTAATAATCGTCAAACTCTTTTCCATAGGCACGCACGTCCATAAAGAAAATGGTGCATTGGACGCCTGGACTGTGCTCCATGGCGATAACAGCCTCCTTGATGCCGTACATGCAACAGGCAGAGGAACAATAATTATTTCCAAGCTTTGCATCACGCGAACCAACGCATTGGACAAAGGCAACTTTCCGCGGAACCTCGCCGTCAGAAGGACGTAGAACTATTCCACCGTAGGGTCCGGAGGCGCTCAGAATGCGCTCAAACTCGATGCTGGAAACCACGTTTGGATATCGACCGTAACCATACTCGCTCTTGAGAGTGGGGTCAAACTCTTCAAAGCCGGGCGCCAATATGGTCGATCCAACGTCCAAAAGGATTTCCTTCTCTTTTTCGTCGTACTCGATTGCGCCTGCTTTACAAACCTCTTGGCATGTGCCACATCCAATGCACTTGTCTCTATCAATAGCGTACACCAGAGGAACTGCTTGAGGATACTTGACGAAAATTGCCCCTCTTTCGCCTAATCTCTCATTGAATTCGTCTATCGCTTCGACAGGACATTTCTGAGCGCACACCCCGCAACCAGTGCACTTCTCCTCATTAACGTATCTAGGCCTCCTCACCAGTGTTACCTTGAAATGGCCTTCCTCACCTTCGAGGCTCTTTATTTTAGCGCCCATCACCAGCTCAATGTTAGGGTGCCTCCCAGCAGTTACAAGTTTTGGAGCGAGGATGCACATGGCGCAGTCGTTGGTTGGAAAGGTTTTGTCAAGCTGGGTCATGGTTCCCCCTATTGTGGGACATTCGTCCGCCAAGTAAACTTTGAATCCCGAGTCTGCTAGGTCAAGCGAGGCCTGTATTCCTGCGATCCCACCGCCAACTACGAGTACTGCTCCCACCTTCTCCTTCATCATCCCACCTTCAGTGCTGTGTAGAATGGGGTCGTTCCTTCCACCCTATCAATTGCGACCCAGCCTCTGCGTCTCATAACCACGATGTGACGCAACACCGCTTTCGGGTCTAGGTCTAAGCGCTTTGAAAGCTCTTTAACAGACAACGGTTCATCCTGTGTCATGAGGTATATTCTGTTACGTAGGTATTCAGCGTCGATGGATTCTTCCATTGTTTTGTCAAACTCTTCTTCTGGAACCTTCTCTCCATACACATTTCCGTCTTCAATTAATCCCTTTTCTTTACCCACGAGGACCCTCAGTCTGAAATCCGCGGCCGTTGCCCTGGCCGCTAGAACACCTGCTAGAATTTTCGTGTCTGGTTTCTCTCCACCCAAAGGAGATGGCCCCAGTTTTGTTAACTGACTTGTGAAATCCTTGACGAGCTCAGCGAATCGTCCTCCCTCTGAAGCGGAGACCCATTCAAGGCGTAAGCGCTCCGGCTCTAGCCCCGTCTTCGCTACCAGTTTCTTCAGCATTCGGATCTTGCGTTCGGCCTGAAGATTTCCCTCCACGTAGTGGCAGTCTCCGGGGTGGCAACCCATTACTATGACACCGTCCGCGCCTCCAGCGAATGTTTCTAAAACGATGACGGGGTCAAGCCTTCCACTACACATTAGCCTTATTATCCTTATGTTTGGCGGATAGGATATCCTACTCACGCCTGCTAAGTCAGCGCCAGCGTATGAACACCAATTGCACAGAAACCCAACTATCCTCGGCTCGAAAGTCACGCGATTAACCTCCCCAACGCAGCTAGAGCTTGAGCAGTAACCTGTTCATCAGTATAATGACGCATTGAAATCGCCTTTTCTGGGCAACTCGCCCCACAGACACCACATCCCTTGCACATCACCTCCGTCACTCTAGCGACCCCCTTCGCATCCTTCTCTATGGCTCCATATGGACACAGTTTCACGCATGTCCCACAGCCGCTACAGAGGTTCTCATCTA
>Ga0315306_10000536_pt1 | contig 18370 bp, 14 predicted proteins | sample TDP1_MG_FD_203803 | JGI IMG/M metagenome (GOLD analysis project Ga0315306, IMG submission 203803) | Freshwater sediment microbial communities from Lake Towuti, South Sulawesi, Indonesia - TDP1 | ecosystem: Environmental > Aquatic > Freshwater > Lake > Sediment | place: Indonesia: South Sulawesi... | reverse complement strand
GGCTGAGGCAATTCAGGTTTTGCCTCTTCTCGAAAAATTCGATTTGGAGATGATAGAGCAGCCTATCGCAGCTCAGGACCTCGAGGGAATGGCCGAGCTCTGCGCAAAGCTCAAGACTCCGATCCTGGCAGACGAGTCGCTTCGCACTCTTTCCGATGCCATGGCTCTCATCAAGAACAAAGCCTGTGACATATTCAACATCAAGGTGATGAGAGTCGGCGGACTATGGTGCTCAAAAAAGATAGCAGCTGTCGCCGAAGCCGCCTCCATTCCCTGCGAAGTGGGAAGCATGGTCGAGATGGGTCCAGGCACTGCTGCCGGACTCCATTTTGCTCTTTCCACTGCGGCTGTAAAATACGCCTGCGAGATGATTGGCCATGAGATGATAGACGGAGACATCATCGAAGAGGAAGAGTGGATAGCCTCCTGCCGCAACGGTTTTCTCGGCGTACCCAACAAGCCAGGCCTTGGTTTTACCATAAAAGAGGAATTTCAATATATAGATTGAAGGGAAAAAGCAGAATCTTGGCTATTCTCTGTCACAAAGTTTATATGGGGAATATTTATTTCTGTTCGAGTACGGACATTAACTTTTAATAAATGATACACGGATATTTCATAAGTGTTAGAAAATCCCAAAAAGATGAAATTGGCATGTTATTTGCTTCTGCATATATTTAAATTTCGTTAGGACAGTTTTTGATTATTGAATTTCATTTTTTTGAATCAAATAATTCAATTTATTGAAGAACTTATAGATAAAAATTAGAGATCTTACAGATGAAATATCTTTTTCTATGAGGAAAAGCAGCTAGGGATTGAATTTGGCATATTAATTGCTTATTCTTCCCCTAAAAAGAGAGAATGTCGGTTCAGAGCAATAGAGCTCATTAAAAAATATAAAAAAGCACTCTTTTAATTAAGGAGGTCGTCGATGAGAGCATCGGTCATCTTAGTCCTAATACCTCTTCTTCTTGCTTTTTCTTGCTGTGCTCTGCGCAAAGAGCCGGCTGCGGTGTCACCTTCTGGAAAAGGTTTTGATTATTATTTAAGCCAAGGAGGCTTATCCCTGACAGAAGGTAATCCGGATAAGGCGATAATCCAGTTGAAAGAAGCCGTGTCCTTGAATCCTGACTCTCCAAAAGCGCATAATCTCCTGGGAATCGCTTATTTTCAGAAAAAAAATTATGCATCAGCAAAAAAAGAATACGAAAAAGCTTTAGAATTAAGCCCGTCCTATGCTCAAGCCTATAGTAATCTGGGCAGCGCCTGTTTCATGCTGCAGGAGCTGGCCAGAGCTGAGGAAATGTTCAAGAAAGCGATTTCCCTCTCGCCTAATCTTGTCTCTGCCCATTACAGCTTGGGAACTCTTTTTGCCACACTGGGAAAAGTCGAGGAGAGCTCTCTCTACTTTGCTAAAGGGATTGAGCTTGACCCTGAATTCCTGGAAAAAAATCCTGCTTTTATTGCCACTTTTACTTCTGATATCTTCCGCAATCCAGAAATTCTATTCATATATGCAAAAGTTTATGCCAGCGCAGGCAACATAGAAAAAACTGTTCTCTATCTGAAAAGGGCTGAGCAGGCAGGCTTTAAAGACTGGTTCAGAATCGAGAAAGAGAAAGAGTTCGAGAAGGTCAGGGAAGACGAAAGGATAAGAGGTTTCATCCGCTAGCCAGGTGAACTATCCAATTTCTCATCCTGAGAAGATAAGATAAGCATGCTGATTGACATCCATGGAAACTTCTACGCCTCTCGAAATAATATGCCTCGCGGCCAAGGCCTGAACCAAGCCTATCTGAGTGCGGCTCGCAAAGCCGGCATCACCCATATTGTCGGAATGGTTATGGGAAGCTGGGGCTATTCATCCCACACCTATGTGCCTTCGCTGGAAGACATGCGCTCCGGCAACCGCTTCCTGCTCAGGGTCATCGAGGAAAATAGAGGCTTTGTCTTTGGCTATGCCTACATCAATCCTGCTTATGGTGATAAAGCGCTTAAAGAGCTGGAGTTTTGCCTGAAACAGGGAATGATCGGCATGAAGCTCGGCGCCAGCGTCCGTTGCACATCTTCGCTTCTTGATCCCTTGCTCAGGAAATGTATCGAGCGCGATATCCCGGTCCTGCATCATATCTTTCAGCGCAGGACTGGCGAATATCCTGACGTCGCCCTTTCTGATGCTGCGGACTTGGCCAAACTTGCCAAGCGATTTCCTGAAGCCCGCTTCATCCAGGCTCACATTGCAGGCGGAGGAGACTGGCAATTCGGCCTGCGTGCCGCAGCGGATATCCCCAATATCTGGCTCGACCTTTCGGGAAGCGGCTCTGACGAGGGAATGGTTGAGTTTGCACTCAAAATCGTCGGCGAAGACCGCCTTCTTTTCGGCACGGATTTGACCCTCGACACTGCGCTAGCGCGACTGGAGACTCTCAAAAGAGCCGGAGCAAACATAAAAAAAATTTCTTCCGCCAATGCCCAAAAACTCTTTGGAGATAGATTTAAATGATAATCGACAGCAATGTCTTGATCGGAAACTGGCCTTTTCGAAAGCTCCCCTATACCGATGCAAGCCAGGTTCGGCAAGTCCTGGCGGCAAGTGGAATCAACCATGCTGTGGCCGTCTCCACCGATGCCATATTTTTCCGCAACGTCCAGGATGGAAACGAAACTCTTTATAAGGCACTTGCTCAGCATCGAGACTTCTTCACGCCTGCGGCAACCATCAATCCCTCCTATGCCCGCTGGGAAAAAGACTATGAGCAGGCACTTCAAGAAAAATGCGCAGCCATCAGGATTTGGCCCGAGTATCAAGGCTGGGGCCTTCTTGATTCCTGTGGGCTTGAGCTCTGCAACGCCTGTAAAGAGGACAGGCTGCCCATTATTCTCACCACTGAAGTCGAGGATTCAAGGCAGCGTCATCCTCTTGATAAACCCGAAGATTGGAAAGGCGGTGATCTGAAGCGGCTCATCGAGGAAACGGCAGGCCTTAAGGTACTTGTTGTCAATGCCCGGGCAGAGAAGGTGAAGGAGCTTGGTCTCGCCTTACCAGAGGAAGATCGAAAACGGATATTCTTTGACATCAGTGGCCTATGGGGGGCTTTTGTCGATGACCTCGACCTCTGTATCGAGCAGGTTGGAATCTCTCAGTTTGTCTTCGGCTCTCATGCCGCATTGAAGACTCCAGAAGCAGCCATAACAAAGCTCAATCTTTCAAAAATCAAAGAGCTGGATAAGAGAAAGATATGCGCTCTCAACATCAGGCAGTTGATGCCAAGATTGAAGATATAAAGGCTCAGGCAGAGCGGTTCGAAGGCACACGGCTTTCTCACCAATCTGCCTTCGCTAAGTGCGACAAAAGCGGCGTGTCTTTGAGACATCCAGCCTGATCGGTATTATCGATGATGATGCTTTTCCCTACGAAAAAAAGATACTTTCTGCTTTTTTGATTGAATTCGGTCTGAACATTTTTTATAGTAAGGTCAACATCAAGAAATATGGAGCGGCTCGCTAAGCCATAGAGTATTATGTTTAGTCGAGAGAGAGGCAATAGACAGAAAAAGCTTATCTGCTTGGCTGCTGCATTTATGATTGCCAGTCCTATCTCTTGCCAGAAAAAGGCCTCAAGGAATAAAGAATTTTCTTTGACGGCATCTCGAGCGATTATAGGCAGAGAAAAATCTAATCTTGAAAAAACCCAGGAATCGAAGAATTTCTCTGTAAAATTGATAAACCAATGGGGAAAGAGGGGAGAGGCGCCAGGAGAATTCATCATTCCCAACGGCATCACCATCCTGAGAAATCAGCTTGTCTTGGTCGTCGATTGCCGTAATTCAAGGATTCAAAAATTCGAAAGAAACGGCGCGTTTAAAGGAATCATCAAGCCCTCCATAAATTATGCTGGCTCGAAACCCGATGAATTCAAGAATAGGCTCCGCTGGCCTGAGGGTATCTGCTCAGACAAGAACAGCCGAATATGGGTTGCTGACACTATCCGCAATCACCGCGTTGTTCAAATTAGCGAGGAGGGGGAAGCATTGCGTTCCATAGGCGGCGACGGCAACAGCACTCACGGCAGCGGAAATGATTTGGGCAGCTTTCTCTGGCCGCACGGGGTGGCTGTTTCAGAGCAGGGAGAGTTGCTCGCTGTCAGCGATACTGGAAATAACAGGATTCAGATTTTCCGGACAGGCCAGCCTGACACTCCTCTTTCCCGCACGCTTGACAGGTCGCGGCTCTATCTGATGCAGGCTGTCGGCGAGTTTGGAAAGGAGCCTGGAAACTTCATCTCTCCTGCCGGGGTATTAATCGCTGATAAGAATCAGGTTTATGTCGCAGACTATGGAAACAACAGAATTCAGGTTTTGGATGAAAATGGCCGGCTCCTGCGCTCCTTTGGAAAAATCGGTTTTGAACAAGGCGAGCTTTATCACCCTTATGAGCTTGCCATGAGCAGGGAAGGATTACTCGCTGTCTCCGACTACGGCAATAACAGGATTCAGGTCTTTGACAGGAATGGAAATTTTTGCTTCTTCTTCGGCAAGCCTGGAAAAGGAGCCGGCGAATTCAACGGTCCGACAGGAATGGCTTTTGACCAAGCCAGCAATCTTTATGTCGCTGACGCCTTCAATCACAGGATTCAGGTCTTCAGCTTCTCTGCTGAAGCAGAGGGAATTCCGATTGCAGTCAATGAAACCGAGGAAGGAGTGAAAAGGCGGATGGATTTGGCCCTTGCCATGTTTTCTGACCTCAGTGAAGAAAGAAGCCTGACTCCAGAAGAGCTGGGGCATTGGCTTGCCATCGAAATTTATAACGATGAAAACCGGTATTTCCCTCAAAAGGCTGAGAAGAAAGGCTACTGGGGACGGGGATACTATGACTGGTCTCCGCCCTTCAACACCTGGAGCTATCATCCCCTCTACCGGGAGACTGCCTGGCGCGTAAGCTCCTACATTGCCCTTGGAAAGATCACAGCAGAGGAAGGCTACAATGAGATTGCCCAAAGCGCTCTGAATTATCTGGTCAGCGAGCAGCCTGAAGACGGGGCTTATAGATGGTGGGCGGGCGAAGAGCCTTCATCAGAGGGAATTTTTTTTGTCAGCGGTGTCGTAGGAGAAGCTCTGGCTATTGGCTTTGAGCGCTTCAAGGACCAAAGGTATCTTGAGGCTTTGAGGCGAATCTGCGATTGGGCTCTTCTGCAGCCCACGGACTTAACCAACACCAACTATAACTCCTTCCTCAACCATCCGCTCGTTCTTTATTATGCTATGAGCGGAGATCAGAGATATCTGGAGAAGGCTGTTAAGCTGACTCTGGAATCGATTTCAGCCAATATCGACCAAGATGGAGCGATGAAGGATGCCCATAACCGAAAGACCGTCTATCATTATATTATCCTGCGTGGCCTGATGAGGCTTCTAAGCGCACTGCCTCCGGCTCATAAGGATTATGACCAGGTTGCATCCTTCACCCGTAGAATGCTCGAAAACCTAGAGAAAAGGCAGCAGTCGAACGGCGCCTTTCTTTCCTCTCCTGCAGGAGCTGAGCCAGGCAAGAGCCCATTTATTGTTGCCCCTGTTCTTGCTTATTGCCAGGCAAAGACCTGGTTCGGATGGGAAGTCGATGAAGAGAGAATCAACGCTGCTATCAGCTATCTCGCCAGAGATGGGGCAAACGATGACGACAGGTTTGTCATCCGCGATTATCTTGTTTACCGCTTTCAGGCGGCGAGAAATAAAAAAGCCTTCTGCACAGAATTTTCTAAAAGCTTAAAAAAATGGAGGATAAAGCTATCACAAACGCATTAAGTGCTTTTAAATTGTCATTGCAAGCCCGAAGCGCACCGGCAATCTGTTTGAGTCTTCGCAAGGAGCAGAGAAGATTCCCCGCTTTGCTGGAACAGGCTGCGCAATTTCATAAAAAGAGATTGCTTCGTTTCAATCGCAATGACACAGTAACAAGATTAGTAGGCAATATAAAGGAGGACAGAAATGGATAAGACTAAGGTTCTCAAATTTTTCCTAATTTTGTTTTCATTTTTTTTAACTCTTCAAACGTCATCTTTTGCTCAAAGGACAGGGTATTCCAAAGATGAAATCATGCGGCGGAGAACAGCCCTGATGGACAAGGTTGGAGAAGGAATGATTGTTCTCTTCGGAGAATCGATGCCCCAGCCTGGAGCTCACTTCAGGCAGGACAATGACTTTTACTATTTCAGCGGGATAGAGGACATGAACGCCATCCTGGTTATGACTCCCAAGACGAAGGAGACATATCTTTTTCTGCCTCCCCAGACCCAGAGAGAGGAGATGGTCGAAGGACCAAATCTGCTGAAAGACCCAAAGGCAAAGGAGAAGGCCGGGGTTACAGACATTTTCCCCTTGAGCTACTTCGACGAGTTTATCGCCAGGAGTGAAAGAAGGTTTGGAATAGCATTTTATCTTCGGTTATCGCCGCGGGATTTAGTCGACAATGCCCGCTGGGAAACTATGATTTTTGTTGCAAGAAAGAACAGGCTTCTTTACAACGACCAGATTCCTCTCGACAATTACCGGATTGCAAAGCTCAAGGAGAGGTATCCGGTTTTCGAGTTCAAGGATATCGTTCCTTTTATCGATGCCATGAGAATGATTAAATCGCCAGAAGAGATTGAAGTCCTGAGGCGGAACGGTAAGATATCGGCTGAGGCGGTCAGGCAGGCGATATTGGCTACAGCGCCTGGCGCTTATGAGTATGAAATCGAAGCAGCGGCGATGCATGTCATCCTGAAGAATGGGGCCAAAGGAGCTGCCTACCCGCCGATTGTCGGCTCAGGGCCGAACACCTGCATCTGGCACTACAGCCAGAACTCGAGGAAGGTCGAGGACGGCGATTTGGTGCTCATGGACTTCGGGGCAGACCTCGACTATCTCTGCATCGACATCACCCGCACTTGGCCTGCATCGGGAAAATTTACACCAGAGCAGAGGGAAGTCTACAACATAGTCCTCGAGGTTCAGAAGGCCTGCATCGAGGCTTATCGCCCTGGAGTGACATCCGAGGATGTCCAGAAGCATGTGGCTGAAGTCTTGAAGAAAAAAGGACTGGACTCAAGAGGCCTGAGAGGCGGCTTGGGCCATCATGTGGGGATGGCCGTGCACGATGTCGGAATCGGACGCGTTCCCCTTAAAGAAGGAATGGTCTTCGCCATCGAACCTGCTCTCTATTATCCTGAAAAGAAAATTGGCATCAGGATTGAAGACACAGTTCTCATCACCAAGGACGGCTGTGAAGTCCTGACCAGGGACGTCCCCAAAGAAATAAATGAAATAGAAAGATTACTAGCGCAAAAAGCAAATAGGGGACCGACCTCCTCAAGATGACGCCCCAGGCTGAATATTTCAAGAATGTTTGTCCAATAATCTCTTTCTGGAAAGGAGTTAGAAGTGAAAAAATCGATTATTCTGGCCTTCTTCAGTCTCTTTGCATTGGGCCATGCCTGTCTGGCTGCTTTAAGCCAGCATATCGTTGACTATCGAATCAAGGCCAAGCTTTTGCCAGAAGAGAAAGCTGTTTCCGGCCAGGAGACATTGACCTGGCTCAACGACTCGGATCAGCCAGTCTCAGAGCTTCAATTCCATCTCTACCTCAATGCTTTCAAAGATAGCAGCTCAACTTTTATGAAAGAGAGTGGAGGAGCTCATCGAGGATTTAAGGCTGATAAGCAAGACAGGGGTTATGTAGCCATCACAAAGCTTCTCGATGCCTCCGGCACTGACTTGATTCGAACTCTCGAATACATCCATCCTGACGACTGGAATAAGGACGACCAAACAGTGGTTCGAGTGAGGCTTCCCAAGCCAGTTCCTCCTCATAAAAAAATTACGCTTCACATCGAGTTCTATTCGAAATTGCCCAAAGTCTTTGCCCGCTCCGGCTTTTATAAAAATTTCTTCATGGTCTCCCAGTGGTTTCCCAAAATCGGAGTGCTATGGAATGGAAAATGGAACTGCCATCAATATCATCTCAACAGCGAATTCTTTGCTGATTTTGGAGTCTATGAAGTCGAGCTCACTGTTCCTGAAGAGCATGTGGTCGGAGCAACGGGAAAAAGAATTAAAGAGGTGAAAAACAACGACAAAACAAAAACTTACACTTATTACCAGGAAGATATCCACGATTTTGCCTGGACGGCCTGCCCTGACTTTGTTGAATACAAAGAGAGATTCAGCCTTGATACCCCTCCAGTCGATACCGAGATGATTCTCCTCATCCACCGCAGCCATCTTAACCAGAAGGAAAGGTATCTAAGCTCTTTGAAAAATGGAATCGAATTTTACAGCCAGAATTATGGAGCTTATCCTTATCCGACCATCACTCTCGTCGACCCGCCGTTTTTTGGTTCTGGAGCCGGAGGGATGGAATATCCCACGCTCTTCACCTCGATGGCCATCTCTTTTATTCCAAAGGGATTGCGCTTTCCTGAGTTGGTCACCATCCACGAGTTTGGCCATGGCTACTGGTACGGAATAGTCGGCTCAAATGAATTTGAGGAAGCCTGGCTCGACGAAGGAATCAATTCCTACTCTGAAGTCAAGGCCATGGCCCGCTATTACGGAAAGGAAAGCTCAGTGCTCGATTTTATCGGTTTGAAAGTAAGTGATTTCGACTTTCAGAGAGCTCAGGTCATTAACTCAGGAAGAATGGACCCTGTTGTGAAGAATTCCTGGGAATACTTCAGTAACGGAAGCTATAACCTCAACGCCTATTCCAAGGCCGCTGTCACGCTCCTCACCCTGGAAAACTATCTGGGCGAAGAAGTGATGTCAAGAGTGATGAAGACTTACTTCGAGAGATGGAAATTCCGCCATCCAACGAGCAAGGATTTTATCCAAGTCGCAGAAGAGGCGAGCGGCCAGGACTTGGGGTGGTTTTTCGACCAGTTTTTATACAGTCCGGATAAATTGGACTATGCGATCGGCAGTATCAGATCTCTTCCCTTAGAAGAGACAGAGGATAAATTCTATCTAGATGAAAGAGAAAGAGCGGAAAAAAAGAGTCAGAGCAAAGAAGCCGGTAAGAAAGAAAAAATGTTCAGGAATGAAGTCGTAGTGGTGAGAAAAGGAGAGTTGTTCTTCCCTCAGGAGATCTTGGTTGAGTTTGAGCAAGGTGAGAAGATTCTAGAAAAATGGGATGGAAAGGAAAGATGGAAAAGATTTGTCTATCTCAGGCCTTATAAACTTCTTTCCGCTCATCTCGACCCGAAAAACAAGGTTCTGCTTGATGCCAATTTCAAGAACAACTCAATCCTTGCCAAGCGGAATAGATTATCGTCCTTAAAATATGCTTTAAAGCTAATGTTCAGTTTTCAAAATTTTCTCTCTTTTGGCTCTTTCTGAGGAGGGAAAAATGAGTGTCTTGAAAAGCTACCGCCAAGGAATCAAAGAGGCAGCCTCCCAGCCGAAGATGATCTTTGTCCTTTGGCTTGCGAACTTTATCCTTGGCTCTATTATTTTTTACCTGTTCTACGGAGCATTTTCTAGAGCCCTGGGAAATAGCGCAGTCGCCGAAGGCCTTTTGAGAAAGTTTGACTTCAACTTTCTTGTTGAATTCCTGACCTATCATCAAGAATCCATCGCCACTATTTTTTCTTCGGTTTTCGTCCTGATTTTAATCGACTTTCTTGTTTCAACATTTCTTTTTGGAGGAATTCTCTTCACTCTGACTCTTCGGCTCAAGTCGAGTGATCCAGAAAGCGAAAAGAGAAGATTTGCTCCAATCTTCTTCCAGGGCGCTGGAAAATTCTTTGGTCGCTTCTTCCGCCTCCTGGTTTATTCATTGCTCCTCTGGATTTCCTCCCTGATTCTTTATCTTCTTCTGAATCTTTTTATCAATATTTTTGCAGGATTGGATGCCGGAGAACTTGTATTCTTTTATTCTTTGTGGTTCAGGCTGGCAATAGCTCTCTTTATTTTTTTCCTGGTCAGGATGATTCTAGATTACACCCGGATCAAGATCGCCGTTGAAGATTCGCCCAAGGTTTTTCGCTCTCTGCTGGAGATGATAAAGTTTGTCTTTAAAAAATTGGGAAAAACGCTGGCTTTATACTACCTGCTTTTGCTGACAGGTGTCGTCTTTTTTGCCATCTTCTGGGCTTTAAAATTGACTATTCCTCAAGAATCCTTTATGACCATCGTCATCGCTTTTCTAGTTGGACAGCTCTTTATCGCCAGCCAGGCCTGGCTTAGAATTGCCTTCCAGCAGGCTCAGCTTGTCTTTTATTCCCCAGTTCATCAAGAGCTGCCTGAATCGTCACCTCAAGAATACAAAAATGAAGGCCTTCAATCTTGAACTCAGCCCAGAGGCCATGCAGCGGATGGGAGAAGCAGCCCTAAAGGCTGTTGTCGAGCACATCAAAAACCTTGCCCAATCACCACGCTCCTACCTGGAAAACGGTCCGGAAATCGCCAAATCATTGCGCGAGCCTGCTCCTGAACAAGGAACGGATTTCAATTCCCTTCTCGACTTTCTGATGAACAAAGTCATACCGGTCTCGATCAACACTCCTCATCCGGCTTACATGGGATACATCCCTGGAGGAGGCCTTTACCCCTCAGCCATCGCCGAATTTATCGGAGCAGCTACAAACCGTTTCACAGGAGCCTGGTTTGCTGCGCCGGCTGCAGCAAGGTTGGAGGCGAATGTCTTAGAATGGTTCAGCCAGTGGATGGGCTATCCGCAATCCAGCCGCGGCATTCTGACCAGCGGCGGCTCTCTGGCCAACTTCAGCGCAGTGGTCACGGCTAGAAAACACATTCTTGGCGATGACCTCAGTCGGGGCACAATCTACGCCTCGAACCAGACTCATCATTGCGTGATGAAAGTGGCGGGACTGGCCGGGATTGCGGAGCGCAATATCTGTCTGCTTGAAGTCGATAAAAGCTTCCGGGCTATTCCGGATGAGTTCGAGAATGCTATAAGAGAGGACATGAAAAGAGGGATGAGACCGTTCTTGCTTGTGGGAAACGCCGGCACGACCAACACCGGAGCCGTCGACCCTTTGCTTGACCTGGCAGCGATAGCCAAGAGATACGGCCTCTGGTTTCATATCGATGCTGCCTACGGCGGATTCTTTAATCTCTGCGAGCAAGGAAAGAAAAAGCTCAAAGGGATCGAGAGTTCTGATTCTGTGGTTCTCGACCCTCATAAGGGGCTTTTCATTCCCTACGGTACAGGAAGCCTGCTGGTCAAAGAAGGGGAGCTGCTGAGGCAAGCTCATCTGCTGACCGCAGATTATCTTCAGGACCATGCCACGCCTGAAGGAGAAGTCGATGCTTCGCAATACTCGCCTGAATTGACGCGTTCCTTTCGAGGCCTTCGTGTCTGGCTTCCTTTGAAGCTCTTCGGTGTAAGAGCATTCCGCGAGAATCTTGCTGAGAAGTTGCACTTGACGCAATGGATGTATGAACGCTTTTTAGAAGAGCAAAGATTTGAGTGCCTGTCAGCTCCTGACCTTTCTGTTATCGCTTTCCGCTATCACCCCAGGAAAGGGAATGTTGATGCTTTTAACAGAAAATTGCTGGAAAAAATCGTCAAGAGCAAGAAGCTCTTTCTGTCATCGACCCTGCTCAAGGATCAGTTTGTGATAAGGGTCTGCATCCTCAGCTTCAGGACACATAAGGCTGAGGTGGATGAAGCCTTTGAGATCATAAAATGGGCAGCACGAGAGCTTGATTCTCCATAAAAAAGTCTATTTAATACAAGTGTTAATCAATCTTTAAGAACGATAAATGCCTTCAGAGCACATTGATAAGAAGCCAATCGACTCTATCCTAGCCGCTCTTCAAGCCTATGATGGATGCGAATTTGATATAAGGTTTACCAAAGACAGAGTCGTGGTTCTCTACCATGATGCCAGGTTTAACCGCAGCCGGCTTTTCGAAACAGAATTTAAGGAATTAAAGGGATTTCAGACGTTCGAAGAGCTAATCCATCATCCTCGGCTGATAAACTTGGTCAATGATAAAAATAAATCTCTCTGGATTGAGGCCAAAGAGGATTCGAATCGCGGATTGAGAAGAGATTTGCCCTACTGCCAGGAACTGGGAAGAAAAATTGCAGACCTCCTCCATCACTCCCAGCTTCGATTAGAAAATGTGCGCGTTATTTCCTTCGCATCTGAGATTTTAGTCAGCATCCGCGGCATTCGCACTTTGAGGATAGTGCCCTACCTCTTCTCGGCAAAAGACTCTACAATCCCCCATTATAATCTAAAGACAATTAGCCAGATGTTTATTTCGCTCAAGCACTACATCCCGCACACAAGACAAATGGGAATCGGCGGCCTCCTTTTTTCAAAGCTATATCTACGAGGATTCTTCTCTTATTTTCAGCCTTCCCTCGAAGAGATTAAAAACATGGGAGATGCCGATTTCATCCTGGGAACTGAGGCCCAAACTTTCGAGGAAGAAAAGGTCTTCAAAGACTTTGTGGTCATCACCGATTATCGAGGAGAGCGCCCCGGCAGAAGGGCAGAGAATGCCGGCCCCTTAATTTGTCATAGAGGGCTTTAAAGGAGAACCAGGCATGGCTGAGCCAAAGCCTTTTTCTCAGGTCAAGCTGGTCTGCGGTATTATTGCCTCCCAGGAGCCTTACTTTAAAAGAGCAGAAGAAAGACTTGTCAAGCTCTTTGGTTCTGTGGATAAGGCCAGCCCCCTTTTTGAGTTTGATTTTACCGATTACTATCAAGACCAGATGGGCAAGAATCTCAAAAGGAAATTCTTGAGCTTTGCCCACCTCATTGCCCCAGAAAGATTAAGCGAAATAAAGCTTCAGACCAACGACCTGGAGGAAGAAATAAGGAAAGAATTTCGTGCCATCCAGAGAATCGTCAACCTTGACCCTGGCTACTTGACTCCCTCGGCATTGGTCATGGCCACAGCCAAGGATTTTGCCCACCGCATTCCCCTCCACGACGGCATCTATGCTCATTTAGAATTATTATTCAGCAAGAAGGAGGTCAGAGTTTTGAGCTGGACTTATCCTGATTACAAAACCGAGGGATACCAGAAGTTTTTCATGGAAATAAGACAAATCTATCTTTCCCAGCTCCGCGGCTCAGCGTATCGCTGATCTCTGAATATAATTTTTTCTTAATAACAAAAATAGCGATCAAACTGAGTGGTGAGAAAGCCGTATGAAAGCCTGAACGCTCTCCTCGACTACCACTTCCCGTTTCTTATGGATTTCAGATAACCCTTTAATGAGGGGTCTTTTCCGAGAAGCGCCTCAGCCGCGCTCACTGCGGCCATAATCTCTTTATCAAGGGGGTCAACAATGGCGGCGTCAAGCCCAGCCTTGAGGGCAAGAATAAGAAAAGTTCTGTTCAAAAGCTTACGGCGGGGAAGCCCGAAGGAGATGTTGCTTATGCCGGCGACGGTCTTTACGCGAGGAAAGTTTTTCTTTATCTTTTCTAGAGACTCGAGAAAAAGCTCTCCTGCTTTGTGGTCGACGGCGACGGGTCGAACAAGCGGGTCGAGGAAGATGTCTTCCAGTCCAACGCCTTCTTTCCTCAGGAGTGTGACCAATCTGGCTGCAATCGAAAGCTCTCTATCAGAACTTCTGGGTAGGCCTTCATCATCAAGGCAGAGGGCGATAACTCGAGGCCTGTATTTGCTGACAAGTGGAAGAAAGGTCTTAATCCTTTTTGTCTCCCCGCTCAGAGAATTCATTATGGCCTGGCCTTTGTGAATCTTTAGGCCTTCTTCCATAGCTTCAGGGTTAGGGGTATCGATAGAGAGGGGAATTTTCAGCTCTTTCTGGAGAATGGGTATAGCCCACTTGAGCCTTTCAACTTCTTTTTCTAAAAGAGCAGCTGCATTCAGGTCGATGTAGCTTGCGCCGGCTGCTTCCTGTTTTTTTGCCTCATCAATTAAGTGCCTCTTGTCCTTGCGCTCCAGTGCCTGGAGAACTTGGCTTCTGGTAGAATTCAGCCTCTCGCCGACAATAATCATCTGAATCGATCAAAAGTCATCTGCGTCGAGCGCGGAAATTTCTCTGAGTTTCTCAATAATTTCTGGAAGCTCCTTGAGAACGATATGGATATCCTCTTCGGTGTTGAAGCGCCCCAAAGACATGCGGATAGAGGAGCGGGCGACGATAGGCCCCAGACCGATGGCACTGAGCACATGAGAGACTTCCTCCGCTCCCTCGGTGCAGGCAGAGCCTGTCGAGACATAGATTTCCTTTGTCGCCAAGGCCAAGAGAATGGCCTCTGCTTCGAGTCCGAGGAAAGAAAAATTCAAGGTTCCTTTCATTCGGTTCTTCTCATGGCCGTTAAATTTAACCTTTGGAATTATTTCCTCGATCCCCTTTTTCAGCATCTCGGCCAACCTTTCTATCCGCTTTTTGTCTTTATCACCTCTCTCCATCATCAATCGAACAGCTTCTCCGAAGCCGACGATGCCGATCGTATTTTCTGTGCCGGCTCTCAGCTCTCTCTCCTGGTGGCCTCCATGGATGAAAGGGCAGATGCTTGTTCCTTTCCGAATGTAAAGGGCACCGACTCCCTTTGGTCCGTAGACCTTATGGGCAGCGATGGAAATAAGGTCAACGCCCAGCTTGTCGACACTGACATCTATCTTGCCGAAAGACTGAACCGCATCGGTGTGAACCAGAACACCTCTCTTCTTTGCAACTCTTGAGACTTCTTCAATGGGCTGGATTGTACCGATCTCGTTGTTAGCGTGCATGATCGAGATCAAGGCTGTCTGGGGAGTGATGGCATTCTTGAGGAAGTCGATGTCAATCGTCCCGTATTTGTCCACCGGGACATAAGTGACCTTCATCCCTTTTTTCTCAAGATAATTTGCTGTGCGAAGGACTGCCGGATGCTCTATGGCTGAGGTGATGAATTCTCTCTTCTCAGGGCAGGCATCCAGAACACCGCGGATGGCAAAATTATCCGCCTCGGTTCCTGAGCCGGTGAAGATGACCTCGCTCCTCGCTGCGCCCAGGGCCTTGGCAATCGTCTCTCTGGCTTGGTTGACAATTTCTTTGACCTCTCTGCCGATAGGGTAGAGGGAGGAAGGATTTCCAAAATGCTTTGTCAGGAACTGGCTCATTTTCTCGACAACAGCAGGGTCCAAGGGTGTCGTCGCATTGTTATCTAAATAAACCATGTTCTTACCTTTTTCTATTATTCATCCAAAGGATTCATAATCAGGCCTGACTTGAGCTTAGGGAAAAAGTCGGTTGACTTATGGGGCATAAGCTCTCCGTTATCAACGACTTCTCTAATCTGGCGCAGAGAGACAGGCTTCAGCAGAAAAATCATCTGGAATTCTCCATCCGCAACCTTTTTTATCCCTTCTTCAAGACGCCTTATGTAGCTAACGTTATCTTCCTGAACAAAGGGCTTGGAGGATAGTGCTGGGAGTTTTTCGATGATCAAGGAATGAAGAATGGAGACATCCAGGCGTTTCCACTCCCTGGATTTCTTTTCAGTTATTTCTTTCTCAAGGATATCCTCAGATTTAAGGCGGAATACAAAAAATTTCTTTAGCTCTGAAGCAAAAGCGGCAAAGGTATGGTTCTGGCCCTGAACTTTTCTCTGGACCTCCTGCAATAAAGCCTGCTCTGATCCTTTTTCCCAATTCAGCTCAGAAATCTCAAAATTGCGACCAAGGAGATTTTTCAGCCCCTCGCCCGACAATTTATCCAAGCCTTTAACCAGCCTGTAGGTGGGAAGGATGACCAGCCCCGGGTCATCGAGCCTGAAAAGAGTCATCATGATGTAGTTGTAAGGCTCATCGCCTTTGACCTCCTTCACTTCTTTGAGCATTTCTTTTTGATAGTTAAGGGAAGTCTCGTAGCGGTGATGACCGTCGGCGATGACCAGCACTTTACGAGCCATGGCTTTCTGAATTTTCTTAATCGCCGGCTTCTCCTTGATTATCCACAGGCGGTGGATGAAGCTATCTTCATCTTTCACCTCTGCTCCCAGCTGAGCCTTTTTAAGGGCATCTCCAACAGCTTGGGTGACGTCTCTTTTATCATCTTCATAGAGCAAGAAAATCTGCTCGGTATTGGTCTTAGTCGCCTTTAAGAGCTTCAGTCGGTCTTCTTTATGCTTGGGAAATGTTTTCTCATGGGGAAGGACCATTCTCGAGGAAAAATCCGCGAGCTTGACTCTGGCAATAAGTCCCATCCTTTTTTTCCGTTCAACTCCAACAGAAAATTCCTGCTCATAGATATAAAGAGCCTCGCTGTCTTCTCTGATAAGGACGCCCTCTTTCTGCCATTGGTCGAGATAGATTTTAGCTCTTCTGTATTTATCCTTTTCAGGATGTCCGGGCTCGTCATCCTTTCCCAGGATAGCCTTGACCACATTGTAGGGATTTCTCTGGTAGTAGTCTTCCTGCATAGAGGGAGTGATTCGGTCATAAGGCTCGGTGATGATCTCTTCCAGATTTATTTTCTGGGTATTGTATCTTAATCCTTTGAAGGGACATATCACTGCCATCTCTCTCCTCCGCTAAAATTCAATCCTTTTAAAAAACGAACTCTTAGGCTAGCCTCTCCTTCAGGATCTTGACCACTTCCATTCCCGCTCTTTGCTGGCCTTCCTCGGCTGCAGCTCCGATATGGGGAGTGGCAATGACATTGGGATGGTCGATCAAAGCAAAATTATCCGGAGGCTCCTTCTCGAAGACATCCAGAGCTGTGGCTCTCACCTTTCCGGATTGAAGACCGCGAAGCAAGGCAGCCTCATCGACAACTCCGCCGCGGGCGGCGTTGATGATGATCAATCCATTCTTCATCTTGTTGAATTGGGCATCGCTGAGCATATGCTTTGTTTTTTCAGTCAGAGGAATATGGAGGGTGATGATGTCGGCCTGGCTCAGAAGGTCATCAAGGGAAACCTGTCTGACATCAAGGCCTGTTTTAACCTCGATGATATCGTAGGCGATGACTTTCATTCCAAAGGCCAGAGCACGCTTGGCGACTTCTTGACCTATCCTTCCTATGCCGATGATTCCCAGCGTCTTGCCGTAGAGCTCGGTCCCGGATAAAGCCTTCTTCTCCCACTTGTGCTCTTTCATCGATAGGTTAGCCTTGCCGTGATTGCGGACTGTGGCTAGCATCAGGCCGAAGGCATGTTCGGCGACTGAAATCGAGGTGGCAGCAGGAGTGTTGGCCACCTGAATTCCCTTTTCCTTGGCCGCAACCGCATCGATGTTGTCAAGGCCTATTCCGGCTCTGACAATGAGCTCCATATTCGAGGCGGCCTCGATGGCTTTTCTGGTGACCTTGGTCGCGCTCCTGACAACAGTGGCGTTGAAAGGAGGAATGGTTTTGACCAACTCCGCCTCATCCATCCCGGTTTTTACCGTGACTTCAAAACCGGGAATGGACTTAAGCTTTTCCAAAGCTTCCTTGTCCAAAGCGTCGGCGACAAGTATTTTTTTCATTTCCAATTCTCCTTTAAGATGGCTTCGGCAGCGGCGATGGCGCTCCCTCTATTAAAATCAAATCCGAGGTCTGTCAGAGTCATCTCCAGCGCGCTCAGGGCTGTAATGATGTCAAATCCTCCCATGTATCCCAGGTGAGCTATCCTGAATATTTTGCCCTTGTAAGGGTCTTGGCCGCCAGCGATGTAGGCCATGTATTTGCCCTGCATCGTTTTGACCAGCTTCACTCCGTCAATTTGTCCCGGAACCTTGACCGCGGTCAAAATGTTGCCAGGGCTTTTGGAAAGAAGCTCGAGCCCAAGAGCCTTAATTCCAGCCCTGGTCGAATCGCCGAGGACGCGGTGATGCTCAAAAAGCTTCTCCAGTCCCATGGCTTTGATGATGTCCAGAGATTTTTTCTGCTGGATGATAAGAGAGACTGCAGGAGTATAGGGTGTAGTCTGCTTTTGAAGGTTGCTCTTGTATTTTTTGACATCAAAATAGAACTTTGGCAGCTTCGCCTTTTCCACCATTTTCCAGGCTTTGGGGCTGAAGGAAATGTAGGCAAGGCCAGGAGGAATCATGAATGACTTCTGCGAGCCAGCGACCATGATATCCACATTCCAATTGTCCATAGGACAGGGTGTGGCGCCGAGGCCGGAGATTCCATCGACAACCATTATGGCGTCTGTCTTAGCCACGACCTCACCATAACCCTGGATATCATAGACTGTTCCCGAAGAAGTCTCGGAGAGAGTGGCAAAAACCGCTTTGGTCTTAGGATTGGCCTTTAGCTCAGCCGCAAGCTGCTCTTTGGTGTAAAGCTCACCCCATTCCAGGACAACTTCCTTGACATCGAGTCCATAAGCACGGCAGATTTGGCCCCATCGTTCGCCAAACTTTCCTCCGTTGATAGAGATGACTTTATCACCAGGGCAGAAAGT
>Ga0315306_10000535_pt1 | contig 18371 bp, 20 predicted proteins | sample TDP1_MG_FD_203803 | JGI IMG/M metagenome (GOLD analysis project Ga0315306, IMG submission 203803) | Freshwater sediment microbial communities from Lake Towuti, South Sulawesi, Indonesia - TDP1 | ecosystem: Environmental > Aquatic > Freshwater > Lake > Sediment | place: Indonesia: South Sulawesi... | reverse complement strand
CCAAACTAATTTTTCACGGTTCTGAGAAGGCTGAATTAGAAAGGGCGAAAATGGCTAAGGTAATAATTCAATTTGACAACACAGATGGCCGCATGCCAGTTGACACAACAACCGTCACAGTCTCACGGGAAGTTTACAGAAACGGCCAAAGCGTTTACAGACTTAATGGCAGAAGAATCTCAAGAACACACATTTTAGATGTTCTTTCCATGGCTGGAATAAGCTCCACAAGCCAAAACATAATTCTGCAAGGCACAATAACACGTCTAGCAGACATCTCTTCCATGGAACGTAGGAAAATTATTGAGGATTTGGTTGGAATAGCCCAGTATGACGCTGAGAAGGCTGAGGCTGAAGAAAAACTGCGGGCAGCAGACATCTCCATACGTACAGCCATGGGTAGAATAGACGAAGTCCAAAAGAGGGTGGATGACCTAGAAAGAGAACGCAACGAATTGTTAAGGTATACTTTCATCCAAACCGAAGTAAAAAAGTTTGAAGCCGTAAAACTTTCGCATGACATGGCACAGATACAAAAGAAAATACAAGAAATTACCTCACAAACAGACAGAATCAGAAATACCGTTGAAAAATTAAGACAGCTACGAGAAGAGCGCAGGTCAAAAAGAAGAGAGATTGAAGGTGAATGGCGAAAACTAAGCTCAGAAATCGTTGAGGAAGGCGGTTCACAAGTATTAAAGGTTCAAATAAGAATAGGGGAATTAAAATCAAAACTAACAGAATTAACAACAAAAATAACTTCTGGAAAAACAAGCCTAGAAGGCTTAAAACGAATCAGAGAAAACAATCTTCAACAGTATCAAGCCATTAGAAACGAAATTCGTGAAAACCGCCTAAGAATCAAACATTCAAGAAGCGATTATGAAGAAATCTCCAACCAGATAACCGCAAAACAGGCTGAACACGATACTTTAGCAGATGAAACGGCTCAACTTTGGGAGAACCTAGGAGAAAACAGCAAGAAAATCCGTGAATTTGAGCAGCAACTCGACAATTATTACGGAAGACTTACGCATCTAAAGTCTAAGCAAGTGAAAAGCCAGACAGCCATCAAAATTCGCACAAGAAGGCTTAAGGACCTAAATGACCGCAATGAAAAATTTGCATCAACACTAGACGAACTGGAAAAGTCATTGATTGAGCTTGAAAAGGTGCAGAAGGAACAGAAAACACAGCTTAAAAGCCTAGACCGTATGCTTGAACGGAGAATTGCTCAAAAAGAAGCCATAGAAAGGGAAATGGCTGAGGCTGGAAAAATAGCTGATTCAGCCCGAGCAGCAGTTATAGAGTTTGTGACCCAAAGGGAACTTGCAGAAACCGTAGCCGCAGAAGAGAAAGCCCTTAGAAGTATAGAAGAACTTGGCGAGTTAGGCGTAATTCCGGGCGTTTATGGCAGACTTCGCAACTTAATCAAGATTGACAAAGCCTATCAACAGGCAATAGAAGCTACAGCAGCTGGATGGCTTGACGCAATTGTTGTTAAAGATTTCGATGCAGCTTTCACATGTACAGAAACATTGAGAAGAATGAAACTAGGGAGAATAAAGATAATTCCGCTTCAAGGAACATTAAACCCTAAGCTCTTAAAAATTCCCGAAAAAGAAGGTATCAGCGGTACAGCCTCCTTTTTCGTAAAATACGAGAAACACTACGCGCCCGCAATCCATTTCGTTTTTGGTGACACATTAATCGTTTCAGATGACAAGACTGCCTTTGCCCTATCCAGCGAAGGCTACCGAGCAGTTACAGTCAACGGAGACCTCTACGAGGTAGGTGGTGCCTTCGAAAGCGGTTACTACCGTGCCCCAATAGATTTTTCCGCTATCATCCCAAGCGAAACAGCTATCAAAAGTCTCGACGAAGCCGTCAGCGCCCTCCAACAGCATCTCTCAAGAAGAGGCAGTGACGTAACCTCTTTTGAAGAGGAAATCGATAAAACTCGGGTTGAAATTGCACATCTCTCAGAGGCCATAACCACCCTAGACAGAGAAATAACTAGGGTTGAAAGAAGTGTTAAAAGAACAAAGGCCAATATCAGACGAGTTAATCATTACATTGCACGACTTAAGAAAGAAATCGAAAACGAAAAAACACAGATGTGGGTCTACAAGGCTGAAAGAAGTTCGATACAGAAGGAAATGCGGAAGCTCCAGAATGATTTAGCCGTCCTAAGACGGAAAACAGACCCTTCTAATATTCAAGAAATGGAAGTTAAAAGGGAGCGAATTGCCGAAGAAATAATTACTTTAAGGCAGAAACTTGGCACAATTCAAACAGAAATTTCAACACTTCAATCACAATTCGACAATGTCTTAAGGGTTGGATATAAAAACGCGAAAATTCAACTTGCCAAAGTTGAACAACAGTTAAGAAGGGTTGAGAAAGAAGTGGAAGAGGCGCTTCAAGAGCGGGAATCACTAAAGCAAGAGCTGTCAGAACTGGAAAAGAGCCGCGTTAAACTTTCTAAGACTGTTTTGTCTGCAAGGGAAGAAGCAAAAAAATTCACCTCTCAAATAGACGGCATAGATAAAGAACTTCGCAAGCTTGATTCAGAGTATGAGCAAACTGATCGTTTGTTAAACCAGCTTCAGCTGAACATTCAAACATCCATGCTTCAGCTTGAGCAGCATCGAAACCAGCTTAGACAGTTTGGTTATGAACAACCATTGGAGGTAGCGCCGAAACAGGTTGAAGAAGCCGGAACATCTATGACGATGATGCGGTTGGAACTCGAAAGGATAGGCGCCGTAAACCAGCTTGCCTTATCCCATTATGCTGAACAAATTTCACGCTATAAAGAACTCTCACTAAGAATGAATGAGCTTGAAAAAGAAAAACAAGCCATAGTGCAGTTCATGGATGAAATTGAACTTAAGAAACGTAAGGTCTTCACAGAAGCCTTCGAAAAAATCAACAGTAACATGACAAAATACTTCTTAAAGCTCACAGGTGGCGGAAATGCCACATTAAAACTTGAAAATTCAGATGAACCGTTCTCCGGCGGCATAGACATGACTGTTCAGTTTCCCCATAAGCCTTCCATAGTTGTGAGTGGAGCCAGCGGTGGTGAACGTTCAGTTGCAGCGGTTGCCTTCATATTTGCCATTAAAGAGTTTACCCCCACATCCTTCTATATCCTCGACGAGATAGATGCCCACTTAGATGCCTTCCACATCTCGAAACTCGCTGACCTTCTTTTGCAAGAGTCGGAGAAAACCCAGTTTATAGTAATCACCCTAAAGCCCGAAATGGTGAATAAAGCACAGAAAGTTTACGGAGTTTATGAACGCAATGGAGTCTCCAACGTTATTTCAGCAAAGTTCCTAGAGGTGCCAAGTTAGTGGCTTCTGTAATGGTCAAAAAGCCCTTTTATCTGCGTCCCCCATGGAACATTCTCTTCGATTTTCACAAGCTTGAAAGGCTCACGCCTTGGAACATTAATGTTGCCTATTTGCTTACCTCTTTTCTTGAAGAGATGGAAAGAACTGGGCAGATAGATTTTAGGGCTTCTGGCGTGGCTCTTGACTCCTCAGCCCTTATATACTTGATGAAGTCGAAGCTTTTGCTGAAGCTTGAAGAACCACCGCCGCCGCCCAAACCTCCACAAGACTTTCTTCCCCCGCCCCTACTTCTGCCGCTTAGGCATGAATTAACTTCAACAACCATAAGACACCTGCTGGAAGTTTTAGATGACGTTTTAAAAGGCGAGAAACTAGTCCATTTTGAAAAAGTTGTTACAGAGCCCATTCTCCCAACACCTTCAGAGATTCTACCTCAACTAGACATATACCTTATGGAAATTGAGCTGCAAATGGAAAAGCTCTACGCCTCTCTAGCGGAGAGAGTGAAAGGTACAGGAATAATAGAATTTTCAGCTTTAATAAAGGGGATGACGCGGCTGGAAGCAATCCGAACATTCATTCTCTTACTATTTTTAGCGCAGAATAGAAAAGTAAACCTGTGGCAAGATGAGGAAACTGAGGAAACATACATAACAGTTGGGGATTTAAACCTTGCAGAAGGCGGAAAGACAAGCACTTGACCTAAATGTAAATCTTCAGGAGAGGCAAGCTGCAGAGAAAATGCAGTATGATGTAGCTTTATTGGAAGCCGCTTTATATGTTGCAGGTCGTCCCTTAGACTTAAATGAGTTATGTTCGGTTCTGAAGACCCGTTCAAAAAACAAGACTAAAAGACTCATGAAGACACTTGTGCAAGGATATACGAGTAGAAATACGGCACTTGAAATTTTGGAGTTAAAAGATGAAAGATATGTTTTGCAGTTGAAAACCAAATTTACACCTCACGTTAAGAAACTCGTCACAAGACCACTGCTTTCCACGGGTCCGTTAAAAACGCTTTCCTACATAGCCTATAGACAGCCAATATCCCAAAAAAGAGTCGTTGAAGTGCGGGGACACCATGTTTACAGCCATATAAAACTGCTGAAAGAAATGAGCTTAATCGCCGCCGAAAGAAGCGGACGCTCAACAATTCTCAGAACAACCGAATATTTTGCAGACTACTTTTGTTTAAGCCACGATGTGGCAACTATGAAAAAAGAGTTGAAACACGTTTTTGAAGACTTCTCTAAACAAGGAGCCTAAACATTAAAAGGATAGATTTATATTGCGAAATGACGGTGATAGTCAACACTTAACTTTAGAAAAGAAAGGGAAATAAGAAATGTCGGTTTGGCACGGTCGTCTGCACAAGAAAAAGCCATCTGGCGGCAGAAAAAGAGCCTATAGGAGAAAGAGGAAATTCGAGCAAGGCTCATTTCCCGCAGAAACGCTCTTGGGCGAGCCAAAAAGGAAGATAACCAGAGGAAGGGGCGGAAACAAAAAAATTAAGGTCTTAAGCGATAGATATGCATGTGTAACGGACCCAAAAAAAGGGAAGACAGAAAAGGTTGAGATCATGCGGGTTGTTAAAAATCCCGCGAATATTGACTACGACCGCAGGGGCGTAATAACCAAAGGCGCAATAATAGAAACTTCTCTCGGTTTAGCGCGTGTAACATCTCATCCAGGACAAGACGGAATAATAAACGCTGTTCTACTCGGCCAAGAAGAAAAGAGTTAATTTTATTTTGTTGTGGCTGCGCTTCGAATCTTTAAGAGTTGCTTTGCAATCTCTCTAATTATCTTGTCTTTTGTCTCATCCTTTCTCATAAGAAGCATGCCAGTTTTCAACCACGGTGTCTTGGGGTAACCAGCATCCGCCACAAGTTCACATTCTAAACCAAGTTTTTCTACAGCATCTTTTATCTCTAAAATCTTTGGAAAAGGCACAGCCAAACTTTTTGGAATTCGTCTACCATCCTCTCTCGTTTTTGTAGAGTCAAAGTAGGCAGGCCATATAATTACCTTATCTTGTTTACGCATATCAGCTTCTTCCATCACTACTTGTGAGCGTAGTAGGCCATCAATTTTATGTTAACTTCGTCGATTCTGACGAAGCCAAATCGTTCAAACTGTATTATATTATCTGGTTTTAATTGTTTACAGGAACTTTCAGCAATTCCTTCCGCCACTGTTGCGTCTGGCATAACAACTTGGCATGGCATGTCCTCTCCAACAGGAACCCAATGAATCAGCTTCGCCTTGACCTTTCTCGCCTCTTCATACGATTCGCTTACGAAAGATGCTTCAGCAGAATACTCGTTTACGCTTTCGACCTTAATATTGAACAACTCCATTAGACGAATCACATTCCCAATTTTTGAAACATCCACATCCTTCCTAGAAACCCAGAAAGCAACGGAATTGCTGTCTCTGTTAGGCTTTATTGTATATTCTCTGAACCCTCTTTCGGGTTTGTCTGGGTGTAAATGAAGTTTCGCCATAAATGCTTTTGGAATATGTTTCACCGTCAGCTCTATTGGGTTATCTACGAAAAAGTATCTGTCAGCCGTTGGATCTAAAATTTTGCGATTGTAAGCGTATAGATTTTCCCAGCTTAAAATAACATCTGAGGTTTTAGGTCCAACATCAATTATCATCTTCTTAATGGCTTCAGGCGTTATTCCTCGCCTTCTCAAAGCCGCAAAAGTTGCCAGACGGGGATCATCCCAATCCTTGTATAGGCCTTCTCTTATTCCCTGAACAATTTTTGACTTGCTTAGGGAAGCCCCTGTTATTTTAAGTCTGCCGTAATGTATGGCTTCTGGATATTGCCAGCCCAAATACTTATACATGTATTCTTGCCGAACCATGTTTGTTAGGTGTTCTTTTCCACGGATTATGTGGGTTACACCCATAAGATGGTCATCTATACCACAAGCGAAATTGTATAGGGGCCAGACATGGTATTTGTTTCCAACCCTTGGATGCGGATACTTTTCGGCGTTTATAACACGGAGGGCAGGCCAGTCTCTAACTGCTGGATTTGGATGGTTCAAGTCGGTTTTTACGCGGAATACTACTTCGCCTTCGCTATATTCGCCTTCAAGCATTCGTTGCCATCTTGCGAGGTGTTCTTCTGGCGGCAAATTGCGGCATTCACATGGCTTGCTGGCTAATATTCGCTTTCGAAACAGTTCTGGCTGGCATGTACACACGTAGGCGTTGCCATCCCTCAGTAGCCTTTCAGCATACTCGTAGTAAATGGAAATTCTGTCACTTTGAATGAATTCTTCATCTGCCTTGCATCCAAGCCAAGCCAAATCCTCTCTGATACGACCATAAAACTCTAAAACAGGCCTTTTCAATTTAGGGTCTGTATCTTCAAAACGTAGAATGAACTTGCCATTGTATATGCGTGCGTATTCATAACATAATTCTATGGCTCTTGCTGAGCCCAAATGCAAAACGCAGTCTGGATTCGGCGAAAAACGCGTAACAACCTGAGTATACTTAACCACGTTTGGCAAAGGCGGAAGACGCTTTTCCTCTTCAACCTTTTCCTTTACGAGGGCTTCTGGCCATTTTTCTTCGACGATACTCCGTTGCTCGCTTAAAGGAAGACTGTTAACTTCCCGAATAACATCGTTAATAAGGGCAGACAATTCCTTAACTTTTGTTCTATACTCTGCCTTTTCACCCAAAATTTTTCCAATAACAGGACCCACTTGCGCTTTACCATCATGCCTAATAGCATTTAACAAAGCGATTTTTCGAATATTTTCCATAAGTTCAGCATTTTTTTCAAGCGTCAATGGCCTAACACTCTTTAGGCTTTAGATTCTTCTTTCAATTAAGAATTTTGCAAAAGCGTTCAATTTTTCCTTTGCACTGGAAGCAGGTATAAGCCTTTCAGCTTCTCTCCAGCTTTCTTCAACAATTTTTCTTGCAAAATGCTTCACATAGTCTATAGAACGGTACTTTTCCATGATTGCAATTGCTTCATCTCTTAATGTTTGGTCTGAAGTGTGCATGTTAAGAATTTCAATTAGTCTCTTTTTATCTTCAGTCTTTGCGACCTTCAATGTGTGGATAACTATTAGAGTTCGTTTTCCTTCGGTTACGTCTTGTCCGCGTCCACCCTTTTTTTCTGCAAATTCTTCTCCCGTTAAATCCAAAATGTCATCTTGCATTTGAAAGGCTACGCCTATGCTTTCAGCGAAATGTCCAAGTCTTTCAACAAGCTCTTCATTTGCGTCTGCCAAAACAGCAGCGATTTTAGCAGCCATCCTCGCCAAAGTTCCAGTCTTATAAGCACACATCTGCAAATAGTCCTTTACATCGATTTCATCAGCGTTTGCTAAGCCTCTATGCCATGCAATGTCCATTGCTTGACCAAAGCTTAGACTAATCATCTCCTGTACATAAATCTCGTAAACCTTGCAAAGTTTTTCCGAAGAAACTTTCTCTTTGTTTTCTATTAGCGTTAGAAGTGGCAGATAGTACATGGAGTTTCCGGCGTTTATGGCTATGTCTAAGCCGTAGATTTTGTATGTGCACGGTTTTCCTCTACGGAATTCAGACGAGTCTTCTATGTCGTCTATCATTAATGTTCCGTTGTGAATGACTTCTGGAATTATGGCAAAATCAACAAACTCCTCAGGATTCTTGCCTAAGGCTTCGCAGATTAACAAGAACAGGGCTGGGCGCCACCTTTTTCCACCTCTGTCGAGAAACTCCCAAGTGGGCTCGGCTAGTGCTTTGTTTAAGGCTTCTAGGTTGTGTGTGTATTGTGGTGGCTTAATTTTGAAAATAACCGTCTTTTCGGAAAAGTTTCTCGGGACATATTTCTCGATAGCCTTGTCTATTAAAGCAGCCTTTTCCTCAAAAAATTTCTCAATATCCAAGTTTTAATTCCTCCCTCTCTGCACATAACTCTCCGTGTCAAACTTTCTTATCCTTAGCCATTCTGCCGTTTTACCTGTTATGACGAGAGGAGTTTCCCACAAGTCTTGGACAGAATTCGCCCCTACAAGAAACATGCAGCTTCTAAGCTCTTCTATTAACATTGAAAGCGCATCCTTTATTTCTTTCACGCCTTTAACTGCTGTGTGTAGCACTGGTTGCGAGAGGCTCGCTATGTTTGCGCCCAGAGCCAGAGCCTTAGCTATTTCTACTCCATCACGTATTCCACCAGAAGCTATAATTGGAATGCTTACTGTTTGAGAAACTTCAATGATGCTTACGGCTGTTGGAATACCCCAGTCCCAAAAAACGTCGCCCAATCTACGTTGGAAACTGGTCACTTTTGCTTTTGTGCGGTAATACTCAACTGCAGCGAAACTTGTGCCGCCTGCTCCGCTCACGTCTATTCCTTTCACACCTGCAACTTCTAGTTTTCTTGCCTCCTCAGTAGCTATTCCTGCTCCAGTTTCCTTTGCAATTACCGGTACATCTAGTTCTTTTGTAATATCACTTATTTTTTTAAGCACTTCTTTGAAGTTTGCTTGGCCTTCTGGCTGAACAGCTTCTTGTAATGGGTTTAGGTGTATCGCTATGGCGTCTGCACCAATCATTTCTATCGCTTTTTTCACTTCTTTTAGTCCGTATCCGTGAACGAGCTGCACTCCACCAATGTTGGCGATTAAGAAAGCTGTTGGAGCCTTTTTTCTGGCTATTGTAAAGGTTTTTTCAAGTTTTTTGTCTTCTATAGCTGCTCGCTGGCTTCCAACTCCCATTCCTAAACCTAACTCTTCCACGGCTTCAGCTATGGTGGCATTGATTTTAGTGGCTTCTGGTGTTCCTCCAGTTATAGCACCTACAATCAGTGGCGCGGTAAACCTATGGTTGAAAACAGTTATGGATAAATCTATTTTTTGCTTGTCAATTTCTGGCAAAGCTTTGTGGATGAAGTGGATGTCTTCGAAACCTGTTGTGACTCTTCTTGCTTGGACATCCCGGTTTAAAGAAATTCTAATATGGTCTTCTTTACGTTTTCTCGTTTCTTTAGCCAACTCTACTCCTTCTCTATTACGGTTCCTTCCACTTTTTCTCCTTTAAGAGCCTTGTAAATATAGTTTGGCTTTGTGGCGTTTACAATTGTTACCGGGATTCCTTGTCCTATGGCTGGTAGGAGCTCTACTATCTTGCCGAACATGCCTCCTGTGACATCGCAAGCCGTTGGTTTACCGAGTTTGTTTTGGAGTGTTTTCAGTTTTTCTAGTGTTAAATGTTTGAACATTTTTGCAGTTTTCTTAACTTTAGGGTCAGCATCGTACAATCCATCAACATCAATGCCTATTATGATTCGTTTAACATTAAACCTTGTGGCAATGTATGAAACAATTTGGTCACCAGACAAAATTGTGAAGCCCAATTCCGTATCAAAAACAGCATCGCCATACATAACGGGCAAAAATCCCATCTTTGATAGCATTTTTAATGGCGCTTCTTCAAAACATTGTATTCTGCCCTTTTTCGTTACTATGCATGAGGAAGGAGTAATACTCACTGCTGGAACATTGCGCCATATTAATGCATCCATGAATAAGCCGTTAAGCACAGTCATAACGTGATGCGTTTCTGCAAAACCAATTCTCTGGTTTTCTTCTTTAAATCCATCGTTTATAGCATATTGTTGAGCCAATGGATGCCCAAAGCTTCCGCCGCCATGGACGATTATTAAATTTTGAACGTTTGCCTTCTGTATTTCCTCTGCCAAACGGCTTATGTCTTGCATTCGCGCTGCAAGTTCTTTACTTTTATCTGTGATTGCTGAGCCGCCAATTTTCAATATTGTTGGTTTAGGTTTGTTCAATCTTTATACCCTCATCTGTCTTTCTGGCTATGAAGGGTCTGCCGCCAGCCCTCTGAATTGCTTCCAAAACCTGTGGGAGCTTTTCGTTTTTTGCTAGCGCTATCATGCAGCCGCCGCCTCCTGCACCAGTTAATTTTGCACCTAGGGCTCCGGCTTTTCGTGCAGCGTTTGTAAGCCATTCTAGGGATTCATCTGAAACTCCAATCCCATAAAGGAGCGCATGGTTTATGTTCATCAACTCCCCGAGTATTTCTAAATCGCTTTCTTTGAGAGCTTCCACAGCCTTTACAACGATTTCACGAGCTGCACGCAATAAGGGTTCCACAACCAACGGATACCTTTCCTTTATATCCCTTACCTTTTCAACTTGGACACGTGTGGACCTTTCTACACCTGTGTCTCCGATTATAAGCGGAATATCCATAGTAACTTCTAATGGTTTGAACCCTGTATCCATCTGAAACAGAAGTGTGCCGCCAAAAGTTGAAATTGCTGGGTCTATTCCAGAGGGGGTGCCGTGTACAATTTTCTCTGCTTCGTAAGTTATCCGGAAAATGTCTTCCTTCGACATTTTTACGTTTAGTAAGGCGCCCACCGCCAATGTTACTGCTGCTGCAACGGCTGCTGAAGACCCCAACCCAGCAGCGACTGGAACCGTTGAGTTGATTTCAATGTTTAACCCCACGTTCTCTCCATATTTTTCCGAAACTTTTTCCACAACTAGCCTGACTGGTTCAAACTTTGATCTCGCTTCCTTCATGTCGCCTTGTTCAGTTGTGAAGGTTCCGTTTTCAAAGTATCCTGCGAGGTTTAGGTTTACGGAACGCAGAAAAAGACGTTTGTCGCTGCGGTTTTCAGCTTTTGCATAGACTCTTTTGTCTATGGCTAAAACTATGGCTGGTTCACCGTAGACTACGAAGTGCTCTCCGAAAAGTATTACTTTGGCGGGAGCTGAGGCAACGACCCCCATTCTACACCACTATTTTGTGAAACAGACGGCGGCATACCCAACAACACTTGAGTAGTCGCCAATTACATCTCCACTGGTTTTATAACATAATAATTTTGCCTCTTTAGCTCCCAAAATTTTCGCAGCAGAGATTAAAGCTATTATTGGACCATACCCACATGCACTAATGCGTTGTGTCTCAATGATTGAATAAAATTTAGATTCGTCCATTGCTTCAACTGTGTCCAGAGCCAGCTTGTCCTTTTTCGCTGCTCTTTCATGTGGTTCATAATGCGTCATGTCCGAAGAAGCTATAATAACGGCATTTTTTCCAGCTAAAACCTTAGCTACGGCTTGTCCAACCTCTCTGGCTGAGGGTAAATCCTGCATTAAGAAGCAAATGGGTACGAGCTTGAATTCTGAACCATAAAGATATTGGAGAAAAGGAAGCTGAACTTCAATCGAGTGTTCAAAACGGTGGGCAGAGTCATCAACATCAACTATACGTGATTCATGAACAATTCGGTCGGCTGTTTCACCGTCTACCTCAACATCGCCTAGGGGTGTACGCCAAAACCCCTCGTTCATGACAGCTAAGGCACTACCATAACCCGTATGATTTGGACTAAAAATAACCACAACATCAGGTTTACCATCCAAAGCGAGCTTGTGATAGGCGTGAGCTGCCACGGGACCTGAAAACATGTAGCCCGCATGTGGGCAAACTAAACCTATAACATGTCTTGGGCCAGCCTTAACAACTTCTGGAATTTTTCCCGGTCCAAGCTCATGGAGAAAACAATTTTCAATTTGCCTTTTTAATGATTCTGCTGTTCCTTCGTAGAAGGCTCCAGCTTGGCTTGGGCGCCTAACCTTCATCATCTCTCTAGATTTCCCCCTCTTCTTTTGCAATCTTAGCCTCGAAATCCTCAATTGTTAAGGGTATATCCTTGTCAAGTGGCAGTTCACCCTTCTCCCGTAACACTTGTCTTGCCAAGAGCCAATAGATAACAGCCAAAGCTCTTCTACCCTTATTATTTGTAGGAATAACTAAATCCACTCCAGAAAATTCGTTGTCCGTGCTGCACAAAGCCACTACGGGTATACCTGCTGAAGATGCCTCTTTAACAGCCTGGAAATCTGCCCTTGGATCAGATACAATTAGCACTTCTGGTTCAATGCGGTTAGGGTATAAAGGATTTGATAAAAGCCCTGGAATGAAGCGCCCAACTACAGAGTTTCCTCCGATTACTTCGCAGAATTTCCTAATCGGTTCCTGTGCGTAAAGTCTGGCTGCTGCTGCAGTGATTTTTGTTGGTTCAAACCTTGCCAGAAATTTCGCAGTGACTCGTAAGCGGTCGTCAGTCTTTTTAACGTCTAAAACAAATAACCCATCTGGTCTAACACGGTATATGAACTGTTCCATGTCCTTTGTTTTCATTCTTGTTCCAATGTGTATTCCCGCAGATAAGAGCGTATCCCGCGGCAATAGAAGCTCTTCTTCTGCAACTACCCCTGTTTCATCCTCGGATTTTCTCTCTTCTTTAGTTTCCTTAATTTCTTCATCTGGCAAACATTCATCCCTCTAAAGGACTTGAAAATCAGCCATTTTGGCTCTATCTCCTAAAAACTCCTCTATCCTTATTAACTCGTTTATCTTTGCAACTCGCGCTCCTTCAACAATTCCTGCTTTTATTATTGGACATTTGAAAGCTACAGCTAGGTGGGCTATGTGCCAGTCGCATGTATCGCCTGAACGATGCGAAATTACCGGTATGTATCCATTTCTTTCCGCAGTTTCTATTGTTTCCCAAGCATCCGTAAGCGTTCCAACCTGATTCACTTTAATTATTACAGCGTTAGCTGCACGCATTTTTATTCCACGACTTAATCTTTCATTGTTTGTAGCGAAGAGATCATCACCGCAAATCAAGCAGTTTCTAACTTTTTTAGTTAGTTCTACAAAACCTTCATAATCTTCCTCATGTAAAGGATCCTCAACATAAACTAGGTGATATTTGCTAATAAGCTCTAGAATGAATTCTCTTTGTTCGCCTGAATCTCGTTTTTTCCTTTCCCTTTGATAAATGTAAGCTTCTTCTTTTTCATTCCATAGGGAAGATGCTGCAACATCAATCCCAAAACTGCATTCAAACCCCATTTCACTGCTTACTTCTTCGCATACATTAGCTAAAACTTCGAAAGCATCGAAATTTCTAATATTTGCAACCCAAGCTCCTTCATCGCTTTTTCCACCGCTAAAAAGTTTGTCCTTCTTTTTCAGGGCTATACCGATTCTTCTATGAATTTGAGCATTGGCTACAGCAGCTTCGAGAAAGGACTCAGCTCCGTAGGGAAGGACTAGAAATTCCTGCATGTCTGGAGACTTCCCTTGTGTGTGTTTTCCGCCACTTATCGTGTTTCCAAGGGGGTATGGGAGTTTATGGGCAAAGTGTCCTCCTAGATGTTGAAAGAGAAGGAAACTGTGAGAATTTGCAGCCGCTTCCGCACTAGCCAAAGAAATGGCGAAGGCTGTGTTTCCGCCTATAACTCTGAAATCCTTTGAGCCATCAATTTCATGTAATATTCTGTCAATTTCTTCCTGAAAATCAGCGTTTAATCCAACAATTTCTGGGGTTATAAGTTCTTCAACTTTTTTTAGTGCTTGGTCTACTCCGCCTTGCGGATAATAGATAACTTCAGCTTTTCCACGGCTTTCTCCAGCGGGGGCGGAGGCTCTTCCGAAACCTGAATTTGTTATAACATCAACCTCTATTGTTTCTTCCCCGCGAATATTGAAAACTTTTCGGGCAATTATATCTTCAATAACTGCAGACATAATTTTCTCCTTTTTACTTCTTTAATAATAGTTTCTTGCTTCTTTTCTTTTTTCAGCTTCTTCGTAAAAGCGTAGAACTTCGTCGATGATTTCCACGTGGGATAATAGCATGCGTCTGCAACAGTACCGTTTAATTCCTAAGCTGTCCAAAACTTCGACTGCCTTCTCTCCAGTTTTAACTCTTCTAGCGAATTCTTCCCATACGTCTCCAATTAATTTGCCACACGTGAAACATCTTACTGGTATAATCATCCAATTTAGCCTCCTTATCTGTAGCTTTTCTGGTCTCTAGCCCGTGCACCTGGTCCTCCAAATTTTTTAGGTTCTTTTCTCCTAGAATCTCCAGCAATCATTGTTCTGTCGTATTCAACAAAAACTGTGCGTAAATGTGCGCTTTTCGTCCATTTTAATAAAGCGTTAGCAATAGCCATTCTTGCTGCTTCTGCTTGTCCCATGTAGCCGCCTCCTGAAACCCTAATGTCCATGTCCAACTGTTTCCAAACGTCATCTCCAGCTTGTAATAGTGGTTCCATGATTTTTTCGCGGGCGATGTCGGGTTCAAAAATTTCTATTGGGGTTCTGTTTATGCGTATTTTTCCAATTCCAGGCTTAACAACGGCTCGTGCTGTGGCTGTTTTCCTTTTTCCACTAACAACTAAAACCTTTTTAACCGGCATAATTTACTCACCGGGATTCCACCCTATTTCTTTCGCGAATTCGCCGACAGTAAAATAGGGGCATGTTAACTTTTCAGCTCGAGCATCCACTAGGGTTTCCATTTTTCGATCTTTAAGTTCATCGGGTATTCCAATAAATACCTTGAGTCGCTTGTATGCTTGTTTACCCTTTGGTTGTCTATATGGGAGCATGCCCCTCACGGTTATTCTTACTATTCTGTCTGGTCTTCTATAATGGAATGGCCCCCTTTTTGGATGTCCCACTTCTAAGAATTCTTTAGCTTCCATTATTTTCCTTTTTCCAGAAAGGACAGCTTTTTCAGCGTTTACAATTATTATTTCTTCGCCATTTAACAATCGTTTGGCAATTATACTTGCCATTCTACCTATAATAAGTTCATCCGCATTTATTATGGCAGCTGATTTGCTTATCATCCGCATTTTCTCACCCAATTATCTTGACGCCTGAGCCTTTTGGATTTTTTTTGATTAAGTCGAAGAATGATAAGCACTTGCCTCTCGCGGCTTTTATCTTCTTCCTTGCTTCTTCAGAGAAAGCGAAGGCCGTCACCGTTATTGGATGGTTCATTTCACCTGCCCCTAATACCTTGCCTGGAACCACTACCATTTCATTCTTTTGTGTGTATCTGTTTAGGTGGCTTATGTTCACGGCTATGCGTTTTCTGCCGGGTTTGGCTAATCGTTCGGCAATGTCTCGCCAAATATTGGCTTTGTTTTCTTTGCTTTGCTTCTTTAAGAACCGAATAAGCTCTTTTAGCTCTGGGTTTGTTGTCTTAACTTTCTTCACTCTTTTTCACCTTGATTTGACTTTCGAATTCTTTTGTCTGTTCATCCAAGATTTTAATAGCTTTTGAAAGTATTCTCTCCGTTGGAAGTGCGCCTGTGGTTTCAATACTGAATATAAATGCGTTTTCTTCCCAGCCAACTTCTATTGCTGGAGGATTTTGTGGACAGACGTCAACACAGTCTTGACAGAGAGTACACGCCATCAAATCGTGAAATTCTATCTTATTCTCGGTCTTGACCAGAACTTTTCTTGGACAAATTTCTACACATTTTCCGCATGCATCACAACTTTTACTAGAAATTTCTATTTTTGGTAGATACTTGTACGTGCACATTGAAACTGGCTGCCATTTCGCGTGATTCTTTCCTTTTCCAAGTCTTGCATAAGCCTCAAGCCTTAATTTTTGCTTTTTCGCCAGTTTTATTATGGGGATTTTGTCGCTCACTGGCACTATGTCCGGGTTTTCCGATTTTAACTCACCTGAATAAACTGTTCTTGTCCCTTCGCTTGATTCCACATCTAATGTAAGCGTAACCCTGCAAAGGTTGCATCCGAACTCGCTTTTGCACGGGCATTCCTCAGGTAAGTTATAACCATCTAAATCGGTTTTAAGGGGGACAAGTCCAAGCCTGTGGGCTATAACTTCATCTTGTAATATTGAAGAGTTCTCAAGCACTACAACTTCATCTATGGCCATGCATGGGACTTCGGCAATTACCATCCTTCTTAAGGCGTTTATGAAGGGAACGTCAACTCCTCGGATGAGTAAACGTATGTTTTTATCATCTTTTTCAAGCACTTCAATTTCCACTTGCTTTGACACTCCGTAACAGACTATAATAGCCGCGTGCCGTTCAATAGAATACTAGTGCACTATTTCAATTTTCCTATAAGTAAAAGAACAACATAAATTTGTTAGACTCTTCTTCCCCTTCTGCCGCCTGGTCTTCGTGTACCGTCGTGTGGAATCGGTGTAACTTCTTCGATGCGTCCTATCTGGAAACCGGCCCTAGCAAGGGCTCTTATGGCTGCTTGGGCACCTGGACCCGGGGTTCTTGGCCCTGATCCTCCGGGGGCTCTCACTTTTATGTGTATGGCTGTTATTCCTTTGTCTTTGGCTACTTCTGCTGCCGCTGATGCTGAGCGCATAGCTGCGTAGGGTGAAGATTCCATTCTGTCTGCTTTCACAAACATTCCGCCGGATGTTCTGGCTATTGTTTCGGCGCCTGAAATGTCTGTTATGTGAACTAATGTGTTGTTGTAGGAGCTGTAGATGTGGACGACAGCCCATTTTTCGGTTTTCTTGCTGGCGCTGCTCATGATCCTTCCTCTGTTTGGGCTTCTCTTGATTTTGTTTCTGATGGGGCTGCAACAGCTATTGTTTGGCGTAGAGGATGACCTGCATCTGCAAAGGGGCTTTTAGGTGCATATGCCATTTTGTTTTCCCCTTCCCTTGTCACAATGTAGCTCGGTATGGTAACTCTTTGACTTCCTATTGTTATGTGTCCATGGATAATTAGTTGACGAGCCTGATGGATTGTTTTAGCTAAACCTTTACGGAAAACAATTGTTTGAAGCCTTCGCTCAAGGATGTCTTCTATTGTCAAGTCTAAAACGTCATCTAAAACTGCAGTTTCATGGAGCACGCCTAGTTTTTTCAAACGAATTAGAAGTTCTTCCTCCATTTTTATGCGTTCTTCAGGTGTTTTACCTATTAGTGTTCGGGCTATTCCTCTAAATTTTGACAGCATTGTTTCATGTCGCCATAATTCATGTTTGTTTCGCAAGCCATACTGTCCTAAAAGTTTGAGTTCTTCTTGAAGAGCATCGGTTCGCCATGGAAAGCGGGGAGTTGCATACTTTTTTCTTTGTTTCTTTGGATCGCCCATAACTACTTACCTTCGGTAGCTGCCGGTCTTAAAATCGCTTTCTTTTTGACCCCAAGGGCCTTTCCTCTTCTTCCAGTGGTTTTGGTTCTTTGGCCGCGCACTTTTAATCCGTAGGCGTGGCGGTATCCTCTCCATGATTTTATTTCTTTCATCTGTTCTATGTCCACTTTATTTCTTAAAACTAGGTCAGCGCTGATTAGATGTGTGTCTTTTCCTGTTTCTGAGTCCTTTCTTCTGTTTACAAGCCAGTTTGGAATTCCATGCCTTGTTGGTTCCTTTATTATTTCCTCTATTTTTTCAACTTCAGCCTCAGTCAGGAAACCTGCCCTAATATCTGGATCAATTCCAGCTTTCTTTAATATTGAGTTTGCAAGGCTTAGGCTTATTCCTTTTATTTTCTTTAGGGCGTAAGGCACTTTTAGAGCGCCATCTACATCAGTGTCCGTTACTCTAAGTATATGGCGAAATTCCTTTGACATTTGCTGCCGTCCATTGTTGTTTGAAGCTAACTACGAAATAAACCGTATTTTATTTAAAGCTTACTGGTTTAGTGCACATATTGAAGTGAGAATCTAAGTGGATCGTATTCATATGGTTATATGTAAGCATTTTAACGGCAATTATTATAAGCATAATAGTCGTGTGCTGATATATCTAAAAAGAACACGAAAAGAGAAGAAGAGAAAGGCAATTTAGAGTAATATGTAACATGCATTGTATGGGCGGGGCTGGCTGTAATGGGTGGGGCTGTTCTTGAGGATATGGTTGCTGAAGCTTTTAAGAAGAAGGGCTACATCGTTTTCACTCGTACAAACCATTGTGATGTTTTGGCTGTTAAGTCTGACATGTCTTTGGCTTATTTGGTTGAGTGCAAAGATTACACTTTGTCTCGTAAACAACAGGTGTTGGCTGTGAGGGAACTTAACCGCAATTACACTCATGGTCTAGAGCTTTTGATACAGAAGCGTTTGTGCCCAGAAAAGATTTTGAAGGTTTTGGTTGCTAAAGGATTTGCCTATCAAGCCAG
>Ga0315306_10000534_pt1 | contig 18390 bp, 16 predicted proteins | sample TDP1_MG_FD_203803 | JGI IMG/M metagenome (GOLD analysis project Ga0315306, IMG submission 203803) | Freshwater sediment microbial communities from Lake Towuti, South Sulawesi, Indonesia - TDP1 | ecosystem: Environmental > Aquatic > Freshwater > Lake > Sediment | place: Indonesia: South Sulawesi... | reverse complement strand
CTGATGCCGGGAACCGGTTCGGACCCAGCCTTTAGAAAGGTTGATGTGGATGTGAAGACCGGGAAGGTCAAAGGACTTCATGAGGTAGATTAAGGTTAAATAGACTAAGGACTTGTTCTAGAAACAGGCATTACGACTTCATTACTAGGGGTAGCCCGAGGGGCTACCCCTGGTAGGTTTAGGCTCTCAGGAAGCTCCAAAATAGCGCTTGCTGCCCTTTCATAGAGCGGGTGCTCTGCTTGTGTCATTGCGAGTCCTTCGCTTCCGTCATTCTGAGGAAGCGAAGCGACCGAAGAATCTCGCTCAGGACAGGCTCCACGAAGCAATCTCACCATTTCCCCTTCCGCCGAGATTGCTTCCCCCGATAAATCGGGGTCGCAATGACATAATGGGAGGCGCTTATCTACTGACCGAACTGAAACAGTAACGCAGGAACCCTCTTCCTAGACAAGAAAGTCAGCCTTATGCTAAGCTCCTAAGGTGACAGTGAGCTATTCCCCTGCCCAAAAGGCAATCTTTACCCCCTCTGGACTAAAGGGAGGAGGTTTACTTGAACCAAGAGAAGTTTCGCCAACTTGAAGCTATCTTCCATCCTAAGTCTGTCGCTGTGGTGGGTGCTTCAAGCGATAGGACAAAGCAGGGGACTATTTTCTTCCAGGCTCTACTTAAAGCTGGTTTCAAAGGCAAGGTCTACCCGGTTAATGCTTCGGGAAGCGAGATATCAGGGGTAAAGAGCTACCCTAAGGTGACCAGCATCCCCCATCCTATAGACTATGTTATCATCTCCGTTCCTGCTCGCTCCATACTGAAGGTGCTCGAGGACTGTGCCGCTAAGGGAGTGAAGGCAGTGCAGATATTTACCGCTGGCTTTAGGGAAACGGATACTCCAGAAGGTCGCTGGCTAGAGGGGGAAATGATTAAGAGAGCCCGTAGGGGCAATTTTCGTATTATTGGTCCTAACTGTGTTGGCCTATATAACCCGGTGATTAACCTCAATTCCTGGGGGTTACCATCAGCCGAAGCCGGTCCTGTGGCTATCCTTTCCCAAAGTGGCGGCATAGCTGCTGCAGCGACTCGGGCTGCGCTAGCCAGAGGCGTCCGGTTTAGCAAGGTAGTTAGCTACGGCAATGGCGCTGATCTGGATAGCACCGACTTCCTGGAGTATTTCGCCGCCGACCCTAGTACCAAGATTATCGGTATCTATATAGAAGGAGTGGAAGACGGGAGAATGCTTTTTCAGTTGCTCCGTCAGGTTTGTAAAACCAAGCCAGTAGTGATGTGGAAGGGTGGTAGAACCAAAGCCGGAACAGAGGTCACCATGGCTCATACCGGCTCACTGGCTGCCTCCTACCCTGTTTGGACAACATTATCGAAGCAACTCGGCATGGCTCAGGTGGAAAATCAGGAGGATTTGGTTGATACTCTCCTTGCTTTCGGGTGCTTAGGGCAATTTAGGGGACATAACGTAGGGATTATCTGTGGACTGGCAGCTGCTGGGGGTGGCGAAAGCGTTTCCGCCACCGATATTTGCTCCAGCTTAGGTCTTGAAGTAACCCCCTTTTCACCAAAAACCCGCAGCCTGTTGAAGAGTATTCTTCCTCCGGCAGGCACCATTCTGCGCAATCCCCTAGATATAGGTTGGTTGGGAGGCAATTTCGGACCTCTGGAGAGAGCTTTGACCGCAGTAGCTGCTGACCCTAACATTGACCTCATAATTATTCATCACCCTATACAAAGGGTGGTTACCTTGATGTCCAGAGAATGGGCGCAAGCCATGACCGATGTTTTTATCAGACTGAGTAAGCAACAGCCTAAGCCTGTGGTGGTAATCTCTGCTCCTGGGTTTCCCACCACTTCAGAGCAGTGGCACATAGAGCAGGAGCTGGCTGCTGCTCACATACCTGTTTACTCTAGGCTGGAAGAAGCTGCCAAGGCTATTGCCAAGGTAAGCCAATACTTTGCCTGGCGAGCGGATTTAGATGAAGACTAGCGAGTTCGATTATTCGCTTCCGGCTGGACTCATCGCCCAGACCCCGATGGAGCCGCGAGACCATTCCCGCCTCATGGTTCTCCATCGAGGCCGTGGTTCTATAGAGCACCGCCGCTTCTTTGAAATCGTTGACTTCCTCCAGCCAGGCGATGTTTTGGTATTGAATGATAGCCGGGTCATCCCTGCCCGCCTCAGGGGGCAGAGGGAGGGCGGGGGAAAGGCAGAGATACTCCTTCTGCGCCGTTTGGACCCCAGTATCTGGGAAGCCCTGGTCAAGCCAGCAAGGAAGGTCAAGGCGGGAGAAAGGATAAGGGTGACCGGTGAAGAGCAGGAGTCCCCGGGAAGCTCTACATCAGTAGAGGTATTGGAGAGAGGAGAGCAGGGACTAAGGACTATCCGCTTTGCTGAAGAAGCGCTGCTAGAAGAACTGGGGCAAACCCCTTTGCCACCCTACATTCATACTCCGCTAAGTGACCCGGAGCGTTACCAGACAGTTTATGCCAGGGTAAAAGGCAGTGTAGCGGCACCTACTGCCGGACTGCACTTCACACCGCAGCTCCTCGATAACTTCGCCCAGAAGGGGATTGACCTTGCCTTCGTCACCCTTCATGTGGGGCTGGACTCCTTCCGACCCATCCGGGTAGAAGACCCGCAGCAGCACTCCATGCACAAAGAATATGGAGAGTTGACTGAGGAGGAGGCGGCCAAGCTCGCCTCAGCCAAAGCAAAGGGCAACCGCATTATCTGTGTGGGCACCACCACGGTCAGGTTATTGGAGCAGGCTGCCCTAGCAGCCAGCGAGGCTGAAAGATTAAAGCCTTTTAAAGGCTGGACCAGCCTCTTCATCCTGCCGGGGCACCAGTTTCGCCTGGTGGATGGCCTGATAACCAACTTCCATCTTCCCCGCTCCACATTGCTGATGCTGGTCTGTGCCTTTGCCGGCAAAGGGCTTATTGACCAGGCCTATCAAGAAGCCATAAGGCTAGGCTATCGCTTCTACAGCTTCGGGGACGCCATGCTAATTATCTAAGGGGAAACCCTAGATTCAATGCTTAAGTTGAGTAGCGCTCTTCAAATTCACATCACGGAGGGCCTCCAGAGTTCGACAGGCTGCCTCCGTTATCACGCAAAGCAGTTCACCTATCTGCGAAGTACCTCAAGGGGTTGCGTAAGTGAAGAGACCGGTAAGATAACGCCATATCCCCGCTCTACTTCTCCTGATCCTTCAGCTTTGAGAGGGACACCGTACTCATCTCCTCGATCCTCCCGTACTTCATCACCTCGTCGATGAGTTCTTTGCTCCACGTCCCTTCCTCAATAGCGTGAACCAGTGACGTCGTATCAAGCTGGGATACCTCCATCCATTTACCTGCTGTCTTTATCTCCTCGTCCAGTGCTTGGCGCTCAGGGTCGTTCTTACCGGGGAACTTCAGTTCTTCACTGAATTTCACCTTGGCCTTCCGGTCGCTGCCCTTGATGATTTCCACACCTTCCCTTTTGGCATAGTCAATAATGGCCTCCTTCACTTTTTCCATCTCGCCTCTGATCTCTGAGGCCCTGTCCCTCAGCTCAGCGTACTTGTTAACCAGGACCACTCCCGGTTCATTGAGGTATTCGTTCACCGGGAGAGCCTCAACCTTGTAGAAGTGCTTTCTCATGGGACAGAGGTCAGGGTACTCACACCAATCACACAGGGCAGATTCTCTCGGTGGGAAGTCCTCTGCAGCTTCTATTTCGTCGATCAGCCTCATAGTGTCGTCTACCAGCTTGGAGATGGATTCCTCGGGCCGTGAAGAAACCAGTTCCCTATCAAACGCCAGATAGTGCCAGACGAGCCTGATGTCCTTGATGTCGGGCCACTTTTTCTGAAGGCCAATATGATATAACCCCAGCTGCCTGTCATTATCAGCATCTTCCTGGCTGGGGAGGTAGGCTGAGCTCTTGTAGTCATGAATCTGGTAGATATCGTCCCCGGTGCGTGATACCCGGTCAATGTAGCCGGTTAGTTTGTAGCTGTCACTGTCATTTAGAGAAAAATCGACCGCCATCTCTGTGCCTATGGTGATGTCGGAATCAAAGGGCGCATAGCGTTCATAGTAGGTCTTGAGCATCCTTCTGCCCAGAGCCACGTAGTTCTCTTTTGTCAGATCCTTCCTGACGATGACTATCGATTCATGCCAGTTCTGCTGCCAGAGATTGTCATAGTAGCCTAGCAGCTCATCAAGAGTGTCTACCTTTGCACGCCTGGCGTCATCATAGCACTTCTTCAGGGCATCGTGCACCATGCTGCCCAGGAAGGCCTCAATGCCTTCTGTATCCCTCTTGATTTTGTCCCTATAACAGAGCTTGTACTTCAGGGGACATTCTTCGTAGGTACTTAGCTGCGTGTGGGAATAGACTAGCATGGTTTTCTCCTAGCCATAATGGCCCGATTCTCAAGTCGCATCGCTGGATCGAGCATTGATAGCCTCCTCCTCAACTCCAGCCTTCTGGATAAGGAACAGACGCAGTGTTTCCCAACTGTGCCTATTAGAACTCCTGACCGCTTTGCCACTTGGAATCCTGAGGCGCGTCTCATTTATTCTCAAGGGCTTGTGGGACTTTCTTCGAATAGCCGGTTGATGACCTTCTGCTCAAGAACCTCTGAGTTGGTGATGTCATACAGTGGGAGAGCAAAGGTAGCTACAACCTGGATAATGTCTTTGAAGAATTTGCGAGGTACCCAGATGCGCCACGCGCCACCAGATGTCTTATTGCTGCCATAGAACCAGCACTTGCAGAGCCAGTAGCCATAGGCCTGATAGGGACGCATAACCTGTTTTCTTTTGACCGGTTCACGACACTGTACATACCCAGCCACCAGCAAAGGGTCATCCACTTGCGTATCATGGTCTGAGGTAAAGTGCACGCTAACCAACTTCAGGGAGTCGATCAGCTCCTCATATTCTCCTTCTGGCTCCTGCGGGATGTAAAACCTGAAGGCCCAGCGGGGAAACCAACGGTCTGATGCGTATGGTAGCCCGGAATACTCCGCAGTTACCGTGCTAGTGGTAGGTACCCACCCGCGCTCACCCATGATCCTGTCGCTGTCCATTAGCAACTGGCCGGTCTGTCTGAACAACTGTCTCAAGCAATCGAAGAGAGTCTCAGTGGGAGACGGATTCGCATCTTTCATAACTATCACCTCTTGTATCCGTATTTCAGTTGACCTGCCAGTGGGATCGATATATATCAGGCTAACGATATCATCTCGTGGCTGCTTTGTAAAAGTCGAAACCTACCAGCCCGATTCGCGTAGTAGGCCAGATATATCTAGAAGGTGCTATCCGATAGAAAGCAAAATCCTCTACCCCCGCAGCAAATTCCAGTGGCTCCATACCATGAAACATCGTAAGGTGTTTCTTCAGAAGCAATTCGAAGAGATCAGTGAGTATCGCCTGGTGATTCTCATCATCTGTTCTGTCAATCAGGATTTCAAGCGTCCTGGGAAGGTAGCGCCAAGACGTCCAGAATATCTCACCTTCTCTTTTGCGCTTGCGCTGATATTCCGTCAGGGATTCCCTGATATCAGGCAACGGTATCCCGGTATCCTGCGTGATGTATACCATCGTCCGTGCTACAATCCTCTTGGTCTCCGCCCAACCCAAGTCTCTCGCCGTGAGCAATTCCAGGTTGTGCAATTCACGCGCAAGCTGATCATTAGGTTTCTCCCCTCTGTCCTCCAAAGACGATTTCCCTGATTCATATTTCGCCTCCACCATCACAACGTGAACGTTCTCGTCCTTATCTTCAAGGCCAATTACGACGTCTGGCTCACATGGTCTTGCCCTTGGGTGCTCCAAATAGGGCCAGAAAGACCAATTCGCTCGGATAGGTTGAATGGCTGGCGAAAAAGGAATACCGTGTCTATCGCATGATGTCTCCAGGAAATCCAACAGGCCAAGATGGACCGGGAGATATCTGAAAGCCCCAAAAACATCAGAGGTCAGAAGATCCTCCATCCTCTCGCTCAGATTGGCGCCAGTTGCAGATATCTTACCCCTGATTTCCGCAATAGTCATCGATTCCTACCCCATTGTCCTATAGCACGTTCCAGGACCGTGTGCACATCCCATCGTATCACCAAGTCCATTCTCTAAGAAGTCTTGTCCCCTTAACTTCCCTGCGAGTCTGAGGATTTCTTACCTGAACAATCCTCACCACACCTGCTCTTGCCAAGACATCTGATATGATATTTGCCGTCCTCAAGTCTGTATTGAGGCTTTGTTTAATACGCCTATCAAGGCCATCCGGGGTTCTCTCCCTTACATCATTGCGGCAATTCTGTGGGAGAGTTTTTGTCGGCTCAGAGTTCAATAGCTCCATCGTGGTTTTGATTAGCTCGCGAGTAATGGCTATCCCCCTCTCCCGGAAGGGGACGCTTTCGGCCTTTTCACCTATTGTTTGACATGCCCGATCCAACAGGTTTTGAGGAATCGGATTGATTTGTCGCTGAGCATCACTGCGTGAGATCAACTTCTTGTCTTTGAAACGTCTTATCTTACGAGTAGGCACACTTTCTTTCAAACGATCACCAATCACCCATAATCCTTTATCAACAATCCTCCAGGGTAACCCAGTACGCCTGACAAGATCTCTGAAGAAACCTGTGTAGGCTTCGTAGTCCAGCCATGACCGGGGCATGGTGTATTTGTGCACTGCTTGCCCGCTTTCAACACAGAAGACTCTCCAGACTCTCCTATCAAGGATAGGATATTCCCTGGGCCGCCACATATGCACATAGAATGCGCGCAACACTATTGAGGTAGATGTGATCTTGCTTGCGAAAGGCCTAAAATCATCATAGCTGATCAGCCGATCCCGAAATAGCAGGGCAATTTGCAATCTGTCTTGGTCAACCGCTTTGTCAATCACCCAGTCATGGGTTATTGTCGTATTACTAGCATAGTAAGGCTGACCTTTGGTATCTATGAATTCCATTTCATGGCTCCTTGGAGTGGGCTTTGTTCGCACCTTGCCCAACTTCCACAAGAACAGGTGTCTGACTGCCCCGCTAACGGATTCATTGATCTCTTGAGCAGTATGCAGTATATTCAAGTGTTGAACGTAGAACTCTTCGGGGTACCTTGCTCTGTCATAGTTCCGGGCAGCATCTTCAAGCTTTTTGCCATCGATCATTTCTCACGCTTCCCAGGCACAGATCCTTAACCCAAGAACAGAAAAACCCACCATCGTCTCCAGATTCGCCAGGTTCCTGAGCCTGCACATAACCTCGTCTTTGGTCATTGTGCTTCAGTTCCTTCGGTGCGATATGCGGTTTGGATAAGTAGGTCAGTAAACTATAGGCCATGTGGTTGCACCTTGTCAACACCTTGGATGTCCGTTGAACCTAGGTATGCTCAGCAAAGAGGCCCCCATCAAGAAAGCCATAAGGTCAGGCTATCGCTTCTACAGCTTCGGGGACGCCATGCTGGTGTTATAACTGGGCTACATCAGCTCGATCTCATGGCAGTCAGGGGCAACTTTGAGCCTGGGCTCGGTCAGTTTCTGAACCTCCTTCGGCGTCCAGCCGGGAGCAATCTCCTTGAGAACAAGCCCGCGAGCGGTGACCTCGATAACAGCAATGTCTGTCACGATTAGATCGACGCACTTTGGCCCTGTCAGCTCGTAGTCGCACTTCTTTACTATCCTGGGCTTGCCATCCTTGGTGGTATGGTTCATGACGATAATCACTCTCCTGGCTCCAAAGGCCAAGTCCATAGCTCCCCCAATGGTGCCGACCTGCCTCTCAGGCACCATATAGTTGGCCAGGTCACCCTTCTCCGAGACTTGATATGCCCCCATGACGCTGATATCAATATGTCCTCCCCTTATCATGGCAAAGGACTCATCGTGGCCGAAAAAGCACATTCCCGGTTTCGGATGGACGGTCTGACCGCTGGCGTTAACTATGTCAAGGTCACCCTCTCCCGGAAGCGTTGCCTCACCGAAGCCGAGGACACCATTCTCGCTATGAAACAGCACCTCTCTGCCTGCCGGCACAAAGTTGGCCGCCAGGACAGGGATGCCGATTCCCAGGTTCACAATGTCGCCATCCTGGAACTCCTTAGCCACCCGAAGGGCCATTGTCTGCCTGTCTAGTCTTGCTTTTTCCTGCATGCTATCTCTCCTTAGGCGGATGTGCTGCCTTGAACTTTTCAAAAGACTCTTTAGCCTCAGCGCTGACCTCCTGCTCCCCTTCAGGACGGGTCAGCTTAGGACGCGCCACCACTCTGTCCACGTAAATCCCCGGAGTGACGATAACCTCCGGGTCCAGCTCCCCCAGTTCCACTATCTCGTCTACCTCAGCGATGGTAACCCTGGCTGCTCCAGCCATAGTCGGATTGAAGGTCCGCGACGTTCCTCTGTAGACCAGGTTTCCCCAGCGGTCCCCCTTGTGAGCATGTATCAGCGCAAAGTCAGCCTTGATAGGCAGCTCCAGCAGATACTCCCGGCCGTCGATGACTCTTTTCTCTTTTCCTTCCTCCACCACCGTGCCGACGCCCACCGGGACATATACCCCACCGAGACCCGCCTTGGCTGCCCTGATACGCTCTGCCAGCGTGCCCTGGGGGACCATCTCTATCTCGACCTTTCCGGCCCTCAAGAGCTTCTCGAAGTTATTCACGTAGAGGGCGCTCACTGGAGCAGAAACGATAGCCTTCTTTATGCGCTCGTTCCTCACCAGAATATCCATGTCCTCGGGGAAGGGGGCATTCTGCAGCCGCCAGACATCAGCGCCAAAACCAGTGCTGTTGGATACCGTGGTCAGATTCTTCACTCCCTTGCGGTACACCGCCTCCAGCAGGCAACTGGGTATGCTGACGACAGTGCCAAAGCCGCCTACCATAATCACCGCCCCATCCTCTATATCAGCCACGGCTTCATCGAAACTAGCTACTATTTTGTTTATCGGCATAGATCCCTCCCAATAAGAAAACTATTAGCCTTTGAGCCTTCCCTTTACCCCAGCGGCTTGAAGTATTTGATATCCAGAATACTGGCGGCACGCTCTTCCTTGAATACCGCCTGAACCCTCATGCCAATTCTCAGTTGCTCCGGGTCGACCTCGCCCAGCAGATGAACCAAGCCAGTATCAGCACCATCCAGTTGAATAACCCCGTATACCAGCGGGGGCTCCGCCGGCTGGACCGGGTTCGGCTGGTGGCAAACAGAATAGGTAAGCACGGTGCCCTTGTGGCTCACTTCAACCCACTCATCAAGCTGGCCAAAGCAATCTTTGCAGACAGACCGAGCTGGGACATAAACACGGTTACAGGTAGGGCATCTCGTACCCATAATCCTCTTTTTATCTCTCAGTTCAATAAGGAATCGGCTCCCCACGGCGCCAGCGGAATAGGTATTCGGGATGTATATCTGTCCATGATAAATCCAGACATCCATCCCTTCCAGCTTCTCGGTCACTTTCGCCATCTCTTAACCTCCTACTCCTCAATGGTCCTGAAATAGAGGATGTCAGCCGGACCCTGGCCACGCTCCTCGTAATCTTCCTTCCAAACAGCCTGTACTCGCATCCCCACCTTCAGTTTATCTTTATCTGTTTCCTCCAGAAAGGCTCTATAATAAACGCCATTATCCAGAAGGATCGTGGCCGAAGGATAGGGATTGGCCCACTTCTCACCGTAGTGGGGGTCCCACAGAGGGTAGACCAGATAAGTGTACTGAGTTACCGTGCCTGTTTGGGGTAGCTCCACCCAGTCCCACCCCATGTCAACCTTGCACTTAGGGCAAACCACTGTCGGCGGTAGCCAGATCTCCCGGCACTTGGGACACCGATTGCCTACGATCTTCTTGCTTTCCTTCGCCTCTGCATAGAACTTGCCCAGGTACTTGCCTGTTGACCAGTTGTAAGGGCGGGGAGTATTAAAGGCTGCTTGAATGTACTCTGGCTTTGACTCTTTTGCCTTTTTCTCAGGGGACTCTCTTGCCATTCTATTGCCTCCTACAATGACCTCTTGAGCAAAGTCAGCACTGTCCAATTTGGTCCACCAAGGGCGGTAGCCAGGGCTGTCTTTATATCCTTGGTAGCCTGGTGCTCGCCGGCATCACCACGAATCTGGAGAGCAGCTTCGGCAACACGGATGACGGGGGTAGCCCCAATAGGATTGGTGGCTATTACACCGCCGGAGCAGTTTACCGGGAACTCCCCCTCTATTTCGGTTATGCCTTTCTCTACCAGCTTCCAACCCTGGTTCTTTTCACAGAAATGTAAGTGCTCATAGAGGCTCATTTCCTCCCAGTTTGACGGCTCATAAACTTCCGCCATATCGATGTCTTTTCGAGGGTTGGTTATGCCGTTTCTCTTGTAAAGCCTCTCGCAGGCCACATGCTGAGTGTAGGTCTCTTTGCCAGTGGGATCGCCGAAGATCCCGGCACGGAAGGGTTCCTGATGCGCCACCTCCACATCAGCCACCCAGACTGGCTTTTTGGTGATTTTCCTGGCTCTTTTCTCCGAGGCAAATATAAGGGCACAGGCACCGCAAGACTGGGGGCAAAAGTCCAGCAGCCTGAGGGGCCACACCAGGTATCCAGACTTGAGAATCTCGTCCACACTCTTCAGGCCAAGCTTCAGGTGAGCATAGGGGTTTCTACAGGCACCCCGGTCTGCCTTAAGCCGCACCATAGCGGCATGCTCCTCCTTGGCCCCTGATGTCTCCATATACGATAGTGCCTGTTTGGCGAACTCTCCGATGGCACCTGTCGCTGCGCCTTTACCCCATATTGGAGTAGCAGCAGCGGTTATAGCAGCGGTCGTATCACCACAATCCTGCTTCTCAAAGCCGATGACCAGGGCCAGGTCATAGAGACCCGAGGCGACGAAGTAGAACCCCTCGACTACCACTGAACCGCCGCTGGTACCGCCGGTGCAAACCTTCAAACCTGGCTTACCAAAGTTGCCCACTTCAGCAGCCATCCCGTGGTCAGGGAAATAGATTCCTTCGAAGGTTTCCATATTGGCGAAGAACACGGCCTCAATTTCCCTTATGCTCAACTGAGCATCGGCCAGGGCTGCTCTCACCGCCTCACCCACCATCTCCGCCTGATTAACATCGGGACGCCTGCTCTTATGATAGGTTTGCCCAATTCCTACTATAGCTACTCTATTAGGCATATCTCACCTCCGACTACGTGTTGCCCAGAATCATGACACACTGGTGCTGGCCACAGATCCCGGTGACACCATGGGCTAGGGCTATCTTAGCTCCTTTCACTTGTCTATCGCCCGCCTCACCGCGAAGCTGCAGCACTGTCTCAGCCACGCGCGTCATTCCTGCCACACCGTTGGGGTTGCCTGGCAGCACACCCCCCGAAGGGTTCACCGGCAGCTTGCCTCCCATCTTGGTCACTCCAGAATCGATGAGCCTGCCTCCCTCGCCACGCCCGCAGAAACCAAGCCCCTCCATCCATAAAAGCTCCTGATAAGAGTACTCACCAGATATCTCAGCCACGTCTATCTGCCTCAAAGGATTCTTGATGCCGGCCATGCTGTAGGCCTTTTTGGCCACCTTCACCAGGGCATCGCAATCGGCCAGATCCCGGTCTCCCAGGTAGTGTGTCTCGTAACAGTTGGACACTCCCAGTATCCACGCCGGTTTCTTGGTCAGCTTTCTGGCTTTCTCCTCTCGAGCCAGAATCATGGCGCAAGCGCCATCGGAGATTGGCTTGGTATCCAGATGCCTGATAGGAAAGGACAACATCTTCGAGCCAAGGACATCCGCTACAGTGATATCCATAGGCTCCTGGGCATAGGGATTATTCTTGGCATTGCTGCGGTTCCTTACTACCACCTTGGCACACTGCTCCGCCGTTATGCCGTACTTGTACATGTAGCGTTTCGCCTGCAGAGCAGCAGACGACAGAAAGTCCAGACCCAACGGCCTCATGAGAGCAGGGTCAAAGGCAGCATTCTCAATCACGCTCTTCACACCTTGAGATTCCTTCATATGTGCCACCACCAGAACGATATTCTGGTGACCGGAGAGGAGCTGAGACATGCCAACATAAACCGCGTTGATTCCATCCTCAGCTACCTTGTCCTCATGCCCCATGTGCGCGCCCACAACGTGCTGAATGTTCATGTTAGATATCGTCCTGCCATCCCAGAAATCCTGGGAACAGGTGACAGCAGAATCGATGTCAGACAAAGTAAGTCCCGTCGCCTCCAGCACTTGCTTTATCGCCTCATACGCCAGTTCCTCCTCACTTACGTCACTCCGGTTCGGGTGGTACTTTGTCTGGCCTACTGCTACTATACCTACTCTTTCCGCCATATATGTCTCCTTCCTAAACTGTTACCCGTCGAATCACGGCACAACTGCTAACGGGTACTGCCTCTACCTTATGCTCGCCCAACAACAGTAACATCATCCTCATAGGCGAGGTCCAAAAAGCGACCCTAGCCAAATTTACCCCGGTGCTAGAACACGCATGTCACCCCAGTAAATCCTGCTAAAAGGCTGTCTTCCGAGCGCGGTAGTACTGGAGCACCATGCGGGCTACCTTGATACCTGATTCCGTCGCCTGATGGGTGCCCATGCCCACACCACCGGCATCGCACCCCACATAGAACAAGCCCCGAATGGGTGCCTTGGGTGAGGGCTTGTATTTGCCGCACTGCCCCGCTATCTGACCCAGGCCAACACACTCACCCCCCTGCCCCAGCAATACCGCATCCCGGGTAAGAGCGGATACTTGGGCCGGCCCTGCTTGTTCCTTTGCTTCAATGACCGGTGGAACCTCAGGCCAGATCTTAGCCATCATCTCATCCATCTTGCCCCACAGCATCTTTATCTCCCTGGCCTCGGGGTTAGGGGAGCAAATGGTGCCAGCGATAATACACTGCTTGCCTGGAGGTGCCATATCAGGGTCATAGTTGGAGGGCACCAACATAAACATGATTACCTCCTCAGGGACATGGCCTGCCTTGACCCTGAGGAAACGCTCCGTGTTCCACCAAGTATCGTCAGCGTAAGCCAGATACATGGGATGTTTCAGTACCGGCTTACTGAGAAAATAGCGCACACCGGTGAATCCCCAGCCGGGGATCAAGTTTTTCACATAGTTGGCATAGCTCTTGTCAAAGTGCTCCTCCCCTACTAGCTTAAGCACGGTGGGCTGGATACCAGCGTCACTTATGACAATAGAGGCCTCAATGGCTTCCTCTTTGGTGGTCACCCCAGTAACCTGACCATCTTTGACAAGAATCCTCTCCACCCTGGCTCGCGTCCGCACCTCACCTCCATTGGCCTTGAGTGCCTCAGCCATGACACTAACCAGACGCCCAAAGCCGCCGACATAGTAGCCACCACCACCATAAAGGCCGATATGCTGCATAATCTTGACCTGCTCTGATGCCGAAGCTAGGTCAATAGGCTCAGCCAAGGAAGCATTGGAGTGTAAAGCAAAGTAGTTGTAGAGGCCCCATGGCACCTTGTATCGGGTAAGGAATTCTTCAAAGGTAATATCATCTAAAGCATCTACCTTCTCCGGGGGTAATAGGACCATGTCAGCCAGCATCTGCAAGGCATCCTCCCGTTCCTTGGCGTCCAGTCCCCACAAGTCGAAGAGGGGTGTGGGATCTTGTCCTGTCTGAGGCATAACCGCATTCCTGTACTTACCCGACCGACCTCGATACGTTATCGAACAGGCATCAAGAGGTATTGGCTTGAGTTCAGACTCCAGACCCAGTTCCTTGAAGGCTGCCGCAAAGGACGCATCCCTCATAGGCACCTGGGCAATAGGCCACAACTCATACTTGAAACCCTTCCGGGACACGGTCATTGCCTTGCCACCGACCCGCTCGTTCTTTTCCAAGAGCAGGGGCTTGAGACCCCATTTAGCTAGAAGGGCAGCACAGGCAACACCTCCTGGGCCGCCTCCTACCACGATGACGTCATATTTCTGGCTTGCCATGATAGTCCCCCTTTCTTTTTAGTCTTATTAGTCTTAATCTGCCCTGGGTCTATCTCACGCCGCCTCATCACCACTCTTGAAAACGCCTCTAAAGGGCTATCCTACCAGTCTTATTCATCGTTGCACTGCTAATAGAAGGAAGGCATATCTGAAATTGTTCCATTTATTAGACAAGAAGCAATAATATGATGCCGCCTGCTGGACCCAGGTCTTTCTTATCTCCCAATAAAAGAGTATCTACTCCCTCTGCCTCAACAAGAAGCTCTAGCTGACAATCTCCGTCCCCATACCCCACTCCTCACCATATTTCACATCCTAGAAATCGCCCGGATGCTCAGCCTTCTTGAACCAGTGGCTGGGACACAAGGCAAACCCAATAATGCTAAGCTTGAGAAGCAGCTTTATGGTTGTTGCCAGGTCCCTGATACTGAAGCCGGCCCGGATTCTCCAGCGCACCGGCTCTAGGGTATCTACGTGGAAAATAATGTAGTCTCCCTGGCGCTTAACCTCTGCGATTTTGGCTACTAGCTCGGTTTTCCCCAATCCTGTTGATCTGAATAGCATCCTATACTAACCTCCTTCTGCCTGTTACTAAGCCATTTATTTGAGCTAACATGCATTAGATGTAGTTGTTGGCGCGTGCCTTGGTCACCATTTCAGGCTCTTTCCACCATTTCTGGATTCCCAAGTCCTCGGCTATTGTGTTGGCACAATTGTACCCCGGCCCCCATATCACACAGCCGCCTGGCCACACGCTCGATCCGCCCACATACAGATTCTTCACCGGTGTCCTATTGTGCGAGCACTCCTGATTCGGCCTCAGATATCCCATCTGTAAAGGATGGTACTGCCCCTGCTTGTAGCCTCCTTTCACCATATTGGCAAACTTGTTCTGGATATCGGCGGGAGTGGTCATGTACGTAAACAACACGTTCTCCTTTGTTACGTTGGGAGCATACTCAGCAAGCAAGGCAATTCGGTCTGCAGCCCACTCTTCCCTGAATTTGCGATTGAGCCATCTCTCAGCCCCGCCATCTTTTAGGTCAAAGGGTGCCATTTGGGAGATCAGACCAGCGCACTTGCCTGGTGGTGCCTGATACGGATCGTGAACACTGGGGAAGCAGGCATTGAAACCAGGCCTCTTGGTCATCTTTCCAGTCCGCATCGCTTCCCAATAGTTCTTCAGGTCAGCCAAGCTTTCATAGCCCAGAAGATAGATGAAGGCTTTATTGATCTCGGGATCTGAGGCCGCCGCCTTGAAGTTGGGAGGCTCAGCCATAGCCAGGTGCACATCAAATAGACTCCACTTCTCCCATTGCCAGCTCTTGATCATGTCCACGAAGTCCTTGGCTAGCTTGCCCTCGCCGACATACTTCAGGAAGGTCTGGTGTATGTCAATGGTGCTGACTACAGCCTTATCAGCCATGTACTGCGTCCCGTCTTCGAGCTCCACACCCTTAGCAGTATTCTTCTCCACAATGATTCTCTTTATCTGGGCACTCGTCCGCACCTGACCCTTATTCTCGAAGTACCTCTTCAGCAGGGCATTGGAGATTCTGTGGGAACCGCCAGCCACAAGGTGATAGTTCACCAGCCGATTCAGATACAGCGGAATGAGGTAGCTCACTCCCGACTGGTTGTAGTCTAAGCCCCAGTGACAGCAAGCGTAGAGCATCAGCGTCCTGACGTGGTCATCTTCATAGAGCTCACACACGACTTCCTCAGGGGTCTTCTCTGCCAGTTCCGACATCTGTCGGCCTATCTCCGTCATCTGCGCCTTTGCTGCCATGAGCGGGCCCGGCTCCGGCTTAGTGTAGGTGATGGGACCAGCGATGTTCCGCATCATGTCGTCATAGCGGCGGTGCATCTCCCGATAACTGTTGGCGTCTTTCTTGGAGAACTTGGCTATCGATGCACACGTCTTCTCCACATCTGTGTACAGGCACAGGCATCTCCCATCCTTCAAGGGCATGGCCCACTGCAACTTGGGACGGATATGCTTCACACCGTATTCGGCGAAATTCAGGTCCTGATAGACAGGGGCATAGTCCACCATCATGTGGTAGATGGCATGAGTATTATGGAAGAAGTCAGGAAGTGTCACCTGCTCCGTTGCCAGACCTCCACCCACCTCAAACCTCTTCTCCAGGAGCAGACATTTCAGTCCCGCCTTGCTCAGATAGGCACCGATTTCCAGCCCGTTGGGACCGCCTCCGATGATGATTACATCATATTTTTCTGCCATTTTCCCCTCCTTAAGGTGCATTCTTCATTAATAGTAATAGTATAGCGAGGGTACCCCCGGCTAAACTACACCTTTTTTGCCCTTAACGAATCCTGCATTCTCTTATTCACCTTTTTCTGCATCTCAATGAGGGAGTCGGGGTCCTCTTTCCCCGGTTCCTCCCACGGCTTGCCCAGCCCCAGGTCAGTAGCGATAATCTTGTAGCAGTTGTAGGACTCCGTTGAGCCACAATTGGCCCCCAGATGCCAGGCTCCCCCGGTGGCATAGAGATTCTTTATGGGAGTCCTGTGGTTGGTCAGCTCCGGGGTGGGCCTAGACTCCTTAACCTGGTATGCGTTGCGATCAAGCAGTCCCATGGACCCATCGGGCCCCAGGTTCTTCATCCGAAGGTTATCGTAGGGGCTGTTGGTATCAACACCGATAATGTTGTCCCAGGTCATGTTAGGGGCAAACTTTTGCCAGATGCTGACCAGCTCCTCTGCATAGCGCTCCTTTATCTCCAGCCACTCTCTCTCCGTATGGGCAGAAGCCGGCGGCCCCAGTTGCTCGTTTTGGGCCACGTGCTTGCCTGGAGGTGCATAGGCAGGGTCAACCAGGCTATGGCACCAAACAACAGGGGCATAGTCCTCCAGGGGAGGCCATTTACCCAACCGGCTATAGTGGGACTCCCGGGCAACACGCTCCGGGTTGTTGTCCTCTGACAGCGCCAGCCAGTATGTTTCGTTTATGTCGGGATTGAAGGCAGCAGCTTTATACTTGGGAGCCTGGTGCAAAGCAAAGGAGTACCACATCAGGCAACAGAACTTGGCCTCCAACTGCTCCACGCGGCGTATCAAGTTGGAGTCCAAATGCTCTCTACCTATCAAATCGAAGCAGAGCTGCTGCGGGTTCAGAGTGCTCACCACCAGCTTCCTCGCCCTGACCTCAGTCCCATCGGCCAGACGGATGCCGGTGGCAGCCCCATTCTCTATAATAACCTTCTCTACCTCAGCATGGGTAAAGAACTGACATCCGTTCTGCACCAGCACCTGATGGGCAGCATGGGCAATCTGATGAGTCCCTCCCCTGGCAAAGCTTATGGTCGCCATTGTCGGTGGGAAACCAATGGCATCCTGCCCAATCCCCGGGTCGCTGACATCGTAGGCTCCTGAGAGAGCAAATCTCACCTGACAGTATTGCAACTCCTTGCTTTCCCAGAAGTCCTTCGCTGCACGTAGGTGGCTGGAGGCCAGAAGCAACGAATCCGGTACAATGCCAGCCTCTAGAAGTTTCGGAAGTACCGCTATTTGCCTGTTCATCACCTCAGGTGCTATGCGAAACTCCGCTGGATTGAACAGCATGTCAATCTGCGCCCTCTGGGCCTCGTCGCTTTGCCATAAGCCCCAGTACTTCAGCCATCTATCAGCATCCTTCTCCGAGAACCGGGCAATCTCCTTCGCCGTCCGCTCCTGAGTCGGGTCATGCTTTTCGCTGTAGATGGTCAGGCAGGTCTGATTATTCCTGAAGATAGCACCATCGCTGCAGGTATACTGGTCTATCTGGGCCCCATAGTCCCAGAACTCAGGGAAATCGCGCCACACAGGCGCGAAGTACCAGGGCAAGATTATGTTGGCATGGGTATTGCCACGAAACCCCGGGGCTGAGCTCTCCTCAGTGGCCAGGCAGCCACCGATTTCGTGCCTCCTCTCAAATATACCAACGCTCATGCCACCGTACTTGATCAGATACATAGCGAGTAGCAGGGCTTTGTTCCCTCCCCCCACTATCACCGCATCGAAGGTTGCATCAGCCATAATGACCTCCTTTACAAGTTTTTATCCCAAAAATCTGTTGCCAAAACCGAATCATGCTGCGTATTATCTCCCTATTATGCCTTCACTTTGGCCCACTCCTGCATTCTCTTATTCACCTTTTTCTGTTCCTCAATCAGGGAGTCGGGGTCCTCTTTCCCCGGTTCCTCCCACGGCTTGCCCAGCCCCAGGTCAGTAGCGATAATCTTGTAGCAGTTGTAGGACTCGCTTGCCGAGGCACTTGCCCCCAGATGCCAGCCTGCCCCAGTGGCATAGAGATTCTTTATCGGAGTCCTGTGGTTGGCCAGCTCCGGGGTGGGCCTGGACTCCTTGACCTGGTATGCGTTGCGATCAAGCAGTGCTAAGGACCCGTGAGGCGCCAGGTTCTTCAT